>JAABUM010000835.1_pt1 | contig 50198 bp, 54 predicted proteins | sample 5559161 | NCBI WGS metagenome assembly JAABUM01 (sample SAMN10711868, study PRJNA513369) | rock metagenome | isolation source: Antarctica rocks | place: Antarctica: Victoria Land, Siegfried Peak nord
GGGAAGAAATCTACGTCAGAGAATCCCTTCTCCGTGAGGTTTCCTGCCTGAGTAGGTCGTGCAGGCGCTTAGAGTGCCCTCTGCAACAAACTCAACCACGATTTGATCCCTTTTCTGCGAGCACCCCAAGTACTTGGAGACTCAATGACACACCTACTCGAACTCTCGCCCGACCTCGAAGCCAGGCTGCAAAACCTGGCGGCTCAACGTGGCGCCGATCCTGATGCCACGGCCCTGCAAGTACTTGCCGACGGGCTACGCGCCGCGCCCGTCGAGGTGGCTGCCCAAGCCGGGAGCGGCCAGACGAGTGCGGACGTGCTGCTGGATTCCCTGATCGCGAAGGCCAGCGTCCTGACTGCGGGCGTGCCGCCTCTGGCTGACGACGCCGTAGAGCGCCTCTACCGTGAGCGCGAGGACACGCAGCTATGAGCAATCTCACAGCCACACCGGCGGCAGCACCCAGCTACGCCGGCGTGCGCTTCCTCCTCGACTCCAACATCATGGAGGGCTTGGATCAGCAAGTCAAGTGGCTCAGGGCCACCGGGCGTGATGCCGAGCGCGTCAATCTTGAGCAGCGGATCGACCGCATCGAGGCGCACGCCGTTAGCCTGGTTACAGCGCGTTGGTCGGCAAGAACAATCACCGCCTTGGCATCGGGCAAGTTATGCCCGGCGTCACGGAGATCATTCGTAGCGAGTTGGACGAGGAGAAGACTTACCGGATGCTCTCGGCAGTGGCGCATAGGCATCTCTGGGCGCTGAGCCAGCTTGAGATGCGCACGCATGAGGAGCAAAGCACTTCCTCCTGGAACTCGATGCACGCCAGCAACACCGCTCTGGAAAAGCACTTGCGGCCCGAAGGCGTGGGATACCTTTGCATGACGACAGCGACCATGTTCACCAAGGCGCTTTGGCGTGCCTCGATCCTCTTCGGTTGGGACACGGCGCAGCTCGCGAGCACCTCGGAGAAGAACTACGACCGTCTGAATTTCACGGCGGCGATGCGACATTGGAGAGCGTGAACCCAGCCCCGGCGCGTGGGCCCGTGCCGCGAGCTTCGCGCGAGGCACGACCAGGCAGAAGAATAACCCGTCCTACAAGTACTTGCAGCAGAGACCATGAGCAAGCCGGAGCAGGTCGAGCCCCAGTGGGTGATGGTGGCGGGCGAGCTGCGCCAGGTGTCGGAGTTCGCCCACCTCGCGCGCGGCCAGCGGCCCGAAGCCGTGTGCCCGCTGTGCGAGCGCCAAGTCACGCTCAAGATAGGCAAGGTGGTGCGCCACCACTACGCGCACCAACCTGACGCCACTTGCGCCGCCACGCACTGGGAGACGGCCCTGCACCTCAATACCAAGTTCCACTTCTACCGCCAGCTCATGGAAGCTCGCGGCGGTGCGGTGCTGTTCTTCGAGAAGCACTGCCGAGGCTCTCACGCTGCGGGCGCGGCCTGCCAGAGACGGCGGCGCGAGCAGTGGATCGGCGGCTGGGATCACGTCGAAGTCGAGTTTCGCACCGGCAGCTTCCGCCCTGACATCGCTCTTCTGCGCGAGGGCCGCGTCATGGCTGCCATCGAGGTGCTGGTGACGCACGCGGTCGAGGAGCCCAAGGCCAAGTACTTCGAGGACAACGCCATCCCGTGGATCGAGATACGAGCCCGGCCCGCGCTCTACGAAGGCGAGAAGTCATGGCGCATCGGCGAGCCGTTGCCAAAGGCACCCGAAGGCCGCAACGATTGGGATGAGCCGTGGACGTGCGAGCCATGCCGAACGGCCCAAGAGCGCCGCGAGCGTGAGCAGGCAGAGCAGCGGCTCTACGAAGAGCGCAACTACAAGGTGACGCACGCCGCGATGATGGCCGACTTCTACTTCGCTGGCGGCAGGAAGTATCGCGAAATCTTCTACGTCCACAAGCAAATCCGCGACGGGCTTTGGGTCGAGGCGTGGGTCGAGAACCGCAACCGGCGCGTGCTGGATTCGGTGCGAGCGCCCAGAGGTTACGAGCTCATCAACCGCGCCCTCAATCAACTCAAGGCCACTGTCGAGGCGCAGTTGGAGATCAAGAGAAGGCAAGGCAAGGTGGATGTCGTGGCCCCGTGGCGGCTGTGGGTGCCGGGCCGCAAGTTCGTGGCGCGGGACTTCAACAACTACCCGTTCAAGTACTTGTGGGATGCCCAAAAGCGCCGCTGGACGCCTTGAACGCTCAGCAATGGAGCTTCGAGCTGGGCCAGGACCAGCGTGCGCCGAGATGCTCGCCAATCTGCCATATCCGATCTGTGCCACCCAACCGATCATGGAAAAGACGTCTGGGCGCGAGTCTCAGCCTCCGACCGGCGTGACTTCGACGCCCTCGAAGGCGGTGCCCTCGCCCACCGCGCGCCACTGCGCGAACTCCTCTTCCATTGAGGCACGCTTCTTCTCCCACAGGCCGAAGGCATCGGCTCCCAGCATCAGGCGCAGCGGAGGGCTGTCACTCTCGAAGGCCTGGATCATGGCGAGCGCAGCCTTGCGGGGATCGCCCGGCTGCTGGCCCGCGCTTCCATACAAGTACTTGCGGATCGGCTCGACGACGGGAGCGTAGTCCGCGATGGTCTGCTGCGGCCTCATGTTGGCGTCGCCTGCGAACTCGGTGCGAAACGCTCCCGGCTCCACGATGGTGACGCGCACGCCCAGAGGAGCCAGCTCGTCACGCAGCGCCTCGGAGAAGCCTTCGAGGGCGAACTTGGCCGCGCAGTAGAGCGAGAAGCCGCCCACGGCTGCCAGCCCTCCGATGCTGGTGATTTGCAGGATGTGCCCCGACTTCTGCGCGCGCAGGTGCGGCAGAAACGCGCGCGTCAGCTCGACGGCCCCGAAGAAGTTGATCTCCATCTGCGAGCGCAACTGCTCGGACGAGAACTCTTCCGCCGCGCCCAGGCTGCCCTGACCCGCATTGTTGACCAGCACGTCCACGCGCCCGAACCGCTCCAACGCGGCGGTGAGGGCGGACTGGCGCTGTTCGGCGTCGGTCACATCCAGCGGCACGGCCAGCGACGTGCTTGGGTACAAGCGCGTCAAGTCGTCGATGCTTGCGGGCTTGCGCGCCGTCAAGACGGCTTGGTCGCCGCGTTCGAGAACCGCTTCGGCCAGAGCACGCCCGAAGCCGCTCGATGTGCCGGTGATGAAGTAAGTCTTGCTCATAGCCTGCTCCCAAGTGCTTGCGGCAAGTACTTGCACCCTCCAAGTACTTGCTCAGCGCGACAGGTAGCCGCCGGTTACGTCCACGTCGGTTCCGGTGATGATGCTGGCCTCGTCGGAGGCCAGATACATCACCGAGCGCGCCATCTCCTCCACAGTCGCCACGCGCTTGATGGGATAAGGCTCGACCGCCTGCTCGACGGAGAGGCCCCATGAGCCTATCGCGCGGCGAAGCATCGCGGTGTCCACCGCGCCCGGCGAAATCGAGTTGATGCGGATGTTCCTCTGGGCATTTTCCAGAGCGGCGATGCGCGTCATGTGCAAGATGGCGGCTTTGCTGGCGCCATACGGCCCGATCTGCGCGAAGCCCCGGTGCCCGCCCACTGACGCCGTGTTGATGATCGAGCCGCCGCCAGCCCGCAGCATCGCAGGCAGCTCGTACTTCATCGAGAGGAACACGCCCGTCGCGTTGGTCTGCATCACGTCGTTCCACTCGTCGAGTGACCTATCAGCCGTGTGTACATGGGTAGGCATCGCGAGATCGCCATGGAGCACCAAGGGACACCATGGGGCGGTAGGGGGGACCATGCCGCATAGCAACGAGGCGGCCTGGGCTTGCACCGTGCCGCTGAGAGAAAGTTGCCGCGCTCACTAAGAAACTTACGTGGATATAAGACTATTTATAAGGTGCGATTTCCGAGACGGGCCAAATAGCACCATGCTGAGAAGGTCGATGTGGCTCGTTTAGAAGCCTCTGCGGGCGCGCACAAACCGCACAATCGCACGATTTGCATCGGTGCCTCAGCGCCCGCGTGAGGCACCGATGGAGGTTGCTCAACAGGGAGAATGTTCTCAATCACTCGCACTCTCTTCCGGCTGCGTCTCAGGCGCGTTCAGCTCAAGTGGCTCTGGATTGAGCGAGCGATCCCATTTCCAGAAGTTCAGTACCTCGACACCGCGCTTGCACCAGAAGAGGCGCGCGCGCTCCAACCGGCTTGTCTCCTGCTCGAAGACCTCCAACGCCTTCAAAGTGAGCGGACGCCCAGCGAGCGGGCCGGAGGTGTAGGTGGCACGTTGCACGTCCTCCTGAGCCAAAAGCTCCGTAGCGGCCTCTGGCTGCGTTTCTGAGGCTTCCCCTACCCTTTCCCTCAGATACTGCTCGTAAGCCCCGTAGAGGCGCTTCTGGTGGCCTTCACGGGCCTTCTCGCGGCGCTTCTCGTCCCCCTCCTGGTCTTGCTGGGTTGCGGAGGTCGCTTTTGCCTCTTGGTGGGCCTGCTGGCGCGCGTATGCAGCGGGCGCTCCGAAGTCGCCCTCGATGGCCCGGCGCAGATAGGCGCCCCGGCTGCTCTTGAACTCGCGAACGAAGGGCAAGTACTTGAGCTGGCGACGGCACACTTCGGGCTGCTCACGGGCGAACCTCTCGGCGTCGCCCCGGTTCAGGTCGGCGCCGATTAAGAGCGCGATCAGCTCGCGCGCGCCTGGATCATCGCTCGCTGCGCTGATCTCGGCGGCGGGAGGCGCGACATCTCCGGCAGCGTCGAAGGGCAATGGCTGAGTATGAGGATCGGCTTCGGCGGCGCGTGTTTTCTTGGCTTTTGAGGGTTTTGGCGCCGTGCCCAGCCCGGTGAAGGCGTGGTACTCGCGGCTGGCGTTCACGCCCGGCGTCAGATACATGATCCAGTCGGGCTCGTTCCGCTCGTTGACGATGGCTTCGTACTCGATCCTGGCCAGGTAGCCGCTCTGGATGTGGGGACGCAGGATTTTATACATCTGCTTCTTGACGTGATCGAAGTCCAGGTAGCGCATGGCCGTCGAGAGCAGGCAGTACTCCGAGTAGACGAGCTTGGCGCGCGGGTTCCCAAGGTGCAGCGCGGCGTAGACCTGGTAAGAGACGATCTCGTAGAACCGCTGGGCCGCAGGCGTCAGCGACTTCATGTAGCCGTAGTCGAGCGGGCGCCACTGGGCCGTGTTGAGGACTTCCAGGTAGATGTCGTTGAGCACGATGTAAACCGCATCCGCCGCCAAACCAGAAGGCAGTTTCTCACCCGTGAAGATGACGCTGTAACGATTGAAGCCTGCTTCGAGGAACCGCTCGCTGCGATCCGCCGCGCGGTAGCTGATCTTGGCCGTGATGTAGGCTGAGGCGTTCTGGTGCAAGGCCCGCCGCAGCAAGTTCCAGTTGTGCCCGACACGCCCCAATTCTTCGGCGATCTCAGGCAGAGTGCCCAATCGAATCAGACGTGGCACCGGCTTGCCAGCCTCCTCAATGCGGCGATTGACCAGTAGTGTGTCGATGCGGTAGGCAAGCGGCCCAGCCTGACCGTACTTCGTGTTGTAGCTCACGCTCCAATACGTTGCTGCTCCCTGGTTGTGCATCTCGATCTCAACTTCGCCCTTCTTCTTGGCGATGCGATGCACGGGAAACCGCGATAGTGCCGTCTCCGTGCGCAGCACAGAGAGAGCGTCCTCCTTCAAGGGCTTGATCATGCTGGCGTCTCCGATGTCTTTCGAGGCTTGCTTCATGGCGTGAATTTCCGAAAAAAAGCAGCAGCAGCAGCAACGATTGTCGTCGCAAAAAGTCGGGCGCACGTACTGTCTGCTGCTGTCGTAAGTACGTCTAAGTACTGTCGGGGGAAAATCGGAAGGGCAAAAAAGGGCCGAAACGTCAACAATAGCAGGAGTTTTCGCTCGCTCTCCCATTACTGCTCGTCTCCCCAAACAGGCCTAAACGTCTCCCCAAACAGGCCTAAACGTCTCCCCAAACAGGCCTGAACGTCTCCCCAAACAGGCCTAAACGTCTCCCCAAACAGGCTTAAACGTCTCCCCAAACAGGCCTAAACGTCTCCTCAAACAGGTCCAGTCGCGGACAGATGAATTACCCACCCGCGACTGCCTCTGTTTATGGGCTCGCGCGGGCTTGATTCACGTAGTCGATAAGCTCGGTTGTCTCCGAAGTAGCCCAGAGTGCCCCGCTGCTTGCGGCGGGGATGAATGGGCTGGAGGAGGGAACAGACTCGATGTCTGTTTCCTCCTCGGAAGTTCTGGAAGTGGGAGGTGGCTCAATGCCACCGAGCACTTCTTGTCGTGGTCGTTAATGCCCCACCGCTTGCGGTGGGGTTCTTTACTCAAACACGCCTGGCTGTCTCCCCAAACAGGCCCAGATTTCAAGCCTGATTCGCGGTGCCGAAGTCCTTACAGTGCCAACGGGTGAGAACCGCGCATAATATCGCAAAGCCGTTTGCGATATTATGCGCGGTTCTGTTTTGGAGCTTCGGATTCCATGCTCATGTTCTGGGCGAAGGCATCCAGGTCGCTGCGCCGGATGCGCCAACCGCGCCCGATGATCTTGGCTTGCAGCTCGTTAGCTCCAATGGCTTCGCGCAGAACCCCACGGCTCAATCCGGTGAGCGCCTGCGCCTCGTTCAAGGTGAGGAACAGCTTGTGCTGGATCGGGACTTCCGCTTGCGTGCTCTGCGGTCGTGCCGTGCTCAGGGCTGCCAGAGCTGAAAGCAAGTGCTCCATCTGAGGCAGCATGGGCGAGGTGAGCGCCAGAGAGGTGCCGTTACCCTCCAAGGCCGACTCTGAGCCCAGAGAAGCGTTGCGCGAGCGAGAGTTGTTGAAGCGGGCCGCGTCGCCGTTTGAACCGGGTGCGTGCCCCGCGTCGATGACGGCCCGCTCGACTACCGGGCGGTGGGTGTAGTTCTGGCCAGCCAAGTCAGCTTTGAGCCTCTTGACCTCTTCGTCTTCATAGACGAGCACGGGCCGAGTCTTGCCCTTTTCGTAGTGGCCTCCGATCCGGCCCTGCTGGGTGTAGAGTTCGAGAGTTCGGGTGCTGATGCCCAAGAACTTGGCGGCTTCGTCTTTTCGCATGGCCTACTTTATACAGAACCGCGCAAAACTTCGCAAACGCCTTTGCGATATTCTGCGCGGTTCAGCTCGCGAAATTCTCTGAGCCGTGACTTACGGGATTAACGGGGTTCACTTGCGGGGTTATTGCGTGTTTCCAGTGCGGAACTTGCGAGGTTCAACAGCGAAGGCTAACGACGGCTGCATTGCCGAAATACTTATCGATCCGTGTATGTGAGGTGCGTCAAACCGAGGCTTCTCAAGAGCCGGTAGCCGAACCTCGCAGGCTGCTGCGAGGTTCGGCTTGCGCGATTGCGTGGTTCGGATTTGTGGGACTCTCGAAGTTCGCTTGCGTGATTCTCGGACTTTCGCGCGATCCGTCGAGAATGGATCCGGTCTATGGAGAGCCGGGTGGCAAGGTGCCCGGCGCGATGGCGGTCACATCACTTGAATGAACACCGCAAGGCATCCTCTCGCTCAGCGCAGGTGAGCACCACTGCGTCATCGGCCAGCGGCTCGGCGCGCAGATACTTGACCGCCCGCTCACGCGCCCGCTCTTCAAGCGCGTCCATCTCGGCATCGTGCGGAGCCGCAGGTACGGTAGCCACAGACGCACCCATAGGTGCCGCCTCACGGATCACCATGCCCCGCAAGTACTTACCGACCTTGCATCTCGCAGCGTCACATAAAGAAGCGAAATTGGTAGGGATGCGGCGAAGGGACGGCGATGCGCTTGAAGACGCGTGCCAGCGTCGAGGCGTAGCTCAGGGTGACAGGGAGGGGATCGTAGAGCGCATCGTTGTTCCAGTTCATCTTGGAGAGGCCCAACGTGGTGCGGCAGGTGTCCTCCCAGCCGCCGCGCCCGGCGAAGCGGGTCAGCAGCAGAGGGTGCGGGATGCCCTTGCCCTCTTTGTAGTAGTGGCGCCCGCTCTCTTGGGGAACATCACCCTGCGTCCACAAGAGGACATCGTAGCCGCTCAGGGGCAGGTAAATGCCGCGTGGGCACGGGTAGCCCCCAATGGCGGGCTTGCCATTGGGGGCCCGCTCAAAATGCACGCCGCGCCACATCACGTCCTGCTGGACTTGAACCAAGTCCAGGTCTTCCTCGCGCGCCCAGGCGTCGAAGCAGCCATCGACCTCCTCGGGCTTGAAGTGCGTGGTCTTGTGGATGACGACCCGGCGCGGCGCTTGGCCGTTGTGCTGCCTGCGATAGAGGTCGAGCGAGCGCGACACCACACTTAGCATCTGCGCGCGGCTGAGATGAGGGTTGTCGCCTTCAACGGTCACGTCGCGCGCCGAGGCGTCATAAGCGATGAACTCTAAGCCTGTTCCTTCGGCATCGAAGACTTGGCTGCAACACGTCACGAAGCGGCTTTGAGATCGGCCATGTGTCCTCTCACCTACGGACTCGCCATCAGGCGCCCCTGTGCCTCGCACGTTCATCGAGCGCAGGGCGTAGCTCAGGCCGATGTAGGCCGTGTCCGGCTCGACCTCGGCCAGCTTCCAGGGGATGCCCCCAGCCTTGCAGTAGAGGGCCAGCCCCAAACGCCACGTCACGCTGGCGCGGCAAGCGTAGTCGAAGACGTGATCGCCCAGGATGATCTGCAAGGGGATGGAGCTGTTGGCGCATACCTCTTTGAGAAAGTCATGCAGATCGAACTCCTCGCTCGCGTCAGGGAAGCAGAACGGCCTCCACGCCTCGGGCAGCGCGATGAGCAGGACATCCCAAGCCAGACGCTGCCCTGATATCTTCTGGATGCACCGTTTCAAAACCTCGGCCAGATGCAGATGCGGCTTCTTGTGGCGCTCCAAAGCGTCGCCGATCTCCGCTGGCATCTCGATGTGGTGCGATGAGTCGGCCAGCGCCAACCGGGTGCGGAATACGCGCGAGAAGCCTTCAAAAGCAGGCAAGTACTCGCGGCGCTCGCGGGGAATCTGGCGCCCGTTCAGCTCCTTCACAAGTACTTGCACGCGGCCCTGCATCTCGCGTGGGCAGATCGTGGCCAGGCGGATCGTGTCCGGCACCGGCGAGAAGAGCAGCGACGAGCTGAGAGGCCCGAACTCCAACAGGCCACGTAGAGGATGCTCATTCCAATTTTTCTGCTGCGAGTGGAAGGAGAGTTGCGGCTCTGGCAGCAGCGTGTGGCTGGGCAAGGCCCATTGCTGAGGGTTGCTGGTTGGGAGGTTGGGATTTGACATAGTGGCAGGGTGCTCCTCGCACAGATGGCAGCGCCAGAACAAGCGTCGGGTTAAGTGCTAACGGCGTGAGAAGGCGGCGTTGCGCTTCAAGGTGTAGACAGCATCCAGCCCATCGCCGATGGCGAAGGCGCGCAGGCTTTTCTGCTCGCCATCGCCGACCAGAACGTAAATCCAGCCTTTCAGAACCTCATACCATCGCTTGTTGAAGCGCGCTGAGAGCCTACTGCGCGAGAATTCCATTGCCTCATCAAGCTCCTCCTTGTTATTGGCTCGCTCAACGTGGACGGTGGGCTCAAGCAGCATCCACAAGGTGTCAAGGCGCCACTCCAAGCGCCACCGAACCGCTTCGTTCCAATGCAGGCCCGACGCGGGTAATTTTCCATGTAGCTTTCCAGTAGCTCTGCGCAGGGGTTCAAAGACCGGATCGTTGGCGTGCCTATGATCGACGCACATCAAGCGTTCCTCACGCCGCTTCGCGACCCAGACCGGATGCTCTCGCGCCAGGGCCAACGCCAGGCCTTCGTAGAGCAATCCTTGCTCGGCGGACTCGAATCGTAGACGGGAAGGTTCGATGGTGAAGGTGCCAAGCCGCTCCATGTTCATTCCGCCGAAGACACGCTCTATCTCGGGGTCCGACCCAAACGCGATTACGCCAGCATCGCGCCGCATGGCTACAATCTCCCCGCTGAACTGCTCGATGCGCTCAAGCACTGCCTTGGTGTTGCCGATGTCGCAGCGCACCAGGCGGCACAGGCTTGGGAAGAGGTCGAAGGGCAATGCGTTCAATCGCAAGGCGGGCCAGGTTCCTCCCGGCTTGGGAATAGGGGCAGGGACACAGCGAGAAGTACTTGTGCGCAAGTTGGCGAGGGCAGCCGCAGGTAGACCCTCGACTTGGAGCGCCACCGAGTTCATCAATTCATCAAAGCTGATGATGGGGATCAGGTGGGCGTCGATGGCGAGGCTCTGGGCCTTCTCGATAAGCCGTCGGACGCGGGGCAGGATGTCCTCCTCGGAGCCAGCTCGGTAGAACCAAAACAGGCCATCGGGATAGCCCCGGCCCGCGTGTAGCCCCACTTCCAGAGCCTCCATCACCGAGTCGTCGCGCCCGCTGTAACCAGCGACGGCCAAGCCGTGACGCCGGCAGGCGTCCACCAAAGCGTCGCGCATCTCTTCGTCTTGCGAGAGCAGTTCCTCACCCGTGTTCTTGAGGTTCTGTGATTGGAAGTCGCCGTGAATTTTGCCCAAGACGGGCCAGCTATTCTCGTCCAGAGCGCGGCGCATCACGCGTGGCTCGCCCAACGATGCCACTGTCAAGCGGCGGGGTAACTTGAGGGCCTCTTGAGCGGCGTCTTCGAGCATCCTGTCGAAGTTGGTCGTCCAGCCCACATGGACTTTGTCGTGCGCCATCAGCGCCGCAAGTACTTTGTGCCCGTGCGAAGGTGTGCCCGGCGCGACGATGCCCTCGATGTAGCGCCGCCGGTCGGCGTCGGTGGGGCACGCCTTCTGGAAGTAGAACGAGTACTCGTCGTTGTGGTTGGCCTTGGGGTAGCCGATCTGTCCGTCGAAGTGGCGCTGGATGCGCGCCCGCGTCGTGTCGTCTAAGAAGGCAGGCATCGCCTCGATGTGCGTGCCGGTCTGGGCGCAGTAGAGGCGGCGCTTGAAGTCCCAGATCATCTCCCAAGCTGTCTTGATGCCCGAGGCCGCCGAAACGCCCGCGCCCAAGAGCCACATGACGCGCGGAGTGCGCATCGGGAAGATCGCCGCAAAATCAGACAGCTCTATCATCTGAATAATTGGAAGTTAGAAGGGCACAGGTTGACACCGACGCATTTGAACCACACCATCAGGCAGCGCAGTGCCACGATTGCAGCTCCGAGCATTCGCAGCTCATCTCAGCTTGTTGACCCAAATGCGCCGCTGCCTGTGAAGCCGGTTGGGAGTGAGTGCAAGTACTTGTAGCCCTGCAAGTACTTGCACTCGGCTTGCGCTGTCTGGTTCAGCTACTCGACTAAGCGCAGAAGGCAAGGTGTTGGGTCCATGGCCACCAGCAAGGCGCGTGACAGCGTGGGCGTCGACACGATAGCTTGGCCGGGCGCCAGGTTAGGCAAGCGGTTCCACAAGCCGTCCTCCACGCCACCTATGGAGCGTTTGAGGCGCGCGATGACGTTGGCGTCGCCGATCTTGTGCAGGATGTAGGAATTGATGAGGCCAAGCACTTCGTCGGGCAAATGCTGCGGCAGCTGCGTGACGAAGACAAGGCCCAGCCAGCGTTTGCGCCCGCGCCTCGCGATGCGCGCGACCTGCTGGAATAGCTCCGGCATCTGCTTAACGCGCTCGGCAGACAAAAATTCGTGCGCCTCTTCGATGACGACCGCGACACGGCGCATCGCTTGCCCACCTGATTCAGCGAGGCGTGCGTTTTCTTCCTGCTGTTCGAGCAGCCCGCGTAGCACGCTCGCGATGACCAGGTTGTTAACCTGCGTCGAGTCGGTGCCGCTCAGGTCCACGATCGTGACGGTGCCGGGCTGTGTCATCTCGTCGAAGTCGAGCACCTCGGCTTGAGGGTTGTCGAAGATTCTGAGCTTCTTGAGCGTATTCAAACGCCCTTGGACGACACGCCAGCTTGGAACAGAGTCGAACTTGGCGGTCTTGAGGAATTTCTCGATCTCCTCCCGTGAGGCTTTGAGTTTTGGGTCAGAGAACGGGATGGTTTCTTCCTTGGCCGCTATCGTCTGACAAGCACGCACCACGTCATACATTCTGTCGAGCGTCAGCTCGGGATATCCGATGTTGAAATCGTCGATTTCCAATGCTTCGGCCTGCTGATTGTCGCCGACTGGGTAGATGCCGATCTTGGACAAAACGCGCTTGGCCAGCTCATAAGCCTGCATATAACGTTGCTGCTGTGCCTCGTTGAAATCAAGGATGCCCATGACCGCGTAAGGCGTTAGGTTTTGAAAGGGCAGGGTGAACGGGCGCACGTCGGGATGGCCAGGGTTGCTGGTCTCACGTCCAACCAAGTGGACGATGTGCGTGTCTTCAACGCCCGCTGCCTTCTTTCCACGGCGCTTGAGCGCGCGCACCATATCGGGCCGATCGGTGGCTTTGTTCATCAGCGTGTACTCACCTTCGGTATCGAACAGCACGACAGCAGTGTCGGACTGCTGCAACTCGCTAATGAGGTTCGACACGGTGGTGGACTTGCCGCCGCCAGTGGTGCCCAGCACGCCCATGTGGCGCGGCAGCAGCAGCTTGGAATCCGAGGGCACACATACTTCAATGTCGTCGCGCCCGATGATCAATCCCAGCGTTACATTGCCCTGCACCTTGAGAGCCTGCGCAGTTTGTTCGGCGTCCAACACGAACACAGGGCTGCTGGGCAAGGGCCGGAAGCGTGGTGGGATTACCGTGGCCACTTCGTCGTCACGCACGACCTCACCGATCACCTCGACCATAACGCGGCCATGATAGTTGGGCATGAATGAGGCGCCGCGCACGGTTGTTGTCACCACGATGGGCGCGTCAGCGCGCAAGCCATCAGGGTCATGGAAGGGGCCTTCGACGACGATGCCTTGATACTCGCGATCGTCAGCGAGGCTGCGGATGAAGACCAGCGACTGCGAAGGGATGCGCCCGATCATGTCTCGCGGCAACAGAACCGGCACGATGTTGTCTTTGCTTTGTGGCAGGTCGAACATCGTGCGCCCCACTGAACCCTGATACTCCGGCCCCTCGGTGAACTCACCACCTGCTGCTTCTATTTCCGTGTCGAGTTGCTCCAAAAAGCCGTCGCTCGGTAGTTGCGCCACGAGTTCTGTGGGCACGCCGTTCTGTGCTCCATTGGTGGCTGATGCGCCTTCTACTTCGGCTTCAAGCGGCGCGTGATTTCCATTGCGATTCGAGGTGTTCATTGGTATTCCTTGTCCAGCAAAATTAGGTGAGGAAGCCATCTCACGCATGAGCCAGAACCTTACTTCTGCCGCGTTTCGCGCTCGCCCAGGAAGCGGAAGGGCGCGCCTGAGCCAGCGTAAGCCGCCTGCACGCTCTGGGTGAAACTGCCGGTGTCGAACGTAGCCGCGCACAGTCGGTCGGCCAAGTCGATCAACATTGGAAAGCCACGATGCAGTTGCAGTGCGCTGTCGGCCATCGCGATGAGCGCCGCCGTGTGAGCGTGCTCGGCGTGCGCGTAGAAGATGGAGGCGGGAGCCGCTTCGGACACACGGAACATTCCGACGACGATTTTGGAACCGACTTCGTGGGCGAAGTCGTCCATCTTCTTGCGGGCATCGCCCCGCGCGTGGCCAATCTCGACCAGGTGGTTGAGATCGTCTTCCGCCGTCATCATCAGCAAGTACTCCAAGGGCCGGAGAGCGTTACCGATGGTGAGCAGCTCGCGCTTGCGCGGCGCGCTGGGCACGAAGACCCACTTCTTGTGTTCCAGCACCAGCCGGCGCATCACCGACAGGCCGGCGTCCACCATGTCAGGACGGTGGGCCCAGTGGCCAGTCATTAATTCGTAAGTGGTGGGGTGGCCGTGGCCCATACGCCACGGTGCCTCACACTTTTCGAGCAGGATGGCGCGCTCGGCGTAGGCCATCACGCCACGCCTCGCGAGCTGGCTCATGGCGTCACCACTGCTGACATAATTACCGTCAACGCCTACCGCGTCGCGCTTCTTGCGATTTTCCAGTAACGCCATCACTTCCTCGATGGGATCGCCGCTGCGCGAGCGCAGGTCGCGACGGTAATGGCGGTGCGCATACGATCCCGTCGCGCCGTTGTAGCGCACGGTGCAGACACCGATCTGCGTGATGGTTAATGGGAGCGTATCGTGGACAACGACCGTGCCATCACACGCTTCGACAGCCCCGTTGAAAAGCAGACCCCGGTGCGCCTTTGCCAGATGATCTACGGTGAAGGCGTGCAGGCCGGCGTCGGGTGCGGCCCGCTTGCCGCTGGGAATGCGTGCGAAGACGTCGCGACGCACGACCTCGCGCATCCGATCTTCGTCCTGCACGGCGTCGCGCACTTCGGCTTCGAGATGCGCGTAGAGTTCGGGCAGGTTATCGCCGTTCGTCCAGTTCGTCAGGTCGAGCGACGAAAGCAGCGACTCTTCAAATGGCTCATCCTGAAATTCAGGCTCCACGTTGGGCGCGTCGGACAGATTGGATATGGCATTAACTGCCGGATCAGGTGGGATGCGTGGCAGTTCCTTCGGGCTCTGCATAATGTCCTCCGTTGAGAGAATTGGCTTCCTCTCTTTTCAGTTCCCGCCCCATTAACTAAATCCGACAAGTTTTTTAGCCTTACTCGAACCCCAGCGAGGACATCACTGAGGGGCCACCTGTGAGAGCCGCCGCTATGCGGCGGCTGTAAGGAGCGGCGACGGTCTCTGGCAGCCCGTAGTGGGCGCGCAAGAGGTCGTGGGCGGCAGAAGCACACCCGAAGTAAGAACTTGTGGCACCCGCACGGCGCAGGGCAGCGCAAACTGACCCCGCTGGCGCGAGCAACTCGATTCCCAACGCATCAGCGCGATTTTCTGCTGGCCAGATAAGCGCGCGCGATGCGCCTGGCTCGCCTTCGAGAAGGTGAACGTGGACGCCGAGCGGCACGGCGCCCAGGATGGCATCCAATCTCTCTTCGAGAGTGGGCGGGCGCAGGCCGTCAAGTACTTGCAGGATGCCGGGCCCGAACCGTTCGCAGGCACGGCGACGTGGCTCTAAGTAGTCGAGCAGAAAGTGCGCGATCTCGTGGGCGAGCGTGAAGCGCCGCTCGTCGGGAGCATCGCCCGCATCCAAGAAGATGGTGCCCGCGCCACGCTCAGCGACTAAACAGCCATGCAACCGGCGGTCGTGGCATGGGATGGTGCACACATGGCCACGCGCCCGATACCAAGCTTCGACTCCCCGAAGTGACAAGGTGGGCACCAGCTGCGTCGTTAGTGGTAACGCTAAGGGTAGTAAACGTGGCAACTCGTCGGGATCGCGTGCTCCAAGCTCCTGCCAGAACCGCTCGGCGGCTTCGGCCAGCGACGGCGCAATGATGTCGTGCTCGGACATCAGGACTCCCTCCCTCCCCCAGCATCGTACGTATCATCGCTCTCGTGGGCAGCCATCAGCTGCGCGGCGGATGAAGCCGAAGATGCCGGCAGTGCTTCGAGGTGCGCGACCTGTCGTAGTATTTGCGCGAGATGCGCGGCCTGCGCACCAACCGATTCTGCGACACGCTCGACGCGCAAGCGAAAGTCGCTGGCCTCGGAGCTTGGTGCCTGGCAAAGAGCGAGGCGGTAGAACGCCTCACCAGAGCAGCCCACGAAGCTCATCAATGCAGATTCGGTCAAACCTTCCTGCTGTTGGTAGCGGGACAGCGCGTAGGCGATGAATTCTTGACGCGCCGAGGCCCGGTTGGCGGCGTGAGCCAATCGTGTCTGAGCCAGCGTTGCGAGGTGACTTGGCATCGGTGTTCTCTTCGCGGTTCTCGACGTGCAACTTCACTCGAACTCGTAACCCAACCGCTTGACGTTCAAGCGGCGCTGTAAACGCCTTTTCAATTTCTCTTTGACCTTGTTCACCAGAAGCCGCTGCTCGTGCAGTGGCTTGTCATCGATGTTCATTATGGCGGCGTAAGGGCCAACGTCCCGCACGCCCCACGTCATCAGAGCAAGAACGCGAAGCTCAACTCGGTCGGGCACGAGCGATTGAACCTGCACCCACAGATCGCCTCCGTCCGACAGATCAGCCATTTTCTGTGGGTCGCTCATGGTGCCAGTGGCGTTGTGAGCCTCCACGGGTTGATTCCGCGCCACCTCCGGGAATCCGACACTATTTTCTGTGGGCTGCCTGCTCAAGTCTTCGATGTCCTCGACGTTGTTCTCGCGCCCGAACTGGTCGGTGCGCTTCTTCCAAGCGTTGAGCAAATCACCACACGCTGCCATGTAGAGATAGTTCTTGAGGCTCTTGCCGGCAGGGTCGTAGCGTTCGGGATGCGTGGTGTAGTCCAGCAGCCCATCAGAAATGGCATCGAGAACAAGCGTCTCATCCGCTTTCGTAATACCGGGATTCTTCGCTTCCAGCACGTCTGTAAGCCAGTTCAGGTAGCGCGCAAAGACCTCGCCCGAGGCGCTTTCGTCGCCGCTCAGCACGCGCTCGTGGAGTGAAAGCTCGTCAGGTGTTGCCGGCATTACAGAGAAACCGCTTTAAGCCTCTTTACGGAATACCAATACATACTCGGTCTGCATCCGCGCTCCGAATTCCTGCTGCATATAAGGCAGCAAACGGCGGCGGGCGTCGATAGTACGCTCGGCGCAGGAAATCTGGCGCAGCCGTCCTCCACCTTCGAGAGCAAGCTGGCTCGTCATCGCCTTAAACACCTTGTGCGTCGGCACCTCAACCTTGCGAATGTTGGAGGGGCAAACCACAACAACCAGATGGCGAGCAGTTCGCAGCACACGGCCCATCTCAGCAAACACGTGCCACATATCGGCGAAGTACTTCTCTATGACGAGGCCCGTCTTCGGGTGGTCGTCGGTGATTTTGCGCACCACTCGTGAAGCCAAAGGCACATTTGGCATCCCGGCCTGAGCTTCGCGCAGGTTTGCAACCGCTGCCGCATTCACGCCACGTTCAGTGCCAATGTAGTCTCTGGCTCCGCGCGCGTAATCCGCTGGCGTGGTGTCGAACACGTCGCTTAGCCAGGCAACTGTGAAGGTGTGCGCACGCACATAGTCAAGTGCATTGCAGTAAGGTGGCGAGGTAAAGATCAGGTCTATCGAATCAGTCTCGCACGGCAGGCAACGGGCATCGTGGCCGATAATGCGGGTCTGAACATCGGTGCAAGGCGCGACCTGGCACTGACGCCAGAACTCCGCCATGAGGCTCTGCATCTTCGCTAACCGCTTGCGGAAGCGGCCCCAGACGTCGGGCGCCTCCTCATGCTCTCGGTAGTGATGGCGCGAGTGCACGATGTCACGCGCATTGGCAACGCTGTCCTTGGCCAAGATGAGAGACGAAAACGCGACCAGGAAAAAGTGGCGCAGATCATCGTCCGTGTCCAGGTTGAGGATGTGGAACTTGATGAGCGCCAGGTCACGCGCTACGCGAGGAAGGAACCAGTACTCAAGGTACTCAGGCGCTATGGCTTGGGGTAACTGGCACCGTCGGAGCAACGCAGCCGAAGGCGGAGCCGTGCGTTCGAGCCGGTTGAAATCTGCTTCAAGATTGTGCTCCAACGTAGCAGCAGTTTCACGCAGACGTATAGGGTCGAGGGGTGTGGATTTGACTTGGCTAAGCAAGCAGGAGAAAGGATCGATCTCCACGCCCAGCCCGTGGCGGCCCAGCAACCGCGCCTCGGCCAGCGTTGTTCCGCTTCCGGCCATTGGGTCGAGGACTGTCTGTCCAGCCTCGCTCAGGGTCTTGATGGCCCACTCCGCCAGCTGCGGCGGGCACTTGGCAGCGAAAGAGTGGAGCCCATGCGTCGCATACAACGAGTTGTGCCGTCCGAAGTCCAGCGTGCCGCGCTGTATCCGCATACTTTGAGAGCTTCACTTCGACGGCTCCGGCGCTGGTTGCCAAAGCGGGCCGCACACCATCCTGACCTTACACTTTTCTTCTTGCCTCAAGTGGCTGTGGTCACAATACCACTGGGAATTACAGATCGCAAGCGCCAGGCCACCTGGCGAGCGGTGCCTGAGCAAGTACTTGGGTCGCATTGCCACACCTACTCGAGCTGTCGCCCGGCCTCGAAGCCAAACTGCAAGCCTCGGCTGCTCAACGTGGGTCCGGCCCTGATGCCACAGCCCTGCAAGTACTTACCGACGACAGACGGGGCGCGTCTACCGGAGGAGTAGCTCCTTGAGAAGAGGACGGCCAAAGACGTTGCTGTTGCCATTCACAGCATGAACGGCAGTCTCTGGTGGCTGTTCTCGGCGCGCAGGCGCTCCTTGGCCAGCGTGTAGAAATCGGGGTTGATCTCAGCAGCGAATCCACGCCGTTGGCACTTGAGGGCCGCGACCATCACCGAGCACAGGCCGCCGAACGGCTCCCACACCACGTCCTCTGGGTCGCTGCAAGCCTTGACGATCATCTCCATCAGGCGCAGCGGCTTCTGGTTGGCGTGCGCGGCCTGAGCTCCGTTCTTGAGCCGCTCGCCACCACGCACAGCCGGCTCCGCCCAGACGTTGGTAATGCCATGCTCGTGGTTCCACTTGGAGCGCATCTTCGCCCACTGCTCCGCGCGCACTGAGGTGTGACCATCGAGCGAGAAGTAAGGCCGCCCCTCCGCGCGTCCGTGGAGGTTGGCGTAGTCGGCCAGGCGCTCCACCATCTCAGGCGGTGGGAAATACCATAGGTGATCCTGGGTGAAGTACTTGCGTGTGGCCGCGTCCTTGACGCCGCAAGCCTCATTCGTCTTGTTGAACGGCAGCCCGGTGCGGCTCCACTCGGCCCGCAGCCAGTGGCGGATCGGCAGCACCTGGCCATCGCCGGTGGGCAACTCGGCCTCGCGCACATATTGAGCGCACACCTCGGTCACGACCGGGAAGCGGCGGATCGTCTTCGAGTTGACGTTGCCCGCGACGTGCGCCACGCCCTTGTCCCACACATGGAGCGAGCGGTATTGCCAGCCATGCAGCGCCAGCACAGGATGCACCGTTGCCCAGCCGATCTCGTTGCACCAGAACCACAGCGTCGTCTGCGGCTGCGCCAGCCGAGACCACGCTGCTACATGGGGCGCATACCACTCAGCCAGGCCCGCAACCGTCGGCATTTCGCCAGGGAACAGTCCAAGTCCATAAGGCCCGTCCGACACGATCACCGTGGGGCGCAGCCAGGAGTCGTAGCGGCTGAGCGCGTCTGCACACTCAACCTGCACGCTCCCCACCTGAGTCGTTGGCACCGCAGCAGGCATCCGCACGCGAACCTCAACCGGCGGCAAGCTCTCGTTGCTCTCCTGCACGTCAAGTACTTGATGTGCAGGGTCGACGATCTCCAACGCTTGCTCCTCAAGTACTTGGGGTGCAGCGTCGGGAGCGTCTTCGCCTTCAAGGAGAAGCTCTCGGAATGTAGCGCGCGGTTTTGTGCCTGTGTGCCCGTTCGGGTGCCCGTTGCCCAAGCTTAGATCATTCATCGTTATCACTGGAACCCGTTTTGGACTATTCCAAAAGCGACTTTATCATTTGTGGTGAGGAAGGGCAAGACAACAGGCTCGAACAGGGCGCCGCGGCCATGCCAAAATCCGTTTTCACCGACGACTACGCCGCGTTTGTCCGCCACCTGCGCGAAGCGCGCGAGGCAGCGGGCTTGACGCAGGAGCAGTTGGCGCTGCGTCTGGGCTTGGGGCAGTCGTTCGTGTCCAAGGTCGAGCGCGGCGAGCGGCGTTTGGACGTGGTCGAGCTCGGCGCTGTCTGCGCAGCTTTGGGCGTGCCGCTCGTTGAGTTTGTAGGTGGCTTGGAGCTGCGCTCTCAGCAACCGAACAGCGCCCACAAGGTGCCTGAGCCGATGAGCGTTGAGCCAGCACCATGACAGCACCACAAGGTTCAGGGAAGACCGCGCAGTCGCAAACTCCGTTGTTAGACGTTCCGCTCACACCATTGCAAATTATCGAGGTCGCATCTGAGGCAGTGCTGGCTCTCAAGGGGCACCATGTTGACGTGCTGACGGTGAAGAGGCCCAACGATGTGCAGGGTGCGGTTGAGCTCGCCAAGATCGTGTCCAAGCTGTCGCCCATCATCGGCAACCTGCTGGAATACGCCGTTGTGCAGTACTTGAACGCGGCGCGCGAGTGGCCGCCCGACTGCCGATGGGTGCGCCAAGACCCAGAATTCCCCGACGTGATTCTATCGGGCCCACTGGCACCGGACGAAGGCAGTGGAATCGTACAGCGTCCTGGCGTCGAGGTGAAGACATGGTTTCCACTGGCGACCGAGATGACTGCGCGTTTCCGCGACAGCCAGAGCTTGCTGCAAAGCGGCACGACGAAGGTGGCGGTGCTTTGCTGGCTGCCTGAGTGGATCATCGCCGGGCAGCCCAAAATCATAGACGTGTGGATTGGCGATGCCCTGGACGTGGCGCGGGCGCGCGACTCCCACTACCACAACCCACCTCAGTACTTGGTGATGGAGCCGGAGGACACAGCGGCTCGCACGCGCAATTTGCAGCAGAAGAACTGCAACGGCTTCCGCTTCCAGGGCACGCCTGATCAGCTTGAGCAAGCCCGCATTGAAGTGGAAGCTTGGGGAGAAGAGGGCCGCACGTATAGCACCAGCCGCGAGTGTCAGGCTCTGCTTCGCGAGCTGACGGGCCGCTTTCCCTATCGATTGGACACCAACTTCGCCAAGATTGATCGCATCGTACTGGCCGGCCTTGAGACGTGGAAGGCTCAAGTCTTAACCTCGACGCACAGAAGCCGCACCGTCACGCAGTGGGCCGCTGCTATCGCGCGAGCAGACGCACCCATCTTGGCCGAGCTTGTTGATCCAGACGCGCCTTTGCCTGTCGAGGCGGAGTGAAAGCAGCCACAAGTACTTGTGGAGACACATATGGCAGAAGTCCGCCTGCTCAAAATGCTGCACGCCGTGAGTGAGGAGTTCAGCTCTCACCGGACGGATGAGGGGTATCCACCTGCTGCTGTGCACACAGCGCCTCTCCGCCGACTATGGTGCCCAGCAGCATCCGCACTCTGATGACCGCCCGCGTCGCCTTGCACGTGAACGACGCGACGGCCTCGCGCATGATCCTGGAAGAGCCCGGCGCCGAGTAGTTACAGCGGCACGGGGACTTGCTCTTCGAGGAGGAAAGTACTTTGACGCGAGCGCAGGGCTACTTCATTTCCACCCATGACCTCGACGCACTTCTACAATCGCTGGGCAGGAAGCCGAGCTAAACCAAGCCGACCAACAGTCAGCACCGCAAGAGGAAACCTCGATCATGCCCGTTTACACATTAGCCGCCACCGAGCACTTCCAAATCCTGTGGACGCCCGGCGCCGATGACGGGGGTTTATATGTGCTTGCGGCCTCAAGCGAAGACCGTTGGAGAGAACCGCAGTTCTTCGCCGAGCTCACACTCATCCAAAGCCTCGCTGACGAATTGCGCGGCGGCAGCGAAACCATCACTGTTCTCAGCCGCGTGACCCGTCCTTTTGTGCCTGTCGTCCATCGCAAGCCCAAGAAAGATGGCGGTTCTCCCGACAAAGCGTATTACACCCCGCTGGTTGTGGAAGGTGAGCATCGTCAAGAGCTGGCTAATGCCCTGCTGTTCGCTTGCAGCGAGGAGAACGTAACCCGTTTGGAAGCGGACAACTCGGACGAGAGCAACACCGTGCTGCACGGCAATTACTTGGAGAGCGGCCTTTGGAATTGGATGCGATCGTATCCAGGGGTGCCTCGAATTCACTACGGGGAGCCTTGGGCCTGCACGACAATTCAAGTGCCACCGGCCAAGCTGGACGTAGAGCCCAAGTCGCGCTTGCGTGCTCCTTCTCACAACGTCCAAGGAAGTGGAACAACTCTGCTGAGGAAGGCCAGAACAAAGAGGCGGTGCAGCCAGAGGCCTTGTATCGACTACGCTTGGATCAAGCCCGAAGCCTACTATGTGGAGCACCAGCACGGCAGACATACAACGCCGTGTCACATCAAGTGCGCCTTTCGCAGCGGCAAAATTCCTGTCAACTGGCTTAACCCGCACTTCGAGCAGTACTACACATTGGTAGAGATTGGCCTGCAAGCCTGGGTCGAGAGGGAGCGGGAGAAGCGGGAGGACTACGACGGGGAGAAGTTCGACATCCCGTCTTACCTCAAGCGGGTGACGGAGTTTGTGCAGGAAGTCGAGGGTGGCTACGAGCTGGACAAATACGAGCGGCAGGAATGGCGTGACCACCTCCGCCACGTCCCCCTCGATGTCGAGCCTTACCAGACGGCCAGGAAATTGGTTGACCTGCCCGATCCGCGAAGCAGTGGGTAAGGCCTACCTCTGCCTCCTCCACACCACAAGTACTTGCACTACATGGGATGCAGACCGGTGCTCTCAGCAGGGCACTCGTTAGATGTTTTCTGCCACCGACCTCACTGGTTCGGGCGCTGGTGCTTGAGGACGGTTGCTCTCAAGGCGGGCCGCTTCCTCTGTGAACAGCTCGATCAAGTACGCCTCGATGCTCACTCCAAGCGCCTGAGCACGAACCGCCAGCACTTGCTCCACTTCAACAGGCAATTCAATAGCAATTGACATTTCGTATCTTAGATGCAATTAAGCGGACGTGTTCGACCTGCTTGGGTGGTCGGTTCTGGACGGTTTTGGACGGTTTTGATCTACCGCAGACTAAATACTTGCTTGCCTGCTTGGTCGGTCGGTTTTGGTAGGTTTTGGTCTACCGCAGCTCAAGTACTTGCAGGTCGTGCTTTGCTTCTGAGCACTGCGGATGTAATTGTCGGATGTTGATACTCAGGCCGCTGGTAGGCTCCGCCGCACAAGCTTGTGCGGGAGCTTCACCTACATCTACGGGTACAAGTACTTGGAGTACATCACAACGGCGATTCACACAGGCAGCGCATCGCCTGCGGGCAAATGCCGCTTCTACTGAGGTGCCCTCTGAGCGCCAAGCCGCAGGGTTCGAGGAAGGTGAGCCGGATGTCGCGCGGCTTCGCACAAAAGAGGTGGGCACCGCGCAGGAGTAGAGGCGCGAAACAGTCGGCGGATTAGCCTGCCAAGGAGTTGGTGCTCTATGGTGGATGAGGACGACGTTGAAGAGCCTCTGCCTACGCTTGCTCAACTTCCGCTGTTCATCAGAACATTCGCGGGGCAGGCTTCACCGTATGCGGTAGCTCTTTACTCGCACCTGCTCCGGTGCTGCGAAGATGAGCAAGCCGAAGAGGTGTCCCTGTCTCTTGAAGACCTGGCAAAGCCAACGTGCATGACACTCATGCGCGCCCGCCAAGCTATGGGAGAGCTGCGGCAACTGGGTGTTGCTTCTTACAGTGGAGGGTCGATTTGGGTGGAGCATCACTTGCGATGGCGCGTGGGGCGTGCATACGCCTACCCGCAAGACTGCCATGTGTACCTGCTCCAACACGGAGCTCGATTCAAGATTGGCTTCTCGACCCAATACGAAATCCGTGTCCAAGCCATCCAGAGGATGCTGCCGAGCGAGTGCAAACTGGTGCACCTGATCCGAACCGACAAAGGGCGGCAATTGGAGAAGTTCTGGCACTGCTGCTTCAAGCACCTCCGAGACAAGGGCGAGTGGTTCCACTTGGAGGACAAGGAGGTGACTTGGATGTGTAAGACGGCAGACATCCGCAACTTGAGCGACTCCTACATGGCGGACTTGTGGTGGCAATATCGTGTGTATGCTTACCACTTTTACCCAGACTCGAAAGTAGCAGATGAGCTTGTCTGGTTCTTCGCAGACGCAGAGAATCGCGACCGCTACGCCGACATCCTCATGCACATTTGGGGGCTGGCGGAGAGGCCAGACCCGTGGGGCCAAGCAGAGACTCACACCCGCGCTTGGGTACATCCATGAAGCGTTGCTCTCACAGCTCGCAAGTACTTGGAGGCAAGCAACGTCGTAAGGTTAGAACGTGATCGGCGCAGTCTTCTGAATCTGGAAGCATCCAGGCTCAGCCTCAGAGGTCGCTTTCCGAATGGACGCTTCCGAAGCCGAGATCGTGCGCGCGGCCATAAGGATTATCCGCAGCGTCAACTCGCCCGCGCAGCAGGCCGCCTCGCGCCAGAATGGGAAGAAGGGAGGACGCCCACGCGGCGACCTCAAGTCCCTGGACGCCATCGAGTGCACCTGCGGTGTGAGTGGCGCAGACGCGCACAAGAGCACTTGCCTACGTGGGCGTGCTATTCGCCGCCGCGCAGCCCAAGCAAGCGGCGCCTAAGCAAGTAGGGGTGCTCGCAGAAAAGGGATCAAATCGTGGTTGAGTTTGTTGCAGAGCGGGAAGAGGCAGGAAAACGTTCATTTTCTTGCCACCCTGCCCTGAGAGCCCAGAGAAGGCTCTACATTCACTGCGCTGTGCAACTAACTCAGGGAAGAAATCTACGTCAGAGAATCCCTTCTCCGTGAGGTTTCCTGCCTGAGTAGGTCGTGCAGGCGCTTAGAGTGCCCTCTGCAACAAACTCAACCACGATTTGATCCCTTTTCTGCGAGCACCCCTTGCCCCTGAAATTAGGACGCCGAACAGAGGCCGAGCCAAAAACGCGTGATGCGTTGCTCTGGAGGCAAAAACCGAAGTCACAACTGAGAGCAGGCTCGCGCAGCGAGATGCTGCAAGTACACCGGCCCTCAGAAATCGGAGCGCGCGACGCGCCTGTGACCCAACACCACGCTATGAACGGCTTTGTCGTTCGTGCTTTGGGCTGGGTTCGGGCGCTTTTTTTTGTGCCGAGATCCACACTCAAGGCGGCGTGAAGAGCGCGCCACGGCAGTAAGATTCTAAAAATTCGGGGCTCCGTAATCACAAAAACCCACCGGTGTGGCGCCGGTAGGCTGTGATCCGCGAAAAGATTTCTTTTCGCGGCGGGGACTGGAAGAAGGCTTAGGAGGCCTTCCAGCATGGAGAACATTTTAACGCAGAAGGCGGATGCCGTCGCGCATCCCAACGGCACGCACACAGCCTCGACGTCGCACACTAACGGCTCCGCAAGTAATCGCGCCTTGATCGAAGAAGCCGCACGCCTGGCCGATGCTGGCCTTTCCATTCTCCCAATTGCTCGCGGCGACAAGAAGCCCGCAGAGGCTTCTTGGAAGCACCGACAAGAGCAGGCGGCGGCCTCTGCCCAGGTGCGCGACTTCCTCAAGAATTGCACGGCCTACGGCATTGTAGGCGGCAAGGTTTCAGGCGGCGGGGCGGGGCTGTGCCTGTCTTTCCTCGACATTGAAACGGACGGGGCGAAGAAGGCATGGCTTGAGGCTCGCTGGCTGATGGGCTGCCCAGGCAGCGAACGGGCGGCGGCGGATGGCACATCGCGTTTCGCTCCAAGCTGCAGCTCGGAAATCTAAAGCTGGCCTACCGACCCGACGAGAGCGAAATCAGCGGGCGGAAAACCTTGATCGAGATCAAGGCAGAAGGCGGGCAAGTACTTGGGCCGCGCTCCGCTCATCCTTCCGGCAACCATTACGAGCAGGATCAAGGCGACTTCGCCAACGTGCCTGAGATTCCCGAGGCTCACGCTCAGGCTCTCGTCGACGCCGCGCGGCGGTTGAATGAAGCGCCTTACACGCGCCAGGAACTCGACGCCCAGGCCAAACGGGAGGCTGATGCCCGGAGCAGAACAGAGCAGCGGAGCGCGGCGGGCGGCAGCGTGATCGATGCTTACAACGCGGCGCACTCCATTGGGGACACGCTACAGGCCTTTGGCTACACGCCCAGCGGCGCACGGTTCGCGCGCCCAGGCAGCGAGAGCCACGACCCTTCGGTCACAGTTGATGCCGCGACTAACCGGAGCTTCCACCACGCCGCGAATGATCCACTCAGCGGCGACTACTGGCGCGATCCCTTCGCCGTGTACTGCAAGCTGGAGCACGGCGACGACTACAAGGCCGCTGTAAAAGCCGCTGCCGCAGAACTGGGGATGAGCCGCGAGCCGCGAGCAACAGCCGGCCACGCGCGAGACGGGGAAGCGGAGCCCGACGCGCCCACCACGCCGGAGTTATCCGGCTCGGAGATCCGCCGCATCTTCCGGGAGAAGTCGCGCGGAGTGTCGGAGCCGTTGACGTTGGCTCAGGTGATCGAGAAGTTCCGTCACTACCTCTACTTAGAGGACACGGGATTGCTTGAGGTCTATTTGGGCTCGATTGCCGCCAACCTCATGGACGGCGACCCGGTTTGGTTGATGATCGTGGGAGCCAGTGGCGGCGGCAAAACCGAGCCGCTTAACGCCGCGATCCGGCTGCCATTTGTCCACCTGGCCGCGACGGTCACGGAATCATCGCTACTGAGTGGCACGCCGAAGAAGGACAAGGCCAAGACCGCGAAAGGCGGGCTGCTGCGCGAGATAGGCCCGTTTGGGCTGCTGCTGCTGAAGGACTTTACGTCCATGCTCTCACAGCGCCGCGACACAAGCGCCGCTGTGCTCTCTGCCTTCCGCGAGCTATACGACGGCTCATGGACGCGCCACGTTGGAAGCGATGGCGGCACCCAGTTGCACTGGGCCGGGAAGCTGGCCGTTATCGCGGGCTGCACCGACGTGATCGACAGTCACCACGCCATCATCGGAACGATGGGAGAACGGTTCGCCTTCTACCGGCTGCCCATTGTGGATGACCGCAAGCTATCCCGCCACGTGCTCAAGATGGCCGGGAAAGAAGCCCAGATGCGCGCCGACCTGCAGCAAGCCGTTTGCGGATTGTTTGCGGGCGTGGAGCTGCCCGAGACGCTGCCCGAGTTGCCAGAAGCGGACTTTGAGCGGTTGATTGACCTGGCCGCGCTCACGGCTCGCTGCCGTAGCGCTGTGGAGCGGGACAACCACACACGCGAGATCGTGCTCACCCTGAGCCCTGAAGCTCCAACCCGTATCGCCAAGATCCTGCGCCAGCTCCTACACGGCATGGAAGCGATTGGAGTTGATAGGCCGCGCATCTGGGCCGCGTTGGAGAAGATCGCGTTTGATTCAATGCACAAGGTAAGGCGGGCTGCTTTGGAGATCTTGCAGGATGAGCAGCTCCACAGCACAAGCGAGATCGCCCGACAAATCCAGTACCCAACGGCCACAGCGCGACGGGCTTTGGAAGAACTGCACGCCCAGGGCGTGTTGATTTGCATCAAAGGCGGGCAGGGGAAAACGGATGCCTGGGAGTTCTCGGACTGGGCTAAACAGACCTTCCTATCAGTTCGCTGTGGTGTTCCCGTTATTCAGACTGACGATATATCCTCTTCTTCTAAAGAAGAAGAGAGAGAGGGTGTGAGCGAGGGTGAATATATGCACCCTGAATACCGGGAAAGGTCGGAATCCTCTCCCGAAGAGGGCGAAACGCCCTTAGAAGGTGAGCTGCGAACGCCACAAAACTGCTTGCCGAGCTGCAGCGACGCGAAGTTGTGTTGTGGATCGAAGGCGAAGGTGAGCACGCCGGACTTCGCTTCAAAGCGCCGCCCGGCGTGCTCAAGCCGCCGATCCTGGCCGCGATGAAGGCGAGCAAGTTTGAGCTGCTCGCCTTGCTGCACCAGGCCGCGCCCGTGGCTGATGTTGAGGTCGAGCCTGCAAGTACTTTGAAGCCCGTGCCTGAGCCTGTAGCAGAGCCGCCTGCAAGTACTTGGAGCGAGGTGCTCCGCCCCGACTTACGAGGGCCGCTGGGCCTAGAGGCGCTCGACGCCGAACCGCCCGAACCCGCGCCGTATTCCCGTTTGGTATGGGTGCGCGATCTCGGTTGCTGGCTCGACGGCACCGTAATCATCTCGACGGTCAAGACCACGCCCGAACGCAATCGCTTCTACCGCGCCCAACGCGCCGCCCAGCAAGAAGCGACGGCAAGTACTTGTGGCACGTCTCCACTCTCTTCGGGTAGTAATGTGACGTAACGAAATAGGATGGAGGGCAGCGATGGGGAGGCCGCGCAAGTATTCAAGTGATGCGGAGCGACAGGCGGCCAAGCGAGCGCGCGACAAGGCGGAGTGGGTAGAAGTGCCCCGCGTGGCGCACGAAGCCCACAGCGCCCGCCTGGAGGCGCTACAGCGAGCCGTGAGTGATGCGGCCAAGCAAGGTGATGTGGCAGCTCAGGCGGCCAGGGCCGGAAGCGTGGACACGATGCTCGACAAGCTCACGGCCTGGTTTGAGGGGTCACCGCAGGAAACGGAGAATAAAGTCCGTTAAGGTTTTTGAACCTCTCAAAAACGGGCGTTTTTGAGAGGCAGATCCGCCTCACTTATCTACCGAAATCAGCCTTACTTCTACTTGGTAGTTCGGCTCTTTGTGCTCTTTTGCAACGTACTAACGGACTTTAAATTCCCTTTCCTGTGGTCACCCTTATGTTCAAACAAGCGTGCGATGAGGAACACAGCCCCAGGAGAAGACTTCTCGCAAGCTCCTGACAAAGCGGCGCTGGATGGCCTTGGCCAAAGCCATGCCTCGTTGTGGCTGAGGGCGATCAATTGAGCAGAGCACCATGAACTGGGCACCGTGCCGGGTGGAGATGAATCGAAGCAGCGGAAGGCGCGTTTGCTCGCGCCGGGCGCAGTTGTGGGCAAGACCACGCAGGCCCTCACCGACAGCATCACGCGCTTCGGCAACCCCATCGACCTCACGGGCACGCGCGGCAGCAGTGCGACTCGACGGGCTCCAACTGCGGCGCCTGGCCCGCAGACAACACGGCGGTCACCCCGGCTCGCAACGGCGTGACCCAACAGGGTGCGTGTGACCCTGGTCAGCCGCCACCAGTCGCTCACGGGGTTTATTCCCGGCCTCAACAACCGCCAGATCGCCTCCGTAGTCACCATACGCCGCGAATCCTGAAGCCAAACAGACCGCGCCCGCAGGAACTTGCTTATGCTCCCCATTCTGTTCGTCCCACGCGCCAGCCCAAGCGCCAGCGCCAGCCCAAGACTCAGGCCCGAGCCTGCGACGCTGTACAAGTACTTGCGAGGCCGTGCCTCGCGCCGCCCGGCGCGCCGCAGCGGGGGCAGCGTCATTGTGATCGTGGCGCTGGCTCTGATTACGCTGCTGGGCTTCTCGGCTCTGGCCACCGACTACGGGTTGCTGGTCAGCGACGCCAACCGCTTGCAGCGGGCCTGCGATGCCGCAGCCCTGGCTGGAGCAACGCAGCTCAAGAAGACGGGCAACGACCAGGTGGATGTGGCCAACGCCAGGCAGGCGGCCATCGACATGATGGCGCAGTACAAGGTCGCGGGCTTTGACGGCAACACCATCACCTTCAACGCGACCTGGGACCACATCACGGTGCCTGCCAGTGCGACACGCAAGTTCTTCTTCGCCGGGGTCTTCAAGCTCATCAACCCGAACAGCCCGAGCACCGGCCAGGTGGCGCGGCAGGCCGTAGCCGGGCGCACCGCCCTCAAGGGCGTCCCCGGCGTCTCGCCCCTGGCCATCACCACTGCCGACTACCTGGCCTACAAGAGTGGCATCCTGTTCGAGCCCATACTCATCAACAACAACCAGTCGGACTTCACGCTCGGCACTATGTCGGCCATCGACCTGAGGCTGAATAACTCGGGCAAGAGCGGCACGGTCTTCCAGAACGACGTGGACTATGGCACGCCGGGCACGACCGTGATCGGCCAGGCGGTGCAGAGCGCCATCAACGCGGACCTGAACAGCCAGGGCAACAAGCTGCAGATCGCCATCACCGACCGCATCACGCGGGCTGCGAGCGCGCCCTGGAACGACAACGGCAACACCTACGCCTTCCCCAACTACCCCAACAGCGACCCGCGCGTCATGACCATCATGGTGGCCGACCCCAGCCCGGCCAACAACAGCAACCCGATGCTCACCGCGCGCTTCTTCGTCTCGGTGTACATCGACCGCATCCGCTCGCTGGGCAACGGCGCCACCTACCTGCGGATGCGCATCCTGCCCAGCAACACCTTCAGCAGCGACCGCACCGACATCATCGTGGGCGACGCCAGCACGCCCTTCACCGGCCCCAGCGTGGTGGGCCTGACAAGCTGATGATCCTTGAGCTCAAGGCCCAGCGAGATGTGCGACGCCACCGGGCGCGCGGTGGATGTGCCCGCCATCCGTGCCAAGATGTCGGGCCGTAGCTGAGCCTACAAGTATTTGAGGCTCTTCCCTGTGGCGGCGCGCTCTGGGGCACTTCTCGCGCGATTGTGAGCCACTGCAAGTACTTGTGGCCCTGGAAGATTGAAAAGATTGAATTCTGCGACGAATCCAGAGCAAGTACTTGAGGCCTCGACCTGGGCGAAGTTGGGACAAGTTGGGCCTGTTTCTCGGGTGCGCGCCCGTCATGGGCTTTGGCCTGGAATTAAAGCGCTCATGGGCTTTGGTTTTGAATCATGTGAAACAGGCCCAAAACGCTGCATTTTGCTGCATTTTCTTGCATTTTCGGCCCGTTTAGGACTTCCACGCTATGAACGTTGGCCGCCTTCTTCGCGCTGCTGGCTCCGCGCGCACCGTCTCCGACCTCGACGCCATCTTGCAAGCCTGGGCCGAGCGTGACCGAGAGCAAGACCGCTACAACCGCGCGCGGGCTCACGGCGTCGCGCTGGGGCTTTACGAGTGGTTCAGCTTGAACCATCCCCATCAGGCCATTGATGAAATGCGGACGCTGCAAGAGGATGAGTACCGGGTCGAGGGTATGCAGCCGTGGGCGTGGCTCCGGCTTCACAAGTTGGAGTGCTTCCACCACAAGCCCAAGTCCGCGCGGCCACTGTGCGGAGCCAGGACGCGGGCCGGTGGAGAGTGCCAGGCGCGCACGGTGGCCGCGCGGAGGCGGTGTAGGATGCACGGCGGCACCTCGACCGGGCCGCGCTCTGAGGCTGGGCGTGAAGCCATCCGCGAGAGCAACCGAAGGCGGGCGGCGGCGCGTGCTCAGGCTGCAAGTACTTGAGGCTGTGCCTGATACAATCCAAAACAGAGGTCACTTTATGCTGTCTACCGTCGTTTCCCTTCTTCCCCTCGCTCTGGTTGCGCTACTTGTGGTGGCGCTTATCCTTCAGCCGATTGCCCAGAGGCGACGCGAAGACGCTATCTCTGAGCAGATGAAAGAGGCGCGGAACGCTTTGGAAGCTCAGGCCATGGCTGATACCGCGATGGAGGCCCATCAGCCCAAGAGCAAGCTCCCGATGAAGTGGTACGACTCCTATCGGTTCTGGCTCAAGTAGCTCAGGCAGCAAGTACTTGCAGGCTCAGGTATAACGATTTACGGAATTTATGGACACGCGCGACACTGACGCGCATTGACGTTTGCGGAGTTTATGGAGACGCCCAACGCGCGCCACACTAACAGAGACTAACGTTTGAAGCGCCCAGGATGGCCCAGGACGCGCGCCGGAACGCCCTGTAAGGCTCGCGTGGTCGAGAAGCCGGGCGGCAAGCTGGGCACGCGCTGTAAGCTCCACGGCGGCGCTTCGACCGGGCCGAAGTCGCAAAAGGGCCGCGCGGCCATCGCAGCCAGCAACCGCCGACGGGCTCAGGCCAAGCGCGAGGCTCAGGCGGCAAGTACTTGTGGCACGCCCGCGCCCTCTTCGGGTAGTATTGTGACGTCACGAAACAGAATGGAGGGCAGCGATGGGGAGGCCGCGCAAGTACTTGAGCGATGCGGAGCGACAGGCGGCCAAGCGTGCGCGCGATAAGGCGGAATGGGTAGAAGTGCCGCGCGTGGCTCACGAAGCCCACAGCGCCCAGCTCGATAAGTTGCAGCGGGCAATTAGCGCAGCGGCCAAGAACGGTGACCCAGCAGCGCAGGCGTGTCGGGCCGGAAGCGTTGACACTATGCTCGACAAGCTCACGGCCTGGTTTGAGGCGCGCGCCCAGGACGGCACAAGTACTTGAGGCACCTCGCTTTAGCACAAATGCAGCTAAGAAAAGTCGAGCCGGAGCGATGCCCCAGCCATGCCTAAAGGAATCCCCAAAGCCGGGTATCGCAACGTCGAGCCGCACGCCGGGCAGCTTCAACGCGGCGACGATCCGCGCCGCAACTTGCGCGGCCAGCTCGACCCCGCCCAGGTTGCGGCGACCGCCGAGCTGCGCAACCTCTTCGCCCAGGTGCTTGCCGAGCCCAGCGACGCCACGCCCAGCGCGCCCGCTCACAGCCTGGAAGCGATTGTACGCGCCCAGGTCGAGCACGCCCGGCAAGGCAACGCCCAGGCCCGAGAAGCGATGTTTAATCGCATCTTCGGCAGAGCTAAGTAAAGTAAATTACTCTCTTCGCGCCCGTGTGCTTGGTGTGGCGCGCCGTCGCACTGGCTTGCGGCCAGCGGCCAGCAGTGGTGAGGCCAGCGTTTCGTAGAGCTTGAGCAGGTGCTCGACGCGCTCGGTATCGTCGCCGAAAGCCTGCGGGCGATAGAGGCGCTCCACAGCGGCGTCGAGTTGCCGGTGCGCCTGGCGCAAGGCGGGAGGCATGGTGAGCGGATCGTAGAGATCGGCCAGCGTCGCCGAAGTACTTGCCGCTCGCGCATCGAGCACAGCCTGAGCACGCACTCGGATTTGCGCTTGCTGGATAGTGCTTGCCGCTGGCCACGGGAACGTGTTGTAGACGATGCCGATGGAATAGCGCACGTCACTCTTCAAGCGCCCGCCGATCTCGCGCAGCCAAGCCATGTGCATCTTCGAGGTAAGCACGCCGAACTGCCAGACATCCGAGTTTTGAAGCACGCGCACCAAGTTGCTCGGCACGGTAGGCGGCTGCAGGTAGGCGAGTGGCACATACTCGCGCCGCTCGGAACTCACCTCAGGGATGGCGAGAAAAGGCTGCTCAGGAATCACGGTGACATGGTAGAGCGTCGGCGTGGCGGCCAGGACATTAGTCGGGGCGCTGGAGCTTTTCTGGCGAAACTCGCGCACCCGCTGCAAGCGTTGCGTCACGCGCGCCATGCGCCGCAGATCGCCGGGCGGCGCGGCTTGCAGCGCCAGAATCCAGCGCTCGCCGCCGTTAATGAGTTCCTCTGAGCCCACATAAGGACGCACGTAAGGCGCCGCTGCTGGCTCGGCGGCCAGCAGCTCGTCCCGCTCGGCGGCGTCGAGAATGAGATGCCCTCCATCAATCGGCTTGGAGCCAATCACAAGCTGAGGCGCGCCGTTGATAGGCTGCGTGACCTTGCGCACAACGATGTGCGGATCGGCCAGGCGGCTGGCATCGGTGAGGTAGGGCGAGAGCTTGGCGTGTGGGCTCTCGATGGGATCGCCGTTGATGTCGGGGTAGGTGAAGAGCGGCTTGGTGGCGGGCTCATCCTCGCGCAGTCGCAAGCCGATGATCACCACATGGACGTGCGCCACGCCGCGCGCATCGCTGCCCCAGGCGAAGGTGCGATGCGCAAAGGCCAGCTCCAAGCCGCAGCGGTTGAAGAGCAACGGCCACAGTTGCGCGACTTGCTCGCCCTGCGTGATCGAGTTGGTAGACACAAAGCCGATGCGAGCACGCTTCTCGGGTGTGCTGCGCACGTAATCGCCCGCCTTGAGGAACCACGCGCTCACGTAATCAAGGGTGCCGCCACTACCGCCAAGGTGGGCCACGCGCTGCACCTGCGTGCGCTGCTGGGCGCTCTGATACTTGGCGCCGATGAAAGGCGGATTGCCGAAGACATAATCGCATTCACCAGGCGCCAGCAGCGTGCTCCAATCGGTTTCCAGAGCGTCGCCGTGGTGGATGTGCGGCCTGGTGCGCAGCGGGATGCGCGCGAAGACCTGGCCGAACTCCAACGACACGCGGTTGTTGGCGATGTGGTCGGTCATCCAGAGCGCGACCTCGGCAATCCGCGCCGGGAACTCGCCGATCTCAATGCCATAGAACTGGTCAACGTTCACGCGCACCAGGCTGGCCACGTCCAGCACGCGAGACGCGCCGCTGTACAACGCGCGCAGCACATCCATTTCGAGCTCGCGCAGCTCTCGGTAGGCGATCACCAGGAAGTTACCGCAGCCGCAAGCGGGATCGAAGAAGCGCAGCTTGGTTAGCCGTTCGTGGAACGCTTCCAGAGCGGCGCGGCGGCCCGTGTCACGTCGTGCGGCCAGTCGGGAAAGCTCTTGGCGCAGCTCGTCCAGAAACAGCGGCTTGATCACCTTCAAGATGTTGCGCTCGGTGGTGTAGTGGGCGCCCTGGCTGCGCCGCTCGTCGCGGTGCATCACCGATTGAAACAAGGCGCCGAAGATGGCGGGCGAAATCTTCTCCCAGTTGAAGGCGCACGCTTCCAGCAGCCGCTTGCGCATCTCGGCGCTAAAGGCCGGCACGCGCAGCCGCTCGGCGAACAGATCGCCGTTGATGTAGGGAAACGCGCCCAGATCGGCGTCGAGCGAGGCCTGGCGCGCGTTCTCGGGCTCGTTGAGTACATCGAAGAGCTCGCTCAGCCAGCGCCCCAAATCGCGCCCATCTTCCTGCGTGCGCTCTTCGATCAGCGTCTCGAACATCCCGCGCGGCTCGAAGATGCCCGTGTCGTCGGCGAAGAGGCAGAACAGCAGGCGCACCAGAAGCCGCTCTAAATCGTGCCCCGTGTAGCCTGCTGCTTCGAGCGCATCGTGCAAGCGGCCCATGATCTCCGACGCCGCGATGTTGGCCGGGTCTTGGTCGCGGAAGGTGCGCTTCTGGATGCCCAGGATAAAGCCGAACGCTTCAACGTGCTTGGGTAGCTCGGCCAGCGGAAAAGCGAGCTGGGTGCCCTCATCCAGATCGTGCAGCTCGAAGTTCTGGAAGTCGCACAGCAGCACGTAGCGGGGTAGCTCATGCTCTTTCAAGCCGGGGAAGTAATCGAGCGCTTGCTGTCTTGCGTTTTGCAAGCTGCGGCCAGCGCTCTTCTGCTCGACCAGTAAAGAACCCCACCGCAAGCGGTGGGGCATTAACGACCACGACAAGAAGTGCTCGGTGGCATTGAGCCACCTCCCACTTCCAGAACTTCCGAGGAGGAAACAGACATCGAGTCTGTTCCCTCCTCCAGCCCATTCATCCCCGCCGCAAGCAGCGGGGCACTCTGGGCTACTTCGTAGAACGCCCTTCCAAAACAGGTCGATAAAGCCCTGCTTGTTACCCAGCTTCTTCACTGGCTCCTCGAAGGAAGCCACGCGGCGGCGCTTGACCCCGAATACCTCGAAGAGGTCGTTATAGAAGCTCTGCGTCTCGCCACGCTCATAGCGCGCGCCCTTCCATTCCTCTGCAAAATTGGCGGCCTGCACGCGGATCTCGTTCCAGCTAAGTCGGTTCATAGGTGGTTAGGCCATCAGTTAGCGCGTAGCTGCACGCGTCCTACAAGTACTTGAGGCTGGGCAGATACGATAATGCTTCGTATGAAAGTACTTGCGGCGCCCAGCTCCAACTTTAAGCCCAAGTACTTGCATATGCCTGACTAAACGAGTCAGTTATTACAGCAGTGAAAAATCATGCGTTTCTGAAACGTGTTGGCTGCGCTCAGTGATGCCTTTGAGATGAGCGGGCGGAAGGCTGCAAGTGCCGCGTTAGCCCAGCCATCCTACTACTCAAAGGCTCAAGTACTTGAATAGCGACACAAGACGACGGCTGTTTTTCCTGATGTCGTCTTGTGTCGCTATTGCCTTTCTCCGAATGAAGCGGCAGGTCTTCCAAGCAAAGAGCCGCCCCAATCCGAATATCGAAGCGGCTCCTGATGGCTGCGACTTGCGGTTCCCTACCCACTGCCAATGCCCGCCGCGCGCAGGCCGGCTTCGTCCACGCCCCCGGCACGGCAGCAATCGGCGAGCTTGCCGTCCACCACCACGGCAGGCACCGTCTTGACGCCGTAACGCTGGGCCAGGTCGCGGCACTCGTTGGTGCCGCAGCCGTCGCGCAGGTCGTAGACCTTGACCTCGCAGTTGGGGCACGCCGTCGCCTGAACGAGCTTCACGGCCTCGTCGCACAGCGGGCAGCCCGCGATAAACACTTCTACTATCCGTCCCATATTCGTTTGCCTCCTGGGAGAATCGCTCCTCCCTTGATTTGATGTGGAGTTGAGTAGTGGGCAAAAAGGAGCTTGGGCCAGCAGGCCGCGCTCATGGAGTTCGATGGACTGGGCCAGCAGAGCGCGCCGCTCTTGGAGCTGTGCCATGCGCCGATCGAGGCGCTCGACCTTCTTGCGAGCGACCCGAACAACACTCGCGCACGGCGCCTGCCCCGTGTCGCTGAGAGCCAGAACCGCCTTGATCTCCCGCAGCGAGAAGCCGCGCTCCTGGGCTGAGACGATGAAGCGCACGCGCTCCTCCGCCTGCGGAGGGTAGTCGCGGTATCCCGCTTCCGTCCGCTGCGACGGTGCCAGCAACCCGACCTGCTCGTAGTAGCGCAGGGCCGCCACGCTCTTCCCGGCCAACCTCGCCAGTTCCCCGATTCGCACGTTGACTCGCCTCCACAGTAGATTTTGAAGCCTCAAGTCGCTGTAGGGTCAAGCGGACAAAAGAAGAGCCGCTGTGATTCCAACGTCCTATCTCGCAATTCGGAACCGCTACGATTAAGCAGACGTTTAATCATTATGAATTCTGGGATGCCTGCAAGCCTCGAACGCAATATCGAAAACTTGACTTGCGACGCTTACAACGATGATCCGACGCGGGTGCGTCGTGTGGCTAAAGAGATGCCGCCCGCCGAGGCTTTTGAGCGCGCGGCTATTTTGCTCAAGGCGATGGCCGACCCGGTGCGCGCCCGCATCCTTTACGCGCTCACCGTGGAGCCGCTGTGCGTGTGCGAGCTGGCAACGCTGCTCGGCATGACCATGCCCGCCGTGTCCCACCACCTCCGTGTTCTGAGCACTTCCGGTGTCCTGACCGTGCGCAAGGAAGGCAAGTTCGCCTGCTACTACCTGCGTGAAGAGCATCTCGACGGTGTTCTGGGCGCTCTCTTCGGCGACCTCAACCGCCTCAGGCAAGCCGCTTGAGGCACGCCTTGAGTGCCGGTTCGCACCACACCGGTTCGCACCGCCGGGTCGCGAAGCAGGCATTCAACTCACAACGTCGATTCAACAATTGCTTAATTATCTGGAAGAAGTTGGCCTACAAGGAGAGCGTCATGGGAAACGAAACGCACTTTGACTTGGTTATTCTCGGCTCCGGCTCGACGGCCTTTGCCGCCGCGCTGCGCGCCCAGGAGCTGGGCAAGACCTCGGTCATGACCGAAGAGCGCATGGACGGCGGCACCTGTGTCAATCGGGGCTGCCTGCCATCCAAGAACCTCATCGAAGCGGCTAAGCTGCTCCACGATGCGCGCAACCCCCGTTACCCTGGGCTGACCAGGGTGGAGTTGGGGATGAGCTTCCGTGACCTCATCGCGCAGAAGGATGAAGTCATCCGTGGCTACCGCCACAAGAAATACGAGAGCTTGGTCGGCGGCCAGTTCCACATCGAGCACGGCCATGCGGAGTTCGTGGACGATCACACCGTCGAGGTGGCGGGCAAGCGGTTCACCGGTGGCAAGGTTCTCATCGCCACTGGCTCGCGCCCGATGATTCCCGCCATCGAAGGCTTGGATCAGGTGCCCTATCTGACCAGTGATCTGCTGACCAACGGCGAGCCGATGGAGATGACCGAGTGCCCACGCTCCCTGCTCTTCCTGGGCGCTGGTTACATTTCCCTTGAGCTGGGCCAGATGTTTCGCCGCTTCGGGGCCGAAGTGACGCTCTTAGACCGCAACGAGCAGGTGCTGGCCCACGGCTACGAGCCGGAAGTCGGGCAGGCGATCCAGCCCGTGTTGGAGGCCGAAGGGATTCGCGTGGTGACGCGAGCCACGGTGCGCTCGGTGCGACAGGAAGGAAACGAAGTGGTCGCCACTGTCCAGGTCGGTGATGAGACACGGGAGCTGCGTGCCGAGAAGCTGGTTGTCGCCACAAGCCGCCGTCCCAACTCCGACACCATTGCTACTGAGAAAGCCGGAGTAGCGGTGGGCAGCAGCGGCCAAATCCGCGTGGATGAGTTTTTGCGCACGAACATCGCCCACATCTTCGCCGCCGGTGACGTGATCGGGCGCGAGACCGGCAGCCAGATGGCGACGCCGGTGGGCAGCCAGGATGGAGGCAAAGCCGCGCACAACGCGCTGGCGTGCTGCGAGGAGCCGCGCCGAGTCAATCACGGTGTCATTCCGCGCACCATCTTCACCGACCCGCAAATCGCGGTCGTGGGCCGCACCGAAGAAGAGGCTATCGCAGCGGGCCATCGCTGCTGGTGCAACGCGGTGCCGATGTCACTGGTGCCGCGCGCCGGTGCCATTCGAGACACAAACGGGATGGTCAAGATGGTCGCCGACGCCGACACCGATGAAGTGCTCGGCGTCTCGATGGTTGGCAACAGCGCGGGCGAAGTGATTCACGAAGCGGCGATGGCGCTGCGCTTCCACGCCAAACTGCACGACTTCATCGACCTGCTGCACGTTTACCCGACGATGGCCGAGGCTCTTAAAATCGCTGCCATCTCGCGCTACAAAGACCCCGCCAAGCTTTCCTGCTGCGCGGAATAAGGAGTCACTCCCATGAAACAAATCCCCACTCTCCTGGGTGCCGCGCTCGCTGCGGTAGCAGCATCGGCCTGTTGCATTCTGCCCGCCATCTTGGGCGCGGCCAGCGTGGGAACGCTCGGCTTTAGCGCGGCCCTTGCTCCCTATCGCCCCTACTTGATGGGCTTGACTGTGCTGCTCCTGGGCACAGCCTTCTACTTCACCTACCGGCCTTCTAAAGCCTCTTGCGACGTTGGCGGCCACTGTGCCAGCGGTCAGGCGAGGGGCGTGCAACGGTTGAGCAAGGCGATCTTGTGGGGAGTGAGCCTCTTCACCATCGTGGCGCTGGCTTACCCCACGATTGCGGAGTTCCGCGCCCATGAAGTCGTCGAAACTCAGGCCAAAGCCGCCACGAGCCCCATAACAAACAGCCGCGCCACGGCCAAAACCGCTGTGTTCACCATCAGCAATATGTCGTGCCCCAGTTGCACCCCGCACATCACCGACGCGCTCAGGAAGACGCCCGGCGTCCGAGACGCAAAGGTGGATTTCGAGGCCAAGCAAGCGACGGTGCGCTACAATGGGGCACAGGTGAACGCAGCCAAGCTGCGCGCAGCCATTGAGCAAGCCGGCTTCGCGGCGCGCGAAGTAAGCGCGTCAGTGAGCCCGTGATCTGCATCAACGATGCACAGTGACGATTCAGATCAGCGAGGCCAAGCGAGATGAATAAAGAAGACAAGGTAGGCTGGGGTGCGCTGGTGCTGTTCGGCGTGTTGCACCTCCTCTGCTGCGGCGTTCCGCTGTTGTTACTGTGAGGAGTGTCGCTGGCGTTTCTGGCTCCCCAATGGCCCATTATCGGTGCGGCGCTGGCTCGGCCCACTCGCTCGTGAGAGGCTTGATCCCGCAAGTCAAGGCGCTGCGGCAGCGCTGGCTTCGAGACACAGCGAACCGGATGCAGCAAGAGGCGTTACGCGGTGTGCGGTGAAGCCCAGGAGCCGGGTCTGGCTTCCCGACGGGGCTGTTACTTAGCCGCTTGAGGCGAAGGCCACGCCACGAAGCAGAATGCCGGCGAGCGCAGCCGCCAAGATCAGCAGCGGCTCAGGCACCTTCTTCATCTTGACCAGCGCGGCCAGGGTCGCCAGCGCGATCAGGATGGTCGGCACATCGAAGATGGCGCGGCGCCCCAGCACGAAGGCCGCGCCCGTGATGGCGCCGGTGGCCGCAGCTGTCACGCCTTCAACAAACGCCTTGACCTTGGGCTGCTGCGCCACGCGGCGGAAGTACTGAGCCGGGATGATGACGAACAGGTAGCAGGGCAGGAAGACACCGATGGAGGCCGCAACCGCTCCCAGCGGCCCGGCCACCAGGTAGCCGATAAAGGCGACCGTGATGACGACCGGGCCGGGTGTCACCATCGCGACCGCCACGGCGTCCAAGAACTGCCGCTCGCTCAGCCAGTGGAAGTCGTTGACGACCCCGCCGTGCAGGAAGGGCACGATGGCCAGGCCGCTGCCGAACACCACCGCGCCCGCCTTCGCGAAGTAGACGCCGATCTTCCCCAGGGTCTCGGTTGAGGCCGCGCCGTGCAGTCCGGAAAGCAGCCACAGCGGAGCGGGCGCCAGCGCAAGTACTTTGGAGCCGCCCCGGAACTCGTGCCAGGGCGTCTTGGCCAGCAAAGCAGCGACGCCGCAAAGCAGGAACAGCCAGACGATCTCCGATTCCGTCCAGGCGGTGACGAGGGCGCTGACGGCGAAGAGCGGCCACAGCACGCGGTCTTTCTCGATGGTGGTGCGGATGAGCTTGAAGGCGCTGCGCCCGATGATGGCGATGACCGCTGCGCCGATGCCGTAGAAGGCGCCCTGCATCCACGGCAGCCCTCCGAAGCGCAGGTAGACGAAGGACAGCGCCAGCACCATCAGGAACGAGGGCAGGATGAAGGCGACGCTGACCAACGTGGCGCCCAGCACTCCCGCCCGCACCCAGCCGAGATAGATCGCCAACTGCGCCGCCAGCGGCCCCGGCGCCAGTTGTGACAGCGCCAGGCCCTCGACGTAATCCTGCCTGGAAATCCAGCGTCTCTCCTCCACCAGGTCGCGCTGCATATAGCCCACCAGCGCGATCGGCCCGCCGAAGCCGAGCGCGCCCAAGCGCAGGAAATACAACAGGAACTCACGCAAGGTGCAGGGCTCGCTCGCATCGGGCTGAGGCACAGTGGGCGCTTGCGGGTCGGGTGAAGTACTTGGCATGAAAAGGAGTTGGTTTGGAGCGACTGGCCAGACGAAGCGGAGGCCCAAGTACTTGGGCCTCCACACCCTTCTACATCCTCATCCCATTCATGCCGCCCATGCCCGGCTGCGGCTTGCCCAGCACGTCCAGCGCGGCGCGGAAGCCCGTAGCCAAAGTACTTGCCTGCCCGCGCCCCAGGTAGTGCAGGAACATTATGCGCGGCTGCTCGCCGATCATGTGGTTGTGAACCGCCACCACCTCGATGTCGCGCGAGCGCAGAGCCTTGATGACGGGGTTGACCTCGGCTTCGAGCATGGCGAAGTCGCCCGCGATGAAGGCCGCTTCGGGCGTGCCCGCGAACGAGGCCCAGGTGTTGAGCCCGATGGCAGCGGTCATGTGCGCGCCCATCGCGATGACGCGCAGGTCGTCGCGCCCGACGGTGTATTTGTAGGTCGGGCCGTTCACCTTGCCAGTGTATCCCACGATCTGATCCAGCGCGGGCAGGTCAAAGATTTCCTTGCCGGTGCGAGCCGGAGCCGGCCCAGGAGGTGCCTGGTTCGCCGGGAAGAGCTTGGTGGCGGAGATGGCCCGCGCGTAGCGGCCCGCGACATCGGCCACTTGTCCCATGCCGTGGACGTGCATATAGAAGATGCGCGGCTCTTCGTAGAAGAAGTGGTTGTGGATCGCGCTAATTTCGAGCCCGTTGGCGTGCGCGGCGGAGATGAGCGGGTTGACTTCCTCTTGCAGCAACACGGTGTCGCTCATCAAGACCGCGCTTCTGCCATCCAGCGTCTTCTTGACAGCGACCCAGCCGCCAAAGCCCAGAGGCGTGGGCACCGCTTCGCCTCGGATGCTCACCTTGAGGTCGGCGCGCGGCAGAGGAACGGTGTAGGTCGCTTCTGCCGCCGCGTAGCTGCCCTTCTTGCCCATCGCGGCGTCGATAGCCGCCATCTCAGCGGCAGTCAGCGGAGGCGTGGCGCCTGCTCTTGCCTGAGCCACCATTTGCCCCAAAGTCTGGGCGTGGGCGGGCTCTGCATTCTGGAAGCCGACGGTTCCTGCCGCGCCCACCACGGCGGCAGTGCGCAACAGTTGGCGGCGGCTCAAATGATTGTCGTTCATGTTCTGGCTCCTTGACATTCCATATTTAGTGTGACTCTCGAGATAAGCGTGCGCCGCATTGTGCCGACAGCCTTTGCCTTGTCGCGCGCGCCAGCGGCTCCAGGGCTTCGTCGGGGAAGGGATAGACCGAGCTGACGTTGATCTCGCACAGGACATAGCTGTCCTCGCCCGCCGAGGTTTTGGGGCCGAGCAGAAAATCGGCGTCCCAGATGAGCGGCAGCGATGCGGCCTCGATGCCGAGCGTGCTGCAGAGGGCGCCCAGCCACTCGCTTTCCATCTTCGTCTTGATGGGCTGGAACTCCGGCATCGTCGGCGGGTGGTAGAGGCGCAGGCCAGGCGGCGGCGCGGCGGAAGGTGCCCCCACAGGCGCCGGGTGGAGTGCGTTGATGGCCTGGTGCCCGAACCCGGCGACCTGATCTCCAACCAAGTAGCACCGCACCATGCCCTCGACCAGGCGCTCCTGGTAGGCCTGGTCGATGACGCGGCCCGACCCGGTGAAATACGTCGCGCACCCATCGAGGAAGCTGTCCAGCGGCATCTCCTGCTCAACGGCGCCGCGAAGAGCGTGGCGAACGCGCACCAGAGCCGGTTCGTCAGGGTGCCGCTCGACCTTCCACACGCCACTCCCGCTCTGGCCACGCGACAGCTTGAGAACGCGAGGCTTGCCCTCGGCCAGCCGGGGCGGAAGCTGCTGGCGCAGTTCCTCGATGGTGGCGTAGAAGTGGGTGTCGCTTCCCCAGCTCATGCCCCGTGTCTCCACCAGAACTTCTTTGGTGCCCATGCTGGCGATGATGTCGGGATGCGCGCTGACCAGAGCCCCTTCGCCCGCGACTTCTCTGAGCAGGGCGTCGAGCGTGCTCCTGTCGCGCCCGCCCTCGATGGGGTTCACCCACACCAGAACGCCGTCCACGCGCGACAGCTGCTCGCGCACCTCGTCGGCGAACTCGTCGTTGTAGACCGCCGCTTCGGGCTCAACGCCCACGGCACGGAGCGCCTGCGCCACACGATGCAGCCGGTTCTCTTGCAGGCTGGCCGTGTCCCTCGCCTCGCGGTCGCCGTGCCAGAGAAGCGCAACTCGATAGGGTTTCATGCTGTGGTCACGATGCTTTGTCGACGTCATGCCCGGCCCTCCCCAGCCCTCAAGTACTTGAGGGCCGACATCGGAACTTGCTCGCCGTGTCGTATCTAACGCAGTGACCGCATACTCTCACAGCCGCCCTTTATCAAGCGGAGCCAACCTCATGAACGCCTTTTCTCCCCTCGCCGTGTGCTTTGCGCTACTGGCCGGTGCCTGGATGCGAACTCCGGCTCGCGCTGACGAGGCGCCACTGCGAACGCTGGCCGGGCACGCCAGCACGGTGAACTCGGTTGCCTTTTCGCGCGATGGCCGGGCTCTGGTGAGCAGCAGCGACGACAAGACCGTGAAGCTGTGGGACGTGTCGAGCGGGCAATCCACCCGCACGTTGCAGTTGGACGCCATGGTCGTGGACGCGGCCTTCTGGCCGGACGATAAGAGCCTGGCCATTAGCGAAGTCGCCACGAAATTCCCCAGCATCCAGGTGAAGCTCTGGGACGCGGCGACGGGCACGCCGAAGCGGAGCATCAAAGCGCCGGGGCTGGCGTGGCCGATTGCCTTCTCGCCCGATGGCAAGACGCTGGCCAGCGCATCGGCGAGCGCTTCCAAAGGCTCGAAGCCGCGCTCTGAAATCAAGCTGTGGAATGTGCAGGCGGAGTCGGTGACGCAAACGCTGACGGGGCACCGGGCTGAGGTCAAGGCCCTGGCCTTCGCGCCGGATGGAAGCACCCTCGCCAGCGCGAGCAGCGACAAGACGGTGAAGCTGTGGGATGTCGCGACGGGCCAGGCCAGGCACACGATGACCGGGCACGGCGGCGTGGTCGGAGTCGCCTTCGCGCCGGACGGCAGCAGCCTGGCCAGTGCCTGCACGAACACCAACGTGAAGCTGTGGGACACGCCGAGCGGACGCTTGAAGCATCTGATGGAAGGCCACCGCGACGTGGTGATGGTGGTCGCCTTCGCGCCCGATGGCAAGACGCTGGCCAGCGGAAGCCTCGACGGCACCGTGCGCCTGTGGGACGCGCAGTCCGGAACTCTCCAGCACACGCTCAAAGCGGCTGTGGGCGCCGTGGTGACGGTGGCCTTCTCACCCGACGGTAAAACTCTCGCCAGCGCCGGAGAGGACAAAACAATCAAGCTCTGGAACGTCAGCAGCCTGCAAGCGACTACCGCTGAGGCCTTGGAACGTTCTTTTTCCTGGATCATGCGCTGACCTCCTGGGGCGTGGGATTGGCGAGGCTTCGGGCTCCTCGAATTGTTTTGTGAGCACAATGCTGGGGCCTGGCGCTCTTACACAATCGCGCCGCCGTGGACGTGCATATAGAAAATGCGCGGCTCTTCGTAGAAGAAGTGGTTGTGGATCGCGCTGATCTCCAACCCGTTGGCGTGCGCGGCGGAGATGAGCGGGTTGACTTCCTCTTGCAGCAGCACCGTGTCGCTCATCAGCACTGCGGAGCGTCCATCCAGGGTGCGCTTGATCGAGACCCAGCCGCCAAAGCCCAGCCCGGTGGGAACGGGATCGCCCTGGACGCTGACCTTCAAATCCGCACGCGGCAGGGGCGTGGTGTAGGTCGCTTCGGCCTCGACGTAACTGCCCTTCTTGCCCAGGGCCGCATCCAGAGCCGCCATCGCTTCCATTGATAACGGCGGCGTCTGAGCCATCATCGCGGAACTCATGGGAGTCTTGCCCCCGCTTGGCTTCTGCGCCTGCGATTGAGACGTGGCGATGCCGCCCAAGCCCGAACCGCCTGCTGCTCCCAGAACAGCGGCGGAGCACAGCAAGTCGCGGCGGCTAAGGCCGTCATTGTTGTCGTTGTGCATGATGAAGGAGTTTCCCTGGCTTGTCTTGGGGCACGGTTGAAGGCGCCGCTGCGTAGAGGCGAATCTCGGCTGCCTGCTCCCCGCGATGTGGGACGGCGAGGTAAAGGCGGTCGAAGTCCGGCGAGAAGAACGAGGTGCGCGCTCCCGGTGCGGTGGGGATGGTGGCGAGGAGCGCGTAGTGGTTCGTATCTCGCGCCTGGAAGACGTTGATCTCACCTGAGCCACAGGAGACGTAGAGCCGCTTGCGGGCGGCGTCGAAGAAGAGGTCGTCGGTGTCCCCGCCGATTTCCAGAGCCGTGACCACCTTCCCGCTCGATGTGTCGTAGACCAGCACGCGCGCCGGGCTGCGGCAGCCGATGAAGAGGCGATGCCCAACCTCATCCAGCGCCATCGGGAAGTTGGAGCGTGCCCCTTCGGGCGTCCCTTGCGTGGGCCAGGTGGCGACGACGGCGCGCTTGAGGCGGTCGATGACGGCGATGTGGCCCGCCCCAGGCACGTTGACGAAGATACGCCGCCCGAAGCGTTCCAGTTGGAACGCTTCGGGATGAGCCGCCAGGGGAATATCGCCCAGCCTCTGCCCCGTGGCCGCGTCCAGGATGCCGAGCGCGCCATCGCCGTAGCCGACGTAAATCTGGCGGGCGGCCTCATCGTAGCGCACGTTGTCGGCGTCGGGCAGGCCGGGCGCGCTGCCGACTTCCGCGAAGGTCGCGCCGTCCAGGATCGCACACTGCGCGCCTTCTCCCGAAGCCGCGAAGACGCGATTGGAGGGCGCCACGAAAGCCACGCCGGTCGGCTCGGACAAGCCCCGAAGGCTTCGCAGGCGCTTGCCGGAGCGCAGGTCAAGTACTTCCAGCATGTCGTTGCCCAGGGCCGCGACGAACAGGTGTTGCCGCCGCGCATCGAGCGCAAAATGATCGAAGCGGCCTTCCACGCCCGGCAGAGGAATCGTGCGCAGCAGGCGCAAGGGAGCGGCGCCTGCCAGCGCCGAGCGCCGTTCTTGGGCCGCGAGTTGCGGCGCAGGCTCCCAGGCCGCAACTCGCGGCGTTTCTGGCGCTGAGCAAGACGCCAGCATCGCCGCCGCGATCAGCGCGAGCAGCCCTATCATCGACTTTTCCATATGCTGTGTCCGCGAACGACTCCCGGCGCGGGGCGACGCTCATAACCTGAGAACAGAGGCAGCCCGTGCCGCGTGCGCAGAAGGAACGGTGGCCCGCGCGATCCCAGGCGGGAGTTAAGGGAGGCTCAATCGTTGGCTGCGAGGGAAGAACCGCGGCCAGGCTAACGCTCTTGATACTCGACGACGCGACTGGGAACTGCGGCATAGCAAGTATGGCGGCAAGTACTTGAGTCGGTTCCTGGCGCGGATCAAGGCCACCGGGCGGCCGCGTGATGAGGCGACAGCAAGTACTTGCAGGGGTCACCGTAGCAAACGGAATAAATTGCACGTTAAGGTTTTGTGCGGTTCCTGGAAGAAGAAGGTCATTGGATCGGCTCCTCGTGTAAAGTAGCCAGGATAGGCAGCTCAATAGGAGGTGGCCAAATAGAATTGTGTCAAACGTATTTGGCTACCGGCCGCATGGCGAGCCATTTGGGGTATACCCATCTTGGCTAACACACATTCAAGCCAGCGACGAAAGAAGGGCAAATACAGGCCGTTCAGCTCACTCTCGAAGCCTTAGCGTGCAATATATTCCGTTTTCTGAGCTGACCCCTTCTATACCCCGGCCTCGGTTTTTTCAGAATTGCAAAATTTTTCTCGCGGGCACGTGCTGACCACATGGCAAGGCACCCCCTCTTGAGAAAGAGACGGGTGGGGTGCCCCAAGTACTTGGGGCTGGGCACTCTGTTACTCACAAAAGCGCGATGCAAGTACTTGTACGGTATATGCTCAGAGGAGGCGGTCAGTGATGAAGAAAGTGGGTGTGACGAAGGTGGCGGCGTTGGCTGTTGTGCCTCTGAAACTGGAATTGTCTTTGTCACTATCTTCGAAATATATGTGACGTTCTGTTAGCATGACCGTCACGTGACATAATGCGTGACGGTCCCCATGATATGAGCGGAGAAGGCAATAGGCTCATGGAAGGCGAAAGGATGCGCAAGAACAACCATGAGCGAAACTGAACCGACAGTGAGAATGATAAAGGCTACCGAAGGAACCGGCGTGCGCGACACTTCCACCCAACTTGTGAACTATGCCACTTTAACCCAGGTGAAGACCGGTTTGGAAGAAATTGCGCTTCATTTTGGGCACACTGATGAGGACAATGCATTAAGTGGCCAAGGTTTCGCCAAAATCTACTTGAGCGTCCCGCACGCCAAGAGGCTACTTGTGGTCTTGCAAAGTTCGATCTCTGATTACGAGAAGATCTTCGGAGAGATCATCGCAGATCCGACTCAGCGGATCACAGCAGAGGGCAGGCAGTTCGTGACGATTGAAGAACCCAATGGGAGTGAAGATGCCACCCAGTCTTGATAGGATCAAGAGAGCTGTGACATCCGGGACAATTAATCTTACGGCTCCCAGCCGCAGGATTTTCAACTTCCCTTCACAAGCGAGGTCAGTGTCGCTAATGCTGGATCAACGCCCTCAGACAACAGGGGCGAGGATGCTTAGGGTTGAGAAGGCTGGACGGTTTGTCTTGATGGTGTCTCAACTGCGAGACGCAGAGTTTCAGTTAAGGCGACCTGTGGCGGTTGTTGTCCTGAAAGAGCCTAGTGGCTATATCGTCTCAAGCTCTGAGCTGAACGTTCATGCGTTTGGAGCAACGCTGTCAGAAGCTCAAGAAGAGTGGGAAGAGGTCTTGACTGACCTCTTTCTCTCCTATACGGAAACACCTGAAGAGCAGCTTGCTCCCAGCGGAAGAGTAATGCGGGACAACTTAAGCGCTGTGGTTTTTGAGGTTTCGTGAATGACTCTCAAGGTACGGGATGCGAAAGCAGCATTGTTGAAGAAGGGCTTCCGAAGAGAAGAGAGTCGGCGTAAGAAGCGCGACCACGAGTTTTACTTCTACTATCACGAGGGCACCAAAACTAACTGTTGGACGAAGTTTTCTTCAAGCCACACTGACTTGAGTAATTCTTTGTTCACCAGCATGGCATTGGAGCTTCAGTTGGACAAGACCCAACAAGTGAAGAACCTCTTCGAGTGTCCACTTGATGAAGAGGGGCTGAAAGAAATTCTTAGAGCCAAGGGCTCTATAAGACCCAAATCCTCTGAGCCATAGAATGCACGGAGCTCTAAGTACTTGGGGCTCGTGCCCCTTCGCGCCATAGCCCCAAGTACTTGGGGCTATGGCCCAGGAGGATTTCTTATGAAGGCTGGCCTGAGCTCTGAGCGCTCGGACGCCCTGCGACGCTTGCTCTTCATCGTGCGCGCACTGGAGCGCGGCGAAGAATACAGCGCCCTCGACTTGGCGCGCCACTACGATCTGAGCTCAAAAACCATTCGCCGCGACATTCATTTTCTGCGTACCGTGATGGGCGCCGAGATTGAGTACGATCACAAGCGCCAGTGCTACCGACTGCGCGCGCCGCTCCCGTTCTAAACCCGCCAGGCCAGAGCACCCCAGCCGCCCAGGATGCGCCGATTGTCGGCCATGCAAGTACTTGGGCCTCTTCCCTGTGGCGGCGCGCTCTGGGGCACTTCTCGCGCGATTGTGAACCATTGCAAGTACTTGTGCCCCTGGAAGATTGAAAAGATTGATTTCTAATCAATTCTCAGCAAGTACTCGTGGCCGCTCCAACTTGAAAAACTTGAATTCTGCGACGAATCCAGAGCAAGTACTTGTGGCCTCGACCTGGGGGAAGTTGGGGCGAGTTGGGCCTGTTTCTCGGGTGCGCGCCCGTCATGGGCTTTGGCCTGGAATTAAAGCGCTCATGGGCTTTGGTTTTGAATCATGTGAAACAGGCCCAAAACGCTGCATTTTGCTGCATTTTCTTGCATTTTCGGCCCGTTTAGGACTTCCACGCTATGAACGTTGGCCGCCTTCTTCGCGCTGCTGGCTCCGCGCGCACCGTCTCCGACCTCGACGCCATCTTGCAAGCCTGGGCCGAGCGTGACCGAGAGCAAGACCGCTACAACCGCGCGCGGGCTCACGGCGTCGCGCTGGGGCTTTACGAGTGGTTCAGCTTGAACCATCCCTATCAGGCCATTGATGAACTGCGGACGTTGCAAGAGGATGGGTACCGGGTCGAGGGTATGCAGCCGTGGGCGTGGCTCCGGCTGCACAAGTTGGAGTGCTTCCACCACAAGCCCAAGTCCGCGCGGCCACTGTGCGGAGCCAGGACGCGCAGCGGGGCACCCTGCAAGGCCCGCGCACACTTGCGCGAAGATGGGAGCCTGAGCGCTCGCTGCAAGCTCCACGGCGGCGCTTCGACCGGGCCGAAGTCGCAAAAGGGCCGCGCGGCCATCGCAGCCAGCAACCGGGCGCGGGCTCAGGCCAGGTGTGAGGCTGCAAGTACTTGAGGGAAAACTATGCTTTTCCGGTTCGCTCGCGCGCAAGTCATGGACTATGGGAAAACAGCGCCAAGATGCACCAATAGAGCCCGCACACTTGGCGCTTCTTCGGGCCTGGGATGCCTTCGAGCTGGCCGAGAGAGAGGGCCGCTGGGCTTCTTTCCACTGGGAGAACGGGCGCTTCATCAAGCCGCTATGGATTGGGCGCTCTATGAAGAGGCTACGCCCATTGTGCGGCGCGCGGTGCCGTGATGGGCACGCTTGCCGTGCTCGCGTTGCTGTGCGTCCTGGCGGTGCCCTGGCGACACGCTGTAAGAACCACGGCGGCTTGAGCACGGGAGCGCGCACCGCTGAAGGCCGCGCTCGAATTGCCCAGAGCAACCGGCGACGGGCTCAGGCCAGGCGCGCACAAGTACTTGCAGCAGTAATGCAGCTAAGAAGTGAGCCCAGCTATGCCTAAAGGAATCCCGCGCGCCGGGTATCGCAACGTCGAGCCGCACGCCGGGCAGCTTCAACGCGGCGCGGATCCCCGCCGCAACTTGCGCGGCCAGCTCGACGGCGTGAGCGTGGCGCGCTGGGCTCAGGTGCGCGCGCTGTATGTCCAAGTCCTTCACGAACCGTGCAACGCCACGCCCATCGCGCCCGCTCACAGCCTGGAGGCCATCGTGCGCGCCCAGGTCGAGGCTGCGATGCAAGGCGATGCTCAGGCCAGAGAAGCGATGTTTAATCGCATCTTCGGGCGTGTCGGGCGGCGCGCTGCTTGAGGTAGTATCGTGACGCAACGAAACAGGGTGGAGGGCAGCGATGGGCAGGCCGCGCAAGTACTTGAGCGATGCGGAGCGACAGGCGGCGAAGCGAGCGCGCGACAAGGCGGAGTGGGTAGAAGTGCCCCGCGTGGCTCACGAAGCCCACAGCGCCCGCCTGGATGCCTTGCAGCGAGCCGTGAGTGATGCGGCCAAGAGCGGCGACGCCATAGCTCAGGCGTGCCGCGCGGGGAGCGTGGACACCATGCTCGACAAGCTCACGGCCTGGTTTGAGGCGCGCGCCCAGGACGGCACAAGTACTTGAGGATAGGCTGGATACGATAAGTTGACGTATGAAAGTACACGCCGCGCCCGCCTCCAACTTTAAGCGCAAGTACTTGGGGTGCTCGCAGAAAAGGGATCAAATCGTGGTTGAGTTTGTTGCAGAGCGGGAAGAGGCAGGAAAACGTTCATTTTCTTGCCACCCTGCCCTGAGAGCCCAGA
>JAABUM010000837.1_pt1 | contig 50149 bp, 43 predicted proteins | sample 5559161 | NCBI WGS metagenome assembly JAABUM01 (sample SAMN10711868, study PRJNA513369) | rock metagenome | isolation source: Antarctica rocks | place: Antarctica: Victoria Land, Siegfried Peak nord
CACCTGGCCAAGTACTTCATCGACATCCCCTCTTCCCCTCCCTGCCTCCGGGAAACGTAGCTTTTGCCGCGTCCCTAAGTGGGTGGTGCCAGGGGACGACCTTTGGTCGAGTGCGGATGCTGAGACCGTGCTCCACCAAGGGAGGTGCCCTGATGCCAGAAGCAGTGTATCGCATGCTGACGCTGTTATGGACGCTCGTCACCCCGCTGCCCATCGGGACGAACCTGGGGCTGCTGCATCTGTTGTGGATGCTCGTGAGCGGGCGGTTACTCGAAACGCGGGGAGCAGTGATCCCCGGTCTGCGTGCGTGTGGGCTGCCGGAGCGGGCCGTGCGGCGGGCGTGGGCGGCCCTGGGGCAGGGGGACTGGACCAGCGAGGACCTGCTGGCGCGGTGGCGGACGCTGGTGAAGGCGGAGGGACGCTGGTAGGCGCATACCCACGGCGGCTATCACCCTGTCGGCGTCGATGTGACGGGGTTCTGGCGGCCCCAACTGCAGGCCTGTCCGACGCGCCATGATAACGCGGAGGCCGGCAGCGCGCTGCCGGCGATCCTGGTGGGCCTCGTCGGACGTGTGGGCAGTGTCGGGAGCCAACGCCTGGCCCTGCCGCTGGCGTGGGTGCGCGCCGATCCGGCGGACCCGCGCTCCAGCACACACGAACGTCTCCTGGTGCGCGTGGCGGTGGCGCAGTGTGCCGCGGACGACGCGCTGGTGCTCGATGCCAGCTTCGGCATCTCCCTGCTGCAGGAGGAGGGCGCCACCCGCTTCGTCATGCGCTGTGCCAAGAACAGCACCTTTCGCCGCGCCACGCCTCCGGCCTATTGTGGGCGCGGGCGCATCCCGACCCGTGGCGTGCTCGTCTGCCCGCTGGCCCGTACGTTCAAGGGCACGCTGCTGGCCGCCACCCCGCCGAACCGCACCCAGACCTGGCAGGACGCCGGGGTGACGCTGCGCGCGGAGATCTGGGACGATGTGGTGCTCTGCGACGCCGCGCCGGGCAGCCCCTCCTTCACTGTGATCGCTGTGCATGACCCGCGCTACCGCGAGCCCCTGCTGCTCGCCTCGCCGCTCACCGTCACCGCCCAGACGCTGGCTGCCCTCTATCATGATCGCTCTCGCCGTCGAACAGCTGCCCTTGGCCGCCAAACAAATGCGGGAGCGCCGCCCGCGCGTTCGTCCATGCGCCGGAAACCTGCCAGCGGCTGCCCGGCCCTCCCCACCGGCTTCTGGGACCGCCGGCCGCAGCCCACGCCGGGCCGCCTGCGTTGGGTCCTCGCGCGCTGTCCTTTTCCGCACGATGTCCCGCTTCCAGCACGCAGGCGCATCAAAGCGGCCGTCACAGCCCATCTGCCGACGGGATTCTGGGGGCAACGGTTCCGCGCCGCCCCTGCACCTGAGGGCACGCCCGTACCTGAGTTACCGGAAACTAGAGAGTTACGCGGCAGGCAGCAGGATGCGCTCTTCTGCTGAGCCGACGGGGCTAGGGGCAGCAGCGAGGGAGCCGCCGGCCCAGATAGCGCCGCTGTGCAGGCCACGGTGAGGGAGTCCAGCACGTCACGCTCTTGCTGGCGCAGCGTGGTGACGACGGTGAGCAAGCGCTCAGCGAAACGGCTGCCCTCCGCACTCTGCGTACCGAAGCTGCGCCGCCGCCAGATCACCGCGCGGCGCAAGGCACGCTCAGCAGCATTGTTGGTGGGCTCCCCATCGTCCACGGTGACGAAGGTCCACAAGGCCGGGGCGAGCTTGGCGGATGTTGTGACAGGTGCGCCGCGTCTTGGCGTGCTCCAGCGTGGTTCCCTCCTCCAACAGCGCGACGCCCTGCGCCTGCAGGGGGGGCCATCTGCGCGCGGAAGGCGCTGCGGGTCAGGGTCCCGTCGCGCACCCGGCGCCACAACGTGAACATCTGGGCACTCCTGTCGAGCAGCGCCTGGCCGACCCGCGCCGGTTCCCCCCTCGTTCCACAAAGGCGGCGACGTCTCGGACCAGGTGCGCCCAACAGAGCTGCCGCTGTGCCGGGTCCACCCCTGTGTAGCCGCCCCAGCGGTCGGAGCCCACGATGCCGGTAAACGCGGCGCCGAGCAGGGTCTGGGCTCCGGTGCGGCCCCGTGTGGTCAGCACACAGAACACACTGACCAACGGCGTGACGGCTGTCCAGAGCCACCGTCGCTGGGTCCCCGCGCGCCACCCGGTCTCATCCGCGTTGACGACCGCCTGCTGCTGGACAAACACCAGCGGCCTCCGCCACCGGCGCCGCCACGGCCGCACTGACCTGCTGTTCCACGGCCGCCACACTGCCCACACTCAGCTCCAGATGGACCAGCGTGTGGAGCAGTTCGGCCACATCCCGTTGGCTGATGCCCAGCCGACTAGCCAGAGACGCCACCGTGGCCTGGGTGCGTGGCCCAAAGTTCCCGCGGGGCATCTGCGTCGGCCAGGGGGCCGCCGTCGCCGTGCCACACGTCCCACAGGTCAACGTATGCCGGCGATACTCAGACATTTGGAGATAAGCGTTCAGAGTTGATGAAGACATGATGATGGTCCCAGAAGCGCCGACTAAACCGATCCAGCCCCTGTCCCGGCGCGCTGTCCCGGCCGGTGGTGGTGGCACGGTGCCCACGTCGGCGCGCTGGAGGGCCTGCCCGAACCCGCTGAGGACGTCGCGCATCACATGCCGAGGGCGTGCGTCGCCCCCTTGAACATCCTCATGGCGCCATTCTTGACGCTGCAGCAAAGAAGAACGACTACTTGACATTTTATCTCCAAATGTCTGACTAGACCCAGGAGTTCTTCCCCTCGGCCATGCTGACCGTGCTCGTGTTGCTCTTCTCCTTCCTGGGCGATGGGCTGCGCGATGCCCTCGACCCACGGGCGCGTCAGCGCCGCTGAGGAAGGGAGCTCTTGATAGCGGGCCGCGCGCCAACCAGTCGGCCGCGCCTGGACGCCACGCATGTGGCCTCTCCCTGGTCAGCGGCGTGATCGGCCTGCTGGCGGCCCCTGTCCAGGGTGTCATAATAGGGAGCGTAATCGAGCAGGCCCCACCATGCGGCGCCCCATACTGCGCCGCCTCGGGGACTGGTAAGGAGTGTTCCCCTGATGTTGCCTCCATTTCAGAATGAGCCATTTAGCGATTTCGGCCAGCCAGAGGTTCGCTCGGCCATGTTGGCCGCCCTGGAGGAGGTGGAGCGCGGCCTGGGCCAGGCCTATCCACTGATCGTGGGGGGCCAGCCGGTGACGACCGGCCAGACCATTGCCTCCTATAACCCCTCGCTCAAGGAGCAGCTCGTGGGCAGCCTGGCCTATGCTGACCGCGCACTGGCCGACCGCGCTCTCCAGGCGGCCTGGCAGGCCTTTGAGGGCTGGAGCGCTGTATCCATGGAGACGCGCGCGCGGCCCCTGTTGCGCGCCGCCGCTCTGATGCGCCAGCGCAAATATCAGCTGTGCGCCTGGGAAGTCCTGGAGGCCGGCAAGCCGTGGGCTGAGGCCGACGGCGATGTGGCCGAGGCTATTGATTTCCTGGAGTACTATGCCCGCCAAGCTCTCCACCTGGCCCACCGCGACGCGTTGACTCCCGTGGTCGGTGAGCAGAACACGATGGCCTATCTCCCTCTGGGTGTGGGGTTGATCGCCCCGCCGTTCAACTTTCCGCTGGCCATTCTGACTGGCATGGCTGCCGCGCCCATCGTGACGGGCAACACCGTGGTGATCAAGGCGACGGACCGCACGCCGATCATCGCCGCGCTCTTCACCGAGATTATGGCCGAGGCGGGGTTGCCGCCTGGCGTGCTCAACTTGCTGGCCGGGGCGAACGACGAGGTGGGCGATTATCTGGTTGATCACCCCCGCACCCGCTTTATCAGCTTCACCGGGTCGCGCGCGGTGGGCCTGCGCATCGTGGAGCGCGCCGCTCGTCACCAGGAGGGCCAGCGCTGGATCAAGCGGGTGGTCGCCGAGATGGGTGGCAAGGACGCCATCATCGTTCACCACGACGCCGACCTGGAGGCCGCCGCCGCCGCTATCGTGGCCTCAGCCTTCGGCTTTCAGGGCCAGAAATGCTCGGCCTGCTCACGGGCCATCCTGCTTGACGGAGTCTACGATGAGACCCTGGAGCGGGTGGTTGAGGGGGTCAGGAAGCTTACGATAGGGCCGGCGCGGGAGCAGGCTAGCGCCGTGGGACCGGTGATTGACGAGCGGGCCTATTGCTCGATCCTGTCGTCTATTGAGGTGGGTCGGGGCGAGGGCCGCTTGGTCACCGGTGGCCGGCCGGCGCCGGGTCTGAGTGACCACGGCTACTTTATCGAGCCAACAGTCTTTGCCGATGTTGCGCCCGCCGCGCACCTGGCCCAGCATGAGATCTTTGGGCCCGTGCTGGCTGTGCTGCGCGCCCGCGACCTGGACCACGCTTTGCACATAGCCAACGACACGGCCTATGGCCTGACCGGCTCAATCTATGCCCGCGACCGAGTGGTACTGGAGCGTGCCCGCCGCGAGTTCCACGTGGGCAACCTGTATCTCAACCGCAAGTCCACCGGCGCCCTGGTGGGGGGACACCCTTTCGGCGGCTTTGATATGAGTGGCACCGACTCCAAGGCTGGCGGCCCAGACTACCTGCTCCAGTTCGTGCAGATGAAGGTCACCAGCGAAAGGCTCTAGCCCAAGGGCTGCCCTTCGCGCGTTTTCTGGGCACGGGCAGCCAGTTCCTCGGCGGACACGCTGTAGCGGTGGAAGGCGTCGCGCAGCGTTGCGCGCTCATAGTGAGCGTAGATGCGCTTGGTCGTTTCCGGGCTGGCGTGGCCCAGGATATCCTGCACCTCGGAGAGGTTAGCCCCCGCGTTAAGCATCACGCTGGCCTTGCTATGGCGGAAGGCGTGCGGAGTGGCCGGCACCTCGCAGGCGCGGGCGTAGCGGGTTACCGTGGTCCAGATAGTCTGGGTGGAGAGGCGGTAGCGCCGTCCTCCAGGGCCAGGGTCGCGGGGACGGCCGTTGTCGTGGCGCACAAACAGCGGCGCGTAGCTATCGGCGCGGGCGGCCAGGTAGAGGCGAATGGATCGCAAGGCTGGTTCGTCGAAGAAGACCACGCGCTCCTTATCGCCCTTGCCTGTAATCAAGGCTTCATCCAGCCGGCCATTGCCCACGTCGGCGCGATTGAGCGAGGCCACCTCGGCGCGCCGCATGCCCGTGCAAAACAGGGTGCGGATCAGCGCCTTGTCGCGCAGTAGCTCTAGCCGGGCCCGCTGCTGCTTGGGATCGCCCTGTGGCGGCGCGGGCAAGCTATCAACATGGGTGACGATCAGGGCCAGCGCGGGATCTACCCGCGGCGTGCGGTAGGCCCCGCGGCCCATCACCTCGCGCAGGCCCGCGCGCAACGCCTCAAAGCTAGTGCCCCGTGGCCCCCACCCTCGGCGCTCCAGGTAGCGGAAATAGGCGCGCACGCCAGCCACATAGGTGGATTGGGTAGGCCGCGCCGCGCGGCCATAGGCCTGCACGCACCAGATGTAGAAGGCCTCCAGCACATCAGCCGGTAGGTCGGGCGGCGTGACGCGCTCCACGGCGATACCCCGCTCAGCCAGGTACTGGCTGAAGCGGCCCAGCGCTGTCTTGTAGGTATGTACGGTATGCGGCGACTTGCCGATCAGGGTCTCCAGGAAGGCCACCTGCGCCCCGGCGATGGTGGGTGGCGTGGGTGGCGCGGTCATGATCATTGATCCTCTTTGCAGGGCCACTGCTTGCAGGGTTATTGCGCCGCTCTGCTCGGCGGCGAGGGCCACCCTACGCACATGCTAGTACACCAGCCGCCTCCGTGGGTCCCGTTATCCACCTATCCATACCGCTTGTTGGGCCTGGCCGGGGCTACCTTACCGACTATCAGGACGATCCTGCTCGACCGCCCGTGCTTGGCGGGTCCTGTGGCGCACTGGGCGCGGTTGCTGGTTGGATACGGCGGTACAGGCGGGCGGGGCGACGGGTACGCCGGTCACGCGCGCCGGGCACTGGGGCCAGGTCCCAGCGGGCCAGCATGGTCCGCACAAAGTTGCTGGGGTGCAGTGGCTCACCCAGGATAGCCTCATGCACGGCGCGCAGGTCGGCCATTGTAAAGGTCTCGGGTAGCATGGCGAAGGCCAGTGGCGCGTACTCCACCTTCTGCCGCAGGCGGGTCAGGGCATACTCAGCGATCCGCTGGTGGTCAAAGGCCAGCGGCAGGGGCAAGTCCGTCGTGGGAAACCAGCGCGCATCAGCCACGCCCCGTCCCGCGGCCACGGGGTGGTCGCCTTGGGGCAACAGGACGTAGTAGGCCACGGAGACCGTGCGGCTCCGTGGATCACGTCCGGGATCACCAAACGTGTACAGTTGTTCCAGGTAGCCGTCGGCCCGCAGTCTGGTGCGCTCCCGCAGCACCCGCGCCGCCGCCGCGTCTAGTCCCTCCTCGGGCCGTACCACCGCGCCCGGTAAGGCCCATTGGCCGGCGAACGGCTCGTCCCGCCGCTGGATCAGGAGCATGACCAGCCCATCGCGCGTCAGGGCAAACGCCACGATGTCCAACGACAGGGTCACCCGTTCCATCGTCACCGGCTCACTCTCCACCAGATCTACCCTATCCGCGCCTGCCCGGAGTCAGGCAGCGGCGACGCGCCGCTGCGCCGCGATCAGCCGATCCTCGGTGTCGTCGGCGTCGCTGTCGGCGATCAGGCCATGTTGTTCCATCCAGGCCACGTTGGCGGGGATACCTTCCTCCAGCCCGATGGTTGGCTGAAACTCGGGGATGTCGCGCTGGATCTTGCCAACGTCGTAGCACTGATTCCACTGTGTTTGGGAGACCAGCAAGCCGCACCGCTCGCCGAAGGGGCTGGCCAGAATCGTGGTCGCCGGCACGTGGACGATCTCGCTATGGGAGCCGAGCACGGCATTGATCCGATCATGGTATTCTTGCCAGGTGATGTAGCGAGGCCCAGTCAGGATGTAGTCTTGCCCTTTGCAGGCCTCGCGGTCAACCGCGGCGGCGAAGGCGACCCCCGCGTCGTCGCTGTGGCAGAGCGACCACAGGTTCTGGCCATCACCACTGACGATCAGCGGCTTGTGCTTGCGCACCCGGTCGAGCCAGGTTGGGTCAAAGGCCAGCTGGCGAATCACGGCCATGCCTGGTCCCCAGGTGCTGGCTGGCTTGAAAACAGTCACCGGCGTCTCCCCCCGCTGGCTGGCCGCCAGCAGCAACGTGTCGGCGGCGACCTTGCCCCGCCCGTAGTCGTTGATCGGGCGCAGCGGGGCCGTCTCGTCGGCGGGCACAAACGGCACGGGGCCACCGAATGTGCAGACCGTGGAGCAGTGGATTAGATGCTTGACGCCGCGGAAGGCGCGCAGGGCTGATGCGGCGTCGTCCTCGGTGAAGCTGATCATATCTATCGCCACGTCGAAACGCTGACCCTGCATGGCCGCCTCGAAGGCTGGCCTGTCCTTGCGGTCGCCGTGCAGATACTGTGCTCCCGTGGGCAGGCGGCTCTCCCGCTGACCCCGGGTGAATACGGTGACCTGATGGCTCGAGGCCAGCAGCGCCTTGACGATCCCTGTGCTGATGTTTCCAGTGCCACCCACAACGCAGACGCGCATTGATTTTCCCCCTCTTCCCTTGTGTACTCGCCAGGCATGTCGCCCCTGGCCCGACGGGCGCCCACAAGGGGCGCCCCTACAACCCTGGCTGGCAGCCGAGTAGAACCAGCCAGGCCGGGGCTAGACGCTACACAGCGCGAAGGCCTGGCGTAGCGCCGCCCCGGGATCACCCAGGGGCACGAACTCCTGGCCCACATAGCCATCGTAGCCGGTCTCCTGGATAGCCCGCATAATGGGAGGGTAGTTGATCTCCTGGGTATCGTCTAGCTCGTGGCGGCCGGGGTTGCCTGCCGTGTGGTAGTGTCCGAAGTGGGCGTGGTGTTCGCGGATCGTGCGGATGATATCACCTTCCATGATCTGCATGTGGTAGATATCGTAGAGCAGCTTCACCCGTGGTGAGCCGACCCGGCGCACCACCTCGACGCCCCATGCCGTGTGGTCGCACTGGTAATCGGGGTGGTCTACCTTGCTATTGAGCAGCTCCAGTATCAGAGTCACGCCGGCCTGCTCGGCGGCGTTGGCCACGCGGCGCAGTCCCTCGACCGTTGCCGCGGCCCCTGTCGCGTCGTCCATCCCGCCACGGTTGCCGCTGAACACGATCAGGTTGGGGATGCCCCACCGCACGGCCAGTTCCAGGTTTGCCTTGATCTCGCGCTCGATACGCCCGTGGTTGTCGCGCTGGTTCAGCCCATCGGTCAGCGCGGCGTGGCCGCCAGTGGAGGCGATAGCCAGGCCGTGGTCGCGCACCAGAGGCCAGTGCTCCTGGTCCACCAGTTCCACGGCGGCGTAACCGATCTCCGCCGCCGTGGCAGCCAGCAGGGCGGGCGTCATGGCCCCCCGGGCGAAACACCACCAGCACACGGACTGCTTGATAGGGGCCATCTGCTCGTCTCCTTCGCTATTTCACCGGGGCGCCTGCGCCCCCTTCGGCAGGGGCGCCCAGGCTGTTGTGGGCGACGCCGTCAGGTCATGGGTCAGCCGAGCCGGGCTAGATCACCTCAAGGCCATTGAGGGCTGGTAGTTGGGGGAAGGGGGCATGCGGCTCGGCCTGGTACCAGTAGGCCGTGGAGGCGATATCGTCTTGCAGGGGCAGGTAGCGCGACTTGCCTTCCAGCGCGGCCCGCCAGCCCAGCGCCTGAATGGTCACCCGCAGGTCGCCGGCGAAGCGGATGGGGTCCATCACGTGCCAGCGGTATAGGCCAAAGCGCTGGTTGGCCGCGTACAGCCCGTCTGGCTTGATCACCTGAGGCAAGCCCAGGTAGGGCGTGGAGTAGAGGCCATACTCGCCGCGGGGGTGCTCGAAGTTCCAGGCCCCGCCGAAGTAGTCCTCGGTGCCCGTGCCGCAGATAGTGGGCCACGCGGTGTCGCCATCCAGGTAGAACTTGATCTCACCTTCGCCCCACCAGCCATTGTTGTTGACCCCCCAGGCCAGGTAGGTACCCACGTAGTGGCCGTGGCCACGCACCCCTTCCAGCAGCGTATGCGCCTCTTTGTAGGGCAGAGGGTTGCTGCGCCGCCACTGGGCGTGGAAGTAGGCGCGATCCTGGGGCACCTCGGTCAGGGTGTAGTCAATCTGAAAATAAAAGCTGGTCACTGGATCGGGGCTGAGGTTTTGCAGGGTCACGCGGGCGCCGCGGCGAAAAGGCATCTCCCAATAGCTGTTGAAACCGCCGGCCGGGTTGACGGCTACGGGCAGCGAGGCGATATTGCAGCGGACACCCCAGCCGTTGCAGAAGAAGTCGCCCAGTGGCGTCTCCACCGAGGGCGTCTGCTCACCGTCCCAGTAACAGCGCAGCACAAGGCTGCGCCAGGCCGACGGCGTGACGGTCATCCATAGGTGTTGCAGGGCGCCTGGCCCTTCGATCTCGGCCAGGGTGACCGTGCTCTGGGCGGGCACGCTAATGCACGGCGCGACCTTCCAGCCCTGGCCAAGTTCGCGGGCAGCGTTGGCGCCCATCCCCTCAGTGGCCTGACCCCCACTGCCCTTTGCCCCAGTGGGGTTCTCGGCGCTGATCGAGCGCGTTTGCGCCCGCGAGAGCCGTGCCAGGTTGCCCAGGTGCATGCCCAAGCCGTCGAACGACGCGTCCATTGGCTCTGTCCCCTTTCTCCTGTTTCCCGTAGCGTGGCGCCGCCGCCGCCGCGCCCTCCACCTGCCTAAAACCCAGTGTAGCAGGTCAGGCCGCGGTCCCGCCGTGGTCTGATTGGCGCACTGAGGCACACGGCGGGCGGTGTGCCCGCGGGATACCAGAGGGCTTGCCAGTCACTCCCCGCGCGCCTGCTCATGGTCGGGCAGCGTGGCGGCCAGGGCGCGCCGCTGGTCGGGCGGCAGGCCGGCGGGCAGGGCGTCCAGCGGCCAGGCTTGCCAGTCGCTGACCTCAACCGAGGGCCGAAAAGCGCCGGTGGCCCGCACGAGGTAAAACAGGGTCATGCCGCGCCCGCCGGTCTCGGCGTGGGCCAGCCGCGCGTGCTGGATGCCCAGGCCCAACTCCTCGTCCAGTTCACGGCGCAGGCCCTCGGGGGGCGTCTCACCGCGCTTGAGGTAGCCGCCGGGGAGTTGCCACGATGCGGACTTGTGGGGATGCCGCGCCAGCATCACCGCCTCGTCGCCGTGGGGGATGATTGCCGCCGTGCCCACGACCCAATGGCTGTTCAGCCGCCAGGTCAGGGCGTCGCGCACCCGCCAGGGTAGCCGGGGCCACAGCGCCAGCAGCACACGATAGAGGGCGTGCGTGATCATGGTCATAGTGTGCCACACGTTGCCCCAGGGAGTACCCCTTCTTACATCTCATCACGGCGCTTCGGTGAGCCGCCCCAGTAGTGTCCATTTACCCGGTAGTGTACAGTGAAAAGGAACAGGAGGAAGATGTAGCTGAGGCAGCCCTTTTGCCTTCTCAGGAGATCAGCACAATGGAGCCGATGTGGACCCCCGAGACGCTGGCGCGCCACCTTGACGAGCAGAGTCGCGTGGCCCAACGCAGGCGCATGCAGGAACAGGCGCGCCAGCACCGCCGGCTGGGCATGGCTGCTATCGCCGTCGCGCTGCTGCTGATTGTGCTGCTTGCCGTGGCTGTGCTGGCGCTGCGGGCGATTAGCTAAAATACCGAGGCCGTGAGCGTGGGGGCCGGGCCCACCGGCGGGATTGATCAGCCCAGCTGTACTACGCCTGACGCCGCGCTGAAGGGGCGGTTGTCGTGGGCGAATCCACCGGGCAGGCCCAGGCTTGTTGGCGGCAGGCTGTGCCTGGCCATGCCGTGGCGGATTCGCCGCGCTGGTCGTCGGCGTTTCCGGTGGTGACCCCATGCTGCTATTGACGTCGTAGGCCCTGGGATGGGACAACAGAAAGGAGCAACGCATGGTGGTGGGCCGAGTACGACGAGAAGAGGAGGCGAGAGCCGCGTGCAGATCCGCGAGCTTACCCACCGCAACCGAGAAGGTGTGCCCTACCGACGCGAACCTGCCGTGGAGTGCCAGATCGGCGAGGCGCTGCTTTTGGATCCGCCACGGATGCTGGAGCGGGCGCGGCTGCGCGACTACCGCCAGCCCTCTTATCTGCAGGAGGAGTGCCTGGTCTACCTGATCCGCGACTACAGGCTGCGCGGTGAGGCCGCCACGGTGGGCGCCCTATGTGAGGCGCTGCTGGGCCGCTGCGCCCGTCATATCCATGGGCGGCTGAGCGCGCTTGCGCCCGATGCCCGCGACGACGCCTATAGCGAGGTGGTGGTGGCCCTGTTTGATCGTATCCTGAACCTGGATAGCGACGCTGGCGACTTCCTGCAGGTGCGCTTCTGGGTCGTGCTGGACACCCTGGCGGTGACCGCCTTTGGGCGGCAGGTCAGGGAACTGCGGCGGGCTAGAACCCGGCAGGCGCCGCTCTCCGCTCTGCCAGGCTACGCTGAGGACGAGGGGGATCGGGCCGTTGCGGTGCGGGCCGCCGATCTGCCCGCGCAGCCCGGCATGGACCAGGCACTGCTCTCCCAGGAGGGCCTGCGCGCCCTGGCCGAGCCGTACCGTACCGTGTTTGTGCTGCGCCACTACGAGGGCTGGCCCATCGAAGATAAAGACCCCAGCGTGCCCACGATTAGCCGCCACTTCCAACGCACGCCACGCACGATCCGCAACTGGATGAGAGAGGCCGAAAACGTTCTGGCCGCCTGGAGAGGAGGATACCCATGAGCGAGGAGACACACCAAGACGACGTGCTGTACGCCTACGCCGCGTCGGCCGGGCGGCCCAACTATACGACCCTGATGGAGTGGAGCCGCCGATATCCCGAGTACGCCGCCCACCTGAGCGACTTTACAGCGGCCTGGAGCATGGCTGACCACCTGCCTGCCCCCCCGCTGTCCGCCGCCGAGGAAGCAGCGCTGGTGGGGCGCGGGATGAGCCTGATCGCCGGGCTGGCGCGACAGGCTGAGCAGCCCGCCCCGCTGATCAGCCTGCTGGAGGAGAGCCGCGCCCGCGGGCTCTCGGCCCAGGATCTGGCCCAGCTCGGCGGCCTTAGCTTGCCCCTGGCGCTCAAGTTGGAGCGTCGGCTGCTGCGCCCAGCCAGCATCCCCCGCGTTGTGCTGGAGCGTGTGGCCGCCGCTGTTGGCCGGGATGTTGCCGCCCTGATCTCCTATCTGGCTCAGCCACCCCGGCTGGCTCCCGGGGCCAGCTACCACGCCCAGCAAGCGCCCCAGCTGGCCGGGCAGGAAGAGTTCGCCGCCGCCGTGCGGGCCGATCGCACGCTCTCCCCCGACGACCGGCGGCGGTTGCTAGCGCTCACTCAGGCTGACGCGAACGCGGACGACGGCGCTCTGTGAGCAGGGCGCGGGCGGTCAGGCGGCAGGCCCGCCGCTGGTACGATACCCTGGTCGCGGCGGGCGCCGCGCCGAACGCCGCGTCGCTGCTGGACACTGCCGAGCGCCTGACCGGGGTGGCGCGGGTGCCCGTGGCCGCCGGCGACCCGCTGCTGGACGGCGCGGAGGCCCTGCTGGACGCGGCGTTGGGCCTGATCCTGTTCGACGCCGACGCTCCGCTATGGCGGGCTGCCTTCTACCAGGCTCACGAATACGCCCACCTGTGTCTAGACGGGGGTCACTCTGCCTGCACGGACGCTGATATGGACGCCGGGGACGTCGAGGAGGCTCAGCAGGAGGGCGGGCGCGTGGAGGGTTATGGCCCGCACGAGCGGCGGGAGCGCGATGCCAACGCTTTCGCCCTGGAGCTGCTGCTGCCAGGCCACGTGCTGGGGCGTTGGTGGCTGGAGGAGGGTCTCAATGCCGAGGAGATCGCTGCCCGCGTGGACCTGCCCCTGCCCCTCGTGCTGCGGGCCCTGACCCGCGCCGTGCTGCTGCCCCCAGATGACGGCTCTGTCGAGGAGGGGCCGCCCGCGCTGTCCGCGCCGCTTGATCCTAGCCAGGAGGCCGCCGCGCACGCGCCCCACGGCCCCCTGTTGGTGGAGGCGGGGCCAGGTACCGGCAAGACGCGCACCCTGGTGGGGCGGGTTACCTACCTGCTGGCGCGGGGGGTGGCCCCCGATGCCCTGCTGGCGCTGACCTTCTCCAATCGGGCCGCCGAGGAGATGCGCGAACGGGTGGCCGCCGTGGCCCCAGCGGCGGCGGAGCAGATATGGCTGGGCACCTTTCACGCCTTTGGGCTGGAGCTGTTGCGCAAGTACGGCGGCCGCCTGAGCCTGCCGCCGCGGCCAACGCTGCTGGACTCTCTGGACGCCCTACGCCTGCTGGAGAGCGGCCTGGCCGACCTGGACCTGCGCCATTATCAGAGCCTGCCCAACCCCAGCCATTATCTGCCGGACCTCCTGGGGTCGATCTCACGGGCCAAGGATGAACTGGTCGGTCCTGAGGAGTACCGCGCGCTGGCCGAGGCGATGCGGGCCAGGGCGCTGACCGGCGAGGAGGTTGACGCGGCGGACCGGGCGCTGGAGGTGGCCCACGTCTACGCCTGGTATCAGGCGCGGCTGCGGCGCGATGGCCTGCTGGACTTCGGCGATCTAGTGGCCCGTGCGGTGGCCCTGCTGCGCGACCACCCGGAGGTGCGCGCCACGGTGCGCCGGACCTATGCGCATGTGTTAGTGGATGAGTATCAGGACATGAACCGGGCCAGCGGTCTGCTGCTGCGCGAGGTGGCCGGGTCCGGGGCTGGCCTGTGGGTGGTGGGCGATGCCCGCCAGGCGATCTACCGGTTTCGTGGCGCCGCCCCGGCCAACATGCGCCTTTTCCCCTCCGACTTCCCGGGGGCCAGGGTGTACGCCCTACGCCGCAACTACCGTTCTCGGCCGGAGGTGGTGCGGGTGGTGGCCGAACTGGCCCCGCGCATGCGGGCCACGGCGGGCACATCGTTCCAGCCCTGGGAGGTCCAGCGGACGGCCGCGGGGGGAACGGTGCGCCTGGAGGTGGCCGCCGACGAGCAGGCCGAGGTGGCTGGCCTGGCGCGGCGCATCGATCGGGCGCGGGCGGACGGTGTACCGTACCGCGAGCAGGCTGTGCTGTGCCGCTCGCACACCGCGCTGGCCCGCCTGGCTCAGGGGCTGCGGCGGGCCGGCGTACACACGCTGTACCTGGGTAGCCTGCTCCAGCGTGCGGAGGCGCGCGATCTGCTGGCGCTGCTCTCCCTGGCCAGTGAGGGTGACGGCCACGGTCTGCTGCGCGTGGCTCGCTTCCCCGAATACGCCGTGCCCCTGGCCGATGTGCGGGCGCTGCTGGAGCTGGCCAGCCAGCGGGGCGTGTCCTTCCCCCGCGCCCTGGGCCTGGCCGAGGAGGCCGCGCTATCCCCAACCGGGCGGCGTGGCCTGACCCTTCTGCAACGCCACCTGGAGGGCCTCTGCCACGGGGTCGGCGCCTGGAGCCTGCTGGCCCGCTACCTGTTCTGCCGTAGCTCCTACCTGCGCCGCCTGACGGGTGAGGACGGCGGCGCGGCAGGGCGCCTGGCCCTGGCTCAGCTGCTGCGCTGCGCCGAGGACGCCAGCCGGCGTCTGCCCGCCGACGCCCATCCCCTACAGGGCTTTCTGCGCTACCTGCGCTGGGTGGCCGCGCTGGGCGAGGATCGGGCGCTGGGGGCGTTGCCCGAGGGCGACGCCGGATTGGATGGTGTGCGCATGTTGACTATGCACGCGGCCAAGGGGCTGGAGTTCAGCTGTGTGTACCTGCCTCTGCTGGGTCAGCGCTTCTTCCCGGCCCCTCGCCAGGCCCAGCCGTGCCCCCCGCCGGTGGGTATGCTGGCCGCCAGCGATGAGGCGCAAGACGAAGAGGAGTGCTTGCTTTTTGTGGCCCTCTCACGCGCCCGCGACACGCTGGTGCTCTCGCGGGCGCAGCGGTACGGCCGCCAGAACAGCCGACCATCGGCCCTGCTGGCGCTGATCGCTGGCGCGCTGCCTGGCGACCTTGATGGGCCGGTGACCTGGCTGGAGGGCGCCTCCGGGCCAGCGCGGGAAGCCCCGCCGCTACCCGACCCAGGTCCTGCTTTCGAGGCAGACGCCCTGGACCTCTATCTGCGCTGCCCGCGCCGCTACCACTACGAGCGAGAACTGGGCATGGCTGGCCGCCCCGACGACTCAGCCTATGCGTGGTTCCACCACTGCGTGCGCGCCGTGCTGCGCTGGGTTGGCGCCGAGTCGGAAGGGGGTCAGCAGGTGACCGAGGAGGCGGCCCTAGGCCGGCTAGCCGCGCTATGGGCCGAAGGGAGGTCGCACGATCACCCCTACACGCCGCTGTATCGGCGGCAGGCTGAGGACGCCGTGCGTCATGCCCTGGCTCGGGCGCTGGCCGCGCCCTCCGGCGTGGAGCAGCCTACCTGGGAGGTGGCGTTGCCCAGTGGGCGGGTGCGGGTGCGGCCGGACTACCTGGAGGTGACCGATGACCTTGTGGTGGCGCGCCGGCTGCGCGCGGGCGGGGCGACGGCGCGCGAGGCGCGGGGCGTCTACGCGCTCTACGACGCCGCCCTGGAAGGCGCATACCCCGCGGCGCGGCGTCGGATCGAGTCGCTGACCCTGGCCGACGACGAGCTGGCCGCCGCGCCGCTGACCCCCCGCACCAGGGCCACTGAACTGGCTCACTACGACGCGGCGATGGCTGGAATCAGGCAGGGCCACTTCGACCCGACCCCAGAGAGCGGCAAGTGCCCGCGCTGCCCCCACTACTTTATCTGTTCCGCCGATCCCGGTGACTGCGGCCCGCTGGGGACATGACCTGGCGGTGTATCCGCCCTTGGGGGCAGCCACGGGCCAGCCGCAACAGGAGCCAGCGCTGACCCTTGGGCTAGACGATCAGTTGCAGGGGAGCGGTGGGGAAGACGGCCACGCTGGCCCGGTGGCCATGGATGGCCAGCAGTTGGGCGATCAAGCCATGCCAGTCGGAGCGGACGGGCAGCCCGTTGGTCTCGCGTGGACCCAGGTGGGGTGAGTAGTAGACGGGGCCGGCGGAGTGCATGCGATCAAAGGGTAACGGCTCGTCGCGCGGTGTGTAGAACCGGCCACCCGGCGCGTAGAGGGCATGCGCGCCGCGCCCTTCCGAGCTGGCCGTGGTGATTACGGTGGTTCCGCCAGGGCGCAGCACGCGGCGGCCGCGGCGCACAGCTGACTGCAGGACGATCTGGGCGCGCTCAGCCTGCAGGAACGACGCATCATATGGGTAGGCGTTGACCACCACAATATCCACCAGGTCGTCGGGCAGCGCGGTAGCCGCTAGCTGGCGAGCTACCGCGCTGCCCGCGCGGTGAGCGGCGATCGGTTCGCCGGCAAACACGCCCGCAATGTCCCGCGTGGAGGTGAGCGCGACATCCACAACTAGATCCAGGCCGATGCGCTCGGCGATCTCCTCAAGGTCGGCCCGCCGTTCGCCGCCCTCAGCGCTACCCAACTCGCCGGTCAGATTGGGGGCGCGTTCGCTCCAGGCGATAGAATCCGTGCTGGCCAGCCCGGAGGCCACGGTAGCCGCGCCGCCATCGAAGCCCAACTCCGGCGATGGGCTGATGCAGCCCATGGCCACGCGCAGGTCGGCATCCAGGAAGGCCCGGTTGACCTGGATTGGCGTGCCCCGGCTGGAGAGGCCCAGGTCTTCCAGGTTCTCGTAGGGCTGGTGATTGTGTACCTCGTAGCGCTCCACCACCTCACGGCCTAGCTTCTTGAGTAGGTCGTCGCGTACGAGGGGACGCCCTGCCCCGCTCGCCACCAGCACGCGGATGTCCTGGGCAGGCACGCCAGCCTGCTCAATGCGCGCTAGCAGCGGGAGCAGCAGCCGAGCGGTGGGCGTGGGCCGGGCTAGGTCGTCCACGGCGACGATAGCCGAGCGCCGCCGGGCGGCCAACTGGGCCACGGGCGGGCTGTTGATCGGCGCGTCCAACGCTGCCTCAATACCCGCCGCGCCGACATCTGGCGCGGCGCGCATGGGCCAGACAGTCACCCGCCAGCTCTCTGGGAAACCCAGCGTGTGCAGCGCGTCGCCGTACCAGGCCGCCCAGGGAACCGCTACCGAGTTTGACATACATCCTGCTCTATAACCATAGAGATGGAGGCGGCGTGCTTACCCCTGTCCGCGCCAGGTCAGGGTCACACGAGCCGACACGGGGATAGTCCGACGCGAACAGGGGCTCTTGCCGCGCGGCCAGTCTCAAGGCGGTTAACCGGGGATGAGCCCATCCTCGCGCATCAGGTCGCGGATTTCATCAGGCGTGGCGTCTGGGGAGGGCAGGATCACGTCGGATGAGGAGAGGTCGTCCAGGGCCAGCGCCTGGCCCTCGGAGCGCACAAAGCCGACGATCTGGTTCAGCGTGTTGTGCATCGCCGTGGCGTCGGCATCCGTGGCGGCGGCGATCAGGCCGTCGTCCAGTTTCTGCAGGCGGCCCACCTGCTCATCGCTGAGGCGGTATTGGCCTTCCGAGACGATACGCACGATCATGACTGGCCCCCCGGGGGGAGCTGTGGGGCCTGGCTGCCGCTGCTGCCCTGGCCGATCTGGCGCTTCATCCGCTCCAGTTCGGCGTCCACACTGGTGGAGGGGCCAAGCTGGGCCAACTGGCGGTCGATGTCGTCCTGGGGACCACCGATCAGGTCGGGTAGCGCCCCTGAAGCGGTCAACTCATCAATAGCCACCGAGCGGGCCTTGAGCTGATTCGTCTTGTCCTCGGCGCGCTGGATGGCCATGTTCACATCGCCGATCTCCTCGGAGAGGCCCGTGGCCGCCTCGCCGATCTTGACCTGCGCTTGCGCCGCCGTGTACTGGGCCTTGATCGTCTCCTTGCGTGTGCGGAACGACTCAATCTTGGCCGCCAGGCGCGCCTCGCCGTCGGTGAGCTTCTGTTGCTGTTGCTGCAGGTCCTCGACCTGGGCGGACAGGGCGTTGGATTGCTCCTGGCGCTCCTGCTTGCGCTGCAGGGCCAGGCGGGCTAAATCCTCGCGGTTCAGGGAGAGGGCCTGGCGAGCCTGCTCGTCGGCCTTGGTGATCTGCTCCTGAAGCTGGTTTTGTTGCAGCTGCAGGCGTGACTTGGCCGTGACCACATCGGCGATGCCCCGTCGCACGTTCTGCAGCATCTGGAGCTGTTTCTCATACGAATAGTCCAGTGTCTCACCCGGGTCCTCGGCAGAGTCGAGCGCGCGGTTCATCTTCGAGCGGAAGATGGTGGACATACGTCCCAGGATCCCGCCCATGGTGTCCTCCTGCACGGTGCCATACGCTTGTGGTGCTGCCGGCAGCGGCGCCTGAGCGCGCTCCGGGCTTGGACTCCAGTATACCATGGAACTCTGACCCTGGCCCAGGGCTCCTTGACTGCTGGCCCGGCGCGCCGGCAGTTAGGCCCGCCGATATACTATAGAGATGAAGCCCGCCGCCGGCCCCACCTCCATCGGTTCCCGAAAGGCTACGACCGTGCCCACCGCGCCCGCCCACCGCCTACGTATGCTCTGGCCTGGCTTGCTTGCGCTGCTGCTCTGCGCGCCGGCAGTGGGGGCCGCCGCGCGGCGGTCCGCTCTGCCGCCACCGCCGCGGCCTACCGCAAAGCCACGCCCACGACCTGCGGCCACCGCACGGCCTACCCCGCCCAGCACGCTGCGCCTGTTTGTGGGTCCCGGCGCCACGGTGTGGCCGTTTGTTCACGGGATTGAGGAGGCGCGGCGGCGCGTGCTGCTGCAGGTCGGCACGGTCAGCGACCCGCGGCTGTTGCGCGTGCTGCTGCGCGCCAAGTCCCGTGGCGTTGATGTGCGGCTGCTCTACGACGCCGCCCTGATGGATCCTGGCGCACTGGACGTTTTGCGCGCGGGTGGCGTGCTGGTCCGCTCGGCGGGCGTGGGCTATGCCGCGTTAGCCCAGACCACGCTGGTGGTGGATGGCTATTACGCCCTGCTCTCCACGGCCATGCTGACGCCCTACGCGCTGGACAGAGTGCGTGGTTTCGTGCTGCGCGACCTCGATCGGCCCGCCGCGGCGCAGGTGGCCGCCGTGTTCTATGATGATTGGCTGCGCCGCGGTCACGCCACCTTTGTGCCGCACCTGATTCTGGGGCCGGACACCACCCAGGCTACCGTGCTGCACGTAGCCGACCTGGCCCAACATAGCCTGGACATCTATACGCGTGAGGTGGATGACCCGGCGACCACCGCCGCGCTCCTGGCCATCCAGGGCCGTGGCGTGGCCGTGCGGGTGCTTACCTCAGGCGATGCGGGGTGGGGCAGCGATGTGCGCCTGGTAGTGGGCACGGTGGCGGTGCGCCGCCTGGCCGCGCCCGCCGTGCGCGGCACGGTGATCATCCAGGATGGTCAGCGGGCCTACCTGAGCGGGCACGACCTCTCCACCGGTGGTCTGGCCACCAGCCGTACCGTGGGCGTTATGCTGCATGAGCACGCCATCGTGCGCCGCCTGAGCGACGTGTTCAGCGGCGATTGGGCGCGGGCGACAATTGTGCGTAAACCGCCACCGCCCACGGCCACGCCGCTGCCGGTCAGGAGGAGGCCACCTGGCCGAGCGCCCAGGCCTACACCAACTCCAGCGCGGCGGCCATAATACAAGCGGAGAGGGCAAACGATGATTAACCTGGTCAGCCGACGCCGCTGGCCCTTAGGGCGTGGCCGGCGAGGCGCCCTCACTCTGGTGCCCCTGGCTCTGGTGGCCCTGCTCGTGTGGGCACAGAGCCAGAGCGCCTGGGGTGATGGCCGCCTCGCCGGCGCCGAGAACCTGTCCCAGGCGATCAGCCGTATCGAGAGCCAGACGGCGGTTGAGCGCGGTCTACAGCCCAAGCGGGCCGTGGTCGTGACCATCCTGCCCTCTGACCAGTTCACCGCCCGCCTCCTGCGCGACTTCGACCGCGATACGAGCGCGCATGATATCGCGATAGCCGATCGTGTCTACGTGTTGCTGGGCCTGCTGGATCCCAAGGCGGACCTACGGGCTATCTTCCGCCGCGCCTTTGGATCCAGCGTGGTAGGCTTCTACGATCCGCGGACCAAGCGCCTCTACGTGCGGGCCACCGGCCGTAGCCTCTCGGCCTACGAGCAGGTCGTGCTCTCCCATGAATATACGCACGCCCTGCAGGACCAGTATTTTGATCTGCGTCGCCTGCAAGGCGACTCCGCCGCCCGCGCGGTGACGCACAACTCGGATCGCGACAGCGCTATTCAGGCCGTGGTCGAGGGCGACGCCACGCTGGAGATGCTGCTCTACGCCCGCGACTACCTGAATAGCGGCGACCGCGCGGCCTTTCTCAAAGGTGAGAGCGGCGCCGCGCCTGCCGGCGTGCCCGCCTATATCACCGATGCGCTGCAGTTCCCCTACGCGCAGGGCCTGGAGTTCACCACCGCCATTTACCGCCAGGGCGGCGTCAAGGCCCTCAACGACCTATTTAAGCGCCCGCCCCAGGGCACCGACCAGATCCTGCACCCCCAGCTATACCAGGCCGGTGGTGGTGGCGCCCTCATGCCCGGTGTGACCGCCCTGGCGCCGCTCACTCTGCCCGCCGGTTGGTCGCTGGAGGATAGTGATGTCGTCGGGGAGTTCCAGATCCGCGACTTCCTGGCCCAATCGTTGCCCGCCGACGCGGCGTCCAGCGCCGCTCAGGGCTGGCGCGGTGACCGCTATGCGCTGTACATCAAAGGCAAGCACAGCGTGATGGTGTGGAGGTCGGTCTGGGCCGACCAGGCTCAGGCCGCCGCGTTTCGCGCCGCCTTTGCCCGTTATATCGCCGGCCGCCTGAGCCCTGCCCTGGTGGCGCGCCTGATTCAGGTTGGCCCAACGGTCAGCATCACGCTGACCTCGGACGCCGTGGCCGCCCAGGCCTATAGGGCGAGCGGGGGGCTTGACCATTGAGCGACTCCTCGGCCCCGCCGTTGCATCACCACCACAAACATTGGGAGGCCAGTCTGGGCGCCCTGACCGCCGCTGTGCTCTTCCTGCCGCTGCCCGATCAGTTCACCCTGGGGCCAAACTGGGCCCCTACGGCCGTGGTCATTGTGTTCTTGCTGCCCCTGACTATCCTGCAGGAGGCCATGCGGCGTCCAGGAGGATGGACGCCCTCGCCACGACTGGCGCGTATGCTGGCGTTGGGCCTGTTAGCCGTGCTGACCCTGTTCGAGGCGTTTGCCCTGGCCCTGCTGCTGATCAACCTGCCCGGTCAGCACGAGGGCAAATTGCTTTTCCGCGCGGCGGCCCCCCTGTGGGGCGTCAACCTGCTCGTGTTCGCCCTGTGGTATTGGGAGCTGGACGGCGGTGGCCCGGCCCGGCGGCCGCCCGCCGACTGCCCACCCACCGACTTCCTGTTTCCTCAACAAACCGATCCCCGCCTGGCTGCTGGCTGGAGCCCCCAGTTCCTGGACTACGTTTTTCTGGCTTTCAACACGGGCACGGCGTTCAGCCCCACCGACACGATGGTGCTCTCCCGCCAGGCCAAGGCGACCATGATGGCCCAGGCGACCATCTCGCTGCTGACTATCGGCCTGGTGGTGGCTCGTGGCGTAAATATCATCTAGCGCGGCGCTGGTCTGGCCACGGTCAGAGATTGGTCATAGCGATAGGATAGCCCGTGCCGCCGCCTCGGCGCCCCCGGGTGGCACAAGCGCCCGCGCCGCCCTGGCCAGGGCGGCGCGGGCCGCCGGGTCGGTCAGGCCGCGCAGGGCATTGGCCAGGGTGGCCGCGTCGGCGCGCAAGGCAGCGCCGGCGGCCACGGCGCGGGCCACGCGCGCCTCCTGATCGTCAATGCCCTTAGCCACGGGCACAAAGGCAGTGGGCACGCCGTGGTGCAGCAGTTCGTGGACAGCGTTGTAGCCCGCCGCCGAGAGGGCCAGATCGAAGGCGGCCAGGCACTCGGCCATGGGGTAGTGGCGCACCACAAGCGCGCCGCTCGGCTCGGTAGCGGCGCCGGCAAGCGGTCCGGGAGACAGCACCGGCAGCAAGCCGGGGAACTGGGCCGCGGCGGCCAGCGCCGCGCGCAGCAGCGGCCCCACCTGAGGGTCGCCGCCGCCGCCGAAGTTGATGTATAGCCGCAATCTCCCATCAGGTGGGGGCAAGCCCAGGCGGCGCTCAGCCTCGCCGCGGGGCAGCGCTTCGGTCCTCTCCCGGCTCAGGATCGGGCCGGTCCACACTGCCGACACGGCTAGCGGCAGGGGCAGCGCCACCTCGCCGCGGTTGTGCGGCACGATAATCAGCTGGTAGAGGCCCAGCACCTCCTGCAGAAAGGCGTCGGCAGCCAGCACGGCTTGCTGTTCGCGGAAGACAAAGACCTTGTTGACCGGCCAGCGCAGTAGGGGCAACAGCTCCTGTAGGGTGCCTGCGGGGAATGTGTCCACGACCATCACATGCGGATCAAAGGCCGCTACCAGCGCCCAGGTGGCGCTCTGCACCGTGCGCGCGTGCCGCGCGGCATCCAGGCCGGCCCTGGCGCGGGTGGTGTGCGACGGAGCCTTGAATGAAGCAAACCCTTCGCGGGAGATCACCCAGTCGGCCTCGGACGCGGTCAGGAACAGACACTCCGCCTCGGGGCGCAGCCGGCGCAGGGCGCGGGCTATGGCCAACAGGCGGCTGACGTGGCCCAACCCCAGGCCATTGACGGCGTAGAACAGCACCCGCAAGCGCTCGGGCGGTATAGTGGGCGGCGCGGGCTCTCGCCGCCACCTTCGGCGCAGGCGTCGCATGGCCCTACGACCGGTCCGAGCCCCCGCCGGACCCGCCGCTGTAGTCGAACGACGCCTCAGGGGCCGCCGGCATGTCGCGCGTGCCACTGTCGAACGAGCCAGCGTCGCCAGGCGACGTACTGAACCCGCCCGGCGCATACCCTCCATATCCGCCGCCGTCGCCGCCCCAGCGGTCGTCGTCCACGTAGATCACATTGGTGGTGGGCCGATTGAACAGGGCGTCATAGAGCAGCAGGTCACCCCAGCCGATGCCGCCGCCACGGCGATAGTAGTAGGGGTCGTAGTCGCGGTAGGGGCTATACTCCGGCGCCGCCCACCAGGGCACCGACCGGCCCATTGAGGGGCTCATGAAGGAGCGCACCTCCGGCTGCTGGCCACGCTGCACCGCCGTGCCGTGTTCCTGGCAGACCAGCACGCGGCGCTGCTGGTTGCCCACCGGGACCACCACCGCCTCCGCCGTGGCCGGATCGAGTGGCTTGCCGCAGAAGAAGCACGCGGCCTGCGCCGGTGTGGGCGCAATAGGGTTGGCGTCACGGTAGGCCCGCTGGCCAGCCCCGCCCGGCCCCGCCGGGCTAACGGGCAGCGCGGCGGCCCCCGCCGCGCCGATGCCGGGCCCGGTTGCTCCGGCCTCGCGCAGCTTGGCCTCGGCCTCCTGCAGGTTCAGGCGCGCCTCGCCCAATGTGCGGAAGAGCGGACCGCCGCCAAAGGCCACGGAGAACGGCGATTGCTTGCCCAAGCGGTCTAGGCCTGCCGCCGCTTTGCCGTAATACTCGGCCCCAGCGGCGAAAGCCCCCTGCCGCGGGTCGCCAGCGGGCAGGTACTGCACGTCCGTGCTCAATTCGTTCTCCAGGGCGGCCACGGCGTCGCGCCAGCCCATCGCTTCGCGGTAGCCGCGTTGCCAGCGGCCCCAGCGGGTCAGCACGAAGATGGCCAGGATAGCCGCCACCACCAACAACACAAGCAGGATCAGCACCGTGCGGCCCGTGCTCGACGCGGTATCGGCGGCGTTAGCCTGATCCACCACGCTGTGGGCCAGCGCGGTTGCCCCGCCCACGTAGGTGCCATTGAGGAACTGAGGGCGGCTGTTGCCCACCAACGTAGCCACTTTGTCGCGGGAGAGACGGTCGGTCCAGGCGGAGACCCCCTGAGGAGTGACGGCGACCAGCACGGCGTGCTTGAGCGCCAGAGAGCTGAACAGGGCCTCGGCAAACTGGCCCAGCGTGGCGTAGGGCCGAGGCGCCGCCGAGAGGATGGCGTACTTGGCTGGCGTGCCGCCGTTGCGTAGCGCAGCCGCGTCTGAGGCCAGGCTGGCCACGCCGCCGGCGCCCACCGCGCCAGCCATTGAAGGGGCCACATAGACCTCGGACAAGCGCAGCGCGTCGGCCACCTGGCGGTCGGTCACGCTACCCGGGCCTGGTCCGCTGGACGAACCGCTGCCCGACCCCACAGTGGCCCCGCCAACCCCGATGGCCGCGAGCGGAGGCATGCCGTTGTTTGCCCCGCCGTGACCCTGAGCTTCGGCCAGGCGCTGGGCCACCAGGGCGTGGCCGCGGGCGTAGGCGGGGTCCTTCTGTTGCAGGGTCTGCATGGCCCATACCGCGCCGTCCCACTGGCGCAGGTGTGAGAAAGCCAGGCCCAACTTGAAATAGAGGGTTGATGTAGCGTAGCCCGCCTGCAAGGCCTGCTCGTAGAGGCGGGCCGCGCCAGCGTAGTCGCTGGCGGTGTAGCGGGCCTGAGCCTGCTTGAACAGCACGCTGCCCGCGCTAGCCCTCGCCGGTGGAGCCGCGAAGACTAGCGTCGCGGTCAGCATCACCAGGGTCAAGGCCAGGGGCAGCATGGCGCGAAGGGGTACACGCTGGCCAGGAATGGTCATCTCAGTGCGCCTCCTCAAGGTTTGCGAATCGTGGGCTAGCGGGCTACTGGGTTACTCCGGCAGGCCATGGAGATGCGCCCTTGCCCAAGGGCAGGATAGCAGATCACCGCGACCCGTGCCATTAGTCCATCTCGGTTGACCTAGCCCACCTCCCTACCGCTGGCGAACGTACGCCACGGTGGCCTACGTAGAATGGCGTGGCATACTCCAGGCGCCGTATCCTGGAGGGCAACGCGATCATGCGCGGCGCGGTGGCCCTAGGCGACGCGTTAGAGTGGGGGGAGGACGGCTACACATCTACCACATCGGCGATACAGCCGTCTTTAGCTATAGTTCAGCATCATTGCCGATCTGGCTCAACCACGGCTGGTGTGGCAGGGCCGCTGCTGGCATATTTCTTGCGGATTTCCAGACTATGGTACAAAGAACGTGACTGGGAGCGCCTGAACGGGTTGTGAATGACCACACAGGCGCGATAAAGCGCGTCGGAGCGGCGCACTATTGAGGAGGCTACCGTGAAGCTGGGCAAGCAAGCCGACAAGGCCAGGGACGCGATGAACGATTTTGACGCGGGCAAGGCCGCTGAGACCGCCACGGCCACGTTGAGTGACCTGAAGGACAGGGCAGCGGAGACCCTGGATAAGGCGGGGGTGACCGCCGCTGTGAGTGGCGCGGCGGCCAAAGCCGCTGAGGCGGTGGCCGCCGCCGACCTAGGGTCCAAGGCGCAGGTGGCTGGCGAGAAGACAGCCTCCACGGCCAGTTCGGTGCGTGATTGGGCCGCCGAGGTGTTTTCAACCATGCTGAGCAGGATGGCCGACAGCGCCAGCCACGCCTCGGATGGCGCGGGTGGCGCCGGGTCCAAAGCGTCGGGGCTGGTCGAGGCGCTGCTGGGTTCGCTGCGGACGGGCGCGTCGGACGCCGGGGATAAGGCGCGCGACGCCACAAAGGGTGGCGTCAAGCTGGACCCGGATACGCTGGCCCAGTTGGGCCGTATTCTGATCATGGTGGGCACTGCACTGAGCGCCCTGTTTGCCAATAAGAGTGGCTCGGGCGACGCCGCGCGGAGCCTGCGACAGTCTACAAAGGGGGCCGGCGAGGTGGCCAAGGATCAGGCTGATCAGTTGGCTGGGGCGGGCAAGACCCTGCTGGGTACGCTGGCCGACTCATTGATCCAGGCCATTGAAAAGGCTGAGGATAGCGGCAAGAAAGCTATTGACCTGGGCCGTGACCAGGTGGTCCAGCTCACTGACACAGTCACCGGTGGCGCGGATACGGCGCTGGCCTCCGGCCAGCAGGCCGCCGACGACGCGGCGGACACCGAGGTAGCCGTGGAGATCGAGCAGAAAGAAGGCACGCACTTCTTCCGCTGGCTGCTGATCGGCATCTTGGTCGGCGCGGGCGTGGCCTACTACTCGGGTCGCAATGACGACGAGACCGGCTGGGAGCCGGCCCCTTCGGTCGGCGGCGACGCGCTGGGCGGCAGTACCACCAGCTACTGGCCCTCCGGTTCGGCCGTGCCCACACCCGAGGCCTCGTCTAGCGTCACACCCGAGGCCTCGTCGCCTGACACGGGCAACGGGGCTAGCGGGGCAGCCAGCACGGACACCACGCCCTCCATCTAGCCAACCCTTGAGCGCTACCACCCGGTACTCCGTGGCCGTCACGTCTGGGTCGGAACGGCCAACTCGGCGAACTACGATTAAGCAGGACGTCCCCCGCATGCGGGGGACGTCCTGCTTTTCGCGGCCTTGACGCCCGGTCAATCGTCACAACAGGCTCGCCAGGCAGCCTTCCCTCAGGTAGAGTGAAGGCGGGACCTTTTGTAGGCGTCCCTACTCCGCGCTACTGCCCGGAGCATAGAACCCGGGCTCTCCCTGGGGGAAGGCGGGAGCTTTTTATCGGCGTGGCGATGTGGGTATAGTTGACGCAGAGCGGCCAGGAGCAGGGTGAAGGGGGTGGGGGAGCATGGTTACGGTACTGCAGCGCCAATGCCAGGTCTCGCTAGAGCGGATCCTGCCGCGCCTGGAACAGCGCTTTGCCGACCAGGTTGCTTCTCCAGAATGGCTGGCCTTCCGCGGCCGGCTTGCACAACACTTCTCCAACCTGTTCGTGCCCCTGGTGGGCCTCTATGGCGCCCACTACGACTTCTTTTATCACCTCGAAGAGCTTGCCGTGATGACCGCCCAGATGTGGCTGGCCCGGCCCGCCGACCTGCGGGCGCTGGACGCCCGGCGCGAAGCCGCCCCTGCCTGGTTTCAAGCGCAGACCATGGTGGGCGGCGTCTGCTACGTGGACCTGTTTGCCGGCACGCTGGCTGGACTGCGGACCAGGCTGCCTTACTTCCAAGAACTGGGCCTGACCTACCTGCATCTGATGCCCCTCTTTATGGCCCCCGCCGGCAACAGCGATGGTGGCTACGCGGTGAGCAGCTACCGCGCGGTGGAGCCCGCGCTGGGCACGATGGATGAGCTAGCTGCCCTGGCCGCCGAACTGCGTCGCCAGGGCATCAGCCTCGTGCTTGATTTTGTGTTCAACCACACCTCTGACGAGCACGAGTGGGCGCGGCAGGCGCAGTCTGGGGACCAGGAGTACCAGGACTACTATCTGATGTTCCCCGACCGCCAGGGTCCCGACGCCTACGCGCCGTACCTGCGCGACATTTTCCCCGACCAGCGGCCGGGCAGCTTCACCTATCGCGCCGACATGGATCGCTGGGTGTGGACCACCTTCCACAGCTTTCAGTGGGATCTCAACTACGCCAATCCCACGGTGTTCCGTCGCATGGCCGAGGAGATGCTATTCCTGGCCAACCACGGAGCCGAGGTGCTGCGCCTGGACGCTGTGGCCTTTGCCTGGAAGGAGCAGGGCACCAGTTGTGAGGGCCGCCCAGGGGTGCATTTGCTGGTGCAGGCCTTTAACGCGGTAGCCCGCATCGCCGCGCCAGCGCTGCAGTTCAAGTCCGAGGCTATCGTTCACCCCGACGAGGTGACCAGCTATATTGGCCCCGACCAGTGCCAACTCTCCTACAACCCCCTGCTGATGGCCCTGCTGTGGGAGAGCCTGGCCACCCGCGAGGCGCGCCTGCTGTCCTCCTCGCTACGCGGGCGCTACCGTATTCACCCGCGGTGTACCTGGGTCAACTACGTGCGCTCCCACGACGATATAGGCTGGACATTCGACGATGGCGACGCCGCCCGCCTGGGCATCAACGGCTTCGACCATCGCCGCTTCCTGAACACCTACTACACCGGCCGCTTCGGCGGCAGCTTTGCCCGCGGCCTGCCCTTCCAGGAGAACCCGCGTACCGGCGACGCGCGCCTCTCCGGCACGTGCGCCTCGCTGGCTGGCCTTGAGCAGGCCCTGGACGATGGCGACCCGACTCTGGTCGATCTGGCGGTGCGGCGGGTGCTACTGCTGTATGCCGTGGTCCTGTCTATTGGCGGTATTCCCCTGATCTACCTGGGCGATGAACTGGGCACGCTCAATGACTATGGGTACCGCGCCGATCCGGCAAAGGCCGAGGATAGCCGCTGGGTCCACCGTCCGGCCACCGACTGGGTCCGCGCCGAGCGCCGCCACGACTCCACCACGCCGGAGGGCCGCGTCTTCGGCGGGCTGACCCACCTGATCCGCCTGCGCCAGCGCACGCCTGCCCTGGCCGATGGCGAGATGGAGGTGGTGGAGACGGGCAACGGCCACGTCTTCGGCTACGTGCGCCATCACACCGGTAGGCGTGTGCTGGCGCTGGTCAACCTCAGCGAACATGAGCAGCGCGTGCCGGCCAATCAGGCGCGCCTTTACGGCCTGGGCTACTCGTTCACCGACCTGATTAGCGGCCAGGCGCTGGCCTTGCACGCCGATTTGACCCTGGCCCCCTACCAGGTCCTGTGGCTCACCGCCGCCTGATCCCGACCTAGTCTGAGCCACGGCGTGGATGGCCGTGACGCCAGCGTCCAGCGGATGAGCGGGTGTGAGGGGCGGTGATCTGTCCGGCGGGGTCCGGACAGCAGCCTGACGCGGGTTCTGGCCCCACTTTGATCGCGTACGTGGCCTGCCAGGGTCCGGGCGGCCCGGCCAGCCTACGTCTTGTCGCCCAGGACATACACTCTTCGCGGCCTGAGGGCGTGTGGCGTCAGCCTTGAGCGCGACGGTCCCCCTGCCCCTACTCTACAGAATGGCCTCAGCAACCTTATGAATAGCCAGGATCGTCTCCTGAACATCCTGGTCGGTGAGCAGTGGGCTGACGTCAATGTGCGCGGCGCGGCCAAGCAGATCCATCGTGCGTGGGCACATCTCCTTGGTGTAGTTCACGGCTCCCCTGTAGTAGGCGGGGGCCCAGGGGAAGTCTGCCGCCGTCATGGCCCCTTTCTCCAGGATCTGGCGCCAGTGGGCATAGACGTGCAGGTCGGAGTGGTCGGGGTGATAGAGGTTCCACGTGCCCACGTTCTCCGCTGAGAGGGCCTTGCCGAACTCGTGGGCCTTCTCCGGCGTAGGCAGGAACATGATAATGCAGATTGACGCGTCGCCCTTGGCGTCGTGAATGTGGCGGAACTCCAGACCGGGGATGCCCTGGATGCCCGCCTTGATGCGCTGCTTGCGCTGGCGCATGGCCTCCAGCAGACCATCCAGTCGGCCTAACTGGACCAGGCCCACCGCGCCGATGAACTCGCTGGCTCGGTAGTTCTGCCCGGCAAAGTTGGGCACCTCCTCAGCGCTGAAGCCGCGCCCCATGCCCACGCTGGTGGGGTCGTGATACGCCGAGGAGCGAATATAGGCGTTGCGATCATTTGTAGTGATCACGCCGCCCTCGCCGGTGGTGATGATCTTGTTGAACTGCAGGCTAAAGCAGCCCAGGTCACCGATGGAGCCCAGGCGTTTGCCCTGGTAGCTCCCCCCATTAGCCTGGGCCACATCCTCGATCACAGCCAGGCCATGCTCACGGGCAATAGCCATCAGGGCATCCATCGCCGCTGGCGCGCCACGCATATGCACCGGCATGATCGCCCGGGTCAGTGAGGTGATCTTGCGCCGCACATCCTCGGGGTCCAGGGTCAGCGACTCGTCAACCTCGGCCAGCACCGGGATAGCGCCCAGCATGACCACGGAGGTGGCCGTGGCGATCCAGGTATAGGCTGGCACGATCACCTCGTCGCCGGGGCCCACGCCCGCGCCGACGAGGGCGCAGATCAGCGCTGCCGTGCCCGAGTTGACCGCCCGCGCATAGTGTACGCCCGTCTGGCGGGCAAAGGCCTCCTCGAACTCAGCTGTCTTGGATGGGCCAGCATGCGGGCCGTAGTAGCGGAACAGACGCTTGCTTCGGATCACCTCGACGACGGCCCGCTCCTCCTCCGCGCCGATAGACATGCCACCTGGGTACATGGGCGGGGCTGGGTTCCGGCGCGCTGGTGCCCCACCGTTGACGGCCAGTCGCTCACGGGTCGTGGTCATGCTCATCTCTCCTGATACTCTGTTTACTCATGCTGGCCCGGCCTGTCGCGCTCTCGTGTAGCCACCCGTCACGCCGACCAGTGCCGTTGCGTCCTGATCTACTCACGGGTGGCGCCGTGCGCCAGCCTGACCCGCCCCAGGCAGGCGCGGCGGGTTAGTGTCATGATACAGGGGGCGCGCCCCCTGTGAGGTCCAGCGAACGCAGATAGGTCAGCAGGCCCTCGCGGTACTCGGGGCGAGCCAGGGCGAAATCAACCTGGGCGCGCAGGTAGTCCGGCACGTTGCCCGCGTCGTAGCGCTTGCCCTCGAACTCGTAGGCGTACACGGTCTGATGACGCAGCAGGCTCTGAATGGCGTCGCCCAGCCAGATTTCGCCGCCCTTCCCTCGCGGTGTGTTCTCCAGCATCTCAAAGATCTCCGGTGTCAGGATAAAGCCCTTCACCTGGGCCAGATCGGAGGGTGAGTGCTCGATCTCCGGCTTCTCGATGATGTCCTCGACCTGGCTGACCCGGTCGTCAATGCGCCGGCCTTTGATCATGCCGTACTTATTGTAGTCCCGGCGGGGCACGCGCATCGCCGCCAGGACGGAGAGCCCGTAGCGTTCGTGGACGTCCATCATTTGCTTGAGGCAGGGCGTTCTGGAGACCACCAGGTCGTCACCCCACAGCACGGCGAACGGTTCGTCGCCCACCACCTCCCGGGCTACCAGCACGGCGTGGCCGTTGCCCAGGGGCATCTGCTGGCGCACATAGACGAACTTGACCAGCTCCGAGATATGCTTGATCGCCTCCAGTTGCTCCAGCTTGCCCGCCTCGGCCAGGCTATGCTCCAGCTCAAATGTGCGGTCGAAGTGGTCTTCGATGGCCCTCTTGCTGCCGCTGGTCACAATGATGACCTGCTCGATGCCTGACGCGGCGGCTTCTTCGACAAGATATTGGATCACCGGCTTATCCACGATGGGCAGCATCTCTTTAGGCTGCACTTTTGTCGCGGGCAAGAAGCGCGTGCCGCGGCCCGCCGCTGGAATCACGGCCTTCCTGATCTTCATGCTAGCCATGCTGTTCTCCCTACCCTCGCCACAGCGTTCTTCAGTCGGTGTTCACCCTGTCCGTCCCAGCAGGCGCGTCTCCTGGCGGCGCGCTCCCACCACCCGCCCCGCGCCAGGGCGGCCGGTCGCCTACCCGCTGTGCTTACATGCTCAGGATATACCAAACCGCCGGCCCATGGTAAGCGTGGGCACTGGCGGCACAACGGGCCGTGGCCATGGCATACTGTAGCGGGGCCGTTGGTGGCCGCTCACCTGCCGCCGCGACCAGGGGCACGCTGACACGGCGTTCAGGAGGCAGGCATGGGACCTACCGCAACGGACGGGGCCGCTACATGTGGACGTCACGCGGCATCTGACGCAGGGCAGCCACGTATACCAGGGTGTTGGCGGCGTGGGGCATGCACACATAGGAGTGGCGATGAGTGAGAAGCAGGAGCAGGCGGCGCCGGGAGGCCGGCGCGTGCTTGTGGTGATGGCCCACCCCGACGATGTGGAATACAACGTCGCCGGCACCGTAGCCCGCTGGGTGGATGAGGGCGCGGTGGTCACCTACGTGCTGGTCACCGACGGCGACAAAGGCAGCAGCGACCCGACCATGGTGCCTGAGCGCCTGGCTGCCCTACGCCGTGAGGAGCAGCGCGGCGCCGCCGATGTCCTCGGTGTGCGGGAGGTGGTGTTCCTGGGCTATGAGGACGGTATGGTCCAACCCACCCTGACCTTGCGTCGGGACCTCACCCGGGTGATCCGCCGCTACAAGCCCGATGCGGTGATCTGCCCTGATCCGACCACCCGCTGGTACGCTCAGGAGTACCTCAACCACCCCGACCACCGTGCCGTGGGTGATACCTGCCTGGACGCTATCTACCCCTGTGCCCGCGACCCGCTGAATTTCCCCGATCTGCTGTTGGAGGGCCTGCAGCCGCATGAGGTGAGTGAGGTCTACCTGACCATGACGTCCTTCGCCGACTGTTGGGTTGATGTGAGCGCCACGATGGAGCGCAAGCTGCGCGCTCTACGCGAACACCGTAGCCAGATCGGCGACGGGACCGAGGAGATGGTCATCCGCTGGTCGCGGGAGAACGCCAAGGGCCGCGGTGGCGGGGACTACGCCGAGGCTTTCAAGTATTTCCGCCTCGGCTAAGCGGCCGGTGTCCACGGCAGCCCAGATGGCTGGGCTGCGTCTGACCGAAGGCCCACTTGAAGGTACGCAGCAGGTGGGTGGGCGAGAGGTCGGCGAACTGATCCTCACTGCTGTACGGCATCCCGGCCCTGGCGGCTACATGCGCTGCCCCCGCTGTCCCGCGCCGGGAGACCGCCTGCCCATCAGGAGACTGGGCCGGGGTTGCCAGCAGGGAGCACGGTGGCGAAGAAGGCGCGCACATCGGCGATAGCGGCGGTTTGCCGCGCCGGAGGGAGCGAGGCCAGAACGGTGCGACCGTAGCCACGCGAGAGCAGCCGGCTATCCAGGATAGCCACCACGCCACGGTCGGAGGTAGAGCGGATCAGCCGGCCAAAGCCCTGCTTTAGGCCCAGGATGGCCGCCGGCAGCACCATGCCGCTGAACCAATCCTCGCCCTTCTCCTTCATGCGGGCCACACGGGCCTCGATTACCGGGTCGTCGGGCACGCTGAAGGGCATCTTGTCCATAATCACCAGCGAGAGGGTGTCGCCGGCCACGTCCACCCCTCCCCAGAAGCTGCGCGTGGCGAACAGCACCGCCGGTTGGTTCGCCCGGAAGCGGCGCAGCAGCTCGGCGCGCGGCTGCGTACCCTGCTTCAAGCACAGGAAGGGCAGGTGCTCGGAGAGGATGCTATAGGCCTGATCCAGCGCCCGATAGGAGGTAAACAGGCAAAACGCGCGGCCCTGGCTGGCCATCAGCAGCCGATACATCTCGCGGGCCACTTCCTTTGTGGACGCCTCCGGCTCCTCGCGGCGATATTCCAGCAGGCTGCGCGGCACGTAGAGCATGGCCTGCGCGGCGTAGTCGAAGTGCGACGGCACAACGGCGGTCAGGGGGTCCGTGCAGCCCACATTGCGGGCGAAGTAGTCGAAGGTTCCATTGACCGCCAGTGTCGCCGAGGTGCAGATGACTGGCTGCTGATCAAACAGGATGTCCTTGAGCACCACGTCCACGGCGATGGGGGCCCACTTGACTGTCAGCCCCGGCCCCTGCGCGCCGCCGAACCCTGGTGGCGGGGCCTCCACATAGCGCACGCTATCGCTGTCGGCCGCTTTGGAGATCAGGCGGGAGTTTTCGTGCAGCGATGTCACCCACTCCAGCGTGTTCTGGTAGCGGCGCTTCTCCGGGGTTGAGGCCACGCCCTTGACCGGGTTTTGCTGGCGTAGCGTCTCGGCGATACCGCCTAGCAGGTCGGACATCTCCAGCCCGGCGGGCAACTCCTCCGCCACCACCTGGCGGCCCCGCGGCCCTGACTGGCGCTCCAGGTGGCCGAACACCGTGTTGTTCAGGCGTAGCAGGCGCTGCAACGTCGAATCATCGGCGTGGTGGCGCACCACGGCGCTCTCCACCAGGTCTATAGTATCCTGGCGGGTCAACGACACGGTCAACGCCGAGGTGGCGCTATCTTCCAGGTGGTGCGCCTCGTCAATGATGATAGCGTCGCGGTCGGGCAGCAGGAAGGCCCCTAGGTCGCGCAGCCGCAGGTCAGCCAGCAGCAACGCATGGTTGCACACGATGATCCGCGCCCCTTCGGCCAGACCGCGCATCCGCTCGACATAACAGTCGCCGAAGAAGGTGCAGGCCGCGCCGATGCAGGTGCGCCGGGTCGAGACGATGCGGCTGAGCACCTTGCGGTCGCTCATCTTCTCGGTGTACTCCTCCACATCGCCCGAGATGGTCCGCGCCGCCCACTCCTTGAGCCGGCCAAAGTCGGTGGAGGCGCCGGCCATGGATTGGAACGCCTCCTCCTCGTTCATGCGGTCCAGGCACAGGTAGTTGCCGCGTCCCTTAACCAGAGCGCTGGTGAAAGGGGTGGACAGCACCTCCTTCAGGAAGGGGATATCCTTACGTACAAGCTGCTCCTGCAGCGCCTTGTTAGCCGTGGACACGATCACCCGCTTACCACTCAGGATAGCGGGGATCAGGTAGCCCAGGCTCTTGCCCGTCCCTGTGCCGGCCTCAATTGCCGCGTGGCGGCCCTCAGTCAGGGCGCGCTCGACCATCAGAGCCATCGTGATCTGGCCCTCGCGCGGCTCATAGCCAGGCAGGTAGCGGCCCACGGGACCATGGGGACCGAGGATATGGGCGACCGAGCGCTCATCGGCGCTGGTGTGGGGTGAGGCAGTCATCGGTTCCTCAGGGGCTAGCGCGTGTTCAACAGCCAGGTCTTACGGTGCAGCGGCAACAATATATCCGGGCTATAGAACAATTCTAACGCATGGCTAGCCATAGGGATGGCGAAGGCCACGGTGCCCTCGGTGTGGCCGCCGGGGATCAGGGTCACCGGGCGCAAGCGGTGACGTGAGGGGTCGGTATCCAGGTGCGTGTAGATGGCGCCGCTAGTATGATCCAGCACGGTAAAGTGGCCCAGGCTAACCGTGAAGTTCTGGTTGTTGCGGTTCTCGATGCGCAGATAGGCGACCAGCACTATCTCGCCTTCGTTCAGGTCGTAGCCGTTGACGTGGCTGACCGTGACCACTTTGGTCGGCGTCAGCCAGATGTTATCCAGGTGCTGCGTATTACCCAGGTGGTAGAGCTGTACCGCCGGCTTCGGCGTGGGAGAGGTGGTTGGGCTGGGCCGAGGCAGTGCGGTCTGCAGGGAAGAGGCAGTGGGTGTCGTGGTGGCGACCGGCTGCAGCGCGTCGCGGAGCACCCTGGGCCGTGTCACGATCAACCAGGCCAGCAGCAGCAGGGCCAGGCCCACTGACACAATCAAGCGCCACAACGGGCGTCGTGTGCGCCGCGGCTTCCGATCTCCAATCACCACTGCCTCCGCGCCCTACTCCGCGCCCGCGCCACGTCGCGCCTCAAGAGCAGACGCTATGGCCCTGGCTGCCCCTCTGCCTCAGTCATACCGTACCTATCTCTGGAAATCAAGCCAGCCAGCGTTAGTGCCCCCTTTCTAGCCCTCTTCGTCCTCCTCGCGGTACAGGCCGCACTGGAATGTGCCACCCCAACGGGTAGCCAGGGCGTCCACGATCTCCTGGACTACCTCCTTGATCTCTGTCTCGGAGGCTCCTGTAGGACGCCCAATGGCCACGTTGAGCTGAAACGACTCGGCGGTGTCCTCGGTGATGGCCAACTGGATCCACTTTTGCTCGTCTTCCTCATGCTCGTAGACCAGGACCACGCTGGGACCCATATCCACAAACTCGGCTACCTCGGCGGAGTACGGTTGTCCTTCCATGCCTGGCCTCCTTCATCGTTGCCGCACGCTTGCGCGGCTCCCGCCCTGGTCAAAACAGCAAGTTCAAGGCCACGCTACCTGCTACTTATGTCGCGCGTGACTTATCTGAGCAGGATACCCGATGGGGCGTTGTCCACGTTGTCCTCTGACGGGCGCTATGCAGCGTCGCCTGGTCAGCCGCTCACAACAGGTCACGCAGGCGGCTCAACGGCGAACGGTTAGCCGGGCCGGGCGCGTCGTGCAGGCGCCGGACCATGGTATCGTGGGCGCGGCGCTCCAGGGCGTCGTCCAGAGGCGTCAAGGCGTCGGCGTCGGGGCCAAAGCGGCGGCGCAGGGCCAGGGTGATCAGGTGGTCGGCCAGGTGGGGGTTCTTGGGCAACAGTGAGCCATGCAGGTAGGTGCCATAAATGTTGCCGGCGACGGCGCCCTCCGTGCCATCCTCGTGGTTGTTGCCGCCGCCCACCAGCACGCGGCCCAGTGGTTGAGCCCCTGGATCGAGGTAGGTGCGACCCCCGTGGTTCTCGAAGCCAACCAGCGTTGCTGGCCTGGTGTCCGTGGACGGCGCTTCCTCGGGGGTCCAGCGGATCACGATGTTGCCAATGCAGCGCTGGGCATGAGGGCCAGGGTGGGCCGTGTGCATGGGGAAGACGCCCATGCCGGGCACATCCGGTCCCTCCGACGGGCGATAATAGCGGCCAAACAGCTGGTAGCCACCGCAAACGATCAGCCCAACCAGGCCACCGGCCACGGCGTCGCGCAGGGCCGGGCCCTTGTGTTGCACCAGATCGGTGGCCACCAGCTTCTGCTGGCGATCCTGCGCGCCACCCATGAACAGCAGGTCGGCCCGCGCGAAGTCGCACTGCTGGCCCACACCAACCTCCAGCACCTCCAGGGTGATGCCCCGCCAGTGGCAGCGCTGGACCAGGCAGCGCACATTGCCCAGGTCGCCGTAGATGTTCATCAGCGTGGGATACAGGTAGACCAGGCGCAGGGTGGGCCGCGAGGGGCCGGTCACGACACGGCCTCCCAGTAGGGCCGCAGATGGCCGCGCGCGGTTAGCTCCGCGCGCAGGGACAGCATGGCCGTATAGGTGACCACGGCGTAGAGGACGCCGCCGGGAGGGCAGCCGGCCAACGCCGCGTCCAGGGCGGCCGCCGTCTCGCGTTCGATGCCCCACGGCACGGCCCGCGCGTCGGCGTCAACAACGTCGGCATACTTGAAGCGTAGAGCCAGATCCTCAGCCCGCGCGCCGCCGAACACGGCGCGGGCCACGTGCCCTTCCAGCACCTCGGCGTCCACGTCCCAGATCCAGGAGACATCGTGGCCGTCGGCGGCGTTGTCGTTGAGCATGGTCAGCAAGTGTAGGGGCTGGCTGGTTTGCGCTGCCTCGGCGGCCAGCAGACGCAGCATCTCGGTGCCGCCCACAGGGTTCTTAACCAGCAGCAGGTGCATTTGGCGTCCATCCACCTGGGCAACCTCGGAGCGGCCAAAGGCGGCGGTGACCCCGGCCAGGGAGGCGGCGGCAGCCTCCAGGGGCAGGCCCAGGGCGTCGGCCACGGCGCAGGCAGCCACGGCGTTATAGGCGTTGTACAGGCCAGGCAACGGCAGGTGGAACCGTGCGACGCCACCTGGGCCCTCGATCACCAGGTCGGTCCCGCCGAAGCCATGGGGGCGGGCCAGCGTGGCGCGCACCGCCGGAGTAGGCCGGGCCCAGCCGCAGCTAGGGCACCTATAGTGGCCGATGTGGCCGTACAGCACGACAGAGTAGTGCAGAGCGTGGCCGCAGACCAGGCAGGAGATGGAGTCGGCGGCGTGGTGCAGCGCCCCCACGGCGGCGGTGGCGTCCTCGACCCCATAGTAGGTGACGCGGCAGGGCAGGTCCTGGCCTAACCAGGCCATCAGCGGGTCGTCGGCATTGAGCAGCACATGGGCGCCCACAGGCAAGTCGGCCAGGGCTCGGGCCCAGGTGGTGGCGATGGAGTCCAGTTCGCCATAGCGGTCGAGTTGGTCGCGAAACAGGTTCATGGCCAGCACGATGCGCGGGCGCACCGCCGCCGCGATGGCCGGCAGGGCCGCCTCGTCCACCTCAAAGAGGCCCATATCGTAGCGGTCGCGCGGCAGGTCGCCGGTGGGGGAAGCGACAGCCGCCAGGGCGCTGGCCACGCCACGCAGCAGATTAGCCCCTGCACTGTTATGCACCAGGCGCAACCCACCGGCCGCCGCGATGCCGGCGATCATCCGCGCGGTAGTGGTCTTGCCGTTGGTGCCGGCGACGAGCACACTGCCGCGGGCGAACTGGCCAGCCAGATGGGGCAGCGCGGCCGGCGCGACGGTCCGCAGCACCAGTCCGGGCAGGCTGGTCCCCCCCCCCCGGCCCAGCAGGCGCGAGGCCCGGCCAGCCAGCCGGGCGGCAGCCACGCCGGCGGCGATGCGCCCACGCCCGGCGAGACTCACCGGTGGCTCCTCCTCGGCGCGCTGCAGCGGCGACACCGGCAGCCCGCCCTTCTCCTCTGACGCCACCCTATCTCCCTTACCTAGATCCGCCCTGGATCAGCGACGGTGCGTTCATTAACCTGAGTTCCCGTGTTGAGCGTGCTCCTGGGCTCAAGAAGCAGGACGTGGACCTCCTCCTCGGCGATGGGCAGGTGCTCCACGCCGTGGGGGATCACCACGGCGTCGCCAGCGGCCAGGCGCAGATCGCGATCGCGCAGCTTGATCAGCAACCGGCCTTTCAGGACCAGGAACAGCTCATCCTCGGTCTCATGATGATGCCACACAAACTGGCCATGGAGCTTGACCAACTTGACCTGCATGTCGTTCACGTCGCCCACTATCCTGGGGTTCCAGTAGTCATCGAACTGGCTGAACTTGTCGGCCAGGCTGATCACCTCCACGGCGCCCGTCTGCTCCTCGGTCATCACTCTACCCTCCCTCACCTATCTTACGACACTGTACCCTGAAGCCGGGGTACGGCGCTTGGCGCTGGGTTGGGCTGGCCAGTGGGCTAAAGCCCGCCCAAAGGCCAGGCGTGTGCCCTGATCCTGTGCTGGAATGGGAGGCGCGCCCGCTGGCACGCTACAATGACGTGGGGGAGCAGCCCGGCAGAGGCAGGTCGGTAGAGCGTGGGTCGGCGCTGGGCGCCCATTGCCGGTACCGCTCGGTTGATCAAGCCCGGCGCTTTGTAGGGGCGCCCATGGTGGCGGATGCCCCCGGAGCGGGGGACGCCCCCCCCCACTCCGGGGACTAGGGAACAGCGGCGTAGTAGAGAGGGACCCATGGCTGAGCCGGTGCGCCTGGGTGTGATCGGCACGGGAGTGTTCGGGCTGATGCACCTGCGCTGCTACAAGCAACTGGAGCGGGCGGGCCGGGCTGTGCTCGTGGCGGCGGCCTACTCGGGCCGCGGGCGCAACCGCGCGGAGATGCGCGCGCGGGAGTTCGGCCCGCGGCTCTACGACGACTACCACGCCATGCTGCAGCGCGAGGACCTGGACGGGGTCAGCATCGTCACACCTGATTTTCTGCACCGCGAGATGGCCGAGGCGGCCCTGCAGGCCGGCTGCCACATCCTGGTGGAGAAGCCGCTGGCTACCACGGTAGATGGCTGTGAGGCGATCCAGCGCGCCGCCGCGCAGCGTGGGCTACTGGTGCAGGTCAACTTCCACCAGCGCTACGACCCATCGCACATTGAGCTCGCCACCCTGGTCCGCTCGGGTAGGCTGGGGCAGGCGCTCTACGGCTACGCCCACCTGGAGGAGCGCATTGAGGCGCCCACCACCTGGTTCCCCCGCTGGGCCGGGCATAGCTCCCCGGCCTGGTTCCTGGGCGTGCATCTCTACGACCTGGCGCGTTGGGCGCTGGATAGTGAACCGGTTCGTGTGGCGGCCACGGGCGCGAAGATCGTGCTGGTGGCTCGGGGCATTGACACCTATGACTCCGTGCAGGCCAGGGTAGAGTTCGCCAACGGGGCCACGGTCACCTTCGATACCTCCTGGGTGTTGCCCCATGGGTTTGAAGCCCTGGACAACCAGGGTATCCGCCTGGTAGGCAGCGCTGGCCTGATCGAGGTGGATGCCCAGGACCGCGGCGTGCGTTCCTGCGTGGATGGCGACGGCATGCGCACCTACAATCCCGCCTTTTTTCAGGAGACGATGGCCCCTGGAGGCGGCGCCGTCTACCGTGGCTACGGCCTGGACAGCATCGCCCACTTTGTGGACAACGTGGCCTACCTGAAGGACGGCGGCAGCCTGGGCGGTCTGGCTGGCTCGTACCCCGACGCCGCCGACGGGCTGGCCGCCACCCGCGTCGCCGCCGCGGCGCACGAGAGCCTGGACCATCGTGGCGCCCTGATCAGCCTATCACCATAACGGCGCCCCCGGTGGATGACCAACCGACCACCTGTAGCATTGGGTGGCGCTGCTCACGACTAAGAAGGCTGAGGCGCTTTCGCATCAGGCTCTTCTTCCCGCCCAATGCGCTATGTTCTGACTAATCCCTCGATCTCCACCTTACGGGGAACGCACTCATCAAGGAGGATCCTCATGACGCAGCGGCGAGCAGGGTGTCCCGTACAAGGGCCAGCACACTAATAGCCTGTCTCCGGTCAACGGAGGGGAAGTCGTCTAGAAAATCGTCTAGATTGTGACCACCCGCCAGGTAATCGAAGAATGCCCGCACGGGGACGCGCGTTCCCGCAAAAACAGGCGTGCCGCCGAGGATCTCCGGTGACTGTGTGATGAACGGACTCTGTAGCATCGTCTGCTCCTTATCCTTCATGATGAACCATTACGTCTAGTCTATCGCGGTGGATGAGGGGACACCCCCATTGTAGCGGCCCCGAGCCGTCGGCATATTTCTGATGGTTGCCCAGAGCGCCTGGGGAGGTCGCCACATGATCGCGCTCACGTCTGGCCATACCGCCAAGACGGGCTCTGGTGGATAGAGCGATAATGGGGGAAGTGATGATGCGGAGTGTAACGCCCCGGCGTGGGGTTCTCCGCCCGGGGAGAGGAGCGAAGAGGTGATGCATCACGAGACGCGGATAGACAGTAGCCTGCGCGCGGGCGTCAGTCGCGTGGATATCACGCCGCCGGTGGGGGCGATGCTGACCGGGTTCTTCACTCGCGCCACGGGATCGGTAGGGGTGCGTGATCCACTCTATGCCACAGCGCTGGTGGTGGAGAGTGGCGGGAGCAGGGTCGCCTTGCTGGGTTGCGACCTGCTATGGGTGCATCCCTCGCTGGTGGCCGAGGTGCGCGCTGGCGTGGAGGAGGCCACGGGCATCCCCGGCGCGAACGTGATGATCTGCTGCTCGCACACGCACTCCGGGCCGCCAGGCTACATCCACCCCAATGCCCGTTCCGTGGATAACGCCTATGTGGCCGTGCTGCGCTATCTGCTGATCGGCGCGGTGGCCGCCGCGGCCAGGGAGTTGCAACCAGTCACCCTGCATCATGGCGTGAGCGCCTGCGCGGCGGCGATCAACCGGCGTGAGGTGCGCCCGGATGGGCGGGTGGTGTTGGGCCATAACCCCACTGGTCCCCGCGATGCGCTGGCGCGGGTAGCCCGGCTGGATTGCGCCGATGGCCGCCCACTGGTCTCTATCGTCAACTACTCCTGCCATCCCGTGACGCTTGGGCCAGCCAGCATGGAGATTTCGTCAGACTGGGTTTGCCATATGCGCGCGGCGGTTGAGGGCGCCCTGGGCGGTTCGGTGCTGTTTGTGCAGGGCACATGTGGTGATGTGAATCCCCGGCTTGGCCCGGCCGCCGACGAGGGCCAGACTCAGATAGTGGGGCTGGAGGTAGCCGGCGCCGTCCTGCAGGCCAGCGCGACGGCTCAGCCAGCGACCAGCCACGGTGTGGCCGCCGCCACGTCGGGGCTGGTCTTGCCGCTGATGGAGGACACCTCGGCCATCCCTGACCTTATGTCGGATGGGGACCGGCGGGCCATCACCTCTTTCGTAGACCAGCGCATCCCCTGGGCCGCCGAGGTGGTTGATAACCCCGTCGGTGGGGGGCAGGCCGTGCCGATAGAGCTGCAGGCCCTGCGCATCGGCGGCCTGCGCCTGGTGGGCCTGCCCATGGAGCCGTTCTCGGCCATCGGGCTGGCCCTGCGGGAGAGCTTGCCAGGCGGCATGACCATGCCGGCAGGGTACGCCAACGGCTGCGTGGGCTACGTGCCCACCGCCAATGCCTATGCGCTGGGCGGCTATGAGGTGGCCACCTCATTCGCCTACTTCCGGCTGCCCCGCCCGTTAGCCCCCCAGTGCGCCCAGCTTGTGATCGCCCAGGGCCAGCGGCTACTCCAGCAGGTCGCCGGCTGATTGCCCTGGCACGTCTTCTAGCCTGGTGGAGGTGGTAGGCTGCCAGGCCAACCGCAGCACGCGCGTCGTGGTGGAGGTGACCTTGAACGGCTCGGCCAGGCGCAGTCCGGCCACCCACACGATCTGATCGGGGCCAGCCTGCCCGTGTACCGTGGGCCGGGTGATCAGGGGCAGGCTATCGCGCATGGCGCGGGGCACGTGGGCATCCACCAGCAGGTCCTGCAGCTTAATGTGCCGCCCAGCCATGCCCAGCGGTTGTAGCGTGTCGCCAGCTCGGCGGGGCCGCGCCACGACCTGCTGGCCCACCGCGTCGGCGTCGGCGTGGGCCACGCCCTCCACCTGCCCAGGACGGGACAGGCTGGCCAGCAGGTCTGGCCCTGCCGCCTCCAGGGTGGTGGTGAGCTGACCGGTGGGCAGGGCTAGCGTGCCGGGGATAGGCAGCGCCTGAGCGCTGAACCCAGAGAGAGCGGCCGCGGGGGGAGGGCCGGCCCACAGGCGCGGACCGTGGGAGCCCTGCTCAAGGGTCAGGCCGTGGGGGAACTGGGCGTAGCGCTTCTTGTTTGGGGCGCCGGCCAGCAACTGCACAAGGCGCAGCAGGTGTTCCTGGCCGAAGCCCTCGGTTGAGCCATAGAGCCGCGTTAGCAGGGCGCGGACCAGGTGGGGGCGCAGCGTGGGCGGTGTGGCCGCCCAGGCGTGGTGGCCTACCTCCAGCCAGGCTGGCTCCGTGGCCGATAGCCCGCCCTGGCCTCGGATCAAAGAGGGCAGCAAGCGGTCGGCCTGGCTATCCAGGTACGCCAGGTCACCGGCTAGCGCGGTTGCGGCGCCGGCCAGAGCCTGGCGCACGCGTGGGTTATATCGCTCCAGCAGGGGCAGCAGATCGTGGCGCAGGCGGTTGCGCGTGTAGGCGTCGGTCAGGTTCGAGGGGTCCTGGCGGGGGCTCAGACCCAGGGCGGCGCAATAGGCCTCCACGGCGGCGCGAGGCGTCTCCAGCAGGGGATGCACGATATGACCCCGCCGAGGGCGCATGCCGGCCAGGCCGCTCAGGCCGCTGCCGCGCAGCAGATGCAGCAGCAGCGTTTCAGCCTGATCGTCCGCCGTGTGCCCCGTGGCGATGACCACGATGGCGCCGCCCTCGGCGGCCAGGCGGTCGGCCACCCCCTCCAGGAAGCGGTAGCGCACCAGGCGCGCCGCTGCCTGCGCGCCCAGGCGCCGCTGGGCCATCACCTGGCGGGTGTCTTGCCGGTCACAGGTTACGGGCAGCCCGTAGTGGGCGCCCAGATAGCGCACATAGGCGGCGTCCTGCTCGGCGGAGCCATCGGAGCGCAACCCGTGGTCCAGGTGGGCCACATGTAAGCGCAGGCTGAGGGCGGGCGCAAGGGCGTGCAGGCAGTCCAGCAGGCAGACTGAGTCGGGTCCACCGGAGACGGCCACCACCACCGTGCTACCGGCGGCCAGCAAGTCATGGCGGCGGGCAAATAGCTCCACCGCGCCGCGTACCGCGCCGACCACCCCAGACATCGTGTGCCCCACCTCCTCACCCTGTGTCCATACCGTACCATGGAGGCAGCGAGAATCAGATTGGCTGGTAGAATGAGGGGCACGGTGAAGAGGAGGCAGGGTGACCACGACGATGACGCCGGTGGAACAGGGGTGGGCGCCAAGCGCGCCGCGCTGCTCGGTGGCCCTGGCTGGGGGGCAGAGGGCGCTGCTGGGCTATGCCTGCATCAACCTGACCCTGGGCGGCACGGTGCGCACGTTGCGCCTGGCTACACTGCGCGCCCGCGGCGCGGCCGGCCTGCGCGAGATCGTGGACGCCAATATGGCGTTGCTGGCTGACGTGCTGGAGTGGAACCGCCATCGGGGCATCGCCATGTTCCGCCTCTCCTCGGATCTGATCCCCTTTGGCTCTCACCCGGAGGTTGATCTGGCGGCGGTGGAGCTAGACAGCGCGACGCTGGCGCGGATCAGAGACGCTCTGCCCGGCATGCGCCTGTCCATGCACCCGGCACAGTTCACCGTGCTGTCCACCGCCGACCCGGCCGTGTTGAGCCGCTCCATCGCTGAGCTGGACTACCATGCCACGCTGATGGACCGCCTGGGCATCGCCGGGGGCGACATCGTGCTGCATGGTGGCGGCGTCTACGGCGACCGCGCGGCCACGGCGCGGCGGCTGGTCGGCGCCATCGCCCTGTTGCAACCGGGGGTGCGCCGCAGGCTGCGCCTGGAGAACGACGAGCGTAGCTGGGCCGTGGCCGACCTGCTGCCCATCTGCGAGGAGGCTGGCGTGCCCCTGATCGTGGATAACCTGCACCACGCGCTGAACGGCGGCACGCCGCTGGCGGAGCTGCCCTGGGCGCGCATTGGGGCTACCTGGGGCAACCGCCGGCCCAAGATGCACTACTCCGAGCAGGACCCCACCAAACGGCCTGGGGCTCACACGGCGGGCGTGACGCCCGGGCTGTTCGAGGCGACGCTGGCCGGGGTGGGCCTGCCCGCGTTCGACGTGATGCTGGAGTGCAAGGCCAAGGAGCAGGCCCTGCTGGCCCTGGTAGAGGCGCTGAGGGTGGGAACGCCGCCGCACACCCCCGGGGGAGAGAGCTAGATGGCCCACCAGCAGGTCCTGCTGATGATCAGCAACAACAACTTATCGCTGCGCGAGGTCTACTCCGCCGTGCTGGCCAACGAGTTCCCCGGGTGGCGGGTCTCCTATATGACGGCCATGCCGGAGCGCCATCAGGAGATCCTGGCCAGCTACACGCTGGTGATCTACGAACTGGGCAAGGCCGACGATCCCCGGCGTATCGAGATCGTACGCGCCCTGGGCGACGAGCTACGCGCCCCGGGCGGTCCCACCGTCTATACGCGCCTGGAAGGGTTCCTGCCAGCCAATGTGACCGCCGAGCTGGCCGAACACAACGTGCGCGTGTCCACCGGGGCGCTCTCATGGGAGGGCCTTGCGCAGGACCTGCGTGAGGTAGCCGGCCGGCCCCCCGAGGCCCCGCCTGCCCGACCTGACGCCGCCGCTGGCCGGAGCGTACTGAGCCGGCTAGGCGGGCTGTTCCGGCGCGATCGCGACAGGGGCGCCCCGCCATCCTGATCGGTCATATAGAGGCAAGCACGAACTCTTCTGGCTACCAGTGACCCCTGGCTTGGCGCGGTGGTCAGTCGAGGGCAAGCTCCGTGCGCCAGGCGGCCAGGTGGTCCAGCGCCTGGGTGAGCAGGGCCTGATGCTGAGGAGTGTTCAACCAGCGGCTGACCCCTGAGGAGTGGGGCAGCGGCAGAATGTGGGCGTGCTGGTGGCCGGGCCAGAGGGGTCGCCAGTGCAGGTCAGCAGAGGTGTAGGCGCGGCCCACCACGGCGTCCAGAGGGGTCTTGCCCAGGAAGTGGGTGATGGCCAGTGTGCCCAGCAGCAGGACCACGCGCGGCCGCAGCAGGGTTAGCTCAGCTTGCAGGTAGGGGCGGCACAGGGCGATCTCGGGGAGCGAGGGCACGCGGTCGCCGCCGCCACGAGGGTTCTTGCCGGGGTCGCACTTGGTCAGTGAGCTGAGATAGACGCGGGTGTGCAGGGTGCCTGGCGGGAACCCGGCGCGAGTCAGCCAGGAGTCCAGCAGACGGCCGGCTGGCCCGCTGAAGGGGCGACCCCGCTCCACGGAGACGTGGCCGGGGGCCTGGCCAATCAGCAGAATGCGGTCGCTGGGCCGTCCCTCGGTGATGGGCTGGGCCAGCGGCAGGTAGCCGTGGTCCTGGCACAGCCGGCAGGCGCGCACGCGGGCCTGCAGCCTGGCTACTGCCGCTGGCGGGTCGCCTGGCGTGGTCAGGTCATCCGGGGTGGTCAGAGTATCGGTCATGGGCGCCTCGCGGTGTCAGAGAGCGAGAGGGGTGGAGGGCCGGCGCCGGCTCAACACGCTGTAGGCCTGCACCCACTGCATGCGGCCCTTGACGCTCTGGGTGCCGGCGTCGCTGACCTCAACCAGGTCGCGCACCAGCGTGTAGGTGGGGTGGGCGATCAGGATCTGGCCAGGGCCGGCCTGTGTCTCGAAGCGGGCGGCCAGGTTGACCACATCGCCCACGGCGGTGTAGTCAATGCGCTGCTCGGAGCCGATGTGCCCCACCACCACGTCGCCGGTGGTGATGCCGATGCCCATGGAGAGGCGCACATGGGGCAGCCCCGGCGGCTCCACGCCGATGATCTCGTCGCGCATGTCCAGGGCCGCCTGCACGGCGCGCCAGGCGTCGTCGCCGTAGGCGATCGGCGCGCCAAAGAGTGACATCACGCCGTCGCCCAGCAGCTGGTTGACCGTGCCGCCGTGGCGGTAGATCACCTCAATGATACGGGCCAGGTAGGTGTTGAGTACGGCCATAGCCTGCTGGGGCGGCAACTCCTCGGCGATGGTGCTGTAGCCGCGCAGGTCGCCGAACAAAATACTCACTGTGCGCCGTTCGCCGCCCGGCTGCAGGTAGCGCTCGGGATCCTCCATGATACGCCGGGCCACGGGGGCGGAGACCGAGCGCTGCAGGGCGTCGAAGAGCAGGCGGTTGCGCGCCTCCAGCTGGTCGTGCAGCCGTTTGATGCGCAGCAACGAACGCACGCGGGCCAGCAGTTCGATGTCGTTGACTGGCTTGGTCAGGAAGTCGTCGGCCCCCACGTCCAGACCCTGCACGCGGTCATCGGTGGCGCTGAGCGCGGTGACCATAACCACGGGCAGGACGGGCGTGTGACCGTAAAACCCCTCCTCCCAGGCCCGGATGCGGCGGCACACCTCGAAGCCATCAATGCCGGGCAGCATCACGTCCAGTAGGATCAGGTCGGGCGGCTCGGCCGTGATGATGGCCAGCGCCTCGTCGCCGCTGCTGGCCGTTAGCGTGGTGTAGCCCTGCGTGGCCAGCAGCAGGCGCAGCAGACGCACATTGCGCGCCTCGTCATCCACGATCAGAATACGCGCGCTCATAGGACTCCATGTCTGCCCGTGGCGGGCCGCCGGCCCCTCTGAGGCCCTGCCGCTGCATGGGTGGTCGGGGCTGGCCGGCGGCGGGGCACGACGATGAACCAATACGCTGCCGCTCGGCGGGCCAGCGAGCATGGCCAGCTCCTGTGCTGGATGGTCGTCACGACACTGGCCTAGGTCGCCGTGGGGTCAATGGCCTGTGGCCAGGGGCGGCAGCACACGGCGCGGATGGTGGTCAGCAGCACGGCGTCGTCAATCGGCTTGGAGACATAGGCGTCGCAGCCGGCGGCGAGGGCGCGCTCCTGGTCGCCGGTCATGGCGTAGGAGGTGACCGCGATGATAGGGATGCGTTCCCACTCGACGCGGCTCTTGATCCGCGCGGCCACACTAAAGCCGTCCATGCCGGGCAGCTGCATATCCAGCAGGATCACGTCGGCGTGGCGTCCGGCCAGCCAGGTCAGGGCCTGTTCACCGCAGGTGGCCCCGTAGACAGTGTAGCCGCGGGTGCTCAGGGTTAGCCGCATCAGGCGCATGTTCACCGGGTTATCCTCAACCACCAGGATGACGCCGCCCGCCTGTTGGCCACCCCTCTCCGCGACCCGCTCACCGGGCGCGATATCTGGCGCCGGGGCCCGATCAGGTGAGTGGCTCATCGCGGCGGCGTCCCCGCCGAGGCGACCTCAAGGGGGCTATCAGCAGCCAGGGCCTGCTCCTGGGGCAACAGCACTGAGAAGACGCTGCCCCGGCCCAGCGCGCTCTCAATGCCCACCTGGCCGCCGTGCAGCTCCACAAGCTGGCGCACCAGGGCCAGGCCCAGGCCGGTGCCAGGGTACTGGCGCGATGACGAGCTATCAATCTGCTGAAAAGCCTGGAAGATACGCTCGTGGTCGGCGGGGGCGACGCCGATGCCCGAGTCGGCCACGGTGATCAGCAGGTCGCCCGTGCCACCGGGCTGATGCGCGGCGGTGACGGTGAGATGCCCCCCGTCAGGTGTGAACTTGACCGCGTTGGAGACCAGGTTATACATGATCTGGCGCAGCTTGCCCTCGTCACCCACCAGCGTGGTGATGGAGGGATCAGCCGAGACGGTGATGACCAAGTCCTTGGCCCCCTCGGCGGCCAGGGTCTCGGCCACCGTACGCACGTTGTCGAAGAATGGTCTGGCCGCGAAGGAGACCACAAAGAGGCGCACCTTGCCCGCCTCAACCTTGGAGAGGTCCAGGATGTCGTTGATCAGCGACAGCAGGTGGCGCCCGCTGGCCCGGATGTCCTCCAGGCTCTGGCGGCGTTCCCGATCGTCCAGCAGGGGGGCCACGTCGGGGTTGAGCAGTAGGTTGGAGAAGCCGATGATCGCGTTGAGGGGCGTGCGCAGCTCGTGGCTCATGTTGGCCAGGAACTCGCTCTTGGCCCGGCTGGCCGCTACAAGCCGCTCGTTGGTGGCGCGCAACTCCTCAATGATGCGTTCGTAGAGGCCAGCCGTGGTCAGGGCGGGGTCCAGGATCATTGAGGCGCCGATGCGCTCCAGGAACTGGGCGCGCAGGCGGGCGGTCTTGATAGCGATAGCTGTCTGGTTGGCCAGGGCCTCCAGAAAGGTGATCACCTCCTCGTCTTCCTCGCGGAAGCGCTCCTCCTCGTAGGAGGCCACATTGAGGAAGCCGATCACTTCGCGGTCGTAGGCGATGGGCACGGTCAGTTCGGAGCGCACGCGCTCGTTGAACACCACGTAGGCCGGCTCCTGGGTCACATCGGGGACCGCCCAGGGGCGGCCGGTCTTGACCACCACGCCGCTGATGCCCACGCCCGGCGCGAGCACCGGCGGGCGCTCGCGGGTGCAGGCGTGGTGGGCCACCAGTTCCAGCTTGCCCTCGTCGGTGAGCAGGCCCACCGCGCCAGCCTGCACATGCAGCACGCGCATGGCCAGCTCCAGCACGTGGCGGCCGATCTCTTCCACGGGCATGGGCTGGGTGATCAGGCGGCCGATCTCCTTGGTCGCCTCCAGCTGGCGGTCGCTCTGGTAGTACAGCTCACTGCGGTAGAGGGTGACGGAGAGCAGGCGGGCGAAGCGCTCCAGCAGGTGGGTGTATTGGTCCACCGGCTCGAAGGCGCCGGGGCGTCGCGCGGCCAGGCGCAGGATGCCCAGCATCTGGCCGCCAAAGAACAGTGGGTGGCACAGGATAGCGCCCTCACCGGAGCCTGCCTCGGCGTCCAGGCAGAGCACGCGCCATAGCCCAGCGGCGTCAGGGTCGCTCCCGCCGTCCAGCCGCCAACCGGTCTCATCGTGGTTGAGCGCCACGGCGCCCTCCAGGCGGCTCAGGTAACGCGCCTGCGCGGTAGTCAGCCGCAACACATGGGCGCGGCGTGGGCTATCCAGCAGGGTCTCGCTGTCGCCGCGCGCCCGCACTACTTTCTCCAGGCGCACGGTGATCTGAGCTACTCCGCGCTGCAGCGTCATGATCGAGGCGCTGTGGTCGTAGCGGATAAAGCGGCGCAGCTCACGCAGAGTATGGGTATACACGTCAATAGGCTTTGTCTTACGCAACAGCCCATCAAGCACGTCGTCGAGCAGGTGAACACGGCGCAGCTCTAGCTCAGCGCCGATGCGCTCGGCGGCGGCGCGCAGCGTCTGGCGCTCGGGGGCGGCGTAGGGTGGCGTCTCCCGGCCCTGCTCAACACGGCGGGCGATAGCCAGCACGCCCCAGGATCGCCGCTCGTCGCCGGAGCGCTCGTCGCCGCGCCCGCCATCGCAGATGATGGGCACGGCCACCGTCTCGCCGGCGCAACTGATGCGTTCCCCAGCCACGGCCTGCATCAGCAGGTCCTTATCCCACGTCCGCTTGGCCCGCGCCTGATTGATCAGATCCAGCGTGCCCGCGATAGGGTCGTAGGCGGCCATGCACGCGGCCTCGGCGTCGAAGTGGGCGGCGATGCGGTGGACGGCGGCTCCATACACGGCGGCCTCGTCACCGCATCCCGCCAATGTAGCCTGCAGTGTCTCCAGGAAGCGCAGGCTTCTGAGCTGCTGATCACGACGCAGGGATCCCTCAGGGATAGGGGTGTTGGGCGCGGACGAGGAGGAGAGGGTCATCATCGGTTCCTTGAACACACACACTGCGCCGCAGCCAATACGGAGCCAGGAAGGGCCCGGCGGGGCGTCTGCTATCCTGCTCATTATATGATGGGCCGGGCAACCCGTCATCCTGACCCATGACCCGCTCTGGGCGCCCACAAGGGGCGGCCTCTACTGGTAGGGTCGCGGGCAACCCGTCATCTTGGGGTATGGCTCGACCCGAGGCCAGGATCAGGGGGCGGCTGGCCAGCGGTCCCATACGCATCAACCTAAGAAGCGCGCAGGAGGGCTCCTTTGGCACGATAAGGATGCAGATGACCTTGTCAGGCGAAAGGAGCTTCCTGATGACCACGGTACCACAGCTGGCGGAC
>JAABUM010000838.1_pt1 | contig 50140 bp, 46 predicted proteins | sample 5559161 | NCBI WGS metagenome assembly JAABUM01 (sample SAMN10711868, study PRJNA513369) | rock metagenome | isolation source: Antarctica rocks | place: Antarctica: Victoria Land, Siegfried Peak nord
ACGCACGGCGCTCGGCGCATCCACCGAGACGATGCTCGGGGCGAGGAGGGCCAGGAACCACCCGAGGACGAAAAGGGCGGCGAAGCGGAAGCGCAGGGCCGCACCGATCGTCAGCGCCAGCCCGAGGACGAAGCAGATGCCGGTCACGGCGTCGAGCAGCGGCCAGCCGGGCGCGTGGTGCCGCGCATTCGGCTCGCCGCGATAGTTGAACATCGCTACGTGGCGCAGCAGATTCTGCTCGACCGCACCGAGCTGCGTCTGCCCCGCCAGGTATTGATCGGCGAGGAGGTAGACCTGTTCGGTGCGCTTGAAGAAGTTGTCGGGCTGCTCGACCGCGTAGCGTCCCAGCGGGATCAACGTCAGCGCCGCCAGCAGCAGCACGAGGGCGAGTCCCGGCCAGCAGCGCCGTGCGAAGCCGCCGCGCTCGCGGAGGAAGAGGACGAGCGCCCCGCCCGCCAGGACCGGCAGGGTGAAGCGGCCCGGATAATAGTTGTAGATCGCCAGCCCGCCGAGCAAGCCCGCGCCCGCGAATGGCAGGAGGCCGCGCCCGCCGCCGCGTACCTTGCTGACCCCGACGAGGAAGAGGGCGAACGCGCCGAGGGTGCAGAGGGTGGTCGGCGCGGTGTCGAACGCGAGGCGATCGATGCTGACCCGCCAGGAGCCGATCGCGCCGAGGGTCGCCGCCACGAGCGCGACGCGCGGCCCGCCCAGCTGTCGCCCCACCAGCCAGAGAGCCGCGACCGCCAGGGTTCCGGCTCCCGCCGTCAGACCGCGCAGGCTGGCAAGGCTCGCGCCGAAGAGCCTGAAGTCGAGCGCCAGCAGGGTGGGGTAGAGTCCGGGGAGGGAGATGTTCGGGATGTAGACCGGGCGATAGGACGGGTCGGTGAGGATGCGGAGCCCTTCCAACCCGTGCCGCGCCTCGTCGCGCCACATGCCGAATGGGATACCATCGAGGTTGTAGAACCGGGCGGCGGTCGCGAGGACCAGGATGGCAAACAGCGCGGGGAGTTCGTGGCGCGGTTGCCACCGGCGCGCATCGTCGAACCCCTCCGCGCGCCCTTCCTCTGCGAGGATCGCCCCTATCGGAACGTTTGCCGCCCGTCGCACCAGCGTGGCGAGGACGATCGCGAGGCCGAGCGCGCCGAGCGCGAGCGCGAGCGGCACCCAGCGGTCGCTGCTGAGGAGGGTCTGTGCGGCGGCGAGCGGCAGGAGGCCGAGCAGCGTGACGACCGGCGTCGGGATGCCGAAGCGGCGTTGGGTCGCGTCCAGCGTGCGTGCGGCGAGGCGCGCGAGATCGTCGCGCCAGGCGAGGGGGAGCAGGGCAAGGAGGAGGAGGAGCGGCAGATGGATCAGCTCCCAGAAATGGGGCCGGGCGAGCGCCGCCGCCAGCGTGCCGACGATGAGGAGTGCCCCCGCCGTCGCCGTCGCCGGGCCGGGCCGCCGCAGGAAGCCGAGCGCGACGCCCCAGCCGCAGCCGAGGGTGAGCAGCCAGCGCCACCACGCGCCGAGCGGTGGCAGCGCGATCCCTCGCCCCGGCCCCTCTATGAGACGCGCCGAGCCGAGCAGCGCCACCCCGAGCGCCCGCCGATCGCCGGGCGGCGTGAAGGTGTCCGACTCGATCGTCACCGGCGTGTCGGTCGTCGCGGCGCGCGGCGTGCCCGCAGTGGCGATGATCTGTGCCTCACCTGGGACCGTGCGCGAGTCGAGCCGTGTGCCATCCAGGGCCACGGTGACGCGTGGCGGCGGCGCTCCGGCGGGGCGACTCGCCGCCACCGTCACGTCCACCCCGAGCGGGCGGTTCGCCGGGAACGCGAGCCCGGCGGCACGGAAGATCAGCGTGGAGGTCGCCTCGGTCCAGCGATACGTCTTGCCGTCCGGGCTGCGCTCGCGGTCGAAGAAGTCGCGGGTGGCGGCGCGGTCGTCCGGCGCGCCGACGACGATCGTCTGCGTCAGCGGGCGCGCGTAGACGACGAGGAGGGCGAGCGCGGCGACGAGGAGGAAAAGGACGAAGTACGCACTATGGCGTATGAGCGGGCTGGCGATATTGAAAGGTGACCTGGCGGCGATGCGGTGCCTGGTTCGCGTACGCCGCGCGTTGGTGCGGGTTCGCTGCGCTGTCGTCGCCGGTTGCTCTTCCACCCGCCCCGCTTCGCACTTCGTCCCTCGTCCCTCGCCGCTCGCCCCTTGCCGCACGTCCCTCCCGCTCACCCGATCGCCCCCAGCCAGCCCAACGCCAGGATGACCGTGCTCACCATCAGCAGTCCGAAGGCGGTGCGATAAGGCGCTTCCTGGCCGGGGTGGCGGCGCGTGAGGGCGGCGGCGAGCAGGATCGTCAGCAGCGTGAGGGCGAGTGCGGGTCCGAGGCGTTCCCAGCGGTAGGGGAGCGCCAGCCCGAGCGCGCTCGCCAGCAGCAAGGGCAGGGTCGCCGCGCTCCAGAGGATCGCGATCGCGCGCTGCCTGCCAAGCCGCTGCGCGATCCCGCGTACCCCGGCCGCCGTGTCGCCCGCGTAGTCGGCGAGGGCGTTGGCGAGATGGAGCGCCAGGAAGAGACTCGCGCCGAGCGGATAGAGCCAGAGAAGGCGCGGCCCGAAGCGATCGAGCGCGACCCAGACCCAGATCGGCGCGAGCGGCAGGGCCAGCAGATAGGGCAGCCAGGAGAGGGCGGTCCGCTTCAGGCGCAGATCGTAGGCGAGGCCGAGGCCGGTGCCGAGTGCCACCGTCGCGAGCGACGCGGGGCCGAAGCTCGCCGCGCCGAGCGCCGCGCCGAGGAGTGCCGCGCCGAGCAACCCGCAGGCGAGGGCCGGGTTCACCACACCACTGGCGAGCGGCTTCACCGCTTTCGTGGCCCCGTCCAGGGCGCGATCGGCGAGATCGTTGGCGATGCCGATCGCGCATTGCGCCGCCAGCATCGTCAGCGCCAGCCGCGCGGCCAGGGCCGCGTCTGGTGGCCGACCGAGCGCCAGGACGGCGAAGAGGAGGACGGCGGCGGCGTTCAGCAGGCTCGGGAAGGGGTGCAGCAGGCGCAATACCCCGCCGAGCTGCCGCCCGATGGTGCTCCCGGCCTTCGTCTCCACCGGGGCCGCCCCCTTTAACTCCGTCGCCTGCGGCATCGCCCGCCCCACCGTTCTCCACCCACCCGTACGACGCTCGCTGTGCGGGGGAGTATAGCAAGCGTCCGGCGACGAGTCCGCTATCGGGCGACCGGTGGGGGCGCTGCTCCGGGTGACTATGGCTAGCGGGGGGCGGGATCAGCGATCCTGCGGGCATGAAAAACGGGGCACCCGGCCCGCCGGATACCCCGCCCGCAATTCGTCGTTAGGGCTGCGTGGCGAGCGGTTCCGCCACCGGCACCGCCTGCCCCTGCGTGGGCGAGCCGCCGGTCAGCTGCGCCCCGAAGACGATCTTGGGGTAGATCAGGATGCCCCCGGTGAAGGGCTCGATCGTGATCGGCACATCGATCGGGTCCCACTCGTGGAACCATTGCGCGTCATCGGGGAGGAGCTGGATGCAGCCGTGACTGGCCGGCGAGTTGCCGATCTGCGACGTGCTGTACAGCTTCTTCCCGGCACCGTCCAGGGTGTACGGGGCGCCGTGAACCAGGATGTCGCCGTTCCACTCGCCACCGGGCAGATAGTCGGTGAAGAGCCAGTAGCCGAGATCCTGCGTGGTGCCGAACGAGGAGAAGGTGCCCCAGTATTCGCCGACCCGCCCGGTCCAGGTCGGCGTGAAGGTGCGCCGCACACCCGGCCAGCCGGTGCTGATCGGGAAATCGCGGATGATCTTATCCCCCTGATAGATGAACATCCGCTGCTTGTCTTGCGAGATGACGATGCGCGAACTCAGCTTATTGGGGAACTGCGGCTCGGCCTGCACGCCGAAAGCACCCGGCAACAAGAGACACCCTAGCGCGACCGCCAGGGCAAGGACAAGCCGCGTCATTGGCGTCATGACTCCCTGTGGGTAGGCGATTGGCGGGCCTGACACCACATATATCCTCAATTGCCCGTTCATTGTACCGGGTCGCTCGATCGGTGACAATCAGTACGTACGGTTAAATAAGGCGACGTGTTGCGAAAAATCCGCAACACGTCGCTCGCGACATAGCCTCAGCGACGGGGGTTCGCCCTGCGTCCTCCCCGGGTGGGGGCGCGATCGTCAATCTGCGCCGCCCGCTGCGGACCCCGGTTGCAGGAAGCGCGCGTACCACGCGCGCAACTCCTCCAGGCGCTGGAAGCGGTGCCCCGGCTTGCCGTTGCGCGACATGCCGTGGCTCTCGGTGGGGAAGCGGACGAAGCGTGTCGGCACCTCGCGGAGGTTCAAGGCCGTGAAGAGCTGCTCGCCCTGCTCGACCGGGCAGCGGTGATCCTCTTCCTGGTGCAGGATCAGGGTGGGCGTGACGAAGTTGGCCGCGTACATGATCGGCGAGAACTTCAGGTAGCGCTCCGGCTCCTCCCAGGGAAGGCCGAACTCGGGGATGTTGGCGATGTGGAAGATGTCGCTCGTCCCCCAGAAGTTGAGGAGATTGCTGATCGAACGCATCGTCACCGCCGCCTTGAAGCGATCGCTATGCCCCAGGATCCAGTTCGTCATGAAGCCGCCGTAGGAGCCGCCCCCCACGCCGAGCCGTTCCGGGTCGGCCTCGCCGCGCGCCAGCACATGATCGACGGCGGCCAGGAGATCGGGGAGATCCTTCTCCCCCCAGCACGCCGTCAGTTCTTTGGCGAAGGCCGCGCCGCGCCCGGTGCTGCCGTGCGGGTTGGCGTAGACGACGCCGTAGCCCTGCGCGGCCAGGAACTGGAACTCATGCATGAAGGCGCTGCAATACTGCATGTGCGGCCCGCCGTGGATCATCAGGATCAGCGGGTAGCGCTCGCCCGGCGTGGGGTCGGTCGGCGGGATCAGCCAGCCGTCGATCTCGTGCTCGTCGCCCCCCTTGAAGCGCAATCGTTCCGGCGGGCTGACCGCCTTGCGCGCCAGGAAAGGGCCATTAAGATCGGTCAACCGGCGCTCCCCGCTGCCATCCGCCGCAGCGATGAAGAGTTCGGCGGGGTGCGCGCCGGTGGTCGCGTTGAAGACGAGCGGGCCATCGATGCCCGCGCCGAGCGCGAGCGAGACGATCGTCCGCTCGCCGGTGAGGAGGGGCGTGGCCGTCCCGCCCGTCGCCGGGACGCGATAGACCCCTTGATTGCCACCGTCCGCGACGAGGAAGAGGAGTTGCTCGCCCGCCGCATCCCAGACCGGCCGTCCCCCGCCGCTCGGCAGGGTGAGGTCGGTCATGGCGACGCCGTTGGCGTCGCGGTCGAGTTCGGGCGCGAGGCTGCGCGGCACGCCCCCGGCGGCGGGGATGGTGAAGACGCGGCTGGTGGGGTAGGGGCGGTTGGCGTCCGGCGTGGCGAAGTAGGCGATCGTCGCGCCGTCGGGCGACCAGGCGGGGCCGCTGGCACCGCCGTCGCTGGCGGTCAGCTTGCGCGGGGCGTCCTCCCCGGCGGCAGAAACGGCCCAGAGATCGGCGCGGAAGACGCGGTCCGCATCCGGCTCGCGATAGGAGACGAAGGCGAGGGTCTGGCCGTCGGGCGACCAGGCGGGCTGGTCGTCGTCCCAGTCCCCCTCGGTGCGCTGACGTGGTGCGGCGATCCCGGCGGCGAGGTCGTCCGGTAGGGTGAGGGTGAAGAGGTGGCGGCGACCTTCGATCGTGGGCTTCCCCTGGATGAAGTTGCGCCCGTCGAATTTGTACTTCAGGCTGGTGATCCGCAACGGCTCGCCCGCCTCGGCACGCTTGCCCTCCTCATCGGTGGCGGGCGCGGTGGCCCTGACGAGGGCGGCGAAGGCGAGCTGCCGACCGTCGGGCGACCAGACCGCCTCGCCCGCCCCGTCCGCGCGGTCGGTGAGTGGCAGCGCCTCGCCGCCCGCCAGCGGTAGGAGGTAGAGTTGCGGCTTGCCACCGCGCGTCGAGAGGAAGGCGAGCTGTTGCCCGTCCGGCGACCAGCGCGGCGCGGTGTCGGCCTTTTTTCCTGCGGTGAGCGGGCGTGGGGCGCCGCCACCCTCCGTTGCAACGAGCCAAATTCGCGAACGATAATCGTCCTGCTCTTCGTCGATCGTCGTCACAACGAAGGCGACGTGTCGGCCATCGGGCGACACTTGCGGATCGCCGACGAAGTGGAGTGCGCAGAGATCGCGCGCGGTGATCAGGCGCTCGGTGGGCACGGTCATCGGTCTTTTCCTCCCTCGTTGACACGCGGCTAGGACGTGCCTGGTGATTCCGAAAGCACCCTTTTCAGGGGAGTCCTGGTGGATGCGCGTTCGTGAGTGGCCAGGCCCTCGCCAGGGCGCATAAGGGCGTCCAAATGAACTATCAGGTCCGCCTTAAAGGGATTCGAGGATGTCGGCGATATAGTTGTCTTTCCAGCGGTAGTAGTCGCGCCTGGAGTGGCAGTGCCGGTACTTCTGCGCCTCGTAGTCGGCCCGCGCGTCCAGCTGCTCACGCCAGTGCCGCATGATTGCCTGGTTACACGCGGCCGTGTTGCCGCGCATCACGATGACCTCGACGTGATGACCGTCGCACACGTCGTTGAACATCACCAATTCCTCGGACATCGAGTAGACGCCCCGGAAGTGGTTGACGAGCAGGGTGAGGGCCGGGTACCACCGGTCCGGCGACGGGTAGAGGGTGAACTCCCACTCCCCCTTGCCGGCCAATTCCAGCGCCAGCGAGCCGTGGAGCTCCGCCGCGACACCCGTGGATGCCAGCCGCTCATCCAGCCGCGCGCCATAGGCGATAGCCGCGCGCTTGCTGTCCAGGTCGAACGGGCGGATGGGCACCGGCCGCGTCGAGAACTTCTCGTAGTCCTCTGGTTTCCCACGCTCGACACGCATCGCTCATCCTCCTCGTTTCGGGGTTCAACGTCGGAGCGCATAATCGCGGTCACGTGAATCACCAGACATGCCCTGGTGGATCGCGTCGGATTACCGGATATACGACGCGGAAGCGTGGCACGTCTCTGGCGCATGGTAGCACAGCAAAAGGTGAGATCGGGACGAGAAAAACGGTGTGTGGGAGGGCTTGCGGATGATTCAGGTCGATTATCTGGTGCTGGCCGACGCGGTGGCGGCGGTCGGTGGGAAACACTACATCCACGGCGGGGGGTGGGACACCCTCTTCTCCGCGACCTTCCCGGTGACGCACCCGGTGATGGCGGTGGCGATCCGCATGCGGGTGCCGTGGGCGAACACCGATCGCCCCGCCACCCTCGTCCCCGATGTGCTCGACGCCGACGGCCAGACGATCCTGCCCGATCCGCCGGGGGCGATCCAGGGGACGGTTAACATCGGACGCCCTGATCATCTCCCGGCGGGCGACGATCAGGTGGTGCCGATCGCCCTGTCACTCAATAATCTGCGTTTCGTCGGGCCGGGGCAATACGTCGTCGTCTGCCTGCTGGACGGCGAGGAAGGCGCGCGCGCACCCTTCCGGGTCGCCCTGGCCCCGCCCCAGCATGCGGGCTGATCATGCGGCTCAGTCCTGCATGAAGCGGATCTCCTGCGCCCCTTCCCAGACGATGGTGCGGCCCATCTCCGCCAACTGCTCGCGCCCGTCCACGAGTGTCAGGAAATGGTTCCCGGCCAACTGGCCCATCTTGGACGCGAAGAGGGTCGGACCATAAGGGAAGAGGATCTCCGTCTCGCTGAAGCCGCCGGGGTAGAGGAGGATCTCGCCGGGTGCCGGGTGGCTGGTGTGGTTCTCGAAACCGACGCCGACCTGGAACTCGCCGAGCGGCACCCACGCCGCCTCGCCGCTCCAGCGGGCCTGGATGATCCGATTCTGGAACGGGAGGAGTTGCATGAAGGTCGCGCAGGTGCGGGGCGCGGCGACCTCTTCCAAGCGTGCCCGGTAGGTGAACTGCCCCACGGTGATCGTCAAGAGCGTCACAGGTCGGTCCTTTCTGCGCCGCTGGCGCATGTCTGCGCCCGGTGGCACCGAGGCGTGCCGGTTTGTTCGGCTGAGAGCATAGCCGATCCGGCGTGCCGGGGCTGAATCGCGAGCAAATGGCGCGATCGCGACACAATCTCCACGGAATCTCTACCAGGGGGTGCTACAAGTACTGGTATATACCGGTAGGTGGGGCGCTCTGCCGCGCCGCGATCGAGTGCCGACCGGGTCGCACGCGTCGGTGTGCGACCCGCAGCTATGGAGGCTGTGCGTGCTGAACTTGGCCGGTATGGTCCTCTCTGGCGAGGCGCTCCAGGATCCGGTGACCGGTCTGGGGACGACCCTCGCCCTGCTCAACGCGCTCGATGAACAGCTGTCGACCGTCGATCAGGAGCAGGTGCCCCTGGCGCTGTTGCACATCGTCCTCGATCGGATCGATGGTTACAACCTGCGTTTCGGTCCGGGCGGTGAGGCGATCTTCCAGGTTCGGTTCGCCACGATGCTGCACGACTTCGCGGAACATCTCGCGGATCCTGAGGAGGACGATGCTGGCGGGCAGGTCTTCCGCCTCGGTCAGGGCGAGTTCGCGCTGATCCTCCCGGCGGCCGGGCGACTGATCGCACGGCGCACGGCGGCGGCGTTGCTGGCCGGGGCGGAGGCGGCGCGGGTCAGCCTCAGTATCGGCATCGGCGTCGCGGAGCCGGGCACGAGCGATCTCGCCGAACTGCTGCTGGCGGCGGATGGGGCCCTGCGCCTCGCCCAGGAGCGTGGCGGCGGTCGGGCACGGCTCCTCACCGGCCCCCCGCCCGACGCGGTCGGGGCGGTGCGGCTGGTGGAGTGGCTGACGCGCCACACCTTCGACGCGCAGCGACGGCTGGCGGAGACAACCCAGTTGGCGCTGACCGATCCGCTGACCGGGTTGCCGAACCAGCGCGCGCTCGATCTTTTCCTGACGACCGAATTGCCGCGCGCCGCGCGTTACGCGCACCCTTTGGCCTTGCTGCTGATCGATGGCGATAGCCTGCGCGAGTACAACACGCGCTACGGCTATGCGGCGGGGGATGAGTGGATCAAAACGCTCGCGCAAGTGCTCTCGCGCGAGACACGCGGCGGCGACCTGGCGGTGCGCTGGCGCACCGGCGATGAGTTCGTGGTGGCGCTGCCCGAGACGACGCGCGAGGCGGCGGTGCAGGCCGCCGAACGGATCCGGCAGGCGTTGCCGCAGGCGGCGGAGCGCCTGCCCGGCCCCTCCACCATCTCGATCGGCGTGGCCGCGTTCCCCTACGATGGCGAGACGCGCGAGGAATTATTGACCCGCGTGGAGCGGGCGAATCGGCGGGCGAAGCGCCTCGGCAAGAACCGCATCTCGTTCGCGGAGAGCGACCCCGAGTCGCAGGAGTAAGCCGCGCCTTTATAACGCCGGGAGCGGTCGTCCCCGTCCTAACAAACGGAAGGACGGCGCGCGCGCCAGCAGGATCAGGGCGGCGATCAGGGTTAGCACCGCGTTGATCGAGAGGGCCTCGCGCGCGCCGAGCAGCGTGACCAGCAGCCCCATCTCGATGTGTCCGACCGGGGCCGAGCCGAGCCCGAGCACCCAGACCCCCACCGCCCGCCCGCGCTGCTCACGCGGCACCGCCAGCTGAATCAGCGTCTGTTGCAGCACATCGAAGGCACCCGCGCAGAGCCCGGTCACCACCAGGATCGCGGCGGCGAAGAGGAGCGAGCCGGTCATGGCGACGGCCAGCAGCGAAAGGCCGTAGACGACAAAGGCCGCGCCGAGCAACGGCTCGCGCCGGGTTGTGCGCGGCAGGAGCGCCAGCAGGATCACCGCCACCAGCCCGCCGAGCGCCACCGCCGCATTGAGCGTCCCTAATCCCTCCGCGCCGGTGTGCAGCACCTTCTCCGCCAGGATCGGCAGGGCGCTGGCGTAGGAGAAGGCGAAGACCTCGCAGGCGATCCCGGCGGTGATCAGCGTGCGAACCGCCGGAATATCGACGATCAGGCGCGCGGCGTCGCGGATCGCCTGCCCGAAGGGCGGGAGCCCCGCCGCGCTCCGCCGCTCCCGCGCGACCGGCAGGTTGGACGCCATGATCGCGGTGACGCTATGCACGGCGGCGATCATGAAGTAGCAGCGGGCCGTCCCGGCGAAGGGGATCAGCGCGCCCGCCGCGAACGCCCCGAGCACCATCGCCAGCCGACTCGCCAGCGCGTTCAACGCCAGGGCACGCTCCGCGCCCTCGACCGGGACGAGATCGAGGACCAGCGCCTGACGCGCGGGGGTATCGAAGGTCTGGATGCACCCGGCCGCGAAGGAGAAGGCGAGTATCTGCCAGACGGCGACCGCGCCGTGACCCACGACCGCGCCGAGCGCCGCCATCAGCAGACACGCGCCCGCCCCCACCACGAGCAATTGCCGCGAGCGCTCGCCGCGATCGGCGATCGTCCCCGCCGCCAGGCCGAAGAGGAGACTCGGCAGCATCCGCGCCGCGAAGACGAGGCCGATCGCGAACGCCCCGCCCCCCGCTTCCAGCGTCAGCCAGGCGGTCGCGGTCCGCTCCATCCCCTGTGCGCCGGACGAGGAGAGGCTCGAAATCCAGAGTCGGCGGAAGGTGGGCAGGCGAAAGGGGTTCATCGCGCCACCTCCCCCGCGTGTGCGACGCACGGCGCGTGGGACGCCGCCGCGCTGGGGTTCTGTGATCGGTGTTGGGCGGGTATCGTGCCACTGTCGCCGGGCCGGGTGCCCTGGAGGTGGCGTGGTGTTTGTGCGCGTGGCGACGGTACGGCGAGTGGACGCGGACGCAACATGGATACACTCCTTCCAAGGAGCGTCGTCTGTGCAGCCGGGACCACGCCTCTCGTCCGGGGTTTTACCCTGTCGGCAACCGCGTGCAGTGTACCATACGGTGTGTGTGCCGCCCGGCCCGCGTCATGCCCCTGCCGTCGGCTGGCCTCAGCCCATCGTGCGCCCCAGGAAGGCGTCCATCCGCGCGGTATAGCCCGCCGGGTCGCTCGTGTATGCCAGGCCGTGTCCCGCGCCGGGGACGAGGAAGATCTCCTTGTCCGCTGTGCTCGCCGCGTACAACTCGTGGATCATCGCCGTTGGCACGAACTCGTCCGCCTCGCCGTGGATGAAGAGGGTCGGGAGGCGCGAGCGGCGCACCTGCGCGAGCGCCGATGCTTCGCCGAAGAAGTAGCCCGCGCGCAGCTTGCAGATCAGGCTGGTGACCGGCGCGATCGGGAAGGCCGGGAGCCCGTAGAGGCGGCGGAGCTGGTAGGTCAACTCCGCCCTAACCGTGGTGTAGGCGCAATCGGCGATGACGGCGCGCACCTGGGGCGGCAGCACCTCGCCGCTCGTCATCAGCACGGTCGCGCCGCCCATCGAAACGCCGTGCAGGGCGATCCGCAACTCATCGCCGAGGCGGTGGCGCAGGGCGGCGATCCAATCGACATAATCCCGGCGTTCCGGCCAGCCGAAGCCGATATAGTCGCCCTCGCTCGCGCCATGCCCGCGCGCATCCGGCATGAAGACGTGATAGCCGAAGTGCTCGTGATAGAGCCACGCGAAGCCGCCCATGTCCTTCTGCGCGCGCCCGCTGTAGCCGTGCGCCAGGATGACGAGCTTTGTGGTGGGCTGCTTCGCCGCGAGGTAGTAGCCGCGCAGGTCCAGGCCATCGTGCGAGATGAGGTCCAAGGTTTCGAGCGGCTGGGCGGTGATCCAGGTCGTGTCGGGCGTGGGAAGTTCGGCAAGGTCGGGGTCATTCGCCAGGAAACCACGCTCGCGCCGGGCGATCGCCAGGTCGTAGAAGCGCAGCCCGACCGCCGCCAATGCGAGGGTCGTCAATCCCGCCGCGCCCGCGATCCCCAGTCCCGCCGTTCGCCCGCCCAGTTGCATCGGTGCCACCCCTCGTTTCGTCGCTCGTCGCCGCTCGTCGCCTCGAAGTGTAGGGCGCTGATCTCGCCCGAACAAGCCATCGGGCGGCGGGCGCGCCCCGTCTGCGGCTACGGGTCGCCGGAAATGAACGGGCGGGGCGATCATCCTTGATCGCCCCGCCCGGTGCGTATGTCGTTGTTGTCGCGTCCTTACGGGCGCGGGCCGCGCGGGCCGCGATCGCCGCCGCCATCGAAGCCATCGCCGCTCGGGCGCGGGCCACGGTCGCCGAAGCCACCGCCGCCAGCGGGGCGCGGGCCGCGATCGCCGAAGCCGCCGCCAGCGGGGCGCGGGCCACGGTCGCCGCCGCTGAAGCCGCCACCGCCACCGCCACCGCCGAAGCCACCGCCACGCGGGCCGCTGGGCGCGCGCTCCGGGATCTGGCCGGTGAGCGCCGCGCGTCGCGAGAGGCTGACCTTACCGCTCCCCGGATCGACGTCGATCACCATCACGGTGATCTCATCGCCTTCCTTCACGACGTCCTCGACCCGCTCCACGCGCGTCTCGGCCAGTTCGGAGACGTGGACGAGGCCGTCCTTGCCGGGGAACATCTCGACGAAGGCCCCGTACGGCATGATACGCACGACCTTGCCGGTGTAGATGTCGCCGACCTTCGCCTCGCGCGTCAGCCCTTCGACCTGTGCGATGGCGCGGCGGACCCCCTTCGGATCGATGCCGGAGATCGAGACGGTGCCGTCCTCGGCCACGTCGATCTTCGTGCCGGTCTCCTCCTGAAGGCCCCGGATCGTCTTGCCTCCCGGCCCGATCAGCGCGCCGATCTTCTCGGTGTTGATCTTCAGGCGCTCGACGCGCGGCGCATACTCGGAGAGCTCCGGTCGGGCGATGCTGATCGTCTCCAGCATCTTGCCGAGGATGAAGATGCGGCCGTCGCGCGCCTGGGCGAGGGCACGGCGCATCAGCTCCATCGTCAGGCCCTTGACCTTGATGTCCATCTGGATCGCGGTGATCCCCTCGGCGGTCCCGGCGACCTTGAAGTCCATGTCGCCGATGTGGTCTTCCAACCCCTGGATGTCGGTCAGGATCTGGTAGCCGCTCTCGACGCCGCCCTCGCCGGTCATCAGGCCCATCGCCACCCCGGCGACCGGAGCCTTCAACGGCACGCCGGCGTCCAGGAGGGCCATCGTGCTGCCGCAGACGGAGCCCATCGAGGTAGAGCCGTTCGAGGAGACCGCCTCGGAGACGACGCGGATGGTGTAGGGGAACTGCGCCTCATCGGGCAGCATCCGCACCAGCGCCTTCTCCGCCAGCGCGCCGTGGCCGATCTCGCGGCGTCCGGTGCTACGGACCGGCTTCGCCTCGCCGGTGCTGTACGGCGGGAAGTTGTAGTGGTGGATGTAGCGCTTCGTCGTGTCGGGGCCAATCGAGTCGAGGCGCTGCGCCTCGCCCGGTGCGCCGAGGGTGGCGACGGAGAGGATCTGCGTCTGCCCACGGGTGAAGATCGCCGAGCCGTGGACGCGCGGCAGGTAGCCGACCTCGGTCCAGATCGGGCGGATCTCCGTCAGCGTGCGGCCATCCGGGCGCTCGCCGCGCTCCAGGATCGCCTGACGGACGAGGTGGGTCTCGATCGCCTCGAACGCGACGTAGAGGGACTTGGCGCGTGCCGCACGCGCGCCCCCGTCGAGTCCCTCGGTGAGCCCCTCGACGAGTGCGGTGCGAAGTGCCCCGACGGCCGCGAGGCGCGCGGTCTTATCCGCGTTGAAGAGCGCCGTGTGCAGGCGGTCGCCGAGCCACGCCTCGACCTCCGCCTCGGTAGCGGTGTCGCGCTCGGGGACGACGAACTGGCGCTTCTCGCGCCCGGCCCGCTCGCGCAGTTCGAGCTGCATCTGCAAGATCGGCTGGATCTCGCGGTGGGCCAGCTCGAGCGCCTCAACCATCAGTTCTTCGCTGAGCTGCTCGGCGTTCCCTTCCACCATCACGATCGCGTTGGCGGAGGCGGCCACGACCAGATCGAGCTTGCTGGTGGCGATCTGCTCCTCGGTCGGGCTGACGATCAACTGCCCGTCGATCAGGCCGATGCGGATCGCGCCGACCGGGCCATCGAACGGGATGTTGCTGATGGTCAGCGCGGTCGAGGTGCCGATCAGCGCCAGGGTATCCGGCTTGTTGACCTGATCCGACGCCAGGACGGTGTTGATGATCTGGGTGTCGTTCTTGAAACCCTTCGGGAAGAGGGGGCGGATGGTGCGGTCGGTAATGCGCGCGGAGAGGATCGCGTTCTCGGTCGGGCGGCCCTCGCGCTTGATGAAGCCGCCGGGAATCTTGCCTGCGGCGTACATCCGCTCTTCGTACTCGACCGTGAGCGGGAAGAAGTCGAGCCCCTCGCGGATGCTGCCGCTGACAGCGGTGGAGAGGACCAGGGTATCGCCGTAACGGACGGTGACGGCACCATCGGCCTGCTCAGCGAGCTTGCCGGTTTCGATCGTCAGGGTCCGCCCAGCCAGGTTCATGCTGACATTCTGGACGTTCACGCGGTGTTCCTCCATACCTTCGTCTGATCCGTGCCGCACCTCCGTCCATCGGAGTGCCCGCCTAAGCGGGCGCTGGCACGTGGGATCTCGCCGTGGCGCGAAGGGTTAGGGACTGGAGTCTGCCGACCAGGGCACGCGCGGCACCCTGTCCGGCAGGCTCCAATTCCTAAACCCCCGCCATCTGTGGCGAGCGTGGCGCCCTCTATTAGCGACGCCCGAACCTTCTTGTTACGCCCGCCACCTCCCTCGCACATCGTGCCTTCGTACCGCCGTGCAGACACTGAAGTATAACGGGGAAAACCCAGGGGCGGTACCCCTGGGTCGCAGTGTTGCGTTTGTACCGCGTTGAATACCAGCGGCGCTCAGCGGCGCAGGCCCAGGCGGTCGATCGTGGAGCGATAGCGCTCCAAATCCTTCTTCTGCAGGTAGGCCAGCAGCCGCCGACGCCGCCCGACGAGCATGAACAGCCCGCGACGCGAGTGGTGGTCGTGCTTGTGCTCCTTCAGGTGGTCGGTAAGCTGAAGGATGCGCGTCGTGAGAAGCGCGATCTGGACCTCCGGCGAGCCGGTATCGGTATCGTGAACCCGATACCCTTCGATGATCGGATCTTTGTCAGCCTTCAGCATTGCCATGCGGCTTTATTCTCCCCCCGATGCGATCGTCCGTGCGCCGGACAGGCGGCGACGCTGCCGCGTCTGCATCATAATCGCGGAGTATAGCACGCGCGCGCAACCGGTCGCAAGACGAACGCGAAGCGGGCGGCGTGCTACTCCGGCGGGCGTGGGCTACTCCCCATACCCTCTGCGTTGCGCTCATAGGATAGGCGATCGACCCGTGCTGTGCCAACCGCAGCGGCACCGTGAGCGCGCAGTATACCGATCGCGGTGTCGCACGCCTTTTGCATCGGTACGGGCTAATTCGGCCCTGTTGCCTGCCCGGCGTGGCGAGGCCGCCAAGGCCGGGTCGTCGGCGCGACGTCGGTGCGGGCTACTCCGCCTCGCGGAAGTCCTTGATGTGGAACGAGAGACGTTCCTCCCCCTGCCACGACTCGCGTCGCAAGGTGCCGAGCAGATCGAAGCGCCCGCCCGGCACCTGAAGTTCGCCACGGCGTTCCCCCTGCCCGAAGGCGACGCAGCGGAGCGGCGCGCGGACGGTGGTGTCCCCCTGCGCGGCGGCGGTGAAGAAGAGATGCTTGCCATCGCCGGATAGCTTCGGCCACTTCACGCCGATGCCGCGCAGGAGGATCAGCGGCTCCGGGTTGCCGTTGCCGAACGGTTCGAGCTGCGCGAACGCCTCCGTGAGCGGGTAGCCGAGATCGGCGAGGGCGAGATCGAGGTCGGGGGTCAGCGTGGGACGCAGGTCGTCGGCGGTGAGTACGGCGCGCGCCCCGATCAGCAGGCGCTCGTGCAACGTCGCGAGATCGTCATTCGCGACCGTCAGCCCCGCCGCGCGGGCGTGACCGCCGTAATGGACCAGGAGATCGCCGCACGCCGTCAGCGCCTCCACTAGATTGAAGCCGTCGATCGAGCGGCCCGAACCCTTGCTCGTCTCCGCGCCCCGCTCCAGCACGATCGTCGGTCGTCCGTAGCGCTCGGCGAGGCGACTGGCGACGAGGCCGACGACCCCGGCGGTCCAGCCGGTGCCGTCGATCTGGATCAGCGGCTGTTCGTCGGCGAGCGCCCCGCTCTCCTCCACGCGCGCGACCGCCTCGTCCATGATCCGCGCCAGTTCGCGCTGCCGCTCCCGGTTGATCGCGTCGAGCGCCTGGGCCAGCGGCAACGCCTCCTCGGACGACTCCGCCAGGAGGAGTCGCAGGGCCAGCCCGGCGTCGCCGAGCCGCCCCGCCGCGTTGAGGCGTGGCCCCAGCGCGTGCCCGAGATCCCAGGCGGTCAGCCGTTGCGGGTCGAGCCCCGCGACCGCGTAGAGGGCCTGGAGGCCGGGATGCGGGGTGTGGCGCAACGAATCGAGCCCCCAGGTGACGACCACCCGGTTCTCCCCGCGCAGCGGGGCGACGTCGGCGACGGTGCCGAGGGCCACCAGTTCGAGGAGGTCGAGGAGGTCGGGCTCGTCGTCCCCCCACGCGCCGCAAAGGGCGAAGCCCTCCCGCGTCAGCGCGCGGACGAGCGCGTGCGCCAACCCGACCGCCGCCAGGTCCTTGAAGGGGTAGGGACAATCGGCCCGGCGTGGGTTGATGATCGCCGCCGCCTCGGGCATCTCGGGGGGTATGGCGTGGTGGTCGAGGACGATCACGTCCATGCCGCGTGTCGCCGCGTGCGCGATCTCCGCGCGGTTGCTGATGCCACAGTCCACCGCGACGAGCAGCGTCGTCCCCGCATCGGCCAACCGGTCGATCCCGTCCGTGTTGAGGCCGTAGCCGTCGCGCACGCGGTGGGGGAGGTGCGGGGTGGCGTGGAAGCCCATCCCGGCGAAGGCGCGGACGAGGAGGGCGGTGCTGGTCAGCCCATCGACGTCGTAATCGCCCCAGATAGTGATCTGCTCGCCGCGCGCATGGGCCGCTTTCAGGCGGGTGAGCGCGCGGGGGAGATCGGCCAGGAGCGCGGGATCGGCCAGGGTCTTCAGCGCGGGCTGGAGGAAGGCGGCGCGCTCCAGCGGATCGCTGTAGCCGCGCAATGCCAGCAGCGCCGCCGCGATCCCCGTTGCCCGCGTGCCGGCGCGCAGGGCGATCCCCGTCGGGATCTCCCAGCGCGGGCGCAATCGTGTCATCGTGGCGCTCAATGCTCCTCCCAATCTGTACGTTCGTGGGGACAAGGATAGCACGTCAGCGCCATCGCGAGGCGTATGAGCGCAGATTTGCGGCGCTGGCGTGTGCCGCGAGCGCTACTAACTGTTGGCGTTGTCTTCCTCGACGATCGGTGTCTCGGGCTGGCGCTCCTCGATCGTCAGCAGCGCGAGGCAGAGGCCCAGCGCCATCAGCAGGGCGTGGATGACGACGCTCCAGATCAGCATCAGGCGGGCGCTGTTGGCGACGGCGTCCAGCGTCCCGTCGTTTTCCCCGGAGAGGCGGCGGAGTTGCCCCGCGATGTCGCTCATCTGCCGCGAGATCGACGCCACATCGGTGCTGATCGCGTTGAAGTCGTCCACGTTCTGCGCGAGGACGGCGTTGGTCTGATCGACATTGTTTGCCAGGAGGCGCAGCTGCCTGGCCTCGTCGCGGAAGTTGGCGTCGACCCCGGCCAGGGGGCGAATATTAATGCCGGGGATGGAGAAATTGATCACCCCCGCCGTCTGATCGAGCGTGTCGGCGGTGCTGCGCGTGGTGCTCGCCGCCTCGGTGAGCGATAGCCGCGCCTGGGCGACGCTGCCCGCAGCGTTCGTCGCGGAACTGCTCACGGTGGTCAGCGTATTGGCGATCAGGGTGAAGTTATTGCTGATCGCGCGTAATTCGTTCTGCGTGCTGCGCTCGATCTGGCTCACGCGCTGATAGGCCAGGACCGAGGCGATGATGCCCGTGATGCCGATCATGCAGGCGAGGATCGCCACGAGGCGGATGAACAATATACGCAAGCGCCGCGCCCAACGACGCGGGCGGCGGGGTGGGTGGGCGTTGGACGCGGGCGGCGGCGCGATCATCGGTCTCCTGCTTCTCGCGGGCGTCGCTCGATCGGTGTCCGGCCCATCTGCCCTACGGGGCGGGCGCGATCAGGCTGCCCGCCACCCAACCGGTGACACCATCCCTGGTGATCGGCCACCAGGTGTAGCCATCGGCATCCTTGCTCGCCCCGGTGATCGTCAGGGCCGTGCCGTCGTTCAGGGCGGTCACGAGCGCGCCGGAGGCGGAGGGGGTCTGACGGATATTCGCCCCGGCCCCGCCCGGCGTTTGGATGATCACGCTCGCGCCCGGCCCGACCGTCCCCGGCGCGGCGACGGGCAACGTGGAGGCACCGGGGGCCACCGCGCCCGCCGCTGTCGGCGTGATCACCGGCACCGAGACGACGGTGGCGACGACCGCAGGCGCGATGAGCGGGACGGTCGGGGTGACCGGCGGCCCGCCCGAGAGGAGGCGCGCGCTCCAGATCCAGACCGCGCCGAGCAGCAGGATAACCCCGATGGCCGGGTAGCTGCGGCGCAAGTACGCTCCCCAGGAGTAGGGTTCGTGCGCCGCCTCGTAGCCCTCCGGGATCGCGACCGACGTTGATTTCGCGGGGTTGGCGGCGGCGCGGCGCGTGGTGGGGCGCTCGATCGGCTCCTCGTCGCTCCGCCGCACCACGATCGGGGGCGGCGGGGGGGTGCGACGCGGCGTGCGCCCTGCCTCTGGCGGGGCGGGCGCGATGGTGCGCCCGGCGGGTCTGGTGAAACGGGCGAGCGGATCGGCGTCCGCCCCCTCCCCTTCCGGCGCTTCCCAGTAGCTGCCGATACCACGGTCGCAATCGAGATCGTCCGCGCCGATCAGGTGATTCTGTCCGGTTGAGAAGAGGCGTGGGTTGCGACACCAGCCCTTTCTGAAGAGCGGTGCCGATTCGTAATATTTACAGTTTCCGCACTTGCGCTCCGCCATCCGGCTCTCTCCCCTGCCACCCGCCGATCCGCCGACAGGCCAATAATGTCGTACGTACACCTTCCTGTCAACCGTTTTCGGGGCCGATCTGCGGGAAGTATAGCCGCCACGCCGTGCTAGGCGTTCGCGGCTCCACGATCGTGCCTGGAGTAGCCGCCATTGTCCGGTTTGCGCGCCAGCCGCGCCGCCACCAGCGCCAGACCCACGAGGCCCCAGAAGAGCGCGACCATGTGGGGGAAGGTGATATTGAAGAAGTAGTGGTCGAGGATCCCCGCGACGATCCCGGCGAGCAGCGCCCCGCCGAGCGCCAGCGTCGCCTCGCCCGCCGCGCTGTCTCGCGCGCGTCGCTCGAAGATGGCGGGGCGGAGTTGCAGCCCGATGATGGCGAGGAGGAGGAGGTAGAGGCCGAGGCCGAGGAGGCCCACGCGCTCGGCCAGCGTGAGGTAGACCGAGGAGACCCCCGTCTGCAGATCGATCGAGGGGGCCGCGCCGAAGCCGACCCCGAAAATCGGATGCTCGCGGATGATCGCCAGGGCGTTGCGATATTCGGCGAGGCGAAGTTGCGTGGCCGGGTCTTGCAGGCGGACGCCGAGGACGAAACGCGTGATGAAGCTCCGTCCGATGCCGAGGACCAGGACGAGTGGCACCGCCAGGACGATCGGTGGCAGCAGGCGGCGATAGCGCAGGAGCGCCAGCGCCGCCACCCCCACCGCCGCCCCGAGCCACGACGCGCGCGATTGCGTCAGCAGCAGGCAAAGGCCGAGGAGCGGGATCGCGGGGGCGGTGATGACACGCGGGACGAACGCGCGCCGCGCCGCGAACTGCCCGATCGCCAGCACCAGCACCACCATCAGCAGCCCGGCGAAGCTATTCGGATCGACGCCGGTGCCGGTGGCGCGGATCGCCTTGGCCGGGTCGTCCTCCAGATGGCGGATGATCGTACCGGTCGGGTAGCCGACGATCGCCAGTCGCGCCAGGAGCGCCTCCGCGCGCGCGCCGATGGCCCAGAGGGCGAGGCCGAGCGCCGCCGCCGCCGCCCCGAGCGCCGTCAGCGTCGTCAGCGCCAGCCGCAGATCGTCGCGCGTGCGGAGGAGGTTGCCGACGAGGAAGACGATCGAGATCGAGAGGAGCATTTTGACATAATCATGGATCGTCGCGGTCGTGTAGCTGCCGCTCAGGCCCAGGACGAACGCGAAGAGGGTGATGATCAGGAAGAAGGCGAGTGGCCCGTCTAACGCGGTCGGCAGCAGGCGCTCGTCGCGGTGGAGGAAGACGCGCAGCGCGAAGACGAGCCAGGTCAGGCCGAGCGCGCACTCGATCAGGGTGGGGGTGAGGCCGACCTTGAACGGGAGCGTGCCGAACGGCAGGATGGTGACGATGCCGAGGGTGCCGAGCAGGCCCCAGCGCGGCTCCACGAGGATCAGCGCCGCGCCGATCGCGCCGAGCAGCAGCAATAGCGGCAGGATCGGCCCCAGCCGCGCCACGGCCAGGCCACCGATGAGGCCGAGCAGGACGCCGCCGAGCGCGACCGCGACCGGCCCGCGCGCGGTACGAGCGAGATCGAACGGGGCGTCGCGCGGTGGGGCGCTCAGAGCCATCGGCGCCAGCGGAAGAAGAGAACCATCGCGGCACTGATCAGCACCATGAACAGCATCAGGAAGGTGAAGGACAAGGGGTGTTCCTGCTGCGGCAGCGGCACGTTCATCCCGTAGATACTGGAGATCAGTGTCAGCGGCAGCATGATCACCGAGAAGATCGTCAGGATCTTGATCACCTCATTGAGGCGGTGCGACGTGAGGGAGTCGGTCGTCGCGCTCAGCGAGTCGACCACCTCCTTGGCATCGTCGAGGAGATCGTAGATCTTGGCGACCTTGTCGACCAGATCGCCGAAGTAGGCTTCGAGCACCTCCTCCTCCTCGCCGCGCTGCTTGAAGAAGAGCCGCACGCGCCGGTCGAGCTGCGTGATGATCTGCACCTGGGGCTTGATGATTCGTCGGGTGGCGATGATGTCGCGGCGCGCGGTGGCGATCTCCTCGATCGTCCGCAGGGAGTTGCGGTCGAAGATCATCTCGTCGATCTCCGCGATCCGCAGGCTGATCCGGCGGGTGATCGGGATACAGTAGTCGAGGAGTTGGTCGATGATGCTGTGCAGCAGATATTCCGCCCCGCCGCCGAAAATCTCTTCGCGCTGCTCCGGTTCGCGCTCCATCATGTCGAAGAGGCGGACGAGCGGCTTCAGGCGGGTGTCGTGCAGGGTGATCACGTAGTCGCGCCCGACGAAGATGTCCACCTCCGTGGAGACGGTCGTGCGCGTCAACTTGCTGTGGATCGGGAACTGGAGGACGAGCGAGAGATAGTCGTCGTACTCGTCGCACTTCGGCTGTTGGAGCGTATCGAGGACATCTTCCAGGTCGGGCTCGTGGAAGTCGAAGTTCTGCCGCAGATACTCGACCGAGGCCGCGGTGGGACATTCGATATTGATCCAGCGGATGCCGGTATGCTCGACCACGGTGGGCTGTCCGAGCGGGATGACCCGGTCGGGGGTGAGCTTTGGCCGCCCGCGCCCCCCCCAGGGGATGCGCCGCACGGTGGTGGTCGGGAGATCGCGCCGATCGAATTCGCCCATACGCCCCCGCTCCGTCGATGCGGGAGGGCGTGGGCGTTGGTCGGAGGGAGGAGCAACACCCCCCGCGTCCGACCAGCCGCGCCCGGCTCGTCCCGCTATTTCGTCTCGTTGTTCTGTCCGGCACCGGTGATCGGCGCGCACCGTGATTGGCAACCCGCAGCGATCGATGAAGTCGCGGGTATCCTGCCGAGCGTGGACGTTGTCAGCGCCAAAGGTAACATAGTCTTCGCGGTAGAGGCTACGTGGCGAGCGCCGTCCGGCGATGTTGTGTTGTCCCTGTCACGCTTGAGACGCCCGCCGCCGGTGACTGTCGCCTGCATCATAGCGACAAAGCGTCGACCGTTCCCCTTTTGGTGCCAAGCAGGGGCTATTGTAGGTCAGGGCGACCTTCCGCGACCGCTCTTCCCCCTCCCGCGTATGCCAAGCGCCTGTACCACAGCGTCGGGTTACAGGCGCTCGTTAGGGGGGCTTGTAGCGCTGCTCTGGTCAGGGGCGTATGTTCTCGCGCCGATCGCCGCACTTGACCCCCGGTCGTCACCTCCGTGTGGCGTATCGAAGGGCGCGAAGCGGCGGGTCTAGCTGATCGCGGCGGTGATGATCATCGCCGTGCCGATCACCACCGCGCCGAGGATGATCCCCGCCGCCACGTTCCCTTCCTCGATCATCTGCCGCAGCTTCATCGGGTGGAGCGCGTCGAAGGCGAGGGTGGCGACGAAGAGGAGGACCACCCCCAGCGCCGCCCAGATGATCGAGAGCCCCGCATTCTGGAAGAACTGCATCATCGGCCTACCACTCCTGCATCCGCCGCGCACGGCAAACCCATCACACCCACAGCGCCTCGCGCGCCCAGTATGCCCTAGTCTACGTCTCCGTGCCCGACCCTGTTTCGGCGGCCTCAGGGGAGATCATGCGTCCAGGCTTCGGTAGCATAGCGCTCCGCCACGAGCACCTCGGCGGCGACACGCTCCTCGGGGGTGATCGCGCCCTCGATCAGCCCGAAACGCCCCCGGAAGCCGTCGATCAGCGCCTCGACGATGGCGGCGCGCGCGAGATCGGTCTGTCGGCGGAGCGGGCTGACCCGCTTCGCCGCGCTGGCGATCCCCTTGTCGCTCAGCTTCTCCTTGCCGATGCGGAGGATTTGCGCCATCTCGTCGGTGTTCATCTCGTAGGAGATCGTCGTGTGATGGAGCACCGCCCGCCCGCGCCGCGCCTGCGCCGCACCGCCGATCTTGCCCTCCGCCGAGGTGATGTCGTTGAGCGGGGCGTACCACGCATCGACGCCGAGCGCGCGGAACGTTTTGACGACCCAGCCATCGAGCGCGGCGTACGATTCCGGGAACGAGAGCCCCGCGACGTGCTGCTCCGGCAACGTGATCGAGTAGGTGATCGTCGCGTCCGGCTGGACGAACATCGCGCCGCCGCCGGTGATCCGCCGCACGATCGTGACGCCGCGCGCTGCCGCCGCCGCCTCATCCACCTCGTTCCGCACCGATTGGAAGCGCCCCAGGATCACCGCCGGGGCGGCCCAGGCCCAGAAGCGCACCGTCGGCGGGCGCTCCCCCGCGCCGACGCGCCGCGTCAGCACCTCATCGAGCGCCACGTTCATCGCCGGGGCCAGCGGCTCCTCGCGGATCAATTCCCACCCGAGATCGCGCCAGGAAGCGATCTGGTCCTGGATCATGGCCTGCCGCTCCGCTGGTGTCTCGACGCTCATATTCCCTCTACCCCGCGCCGCACCGCGCGTCCGATCGCCTCCGGCGAGAAACCGAGCAACGTCGCCCCCGTCGGGAGCGCGGCACGCACCCGCGCCGCCAACTCCGCTTCGCTCGCCGCGCTCGGTGCCCCTTCCAGCGCCCCGGTGATGTTGCCCAACGCCTCGTCGGGGTAGAGGAAGAAGTCGCCGCTGATCGTCACCGCGCGCAACGCCCCGCCCTCGACCGCGAAATCCGCGACCACTAGCTTGCCGCCGGGTGTCTTGTACTCTCCGTGCATCATCCCTCGTTCCTTGGTTCGCTCATTCCGTCGTTCAATTTTCGCCGAAGATGGCGGCGGTCGCGACCGTGAAGTCCGGCAGCAGCGCGGATGTCGCCCCCTGCCCTGGCACGAAACGTCCGTGTTCGTGGTACGCATCGCCCACGAGCGTCAGCACCGTCACCGTCCGGTCGCGCGGATCGACGATCCAGTATTCCGGGATGCCCGCCTCGGCGTACTCCCGACGCTTCTCGACCAGATCACGCTCCGGCGCATCGGGGCTCACGATCTCCATGACCAGATCGGCCCCGTTCCAGTAGCGATTCTGCGCGCGCGGGTCGTGGGTATCCAATACCGCCAGCAGATCGGGTTCACGGTATTTTCGGTCTCGTACGCGCAGGCGCAGCGGCGCGAAAAGCACATCGCCGCCGCGCGGGCGCAGGAATTGTATGAGCGCTACATAGAGAAAGCCCACAATCGTCTGGTGCTCCCGTGTCGGCATCGGTAGTACCTCAATTATGCCGTCCGATAATTCCAGTAACCGATTCGAGCGGTCGGTGAGCCAGAGGTACTCGGCCTCTTCCCAACCGCCCTGTGGTGGTAGAAGATCGAGGAGGACGGCGTGCAATTCCTGTTGCGATGTGTGTATGCTCATAGCCTCTCCCTCGGCGCGTACTCAGGCCCGCCGTCAGAAACCAGTATAACCGCCGCGTATCCGCGACCGTGGATTTGGTCGGGTGCTTGCGGGATGACGTGCATGGTTCGTGGGTGGCGCATACGGGCGCTCTCCGCGCGCTCAGCGCCGCGGCGTGCCGGAATCCAATAATTCGATATTGACGAGTTGCTTGCTTTGCGGGGTTCGGTAGACCCGGTGGGGCAGGCCGTCCGCGAGCGCCCGGAACGCCTCGCGCGAGACCTCGGAGGCCCCGCCTGCATATTCGTAACGATAGACCCAGGTGTTCGACCCCTCGGCATTGCTCTCCCGCCAGCCCGCCCATTTGCCGACCGGCCCCTCGTAGATCTGCACCTGTCCGGTGTCCGCGTCCCGGCGCTGGCGGGCGCGGTCGATGAACTGCTTGAGCAGCAGCCAGCCCCAGATCGCCGCCCACGCGGCACCCCCCGCGATCGTGCCGAGATGCTCGTCGAAACTCCCGGTTTGGAGGATCGGACGGATGGCGTTGAGTGCCACCACGACACCCGCCGCGCTCGAACCGCCGAAGATCAGGATGGTTAGCGGGCCGATGCTGGGCGCGCTCTCACGGAGCCAACGCGCCTGCTCCTGTGTGAGCCGCCCGGAGCGGTTCTCCGCTAACGCCTCCCGGTCGAAGCCATTGATCGCCGCGAGGGAGTAGCGCGCCGCGATCTCCGCCTCCTCGAGCGTCGGATTCGTGCCGTCCGGCAGCCGTTGCGCCGAGAGAAGCCAATCGAAGCGTGGCAGGAGGAAGAAGCGGTAGGTGCCGGGCGCGAGTGTCGCGAGTGCCGCCGCATCCCACGGGCGTACCTGACGCCCGGCGAAGAGCGCCAATGGCTGTCCGTCGCGGAGCAGGACCTCGCCCACGACGGAGCGTATCCCACCACCGAGGAGTTGGTGCCGCTCGATCAAGAAGCCGATGAGTTTGCGGATCTGGACGGCGAGCGCCACGACATAGGCGGCGGCGAGGAGGAAGAGGAACCAGCGGAGGAGAGTGTCGAGCGGCAAGACGATCACCATGCCGCGCACCGTGACCGGCGTCCCGCCGCGCGACTGGCGGTCGAGGAGCCTCGGGACGATATCGGGCGCGACCGACAGGAGGATACGGAGCATGATCAGCGCGGCGGCGATCCAGCCGATATTCGCCGCGAGGCTGCGCCAGCGTTCGGCATAGAGATCGCGGCCAAGGACGCGCCGTTGCGCGGGTGCGAGGCGTCCGGCGGCGTTGGTGGCGATCATATCCGGCGCGGCCAGGGTCGGCGCTGCGGCGACCAACTCCATCTCGGCCCCCCTCTTTTGCTCGCCGTCGGCTGCGGGCGTGGCCCCTTGCGCGACCCCGCACCAGGGAATATACGGCGGCTGGCCGACAACGTCACGCGCAGGGCGCGGGCGCGCTGTCCAGGGCACCTAGCTGAAGCCGAGCCCCTTGCGCCGCATGCTGGTGTGCCGACCGTCGCCGATCACCAGATGATCGAGCACCTCGATGTCCAGCAGCCGTCCGGCCTGCACCAGTTCGCGGGTCACCGCCACATCGTCGCCGGACGGCGTGGGGTCGCCCGAAGGGTGATTGTGGAGGATCACCAGCGAGGGGGCGTTCTGGCGGATCGCCTCTTTGAAGACCTCGGCGACGCGGATCTGCGCGGCGTTGACCGAGCCGCGATAGACAGTGACGATCTTCAGCACCTCATTTTTGGTGTTCAGCAGGACGACGCGCAATTCCTCCTGATCGAGCGCGGCCATCTCCGAGGAGACGAGCGCGGCGATGTCCTCCGGCGAGTTGATCCGCGCGCGCTCGTCCGGGCGCTCCACTTGCAGACGCCGCGCGAGTTCGACGGCCGCCTTCAACTTGGCCGCCTTCACCTCGCCGAGGCCGCGCTCCTTGCAGAGATCGGCGTAATCGACGCGACTGAGGCCGAGCAGCCCCCCGTGCGTGGCGAGGAGGCGCTGCGCTATGTCCACCACCGTCTCGCCCGGCAGGCCGGTGCGGAGGAGGAGCGCCAGCAATTCGCCGTTCGAGAGGCTCGCCGCGCCGCGGAGCTTCAATTTCTCCTGCGGGCGTTCGTCGGAGGGCATCTCCTTGATCGTGAGGTGGTAGAGGGGCGGTCGCTCGCGCACAGCACTCTCCGTGACGAAGTGGGCGAAGTGGTCACAGTGGGCGAGCGGGCGAGAAGAAGACGGCAGTCGGCAGTCGGCAGCGCGTATACCGCACGTTCACCGAACTGCTCGCCCACTGGCCCACTTCGTCCACTACGCCCACTACCTTGATTATTAGGCTTGACGCTAGCGATTGCAAATGTCGGGCATGGGCGGCACAAAACTTTCCGTCGCGCCGCGCATTACTCCTCGATAACGTACTCGAAGAGCGTGTAGCCGAGCGCGAGGAAGAGGGCGTCGAACGCCATCAGCAGGCCGAGCCAGGGGGGACCGCCGGGGGCGACGCCGGGCAGCGTCTCCCCCGTGGCCTTGACCGCGCCGATGATCACCGGCACCAGGACCGGGAAGAGCAGCAACGGCAGCAGTGCCTCGCGCGCCCGGGTATTGGCCGCCACCGCCGCGAAGAGCGTGCCGACCGTGGCGAAGCCGATCGTGCCGAGCGCGATCACCGCCAGGAGTTCGCCGGGGCGCGGGCTGAGGTTGTAGAGGGCGATGAAGGCCGGGATCGCCACGATCTCCACGATGCCGAGGAGGAGCAGATTGACCAGCAACTTGGCGATGAACAGGGCCCCCCGGTCGAGCGGCGCGAGCAACAATCCTTGCAGCGCCCCGCGCTCCCGCTCCCGCGCGAAGGTCCGCCCGAGGGTCAGCATCCCGGCGAAGATGAACGTGACCCAGAGGATGCCGGGGGCGACCGCGCGGACGGTGTCGCCGGTAAGATCGAGGGCGAAGTTGAAGATCAGCAGGACGAGCAGCGTGAAGACGATCGCCGAGGAGAGGACATCCCGGCTCCGCAACTCGATCAGCAGATCCTTCCGTGCGACCGCCCACACCTTGCGCCAGTATCGCCGCGCGCCGTTCACCGCTCGTATCCCTTCGTCCGTCACGCCGCACCCGTCGCGCGGCATCGCCTGGTCAGAGGAGGTCCACGATGCGTCGTCGTTTCTGCTTCCTGATCGCGCTCGTCGCCCTGGCGCTGGGGGCGCGCCCGCAAGCCGCCGTCGCCTGCTCGATCCTGCCGGTTCCGCCGGATAGGCAGGCGCGCGTGGTGCAGGATACCATCGACCAGGCCGAACTGATCGCGCGCGGCACGGTCGTCGACGCGCGCCCGGCCGCCCTGAATGGGCGTTACTACCAGCAACTGACCCTGGATATCGCGACGACCTGGCGGGGCACGTCCGCCACGCAGGTGACGATAATCGGCGCATCGCTCAGCAGCGACACGAGCCTCGCCAGCACGATCGGCGTCTTCACCGGCAACGCACCGATGCCTCCCTGCGGATCGTCGCCGCGCGCTGTTGGCGACGATCTACTCGTCTTTGCCCAAAGTGATCGCGCGGGGCATGCGGGCCGCGCAACCATCGCCGCGCCGAACGATCCACTGGCGGCGGCCCTCCGCGCGCAACTTGGCGCGGGGGCCGCGCCGCCGCCCGCGTCACCGGCGTTCCGGCCCTTCCTGCCGCTGCTGCTCGGAGCGGTTGCCGGGGTCGCTGGCCTGGGGCTCGTCGTGAGGCGATGCAGGAGCATGCGCCGGCCCCGCCGAGGCTGAAAGGGAGCGCGGTGCGGTCGCGGTGGCCTGACGGTAGCGTGCTTCCAACGTCGCGTCGTCGCCGTGCGTCAGCGGCGCGACGGCGGCCAGTCGTCCGCCATTGAGGATCGCGTAGCGATCGCAGAGGCGCGCGGCCTGTCGGAGATTGTGGGTCGTCAGCAGGACCGTCCGCTCCTCCGCGCGCAGCAACCCTTCGAGCAGGCCGAATGCGGCAAGGTCGAGGCCGGTATCGGGCTCGTCCAGCAGCAGGATCGGCGGGTCGTGCAGGAGGGCGCGGGCGATGGTGAGGCGTTGCTGCTGCCCGCGCGAGAGCGTGGCCGCGCGGGCGTTGCGCTGCGCCGTCAGCCCGACGCGGTCGAGGAGATCGGCGATGCGGGCGTCGAGCGCGGGGAGATCGTAGAGCGCGCCGTAGAAGCGCAGATTCTCGCGCGCGGTCAACTCGTCGTACAGATAGGTCTGGTGCGCGACGACGCCGATCACGCGGCGTACGGCGAGCGGCGCGGCCAGCGCATCCTGCTCCGCGATCTGCACCGTCCCGGCGGTGGGGCGGGCCAGGGTCGCCAGGATTCGCAGCAGGCTCGATTTCCCCGCGCCGTTCGGCCCGAGCAGGGCCAGCCGCGCGCCCCACGGCACGGTCAGATCGATACCGCGCAGGACGATCGTCGCGCCGAACGCGACGCGGATGCCGCGCACCGCGATGGCGACATCCCCCCCTTGCGCCCCCGCCGACTTCGTCGCGGGCGCGCTCACGGGCGTCGAGCACCCGCGCCGCTCGTCTCCAGTGCGCGCAGGGTTGCGACCAGTTCATCCTTGCGCCGTTGCCGTTGCACGCGGTACTCCTCGGCGGAGAGTTCGCCCGCCTCGTGGCGCTCGTCGAGTTCGACCAGTTCGAGCAACAGTCGCTCCTTGCGCGCGACCGGGTCTTCGGCGGGCGGGCGCGGCGTCGTCGCGCGTACCGGCGCGGGGGTTGCCGCTCCGACCGGCGCGGCGGCGTTGGCCATGGTCGCCGCCTGCGCCCGCTCCGGGTTGCCGGGGACCGTGCGTACCTGGCGTCGCGCCGCGCTGGCCGTCACCGAAGGGCCGCGCTTGCGCCCGTAGGCGACGATCAGGCCGATCCCCACCAGTAACGTGAAGACGATCATCGCCGGGATCAGCGGGTTCACCTCCGTGCCCCCGGTGGGGAGGCCGGTGAAGCGCGCCGTCAGCCGCCCGCCTGCCGGGATGTTGTTGGCGGTGAAGACGCGGAACTTCTGCCCGTTCTGCAACGTCTGCTCGCCGCTGTCGCGCAGTCCGATCTCCTGTCCGCCGTTCGCGAGGCGCGCGCTCGTCGGCAGATAGAGCGAGTAGAGCCCGAGCGGGTAGGGGAAGACCCGATCCATGTCCAATGTATCGGCGCGCGTCTGAACTTTGTACAGGAACGCGAACTGCTGCTCGCCGGGCAGGATCGCCTCGGTCGAGGCGAAGCCGGCCACGTTCGGATCGCTCAGCGCCACCAGCGTGTTGCGGTTCAGCCCCTGGGCCGGTTCGACCCCCGTCGCGCCCTGCGGCAGCCCGAATTGCAGCGTGCGCCCCGCGGTCGTGCCGTCCGTGCCGACGTAGGCGCGATCGCTGGCGTTGTTGTATGCCCCGGTCTCGATCGCCTGGGCAACGCCATTCTGGTCGAAGGTGGAGAAGATCGTATTCATGCGCGGGACGGTCAGCGCGCTCGCGTCACGCCCGCCGGGATAGACGGCGATCGCGCCCAGGTTGGCGCTCGCGCTGCCCTGGGGGAACTCCACCTCGCGGAAGTAGTTGCCGCCATCGTAGAGGACGCGCACGAGGTAGACGGCGCTGGCGTCGTAGGTGAAGCCATCGAAGCGGAAGGAACCATCAGCGCCCGCCTGCGTCGTTCGTTGCTGCGGCGTGCCGCCGGCGGCGGTGCCGATCGTCAGCGTCACCGCCGTGCCCCCGACCGCGCTCGCGCCGTTCTGCCCGATGATTTGGCCGGTGATGAGGCCATCGGCGGCGCGTGCGCCGGGCGCGACGAACAGGCTCGCCGCGAGCAATGCGCCGAGCAGCAGGGGCAGAAGAAACACACGGGGATGCATGGGGCCTTTCCTCTGTCGACGCGGGGCGATCATTCGGCGCGGGCGACGTCCGCCCCGCGCGCGCGCCGCAAGGCGCGGATCTGCCGCTCGACCTCGTCATACAATTCAGGATTCTCGTCTTCGTTGATCGCGGCCGGGCTCGCCACGACCTGCCGGGCGCGGGCGTCGCGGATCTCGCGCTCGACCGTCTCATCGAGGGCGGCGCGCTCGGTGCCGCGCGCGTCGAGGGTGCGGATGACGGTTAGCGCGCGCCGTTTCAGCGCCGTGCGCTCCTCCTGATACTCTTCCTCGTCGGTCTTGCCGACCGCGTTCTCGAAGTCGAGATCGACGATCGCGGCCAGGATCTCGTCGCGCAGGGCATGCAGGCTGCGTGTCTCATCGCTGGCGGTGGCGTGCGGGGCGGGCGCTGCCACCCCGAAGGTGCGCGGCCAGATCAGCGGAGCGATCACGTACAACGCCGCCGCCACCGCGATCAGCAGGCCGATCAGCACCGGGACGCTCATCCGGCCACCCGATCCTCGCCCGCCCGGCCCTGCCGGAAGCGCGCGAGTTCTTCTTCGAGGCGCGCATCGTCCCCTGCGGAGAGGGTCGGCGCGCTCGCCTCCGGTGCGCGCGGCAATGGCGCATCGTCCGCACCACGCCGCGACCAGCTCCGCAGGACCGCGAAGACGACCCCTAATCCGATCAGCAACGCCACAACCGGCATGATCCAGACGCCGAGCGTGAAGCCGCTCGTCTGCGGGGTCAGCAAGATCTCCGCGCCGTAGCGCGCCACGAAGTACGCCTTGATCTGGTCCGTTGTCTCGCCCGCCTCCAGCTTCTGCCGGATCACGCCGCGCATCTGCACCGCGACCGGCGCGTTGGAGTCGGCGACCGTCTCCCCGGCGCAGACCGGGCAGCGTAGCTCCTTGCCGATCGCGCGGACCCGATCGTCGAGCGCGTCGGCGCGTGCCGCTGGTGCCCAGGCGAGGGCCAGCAGCGCCAGGAGGCAGAGGAGCGCGAGGGTGCGGCGCGGCTGTCGCCGATCAGTCGCCATATGCCATCGCCCCGCCGCGTGCCGGTGCCGCCGCCGTCACCGCGACCGGGACCGGGCGCGGCCACATCGTGAAGATGGTGCCGACGAGGACGATTAACCCGCCGATCCAGATCCAGACGACCAGCGGATTGATCACCAGGAGCATCGTCGCGCTGCGACTGTCCCAGGTGTTGAGGACGATGTACAGGTCTTCGCGCGGGGTCGTGCGGATCGCGACGCTCGTCGTCGCCTGATTCTCGAAGCCGCGATAGAACGATTTGTTGGGGCGCATCTCGCCGATGACCCGATCGCCGGAGAGGATCGTCAGGCGGGCCTCATCGACCCGCTTGTCGTTCTCGGTGTACTCCACGCGATCGTCGAGGCGGACGGTGTACGCGCCGACCTGTGCCGTCTGACCGGGGGCGAGGGTCACCTGCCGCTCCTGCTGGTAGACCTGCGAGCCGAGCGCGCCGAGGGCGATCGCGACGATGCCGAGATGGATGATGTAGCCGCCGTAGCGCCGTCCATTGCGCCGCAAGAGGGCGTAGAGCGCCGTGTGATACCCCTCGCCGAGGCCGATCCGCCGCGCCCGCGCCCCCTGCGCGAACTCGACCACGATCGTCGCCAGGACGAAGAGGCAGCAGAAGACGCCGACGATCGCGGGGGCCTCGCGGATGCCGAGGAGATAGCCCCCGGCGGTCAGCACGAGCGCCGCGATCAGCGGCCCGATGAAGGCGCGCTCCAGTTGGCGGCGCGTGGCGCGTCGCCAGGGGAGGAGCGGCCCGATCCCCATCAGCAGCACGAGCCCGAGCAGCAGCGGCCCGGTGACGCGCTGGAAGTATGGCGCGCCGACGCTGACCCGGATGTCGCGGGTCGCCTCGGAGATCAGCGGGAAGATTGTCCCCCAGAAGATCGCGAAGGTGACCGCGATGAAGAGGAGATTGTTGAGCAGGAACGCGGCCTCGCGCGAGATCAGCGAGTCCAGGTCGCGCTCGGCGCGCAGGCTCGGCATCCGCCAGAAGAGGAGCCCGACCGAGACGACGATCACCACCGCCAGGAAGGCGAAGTAATACGGCCCGATCGAGGAGAGGGCGAACGAGTGGACCGATTGGAGCACGCCGCTGCGGACGATGAAGGTGCCGAAGATCGAGAGGCAGAAGGTGAGCGTCACGAGCGCCATGTTCCAGATCTTCAGCGTGCCGCGTCGCTCCTGGATCTGGATCGAGTGCAGGAAGGCGGTGCCGGTCAGCCAGGGCATGATCGCGCAGTTCTCGACCGGATCCCAGCCCCAGTAGCCGCCCCACCCGAGGACGTGGTAGGCCCACCACGCGCCGAGCAGGTTGCCGAAGCCGAGGACGGCCCAGGCGAAGAGGGTCCAGCGCCGGACCAGTGGCAGCCACTCGTTGTCCACGCGCCCGCTGAGGAGCGCGGCGATCGCGAAGCAAAAGGGGATCGTCCAGCTCATGTAGCCCGCCAGGAGCATGGGGGGGTGGATCAGCATCCCCCAGTCGCGCAGCAGCGGGTTCAGCCCCGCGCCATCCTGCGGGATCGCCCCGACGGTAATCGCCGCGAACGGGCGGGCGACGAAGGTCATCAGGAAGGTGAAGAACGCCTCGATCGCGAGAAAGGTGACGATGAAGCCGGGGAGGAGTTGCGCCGCGATCGACGAACCCTTGCGGCTCGTGCGCCAGAGGGAGAAGGTCGCGCATCCCCCCAGGACACCGAGGCTGGCCGCCCAGTAGAGGAGCGAGCCCTCCAGGCCGCTGTAGAAGGCTGCGCCGACGTAGATCGGCTCCATCGCGCGGCTCGAATGCGCGGCGACGTAGGCGATGCTGAAGTCGTGCGTGAGGAAACCGGCGACCAGCACCCCGGAGGCGAGCACCAGCAGCGCGCCCAGCGCGAACGCCGCGTGCCGCCCGCTCGCCAGGAACTCCGCCGCGCCGCGTTGCCAGCTATAGATCGTCACGCCGACACCGAAGCAGCAGATCAGGAACGCGGCGAAGACGGCGAGTTGTCCGATAGTAGCCATCTTGCTCCAGTCGTGAGTCGCGGGTCGTGAGTCGTGAGAAAGATCGCGATCGGGAAGTTGCTAGACGTGCCCTCTCGAAACTCACGACCCACGACTCACGCCTATCTCGCTGCCGCCACCGGCGTCGTTTCAAACTTCGAGGGGCACTTGGCGAGCATGGTGTCCGCGACGAAGCCGTTGCTGGGGGTGTACTTGCCCTCGACCACCACCTCGATGTCGGGGCCGAAGATGTCCGGCACCGTGCCGCTATAGACGACCGGGAGATTGCCGCCCGCATCGGCCACATTGAAGCGCACGGTCGACGCGCCCGCCTCGCGGACGATCGAGCCGGGGACGACGTTTCCGGCGAGCCGGACCTGCTGCCCCTGCTTGGCCTGCCCGGCCTGCAATTCGCTGACCGTCTGATAGTAGACATTTGTGCTCAGGCCGTTATAGACCAGATAGCCGACCGCGCCGAGGATCACCAGCGCCACGATCGCCAGCTGCCAGCGTTTGCCGCCGCGTCGGGTCGTGTCCGCCGCCGCGCGTGCCACCCCGCGCCTGCCGATCGCCGTATCCGCCATTGTTGTCCCTCTTTCAGGTGCCGCGCAGAGCATTCTCGTAGAGCGTCTTCAGGACCGCCGCCAGCAAAACGACGATCGCGCCGAGCCAGAGGAGCGTCCGTGGCGAGCCGAGCGCCCCGCGTACCGCCGCCACCCGGCCCGGTGTCACCCGGAGTCGCCCGCGCCGTCGTGCCCCGAAACCCTGCACGATGCCGAACATCCACAGGGCCAGCGCCACTTTCAACGCCAGGACGACGCCGTACTGGACCGTCGCCCCGCGACTCGATAAGCGGTCGAAGGTCAATACTACACCGCTGACGATGAAGACGATCATCGCCGCGTCGACCCACCGCCCGAACTCGGCCCCGGTGGCCGCGCCGACCCTCGCCGCCACCGCCCGATCGTCCAACTCCCGCAGCTGCCGCCCCTGGATCAGCGTGGCGTAGGCCCCGCCCCCCAGCCAGACGATCGTCGCCAAACCGTGCGCCCAGCGCATCACGATCAGCAGCAACTCCCCCGGCCCCATCAGTGTCGCGGATGGCGGGCCAGGTGCCTCAGGCCGTCCCTCGTGGCTGGCTTCACGGCACCAACGGCGCGAGCAGCGTCGTCAGTTGCTTCGCCGTGATCGGCCCGACCCATTTCTGCGTCATCTGGCCGTCGGGGGTGACGATATAGGTCTCCGGCACGCCGGTTATCCCGAGGTCGATCGAAATCTTCCCCTCGGTATCGAGCGCCACCGGATAGGGCACGCCATATTTGGCGACGAACTCGCGCATCGGGCCGGGATCGTCGTTGAACGCGATGCCGACGAAGGCGACATTGCGCCCCTGATATTGCGTATAGGCGCGATTGAGCTCGCCGGCCTCATCCTTGCAGGGGCCGCACCAGGAGGCCCAGATATTGAGCACCACCGTCTTGCCGCGCAGCTCGCTCATCGTAAGCTGCTGTCCATCGAGCGTGGTGACGGTGAAGTCCGGCGCGGGACGATTGAGCGGTGCGACGGTATTGACCGGTGCGTTCGGTCCGCGCTGCATCCCCCAGAAGAGGAGGCCGAGCAGCGCGACCACGCCGAGCGCGATCACCGCGAACAGCCAGCGGCGACCGTGCCACGGCGTGCGCGGCGTCGTTCCGCGTAGTTCTCCGGCGCTGATCTCCGCCACTGTGCCCGCCCTCGCTCGCTCGATACCAGCCCTCGCGCGCCGTGTGAACACGGCCTATTCGCGTCGGGCATACCCTGCTGGTAGTATACCGTAGGCCCTTAAGGGCCACAACGAACGATTATGTTGATCGCGCGCGGCGTTGGCACGGCTTCTGCGAAGATATCCCTTGCCGAGAGCGCCGCGTCCCTTCGAGGGCGTTGGTTCAACTCTCGGCTTTCTCGTTTTCCAAGTCGGGCGCGGTGGCTCGGACGTGCTATGGAGTGATAAATGCCGATTTCGATCGCCGATGGCGAAATCCTACCCACCGCCGAGATCATCGTCTTGCGGCGGATCGGCCAGATGGAGGGGCTGGCCCCCGACGCCCCCCCGACCCCCGAGGAGTACGTCGACATCTGCGCCAGCGTCGTCGGGCAGGTGGTCAGCACCGGCGACCCGTTCGGCGATTTCGAGATCATCGAGATCGTGCCGCCCGACGAACCGGCCCTGGTCGACGCCGACACGACTGTGGAGATGAACTGATTGGGCGACAACCCGATCGAGGAGCAAGTGCGATGGACGCCGCCGCGAAGAAGGATCTCCTCCGCCGTCTGCCGTTCGGGATGTTCGCGGTGACCGTGGCCGCAGGGGATACGCAGAATGCGTTCACGGCGAACTGGCTGACACAGGTCGCGTTCGAGCCGCCGATGATCATGGTGTCCGTGGAGAACGAGGGGCGCTCGCTCGCGATAATCCGCGAGAGCGGTGTCCTCGCGGTTAATCTGCTCGGCGAGGATCAGCGCGAGCTGGCCGGGCAACTCGGGCGCTCGTTCGCGCGCAATCCCCACAAGCTCGAAGGCGTCCCGCACCACCCCGCGCCGAATGGCTGCCCGATCCTCGATGAAGCGCTCGGCTGGCTCGCCTGCCGCGTGACCGGCGAGCTGTCTGCGGGCGACCACACCGTTTTCGTGGCGGAGATCACCGATGCGGGGATCCTGCGCGCGGGGGCGCTGCTGACGATGGCCGTCGCGGGCTTCCGCTACAGCGGCTGATCCCGCGCCTCGTCGCTCTTCATATCTTCATAATTCATACATGGGCCTGCGGTATCATGGCGATAGCGAGCCGATCGGGCGTCTGCTGCGTGCCAGTCGCGCGGCGGTGGGTACGGTGTGGGGCGGGGTGATGGGCGCGGGGCCGAGCGGCGATGGGGCGGGGCTGACGATCCTGGTGGTGGACGACGATCGGAAGATCGTGGAGCTGGTCACCCTCTATCTCCAGAAAGAGGGCTATCACGTCCTCCAGGCGTTCGATGGGCACGCCGCGCTCGCGCTGGCCCGTGCCGAGGAGCCCGATCTGGCGATCCTCGACCTGATGCTCCCCGGTATCAACGGCCTCGTCCTCTGCAAGACCCTCTAGAGTGAGGCACACACACCCGTGATCATGCTGACCGCGCGCTCGACCGAGGAAGACCGGATGCGCGGCCTCGACATCGGGGCCGACGATTACGTGGTCAAGCCGTTCAGTCCGCGCGAACTCGTCTCTCGCGTCCGCGCCGTACTGCGCCGCGTCCGTCGCGCCGCCGACGAGCCGCAGGAGGGCACGCTGCGCTCCGGCACACTGCGTATCGACACCGCCCGCCACGAGGTAAGTGTCGAGCAGCGCCCGATCGAGCTGACGCCGACCGAGTTTCGCCTGCTGACGACCTTCGCGCGCGCCCCGGGGCGGGTCTTCTCGCGCCAGCAACTGCTCGAACGCGCCTTCGACGATGCGTTCGAGGGCTTCGAGCGGAATATCGATGTCCATATCATGAACTTGCGCCGGAAGCTCAATCTGCCCGCTGGCGGACCGACGATCAAGACGGTCTACGGCGTCGGCTATCGCTTCGAGCCGGGCGAATGAGGGCCAGGCGACCGCTGCGCGAACGGCTGGGTCGGCCCTTCTCGCGCCTCTGGGTTCGCCTGCTGCTCGCCTTCGCCGCGATCCTCCTCTGCGCGGTGATCGTCCCTACGATCTACGTGCGGCAGCAATCGCGCATGGAGTTCCAGCAGTACGCCGATAGCAGCCAGGCGCAGGTGCGCGTGCAACTCGCCGGCGGGCTGGCGCGCATCTACCTGCGCGATGGCGCGACCTGGCAGAGCGATACGCCGATCGCCGGGGGGATCGCCGAGTTCCTCGGGCAGAAGATCATCGTCACCGATGCGGGCGGCACCGTCGTCGCCGATTCCAGCGGACAGCGTGTTGGGCAACGTTTCGCGGGCGAAGTGGGTTGGCAGGCGACGCCGATCGACGATCAGGCGATCCGTAGCACCGGCTCGAATGTCGTTACCGCGCCCGGTCGGGTCATCATCCTGCGCCCCGATTTGAATAACGTCTATGGCACCCTCTGGGTCGAGAGCACCGACGCCGATGCGGCGCGCGGCGGGGCGTTCCTGGGGCGCTTGCAGCATGTCACGGTCCTCAGCGCCAGCGTGGCGTTCGTGGCCGCGCTGATCCTCAGCCTGATCCTGGCCCGTCTGATCGGACGACCACTGGAGACGCTGACGCGCGCCGTGCGCCGGATGGGCGCGGGCGACCTAGGGCAGCGTGTCCCGGAGGAGGGGAGCGCGGAGACGATCGATCTGGCGCGCTCGTTCAACGCGATGGCCGCGAATCTGGCGACCTCGCAGGCGCTCCGCCAGCAACTCGTCGCCGATGTGGCGCACGAACTCCGCACCCCGCTCGTCAACATCCGGGGCTACCTGGAGGCGATCGAGGACGGGATCGTCAGCGCCGACGAGGCGACGTTGCGGACCCTCCGCGAGGAGGCGGCGCAATTGAATGTGCTGGTCGATGATTTGCAGGAATTGGCCCAGGCGGAGGCGGGTGAGGTGCGGCTCACGCGCGTGCCGGTCCTCCCGCGCGAGCTGATCGAGCGGGCGACCGAGGCGGCGCGGCCGCGTGCGGTCGAGCGGGAGGTGCTGCTGATCGGTGAGGCCGCGCCCAACTTGCCGCCGGTGGCGGTCGATCTCCAGCGGATCGGGCAGGTGCTGCAGAATCTGCTCACCAACGCCCTGCGCCACACCCCGGCGGGCGGGCGCGTGACGATCAGCGCCGCCCTCGTCGACGGGCGCGTGGCGCTCGCCGTCACGGACACCGGCAGCGGGATCGCGGTGGACGATCTGCCGCGCATCTTCGAGCGCTTCTATCGCGCGGATAGCTCGCGGGCGCGCGCCACCGGCGGCAGCGGCCTCGGCCTGACGATCGCCCGTCGCCTCGCGGAGGCACACGGTGGCAGTATCGAGGTGGAGAGCACCATCGGCGTCGGGAGCCGCTTCACCGTCCTGCTCCCGGCCTTTATCGTCGCGGACGCCGATCGGGCGGCGGCTACGGACATCGAACCCACGCCGAGCGAGTTGCGCGAGGAGGCGAGCGCCGCCTTGCGCCCCTGATCACGACGCGACAAATCGGGCTGTTTTGTCGGCCCCTGGCACCCCGCCGCGCTGTGGTATACTCCGCCCGGCATCTCCAGTTGATGTTTGTCTCATAGCGACCGCTCGGAGTCCGCCAAGACTACGAAGAGTGTGTTGTTATGGGCAGGGAGGATGGGGCGGCCTCGCGGCATAATTCGCGAGGCCGCCCGAATTTTGCTCTCCTTGACACCTTGTTGGTGACGGTGGATACTGCGCGCACGCTCGGTCACCGCGCTATCCACCAAGGGACGCCCACATGTCGGACGTCTGTTCGTCGCGTACCCGCAGGATCGTCTATTCAGGGTACCAACGTGCTACAAGGAAAAGGAGCGCGCGCTATGGAAGGTCTGGACGAGTTCTTGCAGACTGTCTCCCTCTTCAAAGATCTGGACAAGAAGCACCGGAATCAGATCGCCAAGACCGTCTTCTCGCGCTCCTTCGGCCCCGGCGAGACGATCGTCCGCGAGGGTGAGCCGGGGGTCGGGGTCTTCATGATCCGCTCCGGCAAAGTCGAGGTGACCAAGGAGTCGGGGGACGAGCCGGAAGTGCTCAACACGCTCGGCAAGGGCGATGTCTTCGGCGAGATCGCGCTCCTGACCGATCTGCCGCGCACCGCCACCGTACGCGCGGTCGAGCAGACCGAACTGCTGGGCCTCACCGCCTGGAACTTCCGCGCCGAACTCCAGAAGTCGCCCGACCTCGCCTATCAGATGCTGCGGGTCACCGCCCGCCGCCTCGCCGAGACCGATGCACGGCTGGCCGCGCGGTAGGGAAGTCCGTGGTCCGTAGTTCGTAGTAGTTAGCGAGAAGACACCAACCGTCGGCCTTCCTCTGTTCTCTACGGACTACGGACCACCGACCACGGACTTATTGCCACTCTTTCCGCTCCACCAGCGCGCAGGCGTGCGCGACCGTTTTGAGGCCAAGTTCCCGCGCGTGCGCGATGTTCTCCGAAGATTCCGCGCCGGGCTGGAACCAGATGCGCGCGATCCCGGCGCGCGCGGCATCCTCCGCCACCCCCAGCCCGAGGCGGGGTGGCACGACCACATCGACCACACCCGGCGTCTCCGGCAACTCCGCCAAACCGCGATAGCAGCGGTCCCCGGCGATCTCTCTGGCGCGCGGATTGACCGGGTAGACCCGGTAGCCGCTCGCGCGCAGGGCCGTATAGATGCGGTAGCCCCACTTATTCGGGTCGGTCGAGGCCCCGACGACCGCCCAGACCCGCTCGTCCACGCACTCGGCGATCAGGGCGCGTTGCGTCTCCCTCATCTCGATCGCCATCCTGCCCCCTCATCGCTGCGGCGCGCTGACGCGCGGCCCATCATCTGTCCTATTCCTTCCGCAAATGGTACGCCAGCATCTTCCCTTGTGCGATCCGGTATGCTAGAGTAGAACAAAAGTTCTTTCTGGCGGTTGGATAACGGCGTAGCCTACGCCGAGAAAAGGGGATTGGGATGCGACGGCGCGGCGCGATCGTGCTGCTCTTGCTGCTGGTATTGTGCTGCGGCGACTTCCAGCCGCGAACTGGCCGTGCGGCGGCGGCACCATTGCCGGGCGGGCGGATCGCCTACCAGGGGACCGATCATACCCTCCGGGTCGCCGCCGCCACCGGCGGTGCGGCCCGGACGATCGCCACGCGCGGTCAGGTTTTCGGGCCGCGCTGGTCGCCGGACGGGGCGGCGATCGTCTACAGCGACGAACTGACCGCCGCGCCCTATCGGGGTCAACTGGCCGTAGCCGACCCCGCGGCCGGGACGACGCGCGTGCTCGTGCCGGCGGAGGCGCGCGACGCGGACCTGGACCTTTATTGGTCCTTCCTCGCGCCGCGCTGGACGCCCGATGGCGGGGCGATCGTCTATATCCGCAGCGGCGGTAGTCGCGCCGCATCGGTGATGCGCGTGGGCGCGACCGGGGGAGTACCGCAGGAACTCTTCGCCGCGACCAATACCAGCCGCTTCGATCTCTCCCCGACCGACGGGCGTTTCGCCCTCAGTGACGACGCCTTCGCGGAGGAACGTGTCCAGGGCTCGCGCCTCGTCGTGCTGAACCCCGATGGCGGCGGCGAGCGCCAACTCCTGCCGCGTGCCGGGGTCTACTACTTCCAGCCAACCTGGACACCCGATGGCACCGGGATCATCGTCCGCCGTCAGGCCGCGCGTGACAGCGCCACCGCGACCCTCATGCGCGTCGATGCGGCGACCGGCACGCAGCAGACGCTCGGCACGGTCGCGGGGGGGAGCAGCTTCGCCCTCTCGCCCGATGGCGGCTGGCTCGTCGTGGCGGCGGGGGACACCAGGCGCCTCGGGCTGCTCGCGGTCAGCGATTTCCAACCCGGCGCGGCGCTCGGCGAGGGGGTGGCCCCGGCCTGGGAGCCCGCCCCGACGACGCACCTCTTCGCCGAGACCGGCTTCCGCGTCGGCGGTCGCTTCCTGGCCTACTGGGAGGCGCACGGCGGCCTGGCCCTCTACGGCTATCCGCTGACCGGCGAGATTCGCGAACGCCTGGAAGATGGCCGCGACTACACGGTGCAGTATTTCGAGCGGGCCCGACTCGAATATCACCCGGAGAACGCCGACCCGCGCGATCGGGTGCTCCTCGGCCAGTTCGGGCGGCGCATCCACCCGCTCGATCCCGCCGCCACGCCGTTGCCGGACGCCACGTATGTCGCCGCGACCGGCCACAACCTGCGTGGGCGCTTCCTCGATTACTGGGGGGGACATGGCGGGCTGGCACAGTTCGGCTATCCGATCTCCGAGGAGTTCGTGGAGACGTTGGAGGATGGTAAGCAATATCGGGTGCAGTATTTCGAGCGCGCGCGCTTCGAGTACCACCCCGAGGCGTCCGATCCGCAGTATCAACTCCTGCTGGGCCAATTCGGGCGGCGTGTCCTGGCGCAGGGCGACGCGCGCTGACACAGCAATAGGGTTGTTCGTCGGCGGTCGATAGTGTTGCTTTCGAGGATGATAACTCTTGATGTAGAGGGCCATTAGACGGTGGCTTACAGCGGCAAGTCCCCCTCTCCTCGGATGGGGAGAGGGGGTGGCGAGTCCGTGAGGACGAGCCGGGGGTGAGGGTGTAGGCGGTGCCGCTGCGTGTGTGGGTCCGGGATTGAAATACCCATGGAGGGCACACTGTCCCGGCGAAGGGCTGCGGCCACGAAGTACCCATGAAGGGCATACTATCCCCTCCGGGGACTGGGCAGATTCATACGCCACCGCCTCAGTCAGCGTGCCCCTCTCCCTGAGAGGCGGGTGCCCCCTGGGCGGCGGGTGGCGTGTGCATGCTCGCCGGGGTGACGGCTTAAGCCGCAACAGCGTCAGGCTCGTTGCCCAGACCAGACATATGTTAAGGGCGGGCCGGGAGATCATCCCCCGGCCCGCCCTCAGTTGCTCCGTTCTCGTTGTGGCTCCCGCTCAGCGTTCGAGCGCGCGGGCCAGCGGCGGGATGATCTGCTTCTTGCGCGAGACGATGCCCGGCAACGGCGCCGCGTTGGGAGCGACGGCGTGCGTATCGAGGCCGAAGGCGCGCGCGACGAGGCCGATCTCTTCCGTCTCGGGGTAGAGGGCGAGACTATCACCGCGCAGGATGTCGGTCACCAGGAAGATGATGTAGCCGTAGTTCCGCTCGGCCTTCAGCTTCGTCAACTCGCCGATGAATTGCTCCTGATGTGTGGTGAAGTATTCCGTCGCCAGCGTCTCGGCCTGCCCGATCGCCAGCGTTTGCCCGCCAAACTCGTAATCCTTCAAGTTGCCCAGGATCAGTTCGCGCGGGGTGGTGGCGCTGAAATCGCTGCGTGCGCGGAAGAGTTCGCGCGCGAACTCCGTCGGCTCGACGCCTGCGAGCGTGCCGAGTCGCTCGATCGCCGCCCGGTCGCGCCCGGTCGTCGTCGGCGAGGTCAGCATCAGCGTGTCGGAGATGATCGCCGCGAGGAGGAGGATCGCGATCGGGCCAGTCGGGGCCAGCCCGGTCCGATCGTAGTGGTCCAGGATGATCGTCGCCGTGCTCCCGACCGGCTCGAGGATGAACGGGATTGGCTCCGCGCTGCGGAGATCGCCGAGATTGTGGTGATCGATGACGCCGAGCAGATCGGCCTCGTCGATCCCCTCGACCGCCTGGGCGCGCTGGTTGTGATCGACCAGGATAACCCGCTTGCGCCGCCCGCGTAGAATGTCCGAGCGGGAGAGGGTGCCGCAGACGCGCCGATCCTCATCCACGACGACCAGCGCGCGCCCGGACGCATCGAGGAGCGGAGCGGCGGTCTCGGTCGCGAGATCGTCGCGGTCGAGGGTGTGGGTCGGCTGGCGCATCACGCCGCCGACCGGCTGGCTGAGGTTGAGGAGGCGCGCGGTCGCGTAGGTATCGTGCGGGGAGGTGGCGATCAGGACACCGTGCGCGCGGGCGAGCGTCAGGACCGCCTCGCTCGGTGGCGTGTCGCTGATGACGATCAGTCCGGCGCATCCGCCCTCGATCGCGGCGATCTGCGCGTCTTCGAGGTCGCCGATGATCACCAGATCGCCCCGCTCGACGCGGTTGCGGAGTGTCTCAGCGCGCGAGGAACTGATCCAGACCCGCCCCGCGAAGGATCGGCCCGGGTCGCCCACCAGCAAGGCCCCGCCAAGGATCGCCAGGAAACCGTCGAGCGCGACCGGCATGTGGATCGTCGGGACGACCATCAGATCATCGAGGTAGCGTGCGGCGATGTCGTCCACGGTGATCACGCCGCGCAGGTGGCGTTCGTCGCCGACGACCGGTAGCAACCCTTTCTTTCCCTCGCGCATCCGACGCGACGCCTCGTGGAGGGTCTGATCCTCGCGCACGGTGATGACGTCGGAGTTCATCACGTCCGAGACGCGCTGGCGCACATCCTCGATCAGTAACGGCGGCTCGATGCCGCTCCGTTCGAGTGCATACGCCGTCTCGGGCCAGATCGGGCCGAGACGGGCCGGCGTGGCCCCCGGCAGATCGGTGGCGCGGCGCAGCGCCGCATAGGCGATCGCCGAGCAGATGCTATCGGTGTCGGGGTTGCGATGCCCGATGACATAGACGAGATCGACAGTCGGGCGCTGCGCGCCGGTTGCGTCGCTGGTACTCATGACATCCGTTTCCAAATTCTCAATTCCACAGTCCCACAGCGACCGAGCGTAGCGCGCTCGTCCTTCCCCCACCCTGATCCTGATCCATTGCCCCCTGGGTGACGCGCGCCTTACGACGTGAGCGAAACTCGATCCATCTGGCGCAGGGACATGCTGACGCTGGTCCCGGTATGGATGCGCTGGATCGTCTGCCCGATGATCGGCGCGATCGAGAGGACCGAGAGCTTATCCATCTGCTTCTCCGGTGGCAGCGGCACCGTATCGGTGACGACAACCTGCACGATCGGGCTCTCCCGCAGCCGCTCGATCGCCGGACCGGAGAGGATGGCGTGGGTCGCGGCGACGGAGACATCGGTCGCGCCGCGCTCCAGCACCAGCCGCGCCGCCTGCGTGACCGAGCCCGCCGTGTCGATCTCGTCGTCCACCAGCAGGACGTGCCGCCCCTTGACCTCGCCGATCACGTTCAGCGGCTCGCTGCGCCCTTCCTTGCCGACACGCCGCTTCTCGATGATCGCCAGCGGCGCATCGAGGAATTCGGCGAAGTTGCGCGCCCGCTTGGTGTTGCCGAGGTCGGGCGAGACGACGACGAGGTCGGGGATGCGCTGCTCCTGGAAGTGCCGTGCCAGCAGATACATCGCCGTCAGCTCATCGACCGGGATATTGAAGAAGCCCTGGATCTGCCCCGCATGCAGATCGACCGTCAGCAGGCGCCCCGCCCCGGCGGTGGTGAGTAGATCCGCGACGAGGCGTGCGGTGATCGGGACGCGCGGCTGGTCCTTCTTATCGGTGCGGCCATAGGCGTAATAGGGCACGACCGCCGTGATCCGCCCCGCCGAGGCGCGTTTCAGCGCGTCGATCACGATCAACATCTCCATGATCGACTGGCTCAGCGGCGTCGAGAAAGGCTGGATCACGAAGACATCGTTGCCGCGCACACTCTCCAGCAGGCGGACGAAGATGTTCTCGTTACTGAAGGTGAAGATGTCGGCGCGGCCCGGATGTAGGCCGATGTCCTCGCAGACCGCCGCCGTCAGCGCCGGGTGCGCGTTCCCCCCGAAGATGGTCAATTGATCGTAGAGCGGCATCGGATCCCCCCCATTCCTGTGGCATGAGGCGGCACGCAGCGCTGCGCGCATCCTCGGTCGTCGCAACGCCTTATCCGTCGTCTCGGCCCAGGTTGATCAAGGCGTCGCGCGCGGCGGCCTGTTCCGCCAGGCGCTTGTTCGAGCCCTCGCCGACACCGAGCGCCCGCCCATCGACGCGCACCTCAACCGTGAAGGCATTGCCGGTGGCGGGCAGCCCGCGTGCCACCACCTCGTAGCTCGGGGTGAAGCGCCCCCCGCCGATCGGCAGCCCGCCGTCGCCGGCGAGGACTTTCGGGCGCTGCGCGGGATCTTGCACCAATTCTTGCAGTCGGCCCTTGTAGTTTTCGGAGGAGAGGCGGTCGATGATCGCATCCGCCTCGACGAGCCGCCCGGCCAGGAAGGTGGAGGCCATCGGCAGCCCGGCATCGAGGTAGATCGCGGCCAGGAGCGCCTCGAAGGCGTTGGCGAGGATCCGGTCGCTGAGGACATCGGGCGCGGTCTCGCCCTTGCTGAGGTAGAGCAGCGGGCCGAGGCCGAGCTGGCGCGACCAGTGCGCCAGGGTGTCGGTACGGATCAGCGCGACGCGCCGTGCGGTCAGATCGCCTTCGGGGAGATCGCCGAAGCGCTCGTAGAGCCAGGCGGCGACGAGGAAACCGAGGGTGGCATCGCCCAGGAATTCGAGGCGTTCATTGGAATCGCTCGGGTCGCGCCCCAGTTCGTTGACGTACGAGCGGTGGGTCAGCGCGCGGCGTAGCAGCTCCCGATCGCGGAAGCGCACGCCGAGTGCCAGCTCCGCGCGCAGTAGGCGCTCGCTATCGCTTGGCATCGCGCCCTGCCCCTGCATAACGATCGGGGGACCGTCCGCCATCTTAATCACCGGTTGCCAGGGCTGCCCGCAGGTCGATCCCGGCCTCGTCGGCGAGCCGGTTCAGGTGCTCCCAATCGACGGCGATCCGGTAGATATAGTGATTCGGCTCGCTCTGATCGGTCTGCGAGGTGGCGTAGTGCGGGCGGACCAGAAACTGCACCAGCGCATCCGCCATCGCATTCTCATCCTGGAGGCGATCATCGAGCGCGATCTCATGCTCGCCCGCTCGCTGCGCGGCGTAGGCGCGGCGCAGGCCGGACGCGAACGCGCCGCCGAGATCACTGACACGCTGGCGCTCGCGGTCGGCCTCGATGTGCTGATTGGTGTCGACCGTCTCCGCTGGCACCCGTGGCCCCGACGTCAGCTCGACATTCTTCTCCTCGACACGCAAGATCTCGCGCTCGATCAGGATATTCAGCAATCGGTCAACACTATCCGCCACGCTGCCCCCCCTCCGACCTGTTCGCGCGGGGCGCGTGCCGCCGCGTGACGGGCATTATACCTGAGGTTCGGCAAAAGGCGGCGCGGCGCGGCGGAGGGGCGAGTCCGGGCAGTAGACTTCGGTGGCGAAATCGATCCGCCGCCACTCGCGGTGTTGCCAGCGATAGCGCAGCAGGGCGCGGCGTAGCCCCCAGATGCGCGCGAGCGCCACGCCGACGTCGTGCGCCGCCTCGCGGTCCCCTTTCGCCCGTTGTAAGGGGAGCATCGCCAAGTCGTTGAGCAGCGCGACCGCGCAGACGGTCCACAATTGCACGGCGGGGAGGTGGCGGATCGCGTTGATGTAGCGCTCCGCGATCAGGTTGATGCGGAGCCGACCCCGTTTGTCCCGCAGCTCGATCGGCGAAGCATACGAGCGGACGTGGCTGGCGATCACCTCGCGCGCGAACATCGTGCGCCAGCGGAGCGCCCAGGTCTTGAACGCCAGATCGACATCCTCGCCGTAGGTATCGAAGAGCGGGTCGAACGGGCCGACCCCGTAGGTGTCGCGCAGCGCCTCGATCGTCGCGCGGCGCATGATCGGGCAGCACCCATTCGCCTTGAACGAGATACGCCAGGTGTCATCGTGCTCCTCTACCGAGCGGACCCGCAGGAAGACGCGCGTCAGTCCGACCACCGCGCCATCGAGCGGCAGCGCGGGCGGCGGATCGTGCTCCCAGAAGCGCCCATCGCCTTCTTCGCCGACTCGTAACACGTAGGGGCCGATAATGCCCACCTCGGGGTTGTCGCGGAAGCGGGCGACCGCCGCGCTGGCGAACGCGGGGTGCAGGACGACATCGGCGTTCATCGGCACGATGAATTCGCCGCGCGCCAGCTCGTAGCCGACGTTCATCCCGCGCGCGAAGCCGAGGTTGCGCGGCAAGCGGACGAGCGTCGCCACGTCCGCATAATCCGCCAACGCTTCGGCGGTGCCATCGGTGGAAGTGTTGTCCACGATGATCAGCTCGACCGGAACGCCGCGCTGTTCGAGCACGGAGGAGACCGAGCGGGCGAGCATGTGCCGCGAGTTCCAGGAGAGGATGACGATCGAGACGAGTGGTGCGGTTGCTGCTGTCGCCACGGGAATGACCCCTTTCCGAGTGTCTAGGCTTGTCACGACTGGCACTCGCGTTCGCCGCACCCTATAGCGTAGGATGCAGCAACGCGTGCATCGCGACATGTGCTTCAGGGTGCGACAGCGCATTTCGCCGTCAGGCGCGATGCGTAGAGAGATAGGATAGGGCATCGGATGGCGAGCGATAACGCAAGGACTGCGTGGTTCACGTCGGGCGACGCGCCCTTTGCGCCCTTGACCTGGCGCGAACTCGGCCCCTGGCGCGGCGGGCGGGTTCAGGCGGTGACCGGGCACCCCACCGATCCCGACCTATTCTACTTCGGTTCAACCGGCGGCGGGGTCTGGCGCAGCGACGATGCCGGGGCCAATTGGCGCAACATCTCCGATGGTTCCTTCCGGTCCGGCCCGGTCGGCGCGATCGCCGTCTCCGACGCCGACCCCGACGTGATGTACGTCGGGACCGGCGAGGGCGGGCTCCGGAACAACGTCACCGGGGGGGATGGCGTCTACCGCTCGCGCGATGGCGGCGTCACCTGGACGCACGCCGGCCTGACGGCGACGCAGAACATCGCCCGCATCCGCATCGACCCGCGCGACCCCGACCGCGTCTTCGTCGCCGCGACCGGGCATCGCTTCGGGCCGAACGAGGAGCGCGGCATCTTCCGCTCGACCGATGGCGGCGCAAGCTGGGAACGGGTGCTCTTCGTGGATGCGGATACCGGGGCCGCCGACCTCAGCCTCGACCCGCAGAATCCGCGTTTCCTCTACGCCGCCACCTGGCGGGCAGGGCGCACCCCCTGGGGCTTCACGGCGGGCGGGCAGGGCAGCGGCCTCTGGCGCTCGACCGATGGTGGCACGAGCTGGGAATCGCTCGCCGACGCACCGGGACTGCCACGCGGCACGATCGGGCGCATCGCGGTGGCCGTCTCCCCCGCCGACTCGCGCCGCGTCTACGCCCTGATCGAGGCGGAGGGGCAGGGGGGGCTCTATCGGTCGAGCGATCGGGGGCTGAACTGGACCTGGGCGAGTGCCGAGCCGAATCTGCTGGTCCGCCCCTGGTATCTGGCGCACCTCGTCGCCGACCCGCGCGATCCCGACACGGTCTACATCCCCAATCGCAAGCTCTGGAAATCGCGCGATGGCGGGCGCAGCTGGCAGCAGCTCAACACGACCTACTGGGATCAGCACGACCTCTGGCTCGACCCGCGCGCGCCGCGCCGGATGATTCTGGGCAACGATGGCGGCGCGGCGATCTCGCGCGATGGCGGCACGACCTGGTCCACGATCCTCAATCAGTCGACCGCCGAGCTCTACCATGTCGCGACCGACACCCGCTTCCCCTACCGGATCTACGGCGCGCAGCAGGACAACTCCACGATCAGCCTGCCGACCCGCTCGGTCAACGGGCCGATCTCGCAGGCCGATTGGTTCGACGTCGGCGGCGGGGAGAGCGGCCACATCGCCGTGCGACCCGATACCCCGGACATCGTCTATGCCGCCAGCTTCGCCGGGGAGGTGACGCGCTACAACCACGCGACCGGCGATCTCCGCACGATCGCCATATGGCCGGAGGCGTCCGACGGGTGGGGTGCGCGCGACCTGCGGCATCGCTTCAACTGGTCCACCCCGGTCGTCCTCTCGCCGCACGACCCCGATATTTTGTACATTGCCGGGGAATGTGTCTTTCGTAGTCACGATGAAGGGGCGACCTGGGCGACGATCAGTCCCGATCTCACGCGCAACGATCCGACGAAAGGGGGGCGAGCGGGCGGGCCGATCACCTTTGACAGCGCGGGCACCGACTACTACTGCACCATCATCGCCTTCGCCGAGTCGCCGGTCCGGGCGGGCGTCCTCTGGGTCGGTTCGGACGACGGACTGATCCATCTCTCGCGCGATGCGGGCGACAGTTGGGCGAACGTGACGCCGCCGGGAGTGCCGGAGTGGGCCAACGTCGCCGCGATCGAACCGTCGCCGCACGACGCCGCAACGGCGTACGCGGCGGTCACGGCGCACCGCACCGACGACTTCGCCCCGTACCTTTTTCGCACGCACGACTGGGGCGCGACCTGGACGTCGATCGTCGCAGGGCTGCCCCCCGACTGCTTCTTGCGGGCGATCCGCGCCGATCCGGCCCGGCGCGGGCTCCTCTACGCGGGGGGCGAGGGAGGCGTCTGGGTCTCGCTCGACGACGGCGAACGGTGGGCCTCGTTCCAGCAGAATCTGCCGGTCACGCCGATCTACGACCTCGCCGTGAAGGATGGCGATCTGATCGCCGCCACACATGGGCGCGGCTTCTGGGTGCTGGATGATCTCACGCCGCTGCATGCTGAAGAGGCCGCCGCCACGCCATATCTCTTCCCGCCGCGCCCGGTCGTGCGGGTGGCGCGCGAGGCATATCACATCACCAGCCTGATCGCGCTCGGCTATCCGCACGGCGCGGCGGGGCCGGACTTCGGCGCGTGGTTCCACTATCTGCTGCCGGAGGGCTTCGTCGGCGAGGTGACGCTGACGATCCTCGATCCGCTGGGCCTACCGATCCGCACTTTTTCCAGCGCCACCACGCCGATCACAAATGTGCCGCTCGGTCCCTACGCCCATCGGTTGCGCGGCTCTGCGGCGACGCTGGCGACGCGCGGGCGTGACGAGGGCGAGCCGGGGGTGCGGACTGGCGTGCTCCCCCCCGAGATGCAGGCCCGCCCGGAGGACGGCTCGCGCCCACCCCAGAACGTGGGCCTCAATCGCTTCATCTGGGATCTCCGCTATCCGGAGGCGGAGACGTTGCCGGGGCAGAACCTTGGCGGGATCACCGCCCCGCTCGCGCCGCCCGGTGAGTATCGTGCGCGGCTGACCGTGGCGGGGCGGCAGATCGAGCAGGGGGTTACGATCCTCCCCGACCCCCGCCTGGAGACGACCCCCGAGGGCTACATGGCCCAGCTCACCCTGCTGCTCGGCCTCCGCGATCAGATCACGAGGATCCATCGCACGGTCGGTATGCTGCGCGATTTGCGTGTCCAGACGCGCGATCGTCTGGTCCGCCTGGGCGGCGACACGCCCGCCCAGGCGAATGCGCGCGCCATCTGCGAGGGCTTCCTGGCGGCACTCGATGAACGCGAAGGCGCGCTCATCCAGCCGCGTATCAACGATCGCGCGCGCGAACAGGAGGGCTTGGATTCGCCGGTTGGCCTCGATGTGAAGCTGGCAGGTCTCGGCTACTTCGTGGCGAAGTCGGATCGCGCGCCGACCGCCGCACAGGTCGCCGTCTACGACGACCTTGCGGCGCGCACCGAAGTCGCGGTCGTGGCGGCGCGCGGGCTCCGCGCCGCGCCGCTCGCTGCGCTCGATGTGGCGTTGATGGCGGCGGGGCTGCCCGCGCTCGCCCGGTGATGAGTCGGCGGTCGGCAGTCGGCAGATATGGCTCGGGGCCGCA
>JAABUM010000839.1_pt1 | contig 50136 bp, 55 predicted proteins | sample 5559161 | NCBI WGS metagenome assembly JAABUM01 (sample SAMN10711868, study PRJNA513369) | rock metagenome | isolation source: Antarctica rocks | place: Antarctica: Victoria Land, Siegfried Peak nord
GGCGACCCTGAGCTACGCCCCTCCTTCGATCACGTCGAGGAATCCATCGACCGCTGGATTGACCAGGCCAAACTCGTCGCGTAAACTTGACTCATTCGCACCACGTTTGCCTGTAGTAGGAGTCTAGTCACTCGCCCCTCGCCACTCGTCACTTGAGGAATTATGAGCACCATTCGCGACATTTCCGATCAACTCTTGCTGGGGCCGCGCGTGCGCCAGAACCACGCTCTGGAGCACGCCACCATCGCCCTGCTCTCGCCGCGCCACCCCAAGGTCGTCTTCACCGGACGTTCCACCGCCAACGGCTTCTATGTGTGGGGACAGGCCACGCCGGAGGCCGTGCGTAAGGCGGCCGACGAAGCGTTGCAGCGGCTGCGCACGAGCGAGCCGGGCATGGCGATCCACCCACGCTGCGGCACCAACCTAGCCGTGGCCGCCGTGATGGCCGGTGTCGGCGCCGTCGCCGCCGGCCAGATCCCGCCGCAGCGCAACCGCTACAGCCGTGGTGTGCTGGCCTCGCTCGGCGCGCTGGCCGTGGCGCAGCCGGTCGGCTTCTTCGTGCAGCGCCACTTCACCACACTCACACCCAGGGTGTCGCTGCGCATCGTCGACGTCACGCCCAAGCACGGCGTCTTCGGCGCGGGCTGCTTCGTGCGCACGACCCACGACAGCGAAAGTGGACAGTAGACAGTCGGAAGTCGGAAGTCGGAAGTGAGTACCCTATCGCGCCGCCAAATGGGGGAACTGTCCAGCACAGCCACTTCCGACTTCCGACTTCCGACTTCCGACTCTGATGTCCCGCTGCTGGACGCGACGGATGTCTCGCACTCCTACGGCGCGTCCCCCGCGCTACGGAACGTGTCGCTAACGGTCTGGGCGGGCGAACTCGTGGCGCTGGTGGGGCGCAACGGCGCGGGCAAGTCGACGCTGCTGCGCCTGCTGGCCGCGTGGACGCGGTCGAGCGGGGGCGGTATCCGCGTGTGCGGGCGCGATGTCCGGCGCGACGAGCGCGCCGTGCGGGAGCACGTCGTGTTGGTCCCCGATACGCCGCGATTCTACGACGAGTTGACCGCCTGGGAGCACCTCCAGTTCGTGGCGAACGCCCACCGTAAGGGCGGCTGGCAAGAGGAGAGCGAGCGCCTGCTGCGCTACACCGGCCTGTGGGCGCAGCGTGACGCGTTCCCGCTGACCTACTCGCGCGGCATGCGCTACAAGCTGGCCTTGTGCCTGGCGCTGCTCGTCGAGCCCGACCTGCTACTGCTGGACGAGCCGTTCGGGCCGCTCGACCCCGTCTCGGCCGATCGCGTGTGGACGCGGTTAGAGGCGTCGCGTGATCGGGGTATGGGCATCCTGCTCAGCACCCATCAGCTCCCGCCTGGCGCCACGCCGGACCGCTATATCGTGATGGAGGAGGGCGAGCTTATCGCCGCGGGCACGCCGGATGAGCTGCGCGGAGCGCTGGACATCGACGACCTCTCGCTCGATACTCTGCTGCGCGCGGCCTTGGACGAGAGCGACGAGGCCGAGGACGACCCTTACGCCGATGCGTGACGCGCGCCTCGTGCTGTGGCTGCGCGGCCGCCAGGCCTACGGCGTGACGCGGTACTGGTTGCGGGCCGGATTCGGCGTCAATCCCGCCAACAACTCGACCTCCGAGCGCCTCTACAGCGTCTACTTGCTCCTGTTCGCGGCGCTATGGCTGCCCGCGATGTGGCTGACCTTGGCCAGCGCGTCGGCCAGTATTGGACTGCTCGTGGGCGTGGCGCGCCGTCCGCTGCTCTTGGCGGCGCTGCCCGGCCTGGTCTACCTGTTACAGATCGGCCTGATGATGGCCGCGTTGCGCGCGAGTCCGCTCAAGCTCACCTTCGCCGACATAGCCTACGTCGCCGGCGCTCCCCTCCCACGCGCGATCGTCGTGCTGGTTGGCTTCCTACGCGTCGTGGTCGTTCGCTTGCCCATTGTCGTCCTCGTTGCGGCGCTAATCGGTGTGGCCCTGACGGGCGCGACGGGCGCGGGCGCCGCCGACGCGGTGGGGCTGCGCGCCGGGGCGACAGCGCTGCTTCTCGGGGTGTTCGGGTGGGCGCTGGCCTGGGCGGTCGGGGCCGCGCGCCTGGCCTATCCGCGGTTGCGGCGTCGCTTCGTGTGGTTGACGCCGCTGCTCTTGCTCGTGCTGGCCGCCGTTATTCCAGAGATCGTGCTATGGCCGGGCCGCGTGCTAGAGGGGGTCATACGCGGGCGGGAGGCGGGGGTGGGGGCGCCACTGCTCGCGGCGCTGGCCGTCCTGTCGCTGTTCGCGCTCGGCTGGGTGGGGGCGCGGGTCAACCTGACCGTCGTGGCCGACGAGAGCCTGCTCTACGCGCGTCTCTCGTCGCTGGGCATGCTGGGCGTGCGCGATCGTGACCTCACGCGCCAGGTTCGTACACGCGCCGGGTTCGCGCCGCGCCGGCGCCGGCTGCGCCTCGCGTCCTGGACGGGGGCCGGCGCTCCGGCGGCGCGGGCCACGCTCACCTATGCGCGCCATCTCACGCTGCTGTGGCCGTTGGCGCGCGATACCGGGTTGGTCGTCGCAGGGTGCCTGCTGCTCTCGGGCCGCGTGCCAACGGGCGGCGCGTACGGGCTCGCGCAGCCATGGATCGCCTGGTTGTTCCTCGTCGTCGCGCTGCCGCCGCGTGGGCTGCTGCAGGCGTTCCGCACTGACATAGACGAGCCTTTCCTGCGCCAGTTCGCGCCGGTCGACAACCTGTGGCTCTTGCAGGCCGACGCCGCCGCACCCACGGCGGCGCTCATGCTCGTCGCCGCCGTCCTGCTGCTCATCGCGCACGGCGCGCTGGCCGCGACAGTGACCAGCCTCGTGTTCGTCCCCGTGCTGACTCCGCTGCTGGCGCTGTGCCAGGGCGTGAGCCTCGTGCGGGTGACGGCGGCGCGGATCCGCCTGCCCTACGCCTGGGTCGCGGGCGTCCTATGCGGCCTCGTCATGGTCGCGGGCGTGCCGGGGCGGTCGCCGCTGACGGCGCTGGTCATCGCGGGCGGCGCGTGCGTGGGTTTGAGGCGGCTTATCGCGGCGGACGGTTAGCCGTTGATTTCGACCAATCGCTCTCCTGATAGTAGAAAATCAAGCGCGTTGGGTAAAGTCGCGCTCAAAATCTCGCGCAAGCGCGCATTAGATGTGTTCCCGCACGTCAATCAAATGACCTGCGGTGGCGGCCCATGGCGATCGATCAAGTCAACGAAATCGCGATCCTTGGTCATGACAATCACACCCTGTGCTTTGGCGGCCGCGAAAATGTCCCGATCGTCGGCGTCCCTCATGCCCAGGTCGCGCACAGCGACTGCGTCAACCCCATAGGTCTCCGATATCCAAGGGGCGATCTCCGGCGGTAATTGCGCATCTACCCAGATCGTCACGCGACTAACACGGGGTGGTCAAGCTTCCGCGCGGCATAGACGAGCGCGGCGCTGAGATCGTCCACCTCAAGATCGGGCATCTCGGCAAGGATCTGATCGCCGGTCAATCCGGCCGCGTAGAGGTCAAGGACATCTGAGACCCGGATTCTCATGCCCCGGATACAAGGACGGCCGCCGCACTGTTGCGGATTGATCGTGATTCTGTCAAGGACATTGGGCATCGCGTCGCTCCTGAGGCCATGCATTCATATCATACTCCTTGTAGTATAGGACGTAGGCCAAGTAACAGTTCTCACGGGCGTCCCCTATACGCTCGTGTCCCTCGATGCCTATACGAATGAGCGCCTGGCCTCATGGCACGCGTCCTGCTTGCCCTATAGCACGTCAGGCACGCCATGTGTAGCGAAAGGGATGACAGATGACACACACGCAGGAGCCGGTCGATAGCCCAGTGGATTGGGTCGCGGAGCATACACGGCAGTATGTCGCGACCGACGGCGCGGAGGGACACTTGTGGCATGGTGTCCCCACGCTACTCTTGACGACCATCGGACGGCGCTCAGGCCAACCGCGCCGCACGGCATTGATCTACGGCCGGGACGGCGACCGATATCTCGTCGTGGCCTCCAAGGGCGGGGCCGCGGAGCACCCGCTGTGGTATGGCAACCTATGTGCACAGCCGGAGGTGGAGGTGCAGGTCGGGGCCACGCGTTTTCGTGCGCAGGCGCGCACCGCCAGCCCTGAGGAGAAGCCGCCCCTGTGGCAGCAGATGGCGCGGATCTGGCCAGCCTACGACGCCTACCAGATGAAGACGCCGCGTGATATCCCCGTGGTGATCCTCGACCCCGTGGGGTAGCGGCCCGACCAGCGCCTCTTTGTGCTGGACTGGCAGCATCCGATACCGGCTCAACGAGAAGTGATAGCAGTAAGCTTGTAGCGGTACGGGCAGTGGCTCATGATGCGAAGTGGCATACTAAGCCTTTCTTCCATCTGACGAGGCATAGACGAGCGCGGCGCTGAGATCGTCCACCGCGAGATCGGGCATCTCGGCAAGGATCCGATCGGCTATCAATCCAGCCGTGTAGAGGTCAAGGACATCCGAGACCCGGATTCTCATGCCGCGCGTCAATCCTACTGTGCCTGTTCGAGGTACTCTCCCGACTGAAACTCGCCCCGAGTCATGCCCTCGACAAGCACGAGCGCTCGACGTGGACGTCGTTGACTGTGGCTATCGTCCGCGCTGTAGCCGACAACCGTCACAGCGCGCATACCGCTGGAGCGGGTGCGGAGATGGGCGGGCCCGAGCGTCAGCGGTTCTCCGTAGACCTCTACCTTCAACTCCACGCGGTCTGTCCTTTCCTGTCGTTGCCCTAAGCCAAGCACCTGCGCTACCACGCGGAACGGTGACGGTATGGTCCCGGCGGACGGCCCATGCGTGTTTATCCCGCCAACCTCGGTCAAGCTCACCTAAATGTAATCCTTGGGTCCCACACGGAAAAACGAGCGAACCGTATGCGGAATCCTTTACGCGTCCGCCCACGCCTCTCACAGTCCGGGGCATCTAATCGGCCCTGTCTGTGGGAGACTAGTACACGTTGGCCGAAATATCTTAGCGGTTCAAGTGGGCCGTCGAGACACGTTAGTGTCCGTGGTTTGCCATGCGACGTCAGTCGCAGGCTGTTGCCGCATGCACGCTTATTTAAGCCAACGTGTACTAGGGGCGCACGCCATCCGTGTCCACATCCCACTCCCCGTAGCACTCTGGGCACAAATGTGTGAGCGTGCTCTCGGTGACCTGATGGTCCCTGAACCGCGTAAACCCGCCTTCTTCGGTGACACGATAGGCTTCCTTCGCTTTCGATTCGAGTACGCGCTCCCCGCATGACCCGCAGATGATTTTGCGCTTCGTGGTCCCGTCGCCCATCATCAAAGTCCTCCGTCACAGCAGAGGGCAGGAGTCAGGCCAGGTGGGTCGTCCTATGCGGGTTGTCTGGCTGCTGCTCCTGCCGATGCGGCTTCTCCTGGTCGTGGCTGGCCCATAGTCAATGCTCGATGTCTTGGGGCATCGGGGGTATGTCCGCGCCCTTGTGCCTGAGCTTGGTGTAGAGGTCGCGCGTGTGCTTATCCAGAGGAAGCTCGTCGGCATCCCACAGGTACGTGTACATTTTCGCGACGAAGTGGGGGACGTGTTGGAGCAGCGCCTGCAGTACCTCCGGGACCGTCATTGGCAGGCGCGTCAGGGCCTCGGACTGCTTGACGATAACGCGGGCCATGGCGTCAGGATCGCGGTCGTGGAGATAGCTGAGGAACTCGTCGGGGTGCTGCACGGCGACGCCGTGCGGCGTGAGCGCGCCGTGGGGGAAATCTTTGAGGTTGAAGGTGACGATGATCTGGGCGGCCGCCTGGATCGCCGCCGCGAGCACATGGCGATCTTTCTCGTCATTGGTGAGCGCGGGGATGAGCGCATCGTAGCCAGTCACGAACGTGCGGCGCAGGTGCGTCCTGATCATCCCCATGAGATGCCGTGCCTGCTCCGGGGTTTTCACGGCGCCTGCTTTGACGAGATTCCGCTCCAGTTCCACCATGATGTCCACTGTTAGATAGGCGCGGTACAGGTTGGCCTGCGTCGCCCGGAAGAGGGTATCCCGCAGCGAATTGGGGAAGAGCACACAGGTGTCGAGGACGGCCGAAACGTGCGGAGCGATCGGGACCACGGGCAGCCACCTCTTTCGCATCGAAGGAATCCCGTCCAGGCTTGCGAATTGGCCGAAACGCCCATAATAATTTGGAACCCCAGCCGGACCTTTTGCCCTCATGTACCCAGGAAAACGAGGGCGGGCGCAAGGCCGCCGGAGAATCGGAAACCGGGGCTAAACGCGTGCGCGGCGCTTGCGCTCGATAGGCGCGGCGCGGCGACTAGTTGTCGTAGGCGCCGCAGACCGCGAGGAAGTCGGCCATCTCGTCCAGACCTTCCTCCAGCGCGCGGTCCTGCCGTTCCTTGTACGCCAGCACATCGGCCAGGTGGACGCGGCGATGGGCTCCCACCTTTCTGAAGTGGATCGCGCCTTCCTCAAGCAGCTTGACGAGGTGCGGACGCGACACATTCAGTAGGTCCGCCGCCTCCTGTGTGGTCATTTCTTTCCGCAACGGCACGACGCCCACGCTGTCTCCGACGGCCATGATGGCCACCGCTTGCTGTAGCAACCGCCGCAGGGGCTCCGGTATGTCGAAGGTCGTGCCGTCGCGCGCGAACTGCAACTCCCCGACGTACCGCTCCAGCCGCCTGATGCTCTCGGCGTCGCGCTCGGTCAGCACGCCCGGCTTGCCGCGCTCCAAAATTGTCGTTGCCATGGACCGGTACTCCTTGTCGGCCCGCACGACGGTGCAAAGCCATATGCGCCGTTGATTCTCGTCGATTTTGCTTACGCGCCCTGCTGGCCCTCTACATGCCCTACGCACGCATGGGTGCGTCCCTCTTATGACTCAAGGATACACTAACCCGCCAGCACACGCAATATTCGAAATGATCATCCGAAATAGTCAAAAAGACGCCTGACGCGACAGCAGGCGGCGACAGGTGAGGGGAGCGCATCGAGAAGGCCGTGAGCAGCAACGGAACAGTGAGCTGGGTTTAGGTTTCTGTCGTTTGCCGTATGACTACGGTCGCGTGCCGTGCCTCACAATCGGGGGGTACACCCGATGGACGATGGGCAGATAGGCGATGGGCCAGGGTCTGTGAAAAGTCAGGCAGAGCGGGTCCTGGGAACTTTGGGCACAAGCAAGCGGAGGGCCTTGGTGGGACGGGAGCGGAGATGCTGCCGGAAGGCGGCGATCTCCGTGGCGCCGGTGCGGCGGATGAGGGTGAGAGCAAGATTGCGGCAGGCGGCCATACCGTCAGCTTCGGGCCGCCGGCCCTCCTTGCTGAGCTGCGCCGTGGCTTCATCGCGCCGGCCCCGCGGGCGTCCGGCCCGCCTACGCTCGCGCTCAACCCGCGGGTCATCTATCCGTCGGGCGGCCACACCTACGGCGGGATGGGTTTCGTCAATTCGGGACTGCTGATCGCGCCGAAGCCGCACCCCTTCGCGCTGACATTCACCGCGCCCGGCGTCTACCACTACGCCTGCCTCATCCATCCCGGCATGGACGGCATCATCACGGCGCTCCCGGCCAGCCAGTAGGCGCGGCGGCGTTCAGTCCTATCTCCGCCGCGTCAATCATGGCGGTCCGCCGCGATTGACGCGGCGGGGGTAGCAGCGTGTCGTTCCTACGAACAAGAGGAGATCCGGCGATGTCCGTCATCACGCACAACTCATCCGATCATCCCGTCCCCCTGTGGGTGGACCGGCGTGCCGCGCTAGGGGTAGCTGCCCTCCTGGCCGGCTTCCTGGTTACGGGACAAGGGCGTCAGGTCGCAGCGCAAGAGCATCAGCGGGGACGCCCTCATCACCTGAAATCGCCCGTCGTGGTCGTCCGTAGCCATAGCCAAGCGGTGACCGCGGTCTTAGCCACAGCGGTAGACCTGCAAAGCACGTTGTATCCAGCCCTCCCCGGCGTGAACAGGCTGTCCCTCCGGGTGATCGGCGCCAGGTCCATGGGCATGGGAACAGCGGGCGTGCTCACGCTGCGCGTGCTCATGCCGGGCATGACCATGCGTCCGATCGACGTGGCGCTGCATGAGCAGGCCCGCCAGTACCGTATCCCCTACCCGACTGGGGCCGGTCGCGCCGCCTACGCGGTCAAAGACGACCTCGCCGCCGCAGTGGCCGGGGCGCTGGTCGGCGAGGGCTACGAAGACCGCGTCTACCACCTGACCGGCCCGCGGGCGCTCAGCACTGCGGACCTGCACGACATCGTGGCGCGGGTCACCGGCGTGGAGGTGGTGTACCACCCGGCGGACGACGCCGATTACCTCGCCGCGAGCCCCGGCACGCCGGCCGCGTTCGTCACGCTGTACCACGCGGTGCGGGAGGGCTTCGCCGATGTCGCGACCGACCACATCGCCGTGCTCAGCGGCCGGCAGCCGGAGTCGCTGGAGGAGTACCTGCAACGACGCTGGGCGGCGCGGGCAGGAGAGGGAGACAGATGATAGGTGGCCGAGTCCACGAGAGCGGATAGGAGCAATGACAGTCGGGCTACAACCAAGGGCAGGGTCACGATGCCCTATCGACGGACTGCCCGTGCTCCTGATTGGGTTGTGGGCATGGCTTCGTCGGCGAGGGTGGCGCGCAGGGGCGTGAGCACGACATCCGTCCTTGACATGCCGGTCCGGTGCGCGATCTCGTCCAGTTGGCGCATTACTGCTCTGGTATCTTGAGTATGCAAGCCCATCGCCGCGCCACGCGGCAGGCATAGCGCGTGTGCGCCAGGTTGACCATCCCGCCCATGACGTTCGTATAGGGGTCTACGTATACCGCCATCAAGGGGAAGGAGGATTTATGGCTCAGGAGCATTGGAGCGCCGTCGACCGCTACCTCACCGATCTGCTCGCGCCGGCTGACCCTGTGCTGGAGACGACGCTCCAGGCCAGCGCCGACGCAGGCTTGCCTCCGATCAATGTGTCGCCGCCTCAGGGCAAACTGCTGCACCTGCTGGCGCGGGCACAGGGCGCACGGACCATCCTCGAGATCGGCACGCTCGGCGGCTACAGCACGATCTGGCTGGCGCGGGCGTTGCCCGCCGACGGTCGCCTGATCACGCTGGAGGCCGATCCCACGCACGCCGACGTCGCCCGCGTCAACATTGCGCGCGCCGGTTTAGCCGCCATCGTCGAGGTGCGTCTGGGGCGAGCGCTTGACACGCTGCCGGGACTCGTCGACGAGGGGCACGGCCCCTTCGACCTGATCTTTATCGACGCCGACAAGCCAAGCACTCCCGACTACTTCATGTGGGCGCTCACGCTCTCGCGTCGCGGTAGTCTGATCATCGTCGATAATATCGTGCGCAACGGCGCGGTGGCCGACGCCGCCAGTAGTGATCCCGCGGTACAAGGGGTGCGCCGCTTCACCGACCTGCTTGCCGCGGAGCCACGCGTGAGCGCCACGGCGATCCAGACCGTGGGCGGCAAAGGCTACGACGGCTTCGCACTCGCGCTCGTCATTGAGTAAGCCGCCATTGGCTGCTGAAAAGTCTTCAACAAAATCAAGGAGCGAACAGATGAGCCAAGTGCGAAAAAGCGAAACCAACACGCTGTTAGGGTATCCGGCTGATGCGCGCTTATTGATTATTAACGCCGATGATTTTGGAATGTGTCACGCCGTCAATGCAGCGATCCTGCGCTCACTCACGGAGGGTGTGGTCTGTTCCACGACCTTGATGGTTCCCTGTCCCTGGGCCTTACACGCCATGCGTCGGCTCGGAGAAAATCCCGCTATTCCCTTCGGCGTTCACCTGACGGTCATCCGCGATACCGTCAATGACCGGTGGGGCCCGCTCACCTCCAGGGACAAGGCGTCCTCCCTGATTGATGAGATGGGCTATTTCTACAGCTTGGAACGCATCCCCGAATTTCTGGCTCAGGTCAAGTTGGATGAACTGGAAGTGGAATTCAGAGCGCAGATCGACACCGTGCTGGCGGCCAAGCTCACGCCGACCCATCTGGATTGGCATTGTCTGCACAGCGGCGGCCGGGCCGACATCTTCGACATGACGCTGGGGCTGGCGCAAGAATACGGACTCGCGGTGCGCGTTGCTGAACGCCCTTGGATCGAAAAAGTGCAGCGTCAGGGCTTGCCCACCGACGACTATGACCTGCTGGATAGTTTTAGGCTGGAGATAGGTGATAAGTCAGCCCGTTATGCTCAAATGCTGCGCGACCTCCCGGTGAGGTTGAGCGAGTGGGCGGTTCATCCCGGTCTCGATGATGCGGAGTTACGCGCCATACAACCCGATGGAGCGCGGGTGCGCCAGACGGATTTCGACTTCATGATATCCCCCGAGGCTCGTGAAATTATCCGACAGGAGGGGATCACGTTGCTCAGCTACAAACCGCTTCAGAAGGTTTGGCAAGATAGATAAACCTTTCCCCTGTGTAAGGCGCAGACGGACCGGCGCCACGATACCAAGGGGACCCTTCACTCGATCATGCTGAGACGGCGCTGCGTCGCGTCGATGGTGAACGTTTCCCCGAGGACATCGGCGCCCTGGCGGACTGTGACGCCCGTCACGATCCGCTGTACGCTGGATACTACCTGCCCTGACTCTACGTCGACCGCGAAGCGCACGGTCTCCACGCCTGTCTCCTCGACGTGGGCCGCCTCGCCTCCCACGGGCATGACCCTCGTGGCGTACAGCGGACATTTGTGAGTTCCGCATCATGCGTGACCGCCCTCGGTTGTGCGACACTAGCTCTCGTGGGGTGACGGACGGGTCGTTGTGGGGACGCCGGTCTGGCCGTCGCCCACTAATCCTCTTACGACACGATCAGATGGTACGGACCGTGACACCTGGGCTACGCTCTCAGCCTCTGAACGGAAGCCGCGTGTCGTCCGGGCGATGGACTCCGCCCCTCCGCCCAACGTCCTAGGCTCTCCTGGCCTTTCGCGCGAATTCAACGCGCGCCAAACGTTGTTTACTAGGGACAGGGACAAGAACAGACGACTGGAGCCACTGATGGATACCTTACCCTCGTGTCCCGCCTGTAGCCAGACCAACGCCCTCGTCGAACTCGGGGCGCGCCTCGATCGCCCCTACCGCTGGCGGCCCTGGACGACCACGCCGACGCGGCTCTACCTCTGTGTCTGGTGCACGGCTTTGGTGGAGGCGGGATCGGAACACGGCCCGATCGTCTACAACGCGCCAGAGCGCGCCGACCCCTCGACCGCGAAGCACGGCAATATACGGCGAGGCATAGCGCGCGCGGCCCGACCGCTGCTCACGGTCTATGTGGCGTCGGAGGGCGAGCAGAAAGCCGAGTCCCGCATAGCCTAACCGGATATGGTAGCGCTTGCCCTCGATAGCAGTCGGAGTGATGGGCGCGGTGCGTAGACGGCCACCGCCATCCATACCGCGACACCCTCATATCGCGGTATGGATGGCGGTGGCCGTCACAATGGCAGGCGGCTATCGACTGTTACTGCGCGGGCAGCGCGCCCTGGTTGCCCGTGTAGCTGCGGCCGTCCGTCGTGTTGGCGATGTTCGTCGCCACGAACGAGTCGTTGGCGCCCGCGCTCGTCACCGTGAACGTCGCCCCCAACGCGCCTGCCGGCAAGCCCGCCGCGTCGGTGTTGACGTTGACCGTCACGATGTTGCCGGCCGGGACGTTGTAGACCTGGCTCTTGCTGCCGTTCCCTGAGTAGTACGCGCCCGTCACCGTGATCGGCGCGCTCGTCGGGTTGTATAGGAACACCGTCTGCTGCTCGGCCTGACCCGCCGCATCGACCATGTTCAGGTCGGGGAAGGCGGCGCTCTTCACGCCGGCCGGGGCGCCCGTCGGGGCCACGCCGGGGTGCGCGCCCGCGTTGGGGCTGCCGCCGAAGTACTGCGGCTTCTCCGCCACGAAGGGGCTCGCCGAGGTCAGCACCGTGGCGTAGATCGAGGCCGTGTTGCTCACCGCCTGGTTGGCGTTGAGCGTCTCGCGCGTCCCAGGAGCCACCGCGAGTGAGGTCGAACCGATGTTACGACCGAGCGCGTCGTAGAACTGCGCCACGATCGTGGACGAGACCGGCGACGTGCCGGGGTTGAGGACCGTCACGAAGGACTGGTCGCCAGGGCGCTGCGCCAGCCCGGCGCCGCCGGCCGAGCCGTAGGCGAAGAGGTACTGGTTGCCCACGGTCTGGATGCCGGCCTTGGCCGTCGAGCCGTACTTGGCCGAACCGTCGCCGTCGCCGAAGTAGAGCACGCGCTCCGCCATGACCGGCTGGTCGCTGGTGACGACCAGGCCAAGCGACTTGTTGGGGATGCCCAGCGTGTCGCGGCGGATGTTGCGCGTCACGCGGCCCTGCGGAGGGATCTGCAGCGTGAGCGTCTGCGTGACGCTGCCCGTCGCGCCCTGCGGCGCGAAGTTAACCGTCACGTTGGCCGTCGTATTACCGGGATTGGCCAGCGTCAGGTACTCCTGGAAGGAGGCGCCGGTGTAGCCTTCGGCGAAGTAGAAGGTCTTGCCCAGGCTGGGGTTGCCGAGCGAACTGTTGGCGTCGAGGACGCCGGCCGCGCCGGTACGGCGAATGATGCGCTCGGCGGTGACACGCGAGGCCGACGAGACGACGGCGGCGACGTTCTTGTCGGAGCCGACATCGGTGTTGACCGACTCGCGCAGGGTACTGGTCGGCGCGATCGAGCGCGTGACCACGACCGGTGAACCGCCCTCGATGAGGTACTGGATCTGCACCGTCGCCGTGAAGGGGTTGGCGTTGAGGATCGAGAGCGTCTCGTTGAAGGTGGCCCGACCATTCGAGGTCAGGCGGCCCGTGTAGCCCTCGGCGAAGTACAGCGTCGTGGGACCGTTGTTGGGCGATGGCGTCGCGGTGGTCGTGTTTGTACTCGTGCTCGTGGCCGACGGCGTCGCGGTGGTCGTGTTTGTACTCGTGCTCGTGGCCGTGCTTGTGTTCGTGGCCGATGGTATCGCTGTGTTCGTGTTTGTCGCTGTGGGACTCGGCGTGGCGGTACCGGCGGGGATGGTAGGTTGCGCCGTCCCCGTAGCGGCGCCTGTGCCGGTCGCGGTCGGGTTACTCGTTCCCGTGGCTGTCGCTGAGTCGGTCGCCGTCGCCGTTGGCGCCGTGCCGGCGGACTCATACGCGCCGCTGTCGCAGGCGGACTTGTCCGCGCCTGGGCGGGAGACCCCGCGCTGATCGGTGGGCAGGCATAGGCCGCTGGCCGGTGGCACGATGCCGATGGCCGGGCTGCCGGGGAGGAGGGCGTACGTGAGCGTGGAGCCGCCGTTATCGGCCAGCGGACCGAGCAGGGCGTCCTGCCCGACGATGTCGCCGGGGCCGGGAGTATAGGCGCAGCCCGTGGAGGCGCCCAAGACGAGATAGCCGCCCGAGACGAGCGCGCCGGCGCAGTCAGGTCCGTTCGTGGCGGTATTGCCGCTCAGGATCGAGGCGGCGAGGGTCGGTGTCACGTCCGTCGCGTTGGCGATACCGCCGCCGGTTGACGCGCTGTTGCCCGCGATGGTGACGGCCGTGGCGCTCAAGGCGCCCGTGGTCGAGATGGCTCCCCCTTGTGCGACAGCCGCGTTGGCGCCCATCGTGACATTGGTCAGCGTGATGTCAGCCGTCGCCAGGACACCCCCGCCGTCGGCGCCCGCCGTGTTGCTCACCACGGCGTCCTGACTCAGCGTGGTCAGCCCCGTAGCGACGAGGCCGCCGCCGTTCGTTTGCGCGGAGTTGTTTATCACCGTGCTGGCCGTAACAGTCAATGGGCTATTCACGTACAGGCCGCCGCCGCTGTTCGCGGTGTTGCTCACCACCGGGCTATTCATGATCGTCACGGGGCCGCCACTGATGGCGATACGCAGGTCATTGCCGGGGCTGCCGACTGTGGTGTTGTTCAGGAACCGGAGCGGCACGCCGAGGGCGTAGACGCCCCCGCCGTTGGAACTGGCGGTATTACCCTTGATTGGGCTGTTCGTCACCGTCAGCGGAGCGGTCGCGTAGATACCGCCCCCGTTAAGGGCGGTGTTGCTCATCACGGGGCTATTCGTCAAGGATACAGCAGCGTAGGCGCCGAAGATACCGCCGCCCGCCCCGCTGCTCGCGTTGTTGCCGGTAATCGTGCTATCCGCCAGCGTTGCGCCACCGCCGGCATAGACGCCGCCGCCGTCGGTGGCGCCAGAGAAGATCAAGCCGGCGGCAGACGCCGTGTTACTGGCGATGGTCGCGCTGCTCATGCTTAACGCGCCCAGCGCATAGACGCCGCCGCCGAAGCCGCTACTACCGCCCGGAAAGCCGGAGAAGTTACTGCCGCCGGACGCCGTGTTGCCGGAGATGGTCGCGCCGTTCACGGTCAGCGCGCCGCCCGCATTGTAGAACCCGCCGCCATGCCCAGGATCGTCACACCAGCGATGAGCGCCCGCCCGAGTCCCTTCGTGTACGCCCTACCCATTCCCATTTCCGTTCCCTTTCCCCTACGTTCTCGCCGTTGCCCTGGCTGCAAGCTCCAGTGATCGGCGCCGTACGGCCTGCTCACCCTGGCTCTGCCACAAGAACATCGTGCGCCGTATCAAATACGCATATAATGTACCATTATCAACACTCTTTTGCAACAATAACTCCATATAGGCTTATGGGCATGGGTACGCCCCGCGATTGTGAGAGAAGGCCTGACCTTAAAAGGTCATGGCAGGGACCGGACCTTGAAAGGTCTGTGTGGGAGCGATGCGCGTGTCACCCATCTGGCGCACGGCCATCGCAGCTGTCGCGCGCGAGACCTTTCAAGGTCCGTCTCCTGCCATGCGCTTTCAAGCGCAGGCCAACGGCGCTTGCCCTCACAATCACGGGGCGCACCCGGCGCGAGCGTGTTCCTTGACACCCCCACCATCCCTGCGACAATGGTCCTGGGAGGAGGACGCGCGTCCTCCTCGTCCTCCGCAGGCGGGGCGCCGGGGGGCGCGGCGCGGATGCACGGCGTTGCACGAGGAATGGTCGGCGGGCTGAGCGCGGTGCACGGGCGCGTGGCCCGTGCACCGCGCGTCTAGCGCCGCGGGCGCACGGATGGCCACGTCTCACCATCGGGGGGCGCGCCCCTATGAGCAAGGGTGTACCCCATGATTGTGAGAGGTGGCCTGACCTTGAAAGGTCATGGCAGACGACGGACCTTGAAAGGTCGGTCTGGGCGTGAGACGCGCGCCCTACCGTCAAACGTCTAGCGGTCATGGCGGTCGCGGCTGGCCGCCGCGAGACCTTTTAAGGTCCGGTCCCTGCCATGACCTTTTAAGGTCAGGCCCACGGCGGGCGTCATCACAATCACGGGGCGCGCCCCTATGAGCAAGAGGACATTGCCTCTAACCCCCCTTATGCGGTAAAATAATGGGGTGTTATAGTACAAGTGTCCTAGATATAGGGGATGGAGGGAGGCGAGAGCACATGGCAGTGAGGGCGAAAGACATGGCGCGCGCGCAGGAGTATACCGCCGACCAGATCCAGATCCTGGAGGGGCTCGACGCCGTCCGCCGCCGTCCCGGCATGTACATCGGCTCGACCGACTACCGCGGCCTGCACCACCTCCTCTGGGAGGTCACCGACAACGCCATCGACGAGCACCTCGCCGGGTGGGGCGACCGCATCCGCATCGTGCTCAACCGGGACGGCTCGGTCTCCGTCACCGACTGGGGCCGCGGCTTCCCCGTCGACCGTCATAAGAGCGGCAAGAGTGGACTCGAAGTTGCCCTGACCGTGCTGCACGCCGGCGGTAAGTTCGGCTCGGGTTCCTACAAGGTCTCGGGCGGCCTGCACGGCGTCGGCGTCTCCGTCGTCAACGCGCTCTCCACGCGCCTGGTGGCCGAGGTGCGCCGCGGCGGACGCCTCTACCGCCAGGAGTTCGCCGACGGCAAGCCGGTCGCCGACGTCGCGAACGTCGGACGCGCCAAGGACACCGGCACCACGATCACCTTCTGGCCCGACCACAAGGTGTTCGGGAACGCTGAGTGGAAGCTCGACCTGATCCACGACCGCATGCGCGAGACCTGCTACCTCAACTCCGGCCTAACCGTGCAGATCGTCGACGCGCGCGCCGAGCCTGAGAGCGCCTACTCATTTTATTTCGAGGGCGGCATCGTTTCCTACGTGCGCTTCCTCAACGAGAACAAGACCGTGCTGCACGCGCCCATCTACATCGCGCGCACCGTCGACACCACCGGCGTCGACATCGCGCTGCAGTACAACGACGGCTACAACGAAAGTACCTACGCCTATGCCAACAACATCCACACCGTCGATGGCGGTACGCACCTGACGGGCTTCCGCACCGCGCTCACGCGCGTGCTCAACGACCTTGGCCGCAAGGCCGGCTACCTCAAGGGCGACGCGTCGCTGACCGGCGAGGACGTGCGCGAGGGCCTCTCCGCCGTCATCTCGGTGCGCCTGCTCGAGCCTGAGTTCGAGGGCCAGACCAAGACCAAACTCGGCAACGCCGAGGTGCGTTCGCAGGTCGACGGCACGCTGGCCGAGGGGCTGGCCGCGCACTTTGACCGCAATCCCGGCGATCTCAAGAAGATCATCGAGAAGTGCTGGCTCTCCGCGCGCGCCCGCGAGGCCGCGCGCAAAGCCAAAGATCTGGTGATCCGCAAGGACCCGCTGATGGTCTCGACGCTGCCGGGTAAGCTGGCCGACTGCCAGGAGCGCGACCCCGCCAAGAGCGAGCTGTTCATCGTGGAGGGCGACTCGGCGGGCGGTTCGGCCAAGCAGGGCCGCGAACGCCGCTTCCAGGCCATCCTGCCGTTGCGTGGGAAGATCCTCAACGTAGAGAAGGCGCAGCCCGACAAGCTGCTTGAATCGGAGGAAATCAAGGCGCTCGTGACCGCGCTCGGCGGCGGCATCGGCAACAACTTTGACGCCAACCGGCTGCGCTACGGCACGGTGGTGATCATGACCGACGCCGATGTCGACGGCGCGCACATCGCCACGCTGCTGCTGACCCTGTTCTTCCGCCACATGCGCCCGCTCATCACCGACGGCCACCTGTACATGGCGCAGCCGCCGCTGTATCGCATCGCCATCGGCAAGGACGTGCATTGGGCCTACTCTGACGCCGAGCGCGACGCCATCGTCAAGCGGAGCGGAGGACGCAAGCGGCCCGACATCCAGCGTTACAAGGGCCTGGGCGAAATGTCGGCGAAACAGCTATGGGAGACCACCATGGACCCGGCGCAACGCACGCTGCTGCGCGTCACGGCCGAGAACCTGCTACACCTCGACGAGACCTTCACCATGCTCATGGGCAGCAACGTGCCGCCGCGCAAGAAGTTCATCGAAACGCACGCGCACAGCGTGAGCAACCTGGACGTGTAGCGCGTGGGGAGGGGAACGACAGTGACAACGACCGTTGAGCAGCGCGCGCGACAGTTGACGAGCGAACTGGACCGCTTCGTCCAGGTCGTCGTGGAGCACATGCGTCCCGAGCGCATCATCCTGTTTGGGTCGTTCGCCAACGGGCCGATCCACGAGTGGTCCGACCTCGACCTCGTCGTCGTCGCGGAGACCGACCTGCCGTTCTACGAACGGCTCAAACAAGTGATATTGCTGGTCCGCGCGCAGGTGGGGATAGATGTGGTCGTGTATACGCCGAGCGAATGGGAGGAGATGCAACGGGATCGCCTGTTCGTGCGTGTAGAGATAGCGGGTAAAGGTAGGGTCATCTATGAACGAGACCGATCAGTGGCTTGAGTACGCGAGCAACGACCTTCGCGCGGCCGACGCGTTGCTCGACGCCGCTATATACAACCAGGTTTGTTTCCATGCCCAACAATGCGTCGAGAAGGTGTTCAAGGCAGGTTTGATTGCCCAAGGCGACGTGTACCCACGCAGCCACAATCTCATTGCCTTGCTGAACCTGCTGGATAAGGACACATACACCCCACTCTTCGATCTATCGGATCGTCTGCGCTTGCTGGACCTCTTCTACACGTCCACGCGCTATCCCGACATCGTGCCAGGAGCGTTGCCCGACCGCATGCCGGAACGCGAGGACGCGGCCGAGGCGCTAGACCTGGCCCGGCAAGTATTCACTATCGTGCAAGGTGTGCTGGAGCAAAAGTGATAACGTTCGACGCCGGCGGAGCGCGCTTCAACTACCGTATCGCGGCTATTATCCGCCACGATGGTCATGTTCTCTTGTGCCAGGAAGAGGGGCAAGACTTTTGGTTCATGCCGGGAGGGCGGGCCGAGTTGCTAGAGCCCTCGACCGAGACGGTTGTACGCGAGATTCGTGAGGAACTGGGCGTTGAGGCGCGCGTCGAGCGCCTAGTGTGGATCGTCGAGAACTTCTTCCCCTGGATTGATGGTATCGACGCGCACGAGTTGTCCCTGTTCTATGCGCTCACCCTGCCGCACGATGCGCGCGTGTTCGATACCGGCAAGCCGTTTCGAGGGGTCGAGGACGATACTAAGCTGATCTTCGCCTGGCATCGGCTCGACGCGCTCGAACACGTCGCGCTCTACCCCACATTCCTGCGCACGGCACTACGGCGTCTTCCCGAGGCTATACAGCACATTGTGCACGTAGACAACAAAGAAGAGGACAGCCGCTCGATTCGCTGAGGACGGCTCACGGCTCACGGCTCACGGCTCACGGCTCACGACTCACGACTCACGACTCACGACTCACGACTCACGACTCACGACTCACGACTCCGGAGGATATATGGTCGCGGCAGCGAAGAACATGCAAGAGATTGACCTCGACGAGAAGATGCGCTCGTCATACCTCGATTACGCCATGAGCGTGATCGTGCGCCGCGCCCTGCCCGACACGCGCGATGGGCTCAAGCCGGTCCACCGCCGCGTGCTCTACGGCATGGCGCAGATGGGTCTGCGCCAGAGCGCGCCCTTCCGCAAGAGCGCTGCCATCGTCGGCGAGGTGCTTGGTAAGTACCACCCGCACGGCGACGCCTCGGTCTACGACGCGCTCGTGCGCATGGCGCAGGACTTCAATATGCGCTACCCGCTGGTGCAGGGCCAGGGTAACTTCGGCTCCGTCGACGGTGACAACCCGGCCGCGATGCGCTATACCGAAGTGCGCCTGACCGGTCTGGCCGAGGAACTGCTGGCCGACATCGAGAAGGCGACCGTTCCCTTTGTCGACAACTTCGACGGCAAGTTCCAGGAGCCGACCGTGCTGCCCGCGCGGCTGCCCGCCCTGCTGCTCAACGGCTCGGACGGCATCGCTGTGGGCATGGCCACCAACATCCCGCCGCACAATTTGGGCGAACTCGTCGACGCCATCACCGTCCTCGTCGACAACCCCGCCGCGTCCGTCGAGGAGTTCCTGGCCGTGATGCCCGGTCCCGACTTCCCCACCGGCGGCTATATCATGGGCCGCGAGGGCATCGCGCAGGCCTATGGCACGGGCAACGGCAAGATCACCCTACGCGCCGTCACCTCCATTGAGAAGGATCACCGGGGGCGCGAGTCTATCATCGTCACCGAACTCCCATATCAAGTGAATAAGGCCCAGCTGATCGAGAAGATCTCCGAGTTGGTGCGTGAGCGCAAGGTCGAGGGTATCGCCGCTATGCGCGACGAGAGCGACCGCAACGGCATGCGCGTCGTGATCGAGGTCAAGAGCGGCGTTCAGCCCAATACCGTCCTCAACACGTTGCTGGGCAAGACCAACCTGCAGATCACCTTCGGTATCAACATGCTCGGCCTCGTCGACGGCGCGCCGCAGACGCTCCCGCTCAAGCGCGCCCTGGCCGTGTTCATCGACCACCGCAAGGATGTCATTCGCCGCCGTACCGAGTTTGACCTCGATGAGGCTAACGACCGCCTGCATGTGCTGCAGGGCCTCAAGATCGCCATCGACAACCTCGACGAGGTCATCCGGGTCATCCGCGCCTCCAAAAACCGCGACGTCGCGACCGAGGGCCTGGTGAGTTCGCTTGATTTAACCGTGATCCAGGCCCGCGCCATCCTGGACATGCCGCTGGGCCGGCTGGCCGCGTTGGAGCAGCAGAAGATCGTCGACGAGTTGCGCGAGGTCGCGGCGCTGGTGCGCGAACTGGAGAGCATCCTGGCCTCCAAGACCAAGCTGCTCAATATCCTCAAGCGCGAGTTGCGCGATCTCAAGGACAAGTACGGCGACGACCGCCGCACGCGCATCCTCGACGCGGGGGCTAAGGACGCGCCGACGCACATTGAGGACCTCGTGCCGCGCGGCAAGACGACCGTGGCGCTGACGCTGGGCGGCTACATCAAGCGGCTTGACGATGGTAACGGCAGCGGCCGCAACGCCGGCCGCGACCCCATCATCGCGTACGTCGACGCGGGCACGCGCGACACGTTGCTGCTGTTCAGCGCGCGTGGGCAGGTCTACGGCGTGCCGGTTCACCGCATCGGGGCCGTGGCCAAGCGCTCCGACAAGGGCGCGGCGGCCGGCTCACTGGTCGACCTCGCGGCGGACGACCGCATCGTCGCGGCGGTCGCGGTGAGCGACACCCCGCCGCCGTTCCTGGTGTTCGCGACCAAGGGCGGGCAGGTCAAGCGATCGGCCACGGGCGAGTACACCGGGGCGCGCGGCGCGGGCATCGCGGCGCTGCGCCTGGACGAGGGCGACGAGTTGGTGGCCGTCGACACGAGCGACGGCGCATCCGACATCCTGCTCTCCACGCGTCAGGGCAAGGCCATCCGCTTCAAGGAGGACGAGGTGCGCGCGACCGGGCGCGTCGCGGGCGCCATGCGCGGCATCAAGCTGGACGACGGCGACGAGTTGGCGCGCGGCCCCATCGTGGTTACGCCGCGGCTCCCGCTAGTGGCGGCCTTCACCGATACGGGTTACGCGCGGCGCACGCCACTCGACGACTACCCCGTGCAGGGACGCGGCGGCGGCGGTGTCAAGGCCATGCCGCTGGGCGGCAAGGGCGGCAAGAGCGTGAACGCGGTGCTGTTCGTCACCAAGGGCGGCGACTTCGAGTGCACCGTCGACGCGGGGACGGGGCCAAAAGTCGCTGTCGTCGACGGCGCGGACATCCCCGTGGCCGATCGCGCCAAGATCGGCGTGCAGGTCACCGAGCCCGTCCTCGCCGTCTGCCCCAGCCTCGGCTCGGTGCGGTAATCCTGCCCGTTACATGTGTAGGGGCTCCCTTACGCGAGGTCCATCTCCGGCTGGCCCGCGCCGCTCAGGAGCGTGGAGAACTCCTGTTCGCCGGCGCCGTGGGTAGCGATCCCGTTGATGGCGCGGCCCTAGTCTTCACGGCGGAGGATGGCGCGGTAGTCGAGCGATTCGCCGCGGAGAACTCGTACGGCAGAGAAGGCTTGTCCACCGCATGGCGCGTACGGCCGTGGAACGTTGGTGTCGGCGGAGACTGACCGCGGTTCCATTGGGTTCTGCTGACTTGACATGTTATGGCCGAGCGACCTTCAGGTGAGGCGCGTAGATGCTGGCGTTTTCGGCCAATTTGATAGGCTTGGGCCTTGAAAGGGGCCGGGAATCAATGCTAACGAGTGCGCGAAACGAACAGCTTTCAGGCGCATCAGCAGAACCCAACGGAACCGTTCTGACGCTTCCCAATATGTCCCAACGGCACCTCTTTAGCCACTTCCCATGCTGCGCTGTAGGGCCACCATGAGAAGGTCGATGCCGATGGTCAGTCGCGCGCGAAAGTCCTCACGCGTGCTCGTGTCGTGTTTGATGCCGTATGCAATGCTAAGCAAGGTCTGGGTTACATCACTCGCCAGACGTCGGGGCTCGGTGGACACATCGGCGGCAATCGCGTCCGTGACCATCGTGGCGAAACGTCGCGGGTAATCCGTGACCAGCGGGCCGAGGAGGTCCGGGTTGGTCTCGATCAAGAGGGCCACGTCTGTCGTCAGCGGTCCGACGTACCGCCCGGTCCACTGGTCGAAGGCGTCGATGAGCCGATCGCGTAGCGGGCGCTCGGTGTCAGCGAGGGTGCGCGCGGCGGCGGCGACATCGCCATCGAGCGCATAGGTGACGGCGGCCCGAAACAGATCCTGCTTTGAGCGGAAGTAGAGGTACAGGCCCGGTCGGGAGATGTCCGCGGCGCGCGCAACATCCTCCATGGAGGTCTTCCGATAGCCGTGTCGCGCAAAGATCAGCAGGGCAGCGTCCAAAACGTGCTGGCGACGCCCACCCTCGGTCTCGCTCACGCGGAGGAGGTCGGAACGGGTCGAACTCATAAGCGACAGTATACACGGCGTTTAACGCGTTTGGCAATTTATACTAATACTGTATAGTTAGACAAGTGCCACAAACGTTAACGGTTCCTTCAGGAGGTTTTCATGACCACACCCGCTTCGCTCATCACAACCCGCTTCGACGCCACAAGCACCGCTGAGGATGTCGTGGCCGGTCTCGACCTCACCGGTGTCCGTGCTATCGTCACCGGGGCCTCGTCCGGCATCGGCCGTGAGACCGCGCGCGCCCTCGCCCTCGCGGGCGCGGACGTCACGCTCGCGGTCCGCAATGCCGACGATGGGGCGCAGGCCGCTGCGGACATTGCGACGTCGACCGGGAATGAGCGCGTGCGCGTCGCCGCCCTGGACCTCGCCCATCAAGCCTCGGTCGCCACCTTTGTGCAGAGCTGGACCGGCCCGCTGCACCTGCTGATCAACAACGCGGCGGCCATTCCAAGCACACTGTCCCGCACTGCGGAAGGCTGGGAACTGCAGTTCGCCACCAATTACCTGGGCCACGTCGCCCTGAGCCTCGGCTTGCATGACGCCCTCGCCGCTGGCGCCCGCGAACGGGGCGAGGCGCGCATCGTTTCGGTCAGCTCCACGGCGCATATGAGATCGCCGATCGTGTTCGACGACATCCACTTCGAACGCCGCGCGTACGACCCGCAGGCGGCCTACGCACAGTCCAAGACCGCCAACGTGTTATTCGCGGTCGAAGCCACGCGGCGCTGGGCCGCCGACGGCATCGTCGCCAACGCGGTCAACCCCGGCGGCGTCGCTACTTGGCTGCAACGCGACTTCACCCAGCAACAAAGGGAGTACTTGGCCGACGCCGAGGCTGCGGGCGTCTTCGTCTACAAGACGGTCGCGCAAGGCGCCGCCACCACCCTCGTCGCGGCCGTCGATCCCGCATTCGCCCACACCGGCGGGCACTATCTCACGGACGGCCGCGAGGCCTACACCGTGCCCAACGACGCCGACTTGTTCGCCCATGGCGACGGCGTCAAGCAGTGGGCGATTGACCCCGCCACCGCACGAAAACTGTGGACAGTCTCGCTCGCGCTCATTGGCCAACCCGCCACGAGGGCGTCGACGACGCGCTGATCCAGCCCTACTTGGGGCATGCCAGTCGGACATCGCTGGAGGTCTCCTCCCGCCTCTCGATCGGAGCGGCACAGAAGGAGTACGATAACGTCGGGTGAGTCGGTGGCGGGGGCGCTATCGGCCGGCCGGTGACGCGCGTCGTCGACGCACGCAGAGGAGATGATATGGAAGGGTCCTCTGGGGACATGAAGGTAACGATCCGGCGCGCCACGCGCGCGGACATCCCGGCCATCGTCCACTTGATCGCGGATGACCCCCTCGGGCAGTGGCGCGAGCGCGACCAAGCCCCCCTCCCCGAGGCGTACTACGCCGCGTTCGCGCGGATTGACGCTGATCCGCGCAACGAGCTGGTCGTCGCGGAGGCGCGCGGGGAGGTCGTCGGGACCTTGCAGCTCACCTTCCTGCCGTACTTGACCTATCAGGGCGGGACGCGGGCGCAGATCGAGGCGGTGCGCGTCGCGCGGCGCTACCGCAGCCACGGCCTCGGTCACCACCTCTTCATGTGGGCCATCGAGCGGGCGCGGCAGGCGGGCTGCCACCTCGTCCAACTGACGACGGATGCGAGGCGCGACGATGCCCGCCGCTTCTACGCGCGCCTGGGCTTCGTCCCGTCGCACGTCGGGATGAAGCTCGACCTGACGCAACCCGTGGGCGCCGCGGCCACGGATTGAACGACGATAGTAGGGTCGGGGATAGCGCGATCCTTCGGGCGCACGGCTCACATCGGCGACCCGTGTGAGTGATTTAGGTTGCTGGTGAAGCCTGCCGCACAGGCGCCTCGTCGGCGGTGCCGCGATTGTATAATCATGCAGACCGGCGGTACGCCTGTCACCCGATGGAGGGAAAAGCCGAGGACGGCTGACAGGGCGCGTGGACCGTCACGTCGCGTGATAGGCGCGCATACAGGGTCTCGCGCTTCGTGATCGTCGGGACATGTAGAACGGGACGGCCCCACCGACAACCCCGTTCTACAAGCCAGGGCGGAGCGAAGCGCGTGGCGCGCGTGGCGCGGGTGACTCAGCCTGTGCGCCCGACGGCCCGCGCCGTCGGGGTGTCAAGGCTGGCCAGGACGATGGTGATGAGGCGGGCGATCAGGGCGCGGAGCTGCTCCGTTGTTGTCACAGAGGCTTTGAATCCCGGCACGGCGCTCGCAAGAACCTGCGCGATCTGGACCGACGACAGAGCCACCGTGGCTTGCTGGCGGACCAGCGGGTCCAGCACGTCCGCCACCAGGGCGACGAAGTCAGCGGTCGCCGTGGCCGTCACCTCCGCCGCGACTTGGTAGCTGCTCTCGTAGAGGTCTTTTGCGTCTGGTGACGCTTGGACCAACTCAAATTTCGTGACACACCACACGTCCAAGGCGAACGTTAATTGCTCCCCCGCCGTGGCAAAGCGGCCCAGCCCGTGGCGGATCTCGTCGAGCATCGCCGCGAACACCCGTGTCACGACCGCCGTCAGGACGTCCTCTTTCGACGGGTACACCAGGTAGAGGGCCGCCCGGGACAGGCCCGCCGCCTCAGCGATCTCGCCCATGGTGGCGCGCTTGAACCCATAGCGCGTAAAGACGTGCGTGGCCGCCGCGATAATCTTGTCGTCGTTTTTCCCCACTCTTGCCACCTCCTCGATCGTGATCCAACGAGCCGCACATCACTCCATCGACGCGGATATCCCGGTCGGCCTGACACCCGCGCGCCTCGCCACTCCAGCGGTCAACACCCAGCCAGATAGAGCGGGTGCGCCAACCAGCCTCTCCTCCTAAGTCTTGACAATTCTCGTCTAATAGTCAATAATAGACATATAGATCAATTTTGTCATTTTGGTAGGGCGATGGAGCGGGCCAGTGAGGACGACGTCTACCCGTCCTCACTGGGCCGCGGGACAACAGATCTAGAGCGGAGCACGGCTGAAAACGTTCGACCACACGATCCTGATCGCTGGGGGACGTTCTAGCATTGGTCGTAGTCTGGCCGACGCATTCCACCTCGACTCGATCCGCCTGACCGCCCCCCTACCTGTGAGGAGTTCTCATGCCGCGTAAGAAACCAGCTATCACCGCCCCGGACCTGACCGGACAATTCGTCATCGTCACCGGCGCGAGCGACGGGATCGGGCTCGGCCTCGCCGGTCGTCTCGCCGCTGCCGGCGCGGATGTCGTCCTGCCCGTCCGTAACCCCACCAAGGGCGCCGCCGCCCTGGAGCGTATCCGCGCGGCCACTCCGGGGGCCAGCGTCTCCACCCGCGCGCTGGACCTCGCGTCGTTGGCGTCGGTCGCGACGTTCAGCGACCGTCTGAACGCCGAGGGTCGCCCGATCGACCTGCTCATCAACAACGCCGGGGTGATGACCCCGCCGACCCGGCAGGTCACCCCCGACGGGCTGGAGTTGCAGTTCGGGACGAACTACCTCGGCCCCTTTGCCCTGGTCGCGCACCTGCTGCCGCTGCTGCGGGCGGGCAAGGCGCGCGTCACCAGCCAGACCAGCTTCGGCGCCGCGCAGGGCGCGTTCAACTGGGACGACCTGCAGTGGGCACAAAAATACGTTGCCATGAAAGCCTACAACCAGTCGAAGCTCGCGCTCATGGTCTTCGGTCTCGACCTGGATCGGCGCAGCAAAGCGGGCGGGTGGGGCCTCACGAGCAATGTGGCCCACCCTGGGATTACGGCCACGAACCTGCTGGCCGCGCACCCTGAGATGGGCCGCGACGGCGACACCGTCGCGGTCCGGATGATCCGTCGCCTGTCCCGCGGTGGGGTCCTGGCCCAGACGGTCGAGGGAGGCCTTCTGCCCGCTCTGTACGCGGCGACCAGCCCGCAGGCGCAGGGCGGTCTGTTCTATGGCCCAAGCGGACCCGCTCATCTTGCCGGCGCGCCGGTAGAACAGAAGATCTATAAGCGGGCCACCAGCGAGACCGACGCCGCCCGCCTCTGGGGCATCTCCGAGCAGCTCGCCGGCGTGAGATTCCCTGCCACCGCGACCAATCTGGACGACGCGCCTCCACTCGTCATGGACGGTGAGAGGACTGCGTCATGACCGCGACAGAGAGACGGGGACAAGCCTGGGCGCCCACCTACCGGTCCATGCAGGTGGACGAGCCGGGAGCGGCGCTCCACCCTGTCGAGAAGGAGATCCCCGCGCCCAGAGCCGGTGACGTGCGCGTGACCGTCGAGGCCGTCGGGGTCTGTCACTCCGACGCCCTATTCATCGACGGTCACATGCCGGGGGTGACCTTCCCGTTGGTCACCGGCCACGAGATCGCCGGCCGCCTCGACGCCATCGGGGACGGCGTCGAGGACGTCACCCTCGGCCAGCGCGTCGCGGTTGGGTGGTTCGGCGGGAACTGCGGGGGTTCCGTTGGGTTCTGCTGAGATGGATGAAAAACCTTCGGTAAGCACTCCGCTACCCACCTCGAATACGACCGCGTGACGGTTTTCATGCCATGTCGTTGGGTGGACAGAATGGATGACATTGGAGTTGCCCGTCCCCAGCGTTGGCGTGTGGTCGCGGTCACATAGAAGGTGTATACGCGCCCCGCGCAGCGGGTCCCGTACAATGAAGGGGTAACGGTGGCTACGAGAGAGACAGGTCAGGTGATGAGGAACGCTCCGCGGGTCGCGGTGGTGGGCGCTGGCGTCGTTGGCTTGGCGGCAACGGACGCCTTGGGCCGTCTGGGCGCCGAGGTGCGCTGCTTCGAGAAGGCCGTGCCGGGCCACGCCGAGTCGATTGGCTTGGCACGTATCTTCCGCCACGCGCACGGTGACCCAGCGCTGGTACGCTTGGCGATGCGGGCTGGCGAGGGCTGGCGCGCCTGGGAAAGCCGCTTCGGCCGCCGCCTGCTCGGCGCCGAGGGCTTGCTCATCACGGGCAATACCCTCGCGCCCGAGTGGAAGCGCGCGCTGCGTGCGGCCGGCGCGTCCTGCCAGGTGTTGGACTCCACCGCGTTCATCGAGCGCTTGCCCATCGGCCAGCCGCCGCCGGCCGCCCTACTTTGGGACCCCGCCGCCGGCGCCATCCGCGCTCGCCGGACCATCGACTTGCTGCGCCAGAGCGTGGCTAGCCGCATCGTCCCCGCCGAAGTCCTGGACCTTTCCTCCAACGGGATGGGCGTCCAGGTGCGGACCGCGGAGGGGACGTGGGTGTGTGACGAGGCGCTGATCACGGCCGGGATCGACACGCCGGGTTTGGCGGCGCACGTCGGCGTCCAGGTCCCGATGACGCTCATCCGCCACGCGCGCTTGACGTTCGTCCCGCGTCGCTCTCAAGGGGACGGAGCGCTGGCCTGCTGGATCGACCAGAGCGGCGCTTACGGGGATGACCTCTCGGCGTATGCCGTGCCGGTTGGGACGACGGGCCGCTACGCCGTCGGCGTCAGTGCGGGCGGCCACGATTTTCCTGGCGCACTTGACGTCGAGGAGGTCAGCCGCCGCAGCGCGGCGTTGGCGCGGCGCTACGTCCCCGCCGCCCTGCCAGGCCTCGACCCCGTGCTGGTCGACGAGGTGCGCTGTGCCTACAATGCGGTGGGATTGCCGGAGGGCGACGGATTCCGCGTCGAGCGTCGGGGTGCGGTGACCGTCCTGTACGGCAACAACCTCTTCAAATTCGCGCCCGTGCTCGGCGCGTTGCTGAGCCAGACCGTGCTCCACGGTACGGTCCCGGACGATCTATCCGACCACGCTACCGGCTTCGTCGGACGGTAGCGTCCTACGTCTCCCTCTTGGAGCGCGTGTACATTAAGCGCTTGCTGACGCACGCCGCGTATGATAAGGGCGATTGGAAGAAAAACAAGGGGTAGGATGGTACATATCAGGCGGACTGCCCTGATACGGCGACATAATGCACTCCATCCAATGGCAAGGAGACTATGGACATAGAAACCGATAATGTTGCATTAGGCTTTTACGGATTTCCCGATGCAGCGCAAGCGCACCTTGAGCTTTTGATGAACCAATACGTTGCCGCGCTGTCGGGAGCTATTAACAAAGGCGAAACGGTACATCTTGCCCTCGCAAACGAACTGCGTGACCATCTTGTTCGGTCGCTTGAACTCGCGGTCGTCGCGACGCAGATGGACGGCCAATCGGCGGAGGATTTAATGGACGCGTGGGCGCGCGTTCATACCTATCAGCGATGAATGAGGAACCCGTGGATCAGCGCGTCATACTCCTCGCCTAGCGGCAGGTCGCGGTCGATTTTGACGCGGCGGCGCGTGGCCGTTACCGTCGCTTTGGTGACGGGGTTGTAGCCCTCCTTTTCGTAGCTTTCCCAATACAGGCCAGCGCCGCGGCGCTGCCACAGCGGCAACGCGGCGAAGTTGACGCCGCGTGCGAACAACAGTTCGTGCTTGGCCGAGGTCGAGATACCGTCGAGCGTGTGCGTGGCCTTGCGGGCGCTCTGCCCCTCTTCGCGCAGGGTCCAGTAGCTCCAGCCGTTGAGGGCGCAGCGCGCGCAATCGGCCATGCGCCACTTGAAGTAGTCCACGACGTGCGAAGTGTCGGGGCCGATCCACACGCGGCTGTCGAAGTGCGCGATGGCGCCGTGGGCGTGCGTGAAGGCCGCGCTGGCGAGCGCCGCCGAGACCGAGACGAGCTTCTCCAGTTCGCGGTCGAACAGGTCCCAGTCACGCGGGAATAGCACTGATATCTCGTCGGACTCAGTATAGGCGTACAACCCGCCCAACTCCGCGAGCAGCGTCGCGGCCACGCCCACCATCAGGTCGTGGAAGCGCGCGTCGAAGGGCTTGTCAAAGGCGGACGCGGTGAGCCGCGAGAAGCCGCGCCCGTCGACGCGGATGACCGTCCACGTTTCAGGCAATAGGCGGAGGGAGTGATAATACTCGAACCGGCGCATGTACGCCTCGAACCTGTCGCTGTCCACGTTTATCCGTCTCCCATCCTTTTGCTATCCGATTCATCCGGCCGGTCGAGGACTTCGAACGCGCCGTCGCCCACGATGCGTACGTCATACAGGCGGTTGAAGCCTTCGGCGTACGACGGCCATTGCAGGCGCTTAACCGTCACGAAGATGGCGACATCGGGCACGCGCGCCGTACCCTCGCGCCCCTTGTTGCGCTCTAAGCTCACGCCGACGCGTGATTCAAAGTAGTAGCCGACGACCGTCGTGCCGTAGGCATGGCCCAACGCGATCAGCTGGGCGCGCTCCTCAATAGTGGGGTTGGTGTTGTCGACCACGACGTACTGGCCGGCCGCCAGCGCCGCCGCGGCCAACTCCTGCTGTCGCCGCTCCTTGTGCCTGTTGTGGCCCATGAGGTCCTTGCTCACCTGGACGTGCGTGGCCGCGAGGCGGGCGGTAGAACGTGCTCTTGCCGGAGGCTTGCAGTCCAATGAGAATAGTCAGGTCCATGTGCATGCAGCGTAACACATGGTTCCCCCTAAAGGATGCGGCGCGTATAATGCTAGCAGTTAGCCTTGTGAGAGTACTGTACAATCAACCCTTGACATAAGGAGGGGGCATGGAGCAGACGACGCAGCAGCCGGGGCAGCCCGGAACGACCGTCCGGCGGGCCGCGACGCCCGCGCCACCCGTTATTCGCACCCGGCAGGATGCGCCAACCGTCCAGCCGCGCCATCCCAGCCAGGTGATGCGCGCCCTCGAAGCGGCGCAGACCTATATCCTCAATGAGGAAACGCTCGTTCTGGTTGAGTTCCTCGTCGTGGTCGTCATCGGCATCGTCGTTTTCCGTGCGGCGCTCTACCCGATGGAGTCCCTCATGAACGGGCTGGGCCATGCGCTAGGGAACCTCGGCCTGACCAAGCTCTTCAAGGGCTAGGCCGCGTCTATGGATCGTCTATGGATGGTGGTGTGTTGACCTCGCCCGCGACGCCGGCCGTGCGCGAACTCTATGTCTCCTGGCGGGGCCTTGTGCCTTACGCGCCGGCCTGGGACCTACAGAAACGGCTTGCCGCGGAGCTTGTCGCCGGGACCGGGCGTGACACGCTGCTCCTGCTTGAGCATCCGCCCGTCTATACGCTTGGGCGCAACTCGCTCACGGAGCACATATTGGTCTCATCCGATGAGTTGGCGCGTCGCGGCGCTACGGTCGAGCGCATCGACCGTGGCGGCGAGGTGACGTTCCATGGGCCGGGACAGTTGGTGGCCTACCCTGTCATCAAGCTTGGGCCAGAGGAGCGCTCTATCTCGCGCCTCGTCGACAACCTGGAGCAGGCCATCATCGACACACTCGGCGATTACGGGCTGCCCGGTGAGCGCCTGCCTGGCCAGCGCGGTGTGTGGACGCATGGGCGCAAGATTACGTCGGTCGGGCTCTCGCTCAAGCGCTGGGTCGTCACACACGGTATGGCCCTCAATGTGGCGCCCGACCTCTCGTATTTCGCGCTCATCAACCCCTGCGGCCATGCGGAGACAGTCATGACCTCGATGGAGCGTGAACTCGGCCACGCGCCGGACGTGTGGGAGGTCGGTGACGCCTTCGCGCGCCACTTCGCGCGCCACTTCAACCGTACGCTGGTACGAGACAAGTAGCTGACAGATGTCAGTTTATAAGTAAAGGAGTACGCAATGGATATGCAGGGTGTGGCGTTCCTCGGCGGCGAGTATATCCCACTGGCCGACGCCAAGATCAGCATCATGACGCACGCGTTCAACTATGGGACGGGTACGTTTGAGGGCATCCGCGGCTACTGGAGCGCCGCCAAAGAGCAGTTGTACGTGTTCCGCATGCGCGAGCACTACGAGCGGCTGCACAACTCCGCGCGCATTCTGGCTATTAGCCTGCCCTACAGCGTCGACGAGCTCGAAACGATCACGCTTGAGATCTTGCGCCGCTCGGGCTTCCGCGGTGATACCTACATCCGGCCCATCGCCTACAAGAGCGGGCTCGGCATCGGCGTGAGTATGACCGGCGTCTCCGATGACTTCATGATGTACTGCCAGCCGATGGGCAACTACATCGACATCGACCGCGGCATCCGCTGTTGCCTCTCATCGTGGCGCCGTAACAGCGACAACGCGATCCCGCCGCGCGCCAAGGTGACGGGCGCCTACGTCAACGCGGCGTTGGCCAAGCACGAGGCCGTGGTCAACGGCTACGACGAGGCCATCATGCTGGCCGAGAACGGCAATGTCTCCGAGGGCAGCGCCGAGAACCTGTTTATCATCAAGAACCGCACCCTCATCACGCCGGCCGTGACGGATAGCGTGCTGGAGGGCATCACGCGCGCCACCTTGATCGAGGTCGCGCGCACTGAACTGGGCGTGCCGACGGTCGAGCGCACGGTGCAGCGCACCGAACTCTACACCGCCGACGAGGTCTTCCTGTGCGGCACCGGAGCGCAGGTCTCGCCAGTGGTCGAGATCGACAAGCGGTCTATTGGGTCGGGCAGGGTGGGACCGCTGACCTTCGCCTTGCAGCAGGCGTACTTCGATGTCGTGCGCGGCGTCAACCGCGCCTACAGCGCGTGGTTGCGGCCCGTCTACACCCAGGGCGCAGAGCCCACCCAGCTAGAGCCGGCCGAGACAGGCAATGTTCTAGCGCCGTAAGAAGTCGAAAGTCGAAAGTCGAAAGTTCCTACAATGGTTGTGTGGGTGACCCGGTAGTGCGGCGTCCCGCCTGCGTCCCCGGCGTTCGCCTGTCGCGCGTGGGGACGGGCGAGACGTTCGCGTCCCCAGACGATTCACCGGCTCTGACTGTCATCTGACAGCCAGCGGTCCCAACGACAGGGAGGGTAGGTGTCATTATGCCGCGCGAGACGACGAACGAGCCGGAATACCCGGACGCCGCTCCCGTCGTCGGCATCATCGGCGGACATGGCGGCATCGGCTCGTTCTTCGCGCGCGCGCTGCAAGCCGCCGGCGTCACGGTGCTAGTGAGCGACCGTGGCACGCGGCTCGGCAATGTTGAGGTGGCCGCGCGCTGCGACCTCACGCTCGTGTCCGTCCCCTTGCGCGCGACGCCGGCCGTGCTGGCCGAGGTCGCTCCCCATGTGCGTCCCGACGCGGCGCTGGTCAGCCTCGGCTCACTGATGGAGTTGGCGCTGCCGGCGTCAAATGCGTGTCGAGGCGACGTTTTTTTGTTGCACCCCCTGTTTGGTCCCGGTCGCCACGGCTTACCGGGGACGACGCTGGCTCTGGCGCCACTGCGCGGCGCGCGCTGGCGCGTCTGGCTGTCGCGCCTGCTTGAGGGCCACGGAGCGCGGATCGTGACGACCACACCGGAGGAGCACGATCGGGCGATGGCGGGCGCGCAGGCGCTCCTGCATGGAGCCTACGCCGCGCTGGCCCCCGAGATCATGGCGACGCTGCCGGGGAACGACCCGCTGGCCTGGGCTACGCCGACTCTGCGCCTGCAACTTGCCCTGATGAGCCGCATCCTGCATCAGGACCCCGCGCTCTACGGCGACCTCCTGGCCCTCAACCGGCATACCCCCGTGGTGATCGACCGCCTCATTGCGCGCCTGACCGCGCTACGCGCTGCTGCCCTCGACGGTCCTGAGGCCGTCGCGGCCATCTTCACTGGCGCCCGTGACCTACTAGGTCCGCTGGGACAGGACTTGGCGGCCGAGGGCGACCATGCGCTGGACGAGGGCGGCGCGTTTCGCGCTCCTGCTACACTACTACTAGAGCAAAGAGGAGACGACACGATGGCCGACACACAAAAGGTGGTGGCGCCAGTTCTTCGCGAGGACGCGCACCCCTCTGGACGAGAGGGGCGGCGTCACGGTAACGATGACTCCAGCGACGTAGAGGCGTTGTCCACGTCAGGACTAACCATCGGCGATCTTGGCTGGACTCACGAACAGGCCGAGCATGTACGGGCGCGGTTAGCTTCGTTTGCCGAGGATTGGGACGCTCCTGAGATGGATGTTTACTAATGGCATTATTTACGAAGAAACAGGAGTTGCCCGCCGACATCGCGGCGCGCATTCCACCGGGCCAGCAACTGACGGTCAAGTGGCCTGTGCTGACCTACGGGCGTATCCCGCACACCGACCTCGCCACCTGGGATTTCCGCGTCAGCGGGCTTGTCGAGGAACAGGTCACGTTCAATTGGGACGAATTCATGGCGCTGCCACAAACGCGCCGGCACAACGACATCCACTGCGTGACGCGCTGGAGCAAGCTCAACAACGATTGGGACGGCGTGGCCGTGCTCGATCTGATGAAGCGCGTCACGCTCAAGCCTGAAGCCAGGGCCGTGGTCGTGCACGCCGAGCATAATTTCACGGCCAACCTGATGCTCGATGACTTCATGCGCGACGACAATCTCTTCGCGCATAGCCACGACGGCCAGCCGCTCACGCCTGAGCACGGCTACCCGCTGCGCCTGGTCGTGCCGCACCTGTATTTCTGGAAGAGCGTCAAGTTCGTGCGCGGCCTCGAATTCGTGGCCGAAGACCAGCCTGGCTTCTGGGAGCGCAACGGCTACCACATGCGCGGCGACCCGTGGGACGAGGAGCGCTATTCGTCTTGGTGGTAGAACAGGGTCAGGTAGTTTTACCCCTCCCCCCAACCTGTCTCCCTCCAGGGCCGAGGGGAGGGGGGCGTGACCTGACAGGCGGCTCCCCTCTCCCGCGTCAGGGAGAGTGCGCTGGACCGTCGATCCCGCGGCTAGGGATCGGGGGCCAGTTAGCCATGGGTTGGGGGTGAGGGCGTGAGGGCCGCGTCGGCTGACGGCTGATAGCTAATTGCTGCTATACTCCCATCTGAGACCCTAAATACGGCTATAATAATAGAGGATGTAGAGGACACATGAAGCGAACATGGCAACCAAAGCGTATCCCGCGCAAGCGCACGCACGGTTTTATCGCGCGTATGGCCACCAAAGGCGGCCGGCGCGTGCTCAAGGCGCGGCGGCTCAAGGGGCGCCACAAACTGACGGTCTAGCATTTTATGCTGCCCAAAGGCCAGCGCCTGACGCGCACGAGTGACTACGCGCGCGTGCGCCGCGAGGGGCGGTCTAAAGCCCACCCGCTGCTCATCCTAGCCGCGGCGCCAAATGGCGGCGACACGACGCGCGTGGGGCTGACCGTGGGCAAGAAAATCGGGTCAGCCGTGACGCGTAATCGGCTCAAACGCGTGTTGCGCGCGGCCGCTCGTGAGCGCCTCACGCGGCTGCGTCCGGGTTACGATGTCGTCCTGATCGGGCGGCCGGACGCGGCCGGCGCCGGACTGGAGCCGGTTGGCGCGGCATTTGATCAGTTGCTGCGGCGGGCGAACCTACTGCGGACGCCACGGCGCGACGACGATGGGCAAGGGACATGAGAGGCGTATTGCTCACGGTAATCCGGTTCTATCAGGCGACGGCCGCACGCCTATTGCCGTCGAACACATGCCGGTTCTACCCGAGTTGCTCGGCGTATAGTTATGAGGCGATCGCGCGGCATGGCGCCGCGCGCGGCTCGCTCCTGATGCTGCGGCGTCTGGCGCGGTGCCATCCTTTCCACCCCGGCGGCCTTGATCCAGTCCCATAGCGGCGCGCTCGAATAGGAGTTTTTGGTGTCAGGCTTTTCACATATTCTCGATCCTATCATCCACCCGCTACAGGGGGTGCTAATCGCGCTGACGGGCGTGCTGCACAACTACGGGCTGGCCATCATCGTCTTCACCATCCTGGTGCGCGCTGTGCTCTCCCCGCTCAACATCAAGCAGCTTAAGTCGGCCAGGAAGATGGCGTCGCTGGGTCCGCTGCAAAAAGAATTGCAGCAGCGCTACAAGGGCGACCGCGCGGCGCTGCAGCAGGCTACGATGGAACTCTACAAAGAGCAGGGCGTCAACCCGGCGGCCGGTTGTTTGCCGCTGATCATTCAGATGCCCGTGCTCTACTCGCTGATTTTTGTTTTCAACAACATCAAGAACGAATATCCCGCCCACTTATTTCCTATCTACCACGCGCACTTCCTGTGGTTCTCGCTCGATCACCCGGACAATCTCTTTGGGCACTTTTTCTTCGGGGCGCACTCGTTTTGGGGACCGCTACCGGTGCTCGCCGCCGCCTCGCAGTGGGTGCAGCAGCGCATGATGATGCAGCCGACCAGCGACCCGCAGCAGCGTTCCACGCAGCAGATCATGCAGTTCATGCCGCTCATGATCATGATATTCGCGGTCAACTATCCTTCCGGTCTGGCCCTCTACTGGGTCACGTCGACCGTGTTCAGCATCGTGATGCAGTACTTCATCACTGGTTTCGGCCAACTCTTCAAGTCGCCGTTCAAAGTGCCCCATGCCGCGACATCCCCTTCGCCCGCGCTAACGTCCGGTGGGCGCGGCAAGGCCGGTCAGTCCGCCGCCGGGCCGCGCGCGATCGCGCCGCGCACGAATGGAGCGAATGGGAATGGGGCCGGCGCCAATGGGGCGAAGGCGAACGGAAACGGCCATAGGCGGCGCGTCACCCTGTTCAGCGCGCATCCTCCCTCACGCGTGGCCGATGTCGAGGACGCCGCGGATGAGGAACCCACTGGCGACGAGCGGCTGGCGGCGGGGGGAACCGGCGCGCGTCAGGGTAAAATGCAGCGCACTGTAGCGCGGCAAAAAGCGCGATCTCCTAAAGGAGCACGACGATAGATGAACGAACGCCACCGCCGAAGCGTGACGGTCAGCGCGCGGACAGTCGACGAAGCCATCGACGATGCCGCGCGTGAACTGGGTGTCCCGCGTGACAGTCTCGACATCACGGTCATCACCGAAGGGTCCAAAGGCTTCCTGGGGATGCGCGCCGAGAACGCGCGCATCCTGGCCATGGTCGTCGGCGAGGCTACGGCCACGGTCACGGCGCCTTCCGCTGACACATCGACGGCCGTGGCGCCGGAGCGGCACGGTGCATCCGCCACGCCTTCCGCTGCCAGGGCCGGGGTGGGGGATGCGGGCGAGACCGGCGAGACTGAGGATAGGGCGTTCGAACTTGGGGATGAGTACGACGACGAGACGCCGCGCGATGGCGCGGACGAGTCGGGCCGCCGCGCGCAGCAGCACGAGGAGACGGCCGTGCTCGCCCAGGACATCCTTGAAAACCTCCTGCGCGGCATGAATATACAGGCGCGCGTTGCCGTGCGTGCGGTGTCCGATCCGATTGTCCTGGACGTGGAGACCGATAACGGCGGCCTGATTATCGGGCGGCGCGGCGAGACGCTCAGCGCGCTACAGTACCTTGTCAACGTGTTGATCGGTAAGCGCACGCGGCGTTGGACCAAGGTCGTCATCGACGTGGAGCACTGGCGCGACCGCCGCGAAGAAACGTTGCGCGCGCTGGCGTTGCGCCAGGCCGACCGCGTGCGCCAGCAGCAGCGCCCGGTCGCGCTCGATCCTATGCCCGCCGGTGAGCGCCGCATCATCCACGTCACGCTGCAAGATCAGCATGACATCGAGACACATAGCGAGGGTGAGGAGCCGAATCGGCGCTTGGTCATCACACTCAAACGATAGCGCCCTCAGTGAACCACACATCACCCGGAGCTTCCCCTACCTACGTCGTGGTCGGCCATGTCGCGCGCGACATCGTCCCCGCGAACGTGGCAGGCATATCCGCGTCTCGTGAGCCACTGGCACCGGCCACTATGCCGGGTGGAACGGCGCTCTATGCCGCGTTGACCGCGCGTCGCCTGGGCGTTGACACGGGGGTCATCACCAGCGCCCTGGTCGGCTTCGACGATGCCCTGCTGGAGGGCGCGCGCGTCCACGTCGTGGCGGCGGAGCAGGATACGATCTTCGAGAACCGCTACGAGCCGGGTGGCCGCGTGCAGTTCCTGCATGGGCGCGCGCGGCCGCTTGGCCCCGATGACGTTCCGACGGCGTGGCGCGCGGCGCGTATCGTGCACCTGGGTCCCATCGCCGACGAGGTCGATCCGGCCATCGCGGCGCTCTTTCCCCGCGCCCTACGCGCCGCGACGCCGCAAGGCTGGGCGCGCCGCTGGGATGAGGACCACCGCGTCCATACCCTCCCGCACGAGCGGGTCGCGGCGCGACTCGTCGACCTTGATGTTGTGATTTTGAGCGAAGAGGATGTCGCGGCTGGCTTCTCGCCTGGCCACGAGACACCCGACTCTGTCGTCGACCTGTACCGTGCGCGGACACCCATCGTCGTGCTGACGCGTGGGGCGCGTGGCGCCACTATCTACGCGGGCAAAGGCACGCTGCACATCCCGGCCTGTCCCGCGCGCGAAGTGGACCCCACCGGCGCCGGCGATGTGTTTGCCGCCGCCTTCCTGATCCGCTACGCGGCGGAGAAAGACCTGCTAGGCGCCGCGCGCTTCGCCGCCGCCACGGCCGCGCTCGCCGTCGAAGGCGCCGGCCCGAACGCCATACCCACGGCGAGTGAGGTCGAGGAACGGTTGGAGACCTGCGTCTAGCGGGCCATGAGTCGCGCGCAATGCATCTGTACAATACGAGTGGAGCGTAGCCTTGACTAGCACAACGCGGGGCACGACAATGGAGGCAAGCCTGCAACGACTCGAACTGGCGCGCGAGTTGGCGTGGTTCTGTCCATCAGAACTCGGGCAGATTGTCGCGCTGACTGGGTCGGCCTCGCGCGGGGTTGCTGACGAGGATTCGGACGCAGAACTCAACTTCTGGGTCGACGAAGAGCCCGATAGGGCCACTCTGCTCGACTGGCTGCGCCGTGCTGGCGCGACCGCCGTTATCCTCGACGATGAGCCACTGGCGGACGGCTCGTTGTGGGCGACATCCCTCTATAAGGGCGTGTGGTTCGAGACCGGCTGGCAGCGCATTGACGCCATGGACGCTATCGTGCGCCGGTTGAGTTCGGGGGAGGTGATCGACCATGTGCAGCTGGCCCACGCGCCAATGATTCTGCACGCCGCGGGTCTGCGCGACAGCGGCGAGCTGGAGGACTGGCGGGATGCCCTGCGCGACTACCCTGAAACGCTCCAAGCGCGCTTGATTTCTAGTGCGACAGTATGGGCGCTCCCCAACGTCATCGCGGCGCGCTGGGCGCTGGCGCGCCGGGGTGAGCGCGTAGCGCTGGCGGAGCGATTGGTGTGGGACGTGCACAACGTGCTGCGCGTGCTCTGCGCGCTCAATCACCAGTGGGAACCGGATTGGAAGTGGCTGACGCTAACGGCGGCGGCCCTAGAGATGAAGCCGGATCGGTTGGCCGAGCGCATCGACGAGATTTTTACGCCGCCGCAGGCCGAACACAGCGTCGTGCGCTGCCTGGAGCTTATACGCGATACACTGGCCCTCGTGCCCCCGCGTTACGACATTGAGCGAGCGCGACGGACAGTGGAAGAGAGTTTGCAAGCGCACGCGCGCTGACGCTCCACAGCGGGCTTGTGCTGGCGGTAGTAGATATCGATGATCACCACAAACGATACCATCGTCGCCATCGCCACGCCGCCCGGTGAGGGCGGCGTCGGCATCGTGCGCCTCTCGGGGCCAAGGGCGTTGCCCATCGGGCGGGCCATCGTTTGTCCTGCCGATGGCACGGACGCGTGGCCCTCGCACCGGCTCGTGTACGGGCACGCCGTCGACCCGGCGACCGGACGGCGCGTCGACGAGGTGCTGGCTGTCTATATGGCGGCGCCGCGCACCTACACGGCTGAGGATGTCTTCGAAGTGCACTGTCACGGTGGACCCGTCCCGCTGCAAGGCGTGGTCGAACTGGCGTTGCGCCATGGCGCCCGCCCTGCCGCGCGCGGAGAGTTCACCCTGCGCGCCTTCCTCAATGGCCGGCTCGATCTGACCCAGGCCGAGGCCGTGCTCGACGTGGTGCGCGCCCGCACGCCTACGGCGCTGCAGGTGGCGGTCGAGCAACTGGGCGGCGGCCTCTCGCGCCGCCTGCGCCCAGTGGCGGGCGACCTGATGGGCGTGCTGGCCTTCCTGGAGGCGTCGATCGACTTCGTGGAGGAGGGCATCCCCGAGGCGTCCGTCGCCGCGCTGCTGGCGCGGCTTGACGTGGCGAAGACGGAGCTGGACGCGCTGCTGTCTACGGCGCGGGGCGGCGTCATCCTGCGTGAGGGGCTGCGCGCGGTGCTGGCTGGCGCGCCGAACGTCGGCAAGTCCAGTCTGCTCAACCGGCTGCTGCGCGCCGAGCGCGCCATCGTCACGCCGGTGGCCGGCACCACGCGCGACACGGTGGAGGAACCGGCCAACATCCGCGACCTGCCGGTCTACCTCGTCGACACGGCTGGTCTGACCGAAACGGACGACCCGGTGGAGCGCATCGGCGTGGAGCGTAGCCGCGCCGCTATCGCCGCGGCTGGCCTGCTGCTGTTGGTAGCCGACGCGTCACGTCCTCTGGAGGAGCGCGACCGCGCGGCCTTCGCGGCGGCGCGCGCCCTGGCCTCCGAGACGCCGGCCATCCTTGTGCTAAACAAGGCCGATCTCCCGCGCGCGCTTGACGCGGACACGGTGACCGCGCTGCCTCTGTTCGACGACGCGCCGCCCGCGGCCGTCGTGGCCTGCTCAGCGGCGACGGGGCAGGGGCTGGACGCGCTCGAGGACGCCGTGGCGACGACGGCGCTGGGCGGCGCGTCGCTCAGTCCGGATACGGCCATGGTCGACAACGCGCGCCACCGCCGGGCGTTGGAGGAGGCCGTCGAGGGGCTCGCGGCGGCGCGCGACGGCCTGGCGCTGACGGCGCCGCTTGACCTTGTGTGCAGCGACCTGCGCGCCGCCGTCGGCGCCCTGGGCAGCATCACCGGCCAGGATGTCACCGAGGACCTGCTCACGCGCATCTTCGGCGACTTTTGCATCGGAAAGTAGGAGGATCTTTGCCCCCTATCGATGAACCGAGTACGGTATTCTAAAGGAGATACAATGACGAAGGAGGGTAGTATACTGGAACTTCCAATTAGTCAGGAAGGCGTGGACGAGCCCACGCGGTTGCACGCCAATGTTCCGCTTCGCGTTGTTATTGCCTTCGATCAACTAACCGCTGACGAGAAGAGGGCAGTATTGGGGGCGTTGTGGACCCTTCAGCGCGGTGGCTTACAGGGAGCGCCCGCGTCACTGGGCATACAGATGCTCGCGGGGCCGGAACCACTCTATTCTTTCCGTGCCGCGCCTGAGGTTCAGGTCATTGTCCGCGTGGAGCCTGACGCCTCTGTCGGGATTGTGGACATCGTTCGCCCGGCCGCGCTCCGCAACTTCGCGCATGTCGCTGGCTAGTGCGCCGACGGGCGCCATCGCCCCATGGGGCTTCGACCGGGCATCGTGTCAAGTGGACCTCGACGCGTTTGATGTCCTGCTGCGCACGAAACAGGCGCTGTAGGAGCGTGACGACATCCTCCCCTTCTTTCGCGCGCATCCCCATCTCGCCGCCCTCCTCGCCTCGTACAACGCCGGAGCCGCTACCTGTGATCGTCTCGGCGTCGAGGTGGGGCTCTATGGAGAGTTTGTCGCCGATGTGGTCGCGGGCGACCGCTCCAAAAAGGCGTACTGCTTCGTTGAGTTCGAAGACGCGACGCCGCGCAGCTTGTTTACTCCGCGCCAGCGGCACGGCGCCGACTGGTCGCCGCGTTTCAGTCGCGGCTTCAACCAGGTCGTCGATTGGCTCTGGGCGCTGGATGACCACGAAGCGACCACGGCATTCGCAGACGAGTTCGGGCCGCCGCCGATCACGATCGTCGCCCTGCTCGTGGTGGGCCGCGACGCCGATGTCTCCTCGCGCGACCGCCGCCGTTTGGAGTGGCGCCAGCGCCACGTCCTGGTCAATTCGCATCACATCTATTGCTGCACGTTCGATGATCTCCTGCGTGACCTCCGCGGCCGGCTCAACGGCTTCCGGGCCTGGGCTGCGGGCGTACGCCAGTAAGACACCCAGGGCTAATAGAGAGAAGTAGGAATGGATGGATTTCTTGGGGTATAACCAAGTAATGCGACCCCCAAGTTCAGCTGCATTCCCGACGATAGGGGTAATGCCTTGCTTTAGCCGGAAGTCGGCGGCTATGTAGTGGAGCGGGCGGCTAACGCTCACGGGAGGAGGACAATGATGAGCCAGGCAGCGCCGCCGCGCTCCCTCCGTAGAGGAGATCGCCGATTTCTTCGCCCGCGCTCCCTCCGTAGAGGAGATCGCGGCGTTCCGGTTATCCGATAAGACGATCACTCGCATACGCGCGTTGCTCGACAAGAATGCCGCCGGAACTCTCTCCAGCGAGGAAAGCGAGGAACTAGACCAACTAGTGCTATTGGACCGCATCGTGATGCTAATCCGTTCGCGGCTACCGCATCCAGGGACTGTGGGTGCGTGAGTGACCGCGTTACTGCCGCCGTCCGTCGCGCGGTGAGCGATCGCGCAGAACCGCTGCGAGTACTGCGGTATGCCGGACACGGAGACTTTGGCGCCGCACGAGCCCGACCACATTATCGCGACGCAACATGGCGGTGAAACCGCTCTCGCGAATCTGGCCTACGCCTGCTTTCAGTGCAATCGCTTCAAAGGGCCGAACATCGCCTCCCTCGATCCCACAACCGAGGCGCTAGCTCCCATCTTCAATCCCCGCACCGAGCACTGGAGCCAACACTTTCGCTTGAACGGAGCGATCATCGAGCCACTCACCGATATCGGGCGCGCCACCGTTTTCCTGTTGCGCCTCAACGATCCTGAGCGCATAACGATCCGCGCTAATCTACTCAGTCGCGGGCGCTACGCGCCACCGCAGCTATAGCAGCCGGCCGATCTACTGGTCTTGCTGATCGTTGGCCTGCTGTTCCGCAGTGAGACGTGCGCGCAATTGCCGCAGCGCTTCCTCGGCCGCCAGACGCGCGGCCACTTCGCGCTGTGTCGCCGCGCGCGCCTCGCGCAGGGCGCGTTCCACCGCGCGCGCCCGCGCGCCGTTGTCGACGGGCAGCCCGATCTCTTCCCCGTCGCCGTCTCGCACCGCCAGGTAGCGTGGTTGAGGGTGGAGCGACACGCCCAGGATGCCGCTGCGCCAGTAGCCGTCAGCATCGGCGTTCCAGGGCTGGTACCCTGCGGTCTGGTCGGGGGCAACACGCCATGCGCGCACTTGTCTACCCATCACGTCGCCGGTTGGATCGAAGATGAGGTACTCTGGTACGCCGATGCGGGCGTAGACCAGCGATTTCCCCTCTATATCGTTGCGTACCGTCGATCGACTCGCCATTTCGGCGACGAAGAGAGGAGCGCCAACCTGGGCCAGCGCTACGGACCTGACGTCGTGGGTCGGATCGAGTGTTTGGGCGACCACGAAAACATCCGGATGCAGCGGATACGGCTTCCCGTTCGCGCGCCGCACTCCACGCAACTCGACTTGCTCGTAGACACCCCAGGGCAAACCTCGCTTGTACGCCACGTCCCTGAGCATATCGGCCAGGATGTGGACGGCCTCTTGATGCCACTCGGTTCCCAAGACACTCTCCTCTGTGTCGTCCGGCAACCAGTCTGGCGCGGTAGCCAGTTGGTAGTCGCTGCGCAGCGCCATGCCCTTTGCCTCCTTCAATGTGTCACGCCTACGATGCGGTCAGAAAGCCTCTCTCGCAGTATAGTATAGGGCGTATGCTACCCGACATCGATCCCCCCACATCGACACGGATCGATAGTGGCGAGGCCGGCCACTTCGCGCCTAGCGCCCCTAGCGATGAAACCGCCGCCCAAAAGGATGCGCGCGTAGGCCGCTGGCGGCGACTGGCGCGGCTGGCGGCGATGGACGTGGGTCCGCTGCGCCGCCACCGCGACTTCCGCTTGCTCTGCACCAGCCGGGCGGCATCTTTCTTCGGCGGCATGATCACCTACGTGGCGATACCCTATCAGGCGTATCGGCTAACTCACTCGTCGCTGGCGGTGGGGCTGCTCGGGCTGACCGAACTCGTCCCGATCCTCCTTTTCGCCTTTGTGGGCGGGGCGCTTGCCGACGCATGGGATCGGCGGCGATTGGTCCAGTTGACCGAGTTGGCCCTGGCCGTGATGTCGGGGCTGCTGGCGCTCAACGCGTTGCTGCCGCACCCGCATCTCTGGGCGCTCTACGCCGTCACCGCGGCGATGGCCGGCCTCGACGCCTTGCAGCGGCCCTCGCTCGACGCCCTGTTGCCCCGTCTGGTGGAGCGCGACGAGTTGACGGCGGCGGCCGCGCTCTCGTCGCTGGTGAGCACGGCGGGTATGGTGGCTGGCCCGGCGCTTGGCGGCGTGCTTGTCGCTACAATCGGGCTCACCGGCGCCTACGCCGTCGACGTGGCCACGTTCGTGGTGTCGCTCGCCGCGCTGCGGCTGATGCGCGCGGTCCCGCCGCCTCCTGACGCCGAGCGGCCGAGTCTGCGCCGTGTCATGGAAGGGCTGCGCTACGCGCGCGGGCGTCCCGAGTTGATGGGCACGTACCTGGTAGACATCGTGGCGATGTTCTTTGGCATGCCCACGGCGCTGTTCCCGGCGCTGGCTCCGCACTACGGCGGCGCGAGCGCGCTCGGCCTGCTCTACGCCGCGCCGTCGGTCGGCGCGCTGCTGGCCACGGTCACGAGCGGCTGGACGGGGCGCGTGCACCGGCACGGGCGCGCCGTCATCATTGCCGCGCTTGCCTGGGGCGTGGCGATCACCCTCTTCGGGCTGGCTCCAACGCTTCCGCTGGCGCTACTGGCCCTGGCTGCGGCCGGCGGCGCGGATATGATGAGCGGGTTGTTCCGCAGCCGCATCTGGAACGGGACCATCCCCGATGCGCTACGCGGGCGCCTGGCCGGCATCGAACTATTGAGCTATTCCAGCGGGCCGGCGCTCGGCAACGTCGAGTCGGGTGTCGTCGCCACGTTGGCGGGGGTACGCCAATCGGTCGTCTCGGGCGGCGTGCTCTGCGTCGTCGGCGTCGCGCTATTGGCCGTGGCGCTGCCCCGGTTTCGCCGCTACGACGACCGCCTGCACGATGTTAAATAGTCGATAGTCGATAGTCGCATAATGGCGCCGTGCGAACGAGTGCCTGGCCGACGTTCGAATCACCCGACTGCTTATCAGAGCCCAACCCGACTTCCGACCATCGACTATCGACTTTCATGCCTGGCGCTTGGCGCGGTTGCGCAGCCAGGCAAGCGTCTTCTCCAGTTCCTCGGCGGTCATCTCCTCAGCTGCCTTGGGGAGCTTGGAGGCCGCATCGTGGTCGGCGGCGAGGGCGGCCGCGACCTCGGCGCGCAGGATCGCGGCTTGATCTTCTGCCGGCCGCTCGGCTACCACTTTGAGGGTAGAGCGATCTTCTGCCGGCCGCTCGGCTACCACTTTGAGGCCGGAATGGTCGGCGCGCGGCGCGCGCGCGGGGGCGACGGGGCTATCGACCACGCGGTCGCCCTCGTCGAGTTCTAGGGCGAACTGCGTGCCGAAGCCAAGCGCGGCCAAGGCGCGTCCGATGGCCTTCGTTTCGGCCTTTTCCACCCAACCCTGGGGGAAGTCACGCTCCGTCTCCGAGCCGAACCCTGTGGCCGAACCCTTGTCGGGGATCGACACCTCGGCCTTGAACACGGCTAGCTTTTGATCGGTGTCCAGATGTACCATCTCTGTGCTGATGCGCGCCTGGGGGTGCTCCTCGCGCAGCCACATCAAGCGCCACTTCACGTCGAGGTACTGCTGCCCCTTGAGGTTGCGCAGATGCTGATCGGGTGAGAAAGCCATACTCTATATCCTCCATACAGTCGACTGTTTTGGCTTGCCGTATAGGCGCGTCTGACCACTGACTGCCGGCTACTAACTACTTCTAAAACGGCAGATCGCTCACATTATCACTCGCGCCAGCCGCGACCGTTGCGGTAAGCGCGGGCTGTCTGGCGTTGTCGTCGCGGTCCTCGCGACGGTCGAGCATGCGTAGGTCGCGCGCCCTGATCTCCAGGCTTTGGCGGGGCTGCCCGTCGCGGTCGGTGTATTCGCGCAGCGCGAGTGTGCCGTCGATGTACACGTATGAGCCCTTGCGCAGATACTGCTGGGCGGTCTCGCCGAGCTTACCGAACGCGCTGACGCGGAACCACGTCGTCGTCTCTTGGGTCCCGCCGTCGGCGCCGCGCCGGCGCTCGGTCGTGGCGACGGTGAAGTCGGCGATCGTGTCGCCGCTGGGGAGCGCGCGCGTCTCGGGGTCGCGTCCCAGGTTGCCGACGATGGTGACGCGATTGAAACTGCCTGCCATGGCCACACCTCCATATATGCAAAGCTTGATGCGGGTAGACGTACCCGTCTATTATCATCATTATAGGTTATTTGTTCTAAAATGTCCACTTCCCATGGAGCTAATCATACGTCGACACTGAGAGGCGGACGGGTGAAGGGTGAGTGACAAAAGTGTCGGATAAAATAACCTTTACTGTCATGTTTCGACGCCTCGGATGAGGGATAACGTAGGCGTAGTCGTATGATTCGTGGGGCAGGTCTTATCGGGGAGAGAAAACGGTTATGGTGGCGAGCAAGCAAGGGGAAGAGCAGCAAATCTTTGAGCCCATGGTCGAGCGGGGAGAGGTGGAGCTGCAGCGGCCCATCGTCGACCTCGCGGTATCCGGCCTTATCGGTGGCCTGGACATCGGCTTCGGCCCTCTTGCCATGGCCGTGGTCGCCGGCAGACTGCACGAATCCTTCCACATGAGCCTCGCCACCGCCATCTTCCTAGGTGGTTTCCTCTACCCGCTCGGCTTCATCGTCGTGATCCTGGGCAAGTCGGAGCTTTTCACAGAGAATACACTTACCCCAGTGGCGGGCCTCCTCGCGGGTGAGGGCACGATCGGGAAACTAGCCAAGCGATGGACGGTCGTTCTGACGGCCAACATCGTAGGGGCAATCATCTTCTGCGCGCTGGCCGCGCATAGCACCATCGTGTTCGACCCCTACAAAGCGGTCTACCGCGAGATGGGCTTGCCGCTGGTCAGTCACCCGTTCTTGCAGGCCATGCTGGCCGGTGTTTTTGGCGGGTGGCTCATCGCCTTGACGGCGTGGCTCATGGAGACCGTGGAGGGGGGCGCGGCGCGGCTGCTCATTATCTACCTCGTCACCTACCTCGTCGTCGGGCTTCAGCTCTACCACTGCATCATCGGGTCGATCGAGGTGCTGCTGTCCATGTTCGCTGGCGCGCCGATTACCTGGATGAGTTGGCTTACGGCCTTTCTCGCCCCCGCAGTCATCGGCAACGTCATCGGCGGCGTCACCTTCGTGACAGGGTTGCGTGGGGTGCAGGCACGCAGCGGCTCACACTAATTACTCATCTAACACCAGGCTTGCCGGCGACAATCTCGACGGCGCGGACCCACGAGTCACGTTCCACGCCCATGCCTTCGCTGCTGAAGCGGTAGTCGTTCTTGCGGATGAATTCGGTCAGTTCGTCGTGCAGGCGCAGCAGGCATTCGCGCTGTAAGGCGATGAGCCGCGCTAGCGCGGCGCTCTGTCGTGTCGTCGTGATGAGGCGGTCGAGGTGGACCATGCACAGGCCGCCGGCGTCGGTGAATGCCTGAGCCATGCGCTCATCCGGTGTGTGGTCGAGCAGGGCCTCCAGGTAAAGCAATTCGTAGCGGTCGCGCTCCTGGCAGGCGGGGCAAGCGCGGTGTGGATCGGTGACGCGCCCACCACTGTCGGACGCGTCCCTTCCTGCCAGCGCGGCCAGCCGTCCGCGCACGCCGCCGTGCCCCTGCCCCGCGCCGAAAAGGTCGGAGCGTCCGCCTGTCGCTGAGCGCGCCAACTCGGCGGCGGCGTCGCGGATCACGTCGCGGTACATCAGGGCCGTGCCGAGGGCGACGCGCAACTCACGCAGCCGCCAGGAGTGCGTGTTGCAATAGCCGCGCGCCGCGACGATAGCGTCGCGGAACTCGGGGTCGTTGACGTGCTCGTAGGTGATCGCCTGTAGGTAGCTCGTGACGGCGGCCAGGGTCAGCGCGCAGACCGGGCAGCCGCCCCTCGCGCAGGCGTCGAGCAATTCGTAGTAGACGGTGTGTTTGTCCGGTTGTACGCCACGGGTCATGCCGCGCCCTCCTTTGTTCCTGCCCTAACTATACGGGACACGTCGGGGCTAGCGGCGAATCACCAGCCGCGACTGGAGGAGGGGATACAGACGATCAAGAAGCAGGCGCCCTCAGTACGCTACACTATACCCATGAACGACAGTACTATGGGCAAAACAGCCGGTTGTATAAATCGCTTTGCGCTAGTGGTTTCCGTGAGGGGTTACGTTGCAGCGAGGCGTACCCCCTGGGACCGCCGGCATCCTGCCGTCCTACCGTTGCCGGCAGGATGCCAGCGGTCCCAGGGGGCGCCACGTCAAACAAAGCTCCCTGATTCGGCGCCAGGAAGAGGCGTCCGCCTATGAGCGTGCGCGGGCGACACACGAACGCCGCGCCGCGCGGATCGCTACGCTTACCCACCGCGACGAGCGCACGGGTCTATGATTGGTTGCGCGGGAGCACGCCGGGTCTGGTCTTCCTCGCGCTCATCGTGGGCGCTGGCGCCGGCGCCGGCGCGGTCATCTTCCGCTACCTGATCCTGGGATTCACGCTCCTCTTCTCGGGGCACAACGACTACAGTGCGACGGGGCGCGCCGCGCATCCGTTTTTTTCGGGGGCGGCTAACCCGCATGTCGCGTGGCTGGGTCCGTTCTTCGTCGTACTAGCGCCGGCGGTCGCGGGCCTGATCTACGGTCCGTTGATCGCCCGCTTCGCGCCCGAGGCGCGTGGCCACGGTGTCCCTGAGGTCATGCTCGCGGTGGCCGAGCGCGGCGGCCGTATTAGCCCGGCCGTGGCGATCGTCAAGTCGCTAGCCTCGGCGCTCTGTATCGGCGGCGGTGGATCGGTCGGACGCGAGGGGCCGATCGTGCAGATTGGGTCCGCGCTCGGCTCAACGCTGGGGCAGGCCGTCCGGGTCCCCGACTCACGGCTGCGCCTGCTCGTCACCTGTGGCGCGGCGGGCGGCATCTCTGCCACCTTCAACGCCCCGATCGCGGGGGTCTTCTTCGGGCTCGAGCTCATCCTGCGCGATTTCGAGACCGAGGCCTTCGGCGTGGTCGTGCTCTCGTCGATCACGGCCGCCGTGATTGGGCGCGCCGCGTTCGGCGCGCGGGCGTTCCTAACGCTGCCGCCATTCCACATCGTCTCCTACTGGGAGTACCTGCTCTACGCCGTCTTGGGGGTGTTCGCGGCCGCCGTGGGTATCGGTTTCGTGCGCGTGCTCTACGGCCTGGAGGACCTCGCCGACCGTGTATGGCGCGGCCCCGACTGGCTACGGCCAGGGGTCGGAGGGTTGCTGCTGGGGCTGCTACTGCTCGCACTGCCGCAGATGTATGGCGTCGGCTACCCGGTTCTACAGAACGGTATCCGTGGCGAGTATGTCGTGTGGTTTCTGGTCGTCCTGTTGGCCGCCAAGGCTGTGGCGACCAGCTTGACCATCGCCATCGGCGGGTCCGGCGGCGTGTTCGCGCCGTCGCTCTTCATCGGCGCCATGCTTGGGTCGGCCTATGGCCAGGTGCTACACGGTATCTTTCCAGGGGCGGTGGGTCCGGCCGGCGCCTATGGCCTGGTCGGGATGGGGGCGGTGTTCGCCGGCGCGGCGCGCGCGCCTATTACCGCCGTCATCATCATCTTCGAGTTGACGGGCGACTACACCATTATCCTACCTCTGATGGCCGCGATTGTCCTTGCCACGGCGATCAGCAAGGGCCTCTCCCGCGATACTATTTACACGCTCAAGCTGCGCCGCCGTGGCATCGACATCATGCGCGGGCGCTCGGCCAACTTGATGGAGATCCTGACTGTCGCCGACGCCATGCGGGCGCTCCCCAACGGTGTGCCCCAGAGCCTCACGCTCAATGAGTTGATCGCGCGCTTCACCGAGGAGGAGTGCGACGCCCTGCCGGTCGTGGACAAGGATGGCGCTTTCCGTGGCGCCGTTACCTTGCAGGAGGTCGAGCAGGCCGTGCGCGATAACGCGCTGGACGTGGTGGCGGGCGATTTGGCCCGCGCGGCGCCGGCGCTCTACGCTAACCAGAGTCTGGAGCGGGCTTTGGGGCTGCTCGTCCATGAGGATAGATCGGGGTTGCCGGTGCTGGCCGCGGATCAAGAGACCGTCAGCGGGTGGGTGACGCAACGCGATGTCCTACGCGCCTACAACGAGCGCCTGGAACAGAGCCTCACCCAGGTTGAGCGGAGGGCGACGCGTCAACCCGCCGCTGCCGTGCGCGGGCCGCGGGACGTACCAGCGCATGCGCCTGAGTCGCCTGACGGGCTGCAGGTCCCCGATGGCGACCCGCTCTTGGGCCGGCTGCGCGGCTACCGTATCGTCGACCTGGAATTGACGGGCGACCGCGCACCGGTAGGCCGGCGCGTTATGGAGATCGCGTGGCCCCCCTCCTCGCTCGTCGTCGCCATCCGCCGTGGCGCCGACACGTTCGCGCCTAACGGACAGACAGAGTTGCGGCGGAGCGACCGCCTCACTGTCCTGGTCCCGGCGGGGCACGCTGAGGGGTTGGCCGACACTATTTGCGAGGATCAGGCCCAGGGCGATTAGCCGTCGGCTGACGGCTGATCGCTACGACGCCGTGACCGCGCCCCCCTTGATCGCGGTAGCACATGCTCACCGAAGAAGTGGATCTGGCAAGCTGTAGGTATGGACGAACAGGAGCACACGGTCATTCTCTACACGCACGAGCGTTGAACGCCCTGCCGGGCTGTGAAAGAGTTTCTTTCCGATCATGACGTGCGGTACGAGTTGCGCGATGTCACGCGGGACGAGCGCTCCCTGCGTGAGTTCCTGGCGCTCGGCCTGCCGCTGCCCCCGGTCACCGTCGTCGACGGTGTCCCCGTGCAGGGCTACCAGCCCGCGCGTCTGGAAGCGTTGCTGAGCCTAGTAGTCCGTCAAGCGAATTATGAACAGTTGGTGCATCATGGAGATAGCCTCGTTAGGCGACCTGGGCGATGGCGCGGGCTGGCGGCGGTGTTGTCGCGGCGTGCGCCTCCCGCACGGTGGG
>JAABUM010000840.1_pt1 | contig 50132 bp, 49 predicted proteins | sample 5559161 | NCBI WGS metagenome assembly JAABUM01 (sample SAMN10711868, study PRJNA513369) | rock metagenome | isolation source: Antarctica rocks | place: Antarctica: Victoria Land, Siegfried Peak nord
CATCCTTCGGCTTGTTATAGTACCACCGCTTGACACCGCCAAGCCTAGTGTCACAATACAATTCCCCTTCGAGGTTGGTATCACTTTTAGACATTTAGCGATACCTCCCGTAAGGGGATAATTACCTAAACTTGAGATGAAAAGCCTTATAGAATGCGTGCCGAATTTCAGCGAAGGGTGCCGGAGTGAAACGATTACGCGCCTCGTCGAAGCGATTGAATCTGCGGCGGGCGCGGTGGTGCTCAACACGCACATGGACGCGGATCACAATCGTTCGGTGATTACGTTTGCCGCCGCGCCTGATCTGATTGTCGAGGCCGCCGTGCGCGCGTGCGCTCGCGCGGCGGAGTTGATTGATTTGCGCGATCATCAAGGCGTGCATCCGCGCATGGGAGCGATGGATGTGTTGCCATTTGTGCCTGTGCGCAATGTTTCGCTGGATGAATGCGTGAGGCTCGCGCACGCGGCGGGCGGGCGAATCGCGAGCGAGCTTGGGATTCCTGTTTACTTTTACGAGCGCGCGGCGCTGAGGGCGGAACGCGTCAATCTGGAGGATGTGCGGCGCGGCGGTTTTGAAAAGTTGCGCGAAGAGATCGGCACAGTTCGGGAGCGCGCGCCGGATATGGGAGAGCCGCGCGTTCACGAAAGCGCGGGAGCAGCGATCATCGGCGCGCGCCCGTTTCTGATTGCTTACAATATTAATTTGCTGACGGATGATGTAACGATTGCGCGGCGGATTGCGAGCGCGGTGCGAGAGAAAAACGGCGGCCTGCCTTTTTTGAAAGCGCTCGGGCTTGAATTAAAATCGCGCGGGATCGTGCAGGTTTCGATGAATCTTGTGAACCCGGAAGTGACAGGTTTGCACCATGCCTTTGCTGCGGTCGCGCGCGAAGCCGAACGCGAAGCGGTGCGCATTGCGGGAAGCGAAGTCGTCGGCCTCTTGCCGCAATACGCGCTTGATGAAGCGGCAAAGGATTTCTTGCAAATGGAAAATTACGCGCCCGCCATCGTGCTCGAAAATCAGGTCGAAGCAATGCTCACGCGCCGCAGTAAAGAAAGCAAAAGCCGTGAAGCACCCAACGGCGAAGCCGCCGAAGGAGATTCAAATTCCGGTTAATGTTTCAACTTATATGTTTCAGCCGGTCAACGCTTACAAATGCTTTCGTATGAATGTGACGATCTTCCAGCCGTCCAGATATTTCCAAGGCGTTTCGCCGCTTGTGTAGTGGCCGCAGGGAAGCCATGCGACATCGAGAGGAATGCCGTGGCGTTTGAACTCCGCGATCACGTCGCGCGTGAGGTGCGCAGGGAAAGTCAAATCGTGGCGGGCGGCGATAAAACGCATCGGGCGCGGGCGCATTTTGAGTAATCTGGGAATGTACGGGAAAGGACTGATCGGCAGCCATAGCTCGCGCAGTTCGTCGAGGGTAAGTTCGTCGCCGAAACCTTGCCGGACATGCTGCGTCGAGATGCCGTGCCATGTGACATCTGCAAAATAGCCGGAGACATGATTGAAGACGGCGGCATCGAGGCGTTCGTCATGCGCGAAGGTCAGAAAGCCCGCGCATGAACCGATGCTTGTGCCGATGATGCCGACGCGCTCAAAGCCGCGATGTTCTTTGAGCCATGAGATGGCGGCGCGCGCGTCCAACACGGCCTGCCGCATTGATTGAATCGTGCGCCCTATGTTCGAGCTAATCAAGTGATCTGCGCGCTCTAGTTCGGGCGGGCGGCGCGCTTCGTGGAAGGGCAATGTCAAACGCAAGGCGCTAATGCCGAAACGATTGAGCAGGCGACAGAGTTCGACGTGGCTCGCAGCGTCCGCATTCCATTGGGGCAGCACGAGCACAGCGCGTCTGGCGCGCTGAGTGTTATTGCCATCGTCGTCTTCAATATTTTTGTTGGGCGAGAGCGCGGGGAAAAAGCGCGCGTTGACAATGTTGTTTTCCGCAGAAGAAGTTTGCACGGCGCTCGTCCAAGTAAGTCTGTCCCCCGCAAGCCTGTAGTCTGTAACCATAGGCAGCGCGTAAAACTCTTCGCTTCGCTGCACTGCTTCCTGCGTATAGTCGGCTAAGAAGCCGCGTTCATCTACGCCGTCTCCCGTGTGGGCTGCGACAAAAGACGCGCCCCACTCGAACGGGCGCACGATTCTGTTCTTATCGCGGCGCGCAAGTTTGCGCTCACGCGCGCGAATGAAATTTCCCAGCAACTCGATTTACTGCCTCTCGAAAATAGTGTCGGATGAGTTTAACAATCGTTCAATTATCCTCAAAGCCGTGCGACTGATAAATGCAGTTGATGAACGCGAGAGCACATTAACAATGCAGCTTTCGCGTGAATAGATTGTGCAGTTTGCGCGAAGAGTTTGACAGTTAAAGTTTTTTGCGTTGCGCTGTCAAGACGACTGTTGACAAAAGAACGGTAATGATCGCCGAGAGCAAACAGAATTCGCAGAAGGCGTGGAGCACAAACGCCTGCACGAAAAGAAGTCCGAGCGAAGTTATAAGCATCAGCGTTGTGAGAATGACGAGCGGCGTGCGAGCGCGCGTGTAACCGAAGATGATAAGCGTGGCGAGACTAAAAGCTGTGAAGTAGGCGAGCGCGCCGAGGCTCGCCGTCGGGATCGAACCGATTTTCGCGTAAGCGCTTTGCAGCACTTCATTGCAGCCGCCGGAAACTGTGCAGCGAACGCTGCGTCCCATCAGATGTTCGATTGTCAGATACGTCGCATCAATGAGTCCGCAAAGCGAAAGAACGGCGGCGACAATGTAGAAGCGCGCCGCAGTCAAATTTGTCTGGGCGGAAGCCTCCGTCCGTGTGACATTTTTATCGCTTGCTTGTGTGTCGTTTCGCACGACTGCCTTACTTGTGGTTTTGAGTGCCTGCGAGAAGTGCGGCATCAATCGTAGCGGTCAAGGCAGACAAAGTCATATCGTCGGCCTTTACTTCGCGGCTGTTGATGAAGATGGTCGGAGTGCCTTTGACGCCAAGCGAGTCGCCGCGTTTCATGTCAAGCAGAATACGCGAGTTAGGGATTTGCCCGTCCAAGTCGCGTGTGAAGCGTTCGACATCGAGGCCGAGGGAGCGCGCGAAGTTAATAAAAACAGGACGCGCGTTCGGCGTCGAGTCGCTCCACATTTTTTGATTCTCGTAGAGCTTATCGTGCATCTCCCAGAACCTTCCCTGAAGCTCTGCGGCTTCGGCGGCGCGCGCGGCATCAAACGCGTTCTTGTGCAGCCCGGCAAGCGGAAATTCGCGAAAGACGACGCGCAGACGCGTGCCGTAAGTGCTTTCAAGCTTTTTTAAATCCGAATACAGGAAACCGCATGGCGGGCATTGGAAATCGCCGAACTCTTCGAGCAGCACCGCTGCGCCGCTTGCTGCTGCCTCGTTTGAAGCGCCTCGCACATGCGGCGGCTCTGCTCCGGGCGCGCCGACATAGGCTACTGTAGACGGAGTTGCCGGATCAATGGGATGCGATTGCGGCGCGGTGTTTGAACGAAACATCGAAACTGCGACTCCGATGGTCACGAGCAGAACGACGGCGATAATGATAAAGGGAAGATAACGTTTCATCTGTATTCACCGGCAAGTGCATTCGCAGACACACATTTTTTGCAAAAGACAGGCCGCCCAAAATCACATCGGGCGGCCTGAGTTGGAATTGTTATTTTGCCGGACGAGCGAGCTTATTGGCAAGTGGCAAACTTAACTTTGCCGATGCGCGTGCTCCAATTGAATGTGCCGCTCGTCTGCAAGTATTCGGTCGTGAACCACATCGTGCAGTCGTCAACCGGGTCGATACTTAAACTGCTGTAATCGCCCCAACGCGCGAGCGTCGCAAGTTGCGAACCGGAGCCGCCGTAGATGCTTGTCTCGGCCTGCATTGTGCCGAGCGGATCGGTGGGTGCGCGTCCCGTAAAGAAGACGGACGGAAGTTGTGTGGTGCTCGAAATGCTGTAGCCGAGTCCGATGTTGCCGACCTTGTCCATCGCGACGCTGCCCATCCAGCGCGATCTTGAATCGGGCGCGAACGTGCCTTGTTGATAAACCGTCGGAGTCGTATTCGGGCTGCGCAGTTCATACCAACGAACGCCCGTGTAGCCACTACCGCGTTTACTGGTTGCGCCGACGGTTATTGAATGATTGACGACGAGCGATTCGTGGCCGTCGGCGAAATTACGATAAGCGAAGCGATACATCAAGCGGTCAGCGAGTGAATCGAGTTGCTGTGTCGTGCTCGGTTGCGGAATACATGTGCCGCCGCCGCACGCGCGCGTAAAGGCCGCGACGGGAATGTTAACCGGCCCTGTGAGCGTCGTGTTCGCAGTATTCGCCCAGTCCACATGAAATTTCCAGAGGTTGAGCGAGTTCGAGCCGAAGTTCACTAAATAATTGGGCGAACCGGCGGGTGGCGCGATGGAGCCGTCGAGGTCTGCGGGCAAGAGTCCGCCGAAGCTCGTGCTCAACTGAAAGCACTGTTGCGATGCTGGTAATCCTGCGAGCATCGCGTTGCGGTCAAAGGCGCAGGTCTTTGCGCCCTTGAACGTGCTGCCGTTGGCGAAAATGTTGTAAGTGATGTAATAGCCGTCCGGCCACACACCGACTTTCGGATAATCGTTGAAGTCCGTGCCGTAGCTGAACGCGTAGCGGTTGTATGCGCCTGTCGCGTCGGATGTTTGCGAAACGGCAACGCACTGCGTGTTCGGCCCGCCCGTTGGCACGGCAAACTGCGTCATCACCCAGCGATTCGCTGCCTTGTCATACTGCACAATCGGATCGCCGTCATTCCGTGTTTCGCAGACTCCGCCGAAGCCAGTCCAGAGCGTATTGCCCGCCGCCGGGCCGTACACTTTCAAGCCTGTCGCTTTGTCGTAAACGGCGAAAGCTTCGTTGACCCACTGCACGTACTGTGTCGCACCGGCAGCGCCGTTGGTGTCTGGCGGAGCGGCGTTGACAGTGTAGTTGGGAATGCCTACGCCGTCGAAGCTTGTCGGCGCGGTGGTGGCGACGGCAGGCGCGGGCGCGGGCGACGACTGAAGCGCTGTGTCCTGCACCGGCGTCGTTCTTTGTTCGGGTTGCGGAATCGGTTTGACGGGATGCTCATGCGGCGGGCCTTTGCGATCCGGTTCAATCGGCACGATTTGTCTGAGCGGCAGAGATTTATCGTGTTTGTCGTTTGATCTTACTTCGGCTTTACCGTGACCGTTTCCATTATTTGACGGATTCTGCGCGTAAGCGGTAAAGGGCAGTGACCATGCGGTGCAGAGTGCGGTTGTCATAAACAACGAAAGAACTTTCTTCATCGAGCCTCCATAGATTGGTTAGTTGTCATCGAGGTGGCAGCACAGCCTGCACAAAACGCGGGCGAGCGCCTCATTAGGGGGATACGTGGATGATACCTTTATGATGAAACCCATGGATCGTCGTGCGATTACCGAAGAAACGAAAAGCGCTGGCGCTTTGCCGTGCGTGGTGATTTTATCGCCTGCACGGCAGGTATTTATTTAATGCCCGAAACTTTATGTTACCGATGACGCCACCTTGCAGATTTGCGCCGTTACAAGAGATAGAGCAGTATATACTATCGTTGTTCGTAGTTAAAGACCTTTGTGACAGAATTACAAAATTTTTTAACGAATTCGGGTGACTGTGTAAGGTTACAGCGTTTCGGCAAAACCGATTGGCTGGCATACTGGCGAAACTTAGGTATGATTCCGTTTTCGCAGCGCACCTGATTGCTTTTTACTTTTAACTGTGGCGAAGCGCTCTCAGCGACGCTCGAAAAAGCGACGAATAATCTGCGGCAGAATAAGCGAGGTTTGCAAAGCTGATCCGGTGGCGAAGCGTTTGGCAAAGCCGCGAAAAAGAGCGGCGGCGCGCGGCGTGTAATTGAACCACCACAAGTCGCCGACGTGCGCGAGGCGGTTGACGTGTATGTGCTGCGCGGTGACGAGTTCCAACAAACCCAAACGCCCGTGCGTGCGCCCCAGGCCGCTTTGCTTGACGCCGCCCCAAGGCGTTTGCGCGATGCCGTGCGTGTAGAGCACTTCGTTGACCATCACCGTGCCCGCTTCGATACGCGCCGCAATTTGTTTTCCGCGTTTGATGTCTCTCGTCCACACGCTCGCCGTCAATCCGAAAATGCTCTCGTTGGCGAGTTTGACGGCTTCATCTTCTGTTCCGAAAATCATCAACGGCAACACAGGCCCGAACGTTTCCTCGCGCATCACTGTCATCGTATGATCCGCATTCACGAGCACCGTCGGTTCGTGAAACGCGCCCGAAAGATTCTTCGCCCGCCCGCCGCCCGTGAGCGCCAGCGCGCCTTTCGCCAACGCATCGCCGACGTGTTCTTCGACAATCTGTAATTGCCGCGCGCTCGACATTGCGCCGATGTCAGTGCCTTCGCGCGTGCCGATGTTCTGCTTGAGGACACGCGTTTTTGCAACGACGCGTTCGGTAAATTCCCGCGCGACGTTTTCATGCACGTAACATCTTTCGACTGACGCGCACGCTTGACCGGAATTGCTGAACGCGCCCCACACGGCGGCGCTCGCGGCTTGCTCTATGTTTGCATCATCCAGCACGATCATAGGGTCTTTGCCGCCGAGTTCGAGCACGACGGGCGTGAGAGTTTTTGCCGCCGCTTCAGCCACGCGCTTGCCCGTCGCCACGCTTCCCGTGAACATGATTTTATCCGCGCCCGCTTCGACAAGCGCCGCGCCCGTCGCACCGCCGCCCGTCACAACCTGCAACACAGCATCCGGCAATCCCGCGCGTTGAAACATGTCTCCGATCTTAAGCCCCGTGAGCGGCGTCAATTCGCTCGGCTTGAGCACGACGGCGTTGCCCGCCATCAGCGCCATCACGACTTCGCCCAGAGGTATCGCCCACGGAAAATTCCACGGCGAAATGATTCCGACCACGCCCAACGGTTTATAGATGATGCGCGAGGTGCGCCCCATCAAACCGTACTGCCCTATGTCTATTTTCTCGGCACGAAGAAGGCGATGCGTGCGTCGCGCAAAGAACTGCATTAGATCGAGCGTCGGCACAATCTCCATCGCCACTGCTTCCGCCACGGGCTTGCCAGTTTCTCTTGAGATAAGCAGCGCGAGTTCGTCCATCTCCGCGAGCACTAATTTTCTTGCACGCAGCACAACGCGCCCGCGTTCGGCAAACGAAAGTTCGCGCCAGTGTTTTTGCGCCGCGCGTGCGCTTGAAACAGCGCGCCCGACTTCTTCTGCGGAAGCTATGCCCACCCGCCCGATTTCCTCGCCCGTCGCTGGATCACTCGACACAATGAATTCTTCAAATTCTTCAGGCGCGCTTTCACGCAGCCTCGTCGCCGCATTTTTTGAAACTTGTGCAATCATCGCTTTTCTCCGAGCTAAAAGATTATGGCCTGAAAACATCTGGCAACGAAAGTCGAAACGCGCCGTTACAACTGCAAGTTTTTCCCTGTCTCGGTTACAATATGCGCTTTTAACGCATCTTGCCTGTATAACTGCAATGCCAGAGGAGAACTTATCATGCCACGCCCGCAACTCGCCGAATTCATCAAACGCATGGACGCCGATTCCGTCGCCATTATACCGGGCGCGCCCCAAATCGCGCGCACGAATGACACGCATTATCGTTATCGTCAAAACTCCGATTTCTATTACCTCACGGGCTTCGACGAACCCGAAAGCGTCGCCGTCATCAGTCCCGCGAAGGAACATAAATATACGCTCTTTGTGCGCCCGCGCGATGTGCTGAAGGAAACTTGGGAAGGCCGCCGCGCCGGTACCGAAGGCGCACTGGAGACGCACAAAGCCGACGCCGCTTATCCGATTGAAGAGTTTCCGGCAAAGCTCGGCGAATTGTTGGCGGGCGCGAAGACTCTTTATTACCCAATCGGCGCGGGCGACACGCATCTCGACGCGCTCATCATCAAAGAAATCGCACGCCTGCGCGCGCTCGGTCGTCAAGGCATCGTCGCGCCGCAAGCCATCGTTGACGTGGGCGTTGTTCTAAGTGATTTGCGTCTTATTAAAACGCAGGCAGAAATCGAACTCATGCAGCGCGCCGCAGACATCGCCGCCGAAGCGCACGTCGAAGCGATGAAGCAGACGCGTCCCGGCATGAACGAATACGAAATCGAAGCCCTCATCGAATATACCTTTCGCAAGAACGGCGCGAGCGCTCCCTCTTACAATTCGATTGTCGGCGGCGGCGCTAACGCCACCATCCTGCATTATGTCAATAACGATGCTCCCTTGCGCGACGGCGATTTAGTGCTACTCGATGCGGGCGCGGAATACAAAGGTTACGCTTCCGACATCACGCGTACCTTTCCCGTCAACGGGCGTTTCACACAAGCGCAACGCGACATCTATGACCTTGTGCTCGCAACCGAAACAGCCTGCGTCGAACAGGCTCGTCCCGGCATCAGCCTCGAAGAATTGAAAACGCATTCAATCGAACTTCTTACCGAAGGCATGGTGCGTCTAGGTCTTTTGCAGGGCGACGTTAAAAAGTTGATCGAAGAAGAAAAATACAAGCAATTCTACATGCACGGCATCGGCCACTATCTGGGCATGGACGTTCACGATGTCGGTCTTTACCGCGTTGACAATGAGCCGCGCAAATTAGAACCCGGCATGATTATCACCGTCGAACCCGGCCTTTACATCGCACCGAACACGAAGGACGTTCCCGAAAAATATTTGGGCATCGGCGTTCGCGTCGAAGATGATGTGCTCATCACAGAAGACGGCAATCGAGTGCTGACAACCAAAGTCCCGAAGCAGGCGGAAGAAATAGAAGCGCTGATGGCAAAATAGAAAACGATCATAGACGGATGCAAAATTGGAGCAAGCGAAACGAGCGCATAGCCAAATTATCAATCGTGTTTGTGAGCCTGATTGTCGGGCTGTTCATCGCCGAAGTTTCCTTGCGCGTCGCCGGTTATTCGTATCCGCTCTTTTATGAAACAGACGCGGATTGCGGCTATGCGCTTCGTCCCGGCGTGGAGGGTTGGTATCGCAAAGAAGGCGCGGCTTATGTGCGCATCAACAGCGCGGGCTTACGCGACCGCGAGCACCAAAAAGTAAAACCGCCGGGCACATTTCGCATTGCGGTGATCGGCGACTCCTACGCAGAAGCATTGCAAGTTCCCGTCGAAGATGCGTTCTGGACGGTGATGGAACAACGCTTGCGCGGTTGCGCGAAGTTTGCAGGAAAAAACGTGGAGGTTATAAATTTCGGCGTCTCCGGCTACGGCACGGCGCAGGAATTAATCACCCTGCGCCGCCGCGTTTGGGAATACACGCCGGACATGGTGCTCGTCGCCGTCACGACCAATAACGACATCACGGATAATTCGCGCGCGCTTAAAAAAACAAACGAGATTCCCTACTTCGTTTACCGCAAAGGCTTGCTTGTGCTCGATGATTCGTTTGCCAAGACGCCTGCTTTTCGCCTGCGCGATTCTGCGCTCAATCGGTTTGGAAGATGGATGAGAGAGAGTTCGCGCGTGATTCAAGCCATTCACCAATCGCAAGGCGCGATCAAAGCTTACATCGCTGCTAAGCGAACCGGTGCGGCGAAGCCAGCAGCAGCAGAAAAGCCAACGACGGCAGCGACAGGAAACGAACTGCCTGCCCAAAGCGAAACCGCATCGCCCGCACGCGCCAAAACCACTACCGATCTTGCCGAAGAAGGAATAGACAATTTAATTTACCGCGCGCCGGACAACGCCGTGTGGCAAGATGCTTGGCATGTCACGGAAGAATTGATTGTGCTGATGCGCGATGAAGTGAAAAGCCACAATGCCGCTTTCGTCGTCGTCACCTTGAGCAACGGCGTACAGGTTTATCCAGACCGCGAATTACGCGAAGCCTTCATGCGACGCATCGAGGGCGACGATCTGTTTTATCCTGATAAGCGCATCGAGGCTTTGGGTGAGCGCGAAGGCTTCCGTGTCGTGACGCTTGCGCCGCAGATGCAAGCTTACGCGGAAGAGCACAATGTCGTGCTACACGGCTTCGGCAATACGCTCGGCTCCGGCCACTGGAACGCGTCCGGCCATCACCTCGCGGGCGAATTGATCGCCGCAGAATTATGCAAAGACGAATGACGAAAAGCTTGTTCCTATAAGGCCGCGCATCACCATCGCTCGTTCTCGACGATAGACATGTACATTCTCGGAATCTCGGCTTACTACCACGACTCTGCCGCGTGCCTTGTGTACGACGGAGAGATTATCGCTGCCGCGCAGGAAGAACGCTTCACACGCAAAAAACACGACCAACGCTTTCCTTCTTCGGCCATCGAATTTTGCCTGCGCCATGCCGGAATCACCGACAAGGAAATTGATTTCGTCGCCTTCTATGACAAGCCGCTTCTAAAATTCGAGCGACTGTTGGAAACGTACATTGATTATGCGCCTGGGGGATTTCGTTCGTTCCTCAAAGCGATGCCGCTCTGGTTGCGCGAAAAACTCTGGACGCGCGAGCAGATCGCGCAGCACGGTGATTACAAAGGCAAAGTCCTCTTCACTGAACACCACGAAGCGCACGCGGCGAGCGCGTTTTTTCCGTCGCCGTTTGAATCCGCCGCCGTACTGACGATTGACGGCGTCGGCGAGTGGGCGACTTCGAGTTACGGCTACGGTCGCGGCAATGAATTGCACCTGACAAACGAACTGCGCTTTCCACACTCGCTCGGTTTACTGTATTCCGCGTTCACTTATTATCTCGGTTTCAAAGTCAATTCCGGCGAATACAAAGTGATGGGACTCGCGCCCTACGGCGAACCGCGTTACGTCGGGAAAATTCTCGACGAACTCGTTGATTTGCGCGACGACGGAAGCCTGCGCCTCAACATGAGCTACTTCAATTACGCGCACGGCTTGACGATGACGAACAAGCGGTTCGACGAACTTTTCGGCGGCAGCCCTCGTCAATCCGAAACCGAACTCACACAGCGCGAAATGGATTTGGCGCGCTCCGTGCAGGAAGTAACCGAACTCGCAATGCTGAAGATGGCGTGCCACGTTCAAAAAGAAACCAAAGAAAAAAATCTGTGTCTCGCGGGCGGCGTTGCGCTCAACTGTGTCGGCAACGGACGCATTCAACGCGAAAACATCTTCGAGAATATCTGGATTCAACCGGCGGCAGGCGACGCGGGCGGAGCACTCGGCGCGGCGCTCTCCGTCTGGCATCAATACCTCGGACGCGAACGCGATGTGAAAACTGTTTGCCGCGATCACGCGGACGGCATGAAGGGGTCTTACCTCGGGCCTTCTTTTACGGATGATGAGATTCGCGGATTTTTGGAAACGACGGGCGCGCATTTCCGGCGCATGGAGAGCGCGGAATTAACGCAGCACGTTGCGCGCGAGCTGGCGAAGGAAAAAATCGTTGGATGGTTTCAGGGAAGAATGGAATTCGGGCCGCGCGCTTTGGGCGGGCGCAGCATTCTCGGCGATCCGCGCGCCGCCGGTATGCAATCGCAGATGAACTTGAAAATAAAGTACCGCGAATCGTTTCGCCCGTTCGCGCCATCCGTCTTGCGCGAGCGCGTCAGTGATTATTTCGATCTAGATTGCGACTCGCCGTACATGCTGCTCGTCGCGCCCGTCCGCGAAGAATTGCGAAAGTCTATGACCGATGAGGAGCAAAATTTATTCGGCATCGAGAAATTGCTTGTGCCGCGCTCCGTGATTCCCGCCGTAACACACGTCGATTATTCGGCGCGCGTGCAGACCGTCAGCCATGAAGACAATCCGCGTTACTATGAATTGCTCGCGGCCTTCGAGCGTCTCACGAATTGTCCTGTGCTCGTCAATACATCTTTCAATGTGCGCGGCGAACCGATTGTTTGCACGCCGGAACAGGCGTTCAATTGTTTTATGCGAACGGAGATGGACTTGCTCGTGATCGAAGACTTCGTGATCGACAAAAGCGATCTGGGCGATGTTGTCTTTACCGAAAACACGGCGGCGTGGCAGGAGGAATTTCAGCTTGACTGACTTCGCGCATCAATTGCCCGTAACTGATAGGCAAGCGCGCAAAACTGCGCTCGCCGTCGCGTGCGTCTTGCTTGCGCTTGCTGCGTGGAATCTTTATCGGGGGCGTACAACTTATGTCGCAGTGCTCGGCGGAATCGGTTGCGCGCTGCTCCTCGTTGCGTCGCCGCTTGTGCCTGCTGCCGTCGCGCGCCGCTTTCATGTTTTTTGGATGGGTGCGGCGGCGCTGCTCGGTGCGATTAATAGCCGCATTTTGCTTTCGCTGATGTTTTATCTGGTGTTCACGCCTTACGGATTCATCTCGCGGCTCGTCGGGCGCGATCCTTTGAACAGGCGCACGGCAAAGCGTGAAAGTTACTGGACGCCGCGTAAAAAAACACGGCAAACGAAGGAAGGCTTCGAGCGTTTATTTTGAAGGTTGTTTACCCGGTGGATGAACGAAGGAGATTCGTGCGATGAGCAAACTCGCGCTCGCAAATGAAATATGGCTGTTCTTGCGGGAGAACAAAAAGCTCTGGCTGCTGCCGATCATCGTCGTGCTCGTTCTTCTCGGCGCGCTGCTCGTCTTCGCGCAGAGTTCGGCGCTCGCTCCCTTTATCTATTCACTCTTCTAAAACTTCAGGACGCTGTTGATTTCAATTCGTCTACAATCTCAATGGCTGCCGCGCGCGCTCTTTCCACTTCGTCGGGCGCAAAGGAAACCGCGCCGACAACCGCATGGCCGCCGCCGCCGTAACGTTCGCAGATGGAGGCGATGTTGTGTGTGCGCGGGCGCGGACTCCAAGGGTTCGAGCCGACGGAAATCTTCGTGCGATGCGCCCCGTGCGTGAGCGCGACGGAATAGGTAGTGTCCGGATAAAGATAATACGGAATAAATTTATTGAAGCCTTCGAGTTTGTCATCAATCAAATCAAACTGCACGACTGCATTTGCGTAAGTAGCTTTGCGGCGAACGATTTCCAGAGTCTCCAGATGCTGCGCGAGAATCGGGCGAAAGCGGCGTTGCACTTCCTCGCCTGTCGCAACTTCATCGAGGGAGCGTGTCGTTAAGTCGCGGATAATTTCTTCGATAAACGCATCGTCGGGTTCGGCTTCGATAACCTGCATGAGTTGTAGCGCGGGTTCGCGTAGTTCGACGGCCTGCGCGGGCGATTCATAAAACGCGCCGTCAATCGTGTGCGCCCATTTGATGAGCGGATCAATCGAAGCATCCTCGAAATCGAAGCGTGTGTGGGCGATGTCGGCGATAAACTCCGTGCATGATTTGCGCGTCGCATCGAGAAATTTTTTGCCTGAAGTGTCCGCGCGAAAATGCGCTTCATCTTCGGCGGTCAGAAACGCCGATTGATGATGATCGAACCACCACGTCAAACGATTGGACGGGGAATACTTGAAATCGACAATGGCGTTTTCGTCGCCGTCGAACATCGCTTCGTCAAAGAGGTTGCCTTTGCGGTGAAGCAAGCCCGTATAATTTACCGACGCGTTTTTGTCGATGCGCGCGCGGTAAAAGCGCGTGAAGACGGCGGCGGACGCGACGCCGTCGAAGCAATGACCGTGATAAAGTATTCTGAGTTTCATAATAAGATTTGCAATGATGCGAAATTCGAGCGGATGCAAAAGCCCGCCATCTTAACAGTTGTTGCACGCCGTTTGCCAGAGACGCGGGCACCCGCAGCGGATGAATGCACGGCAAAGCGAATATATTCCGCAGCCGATAAAGAAGCGCATGGTGACGCCTCGCGCTGAAAATATTTGGGTGAAACAGTAGGAGACAAGAGATGTCCGATGAGCAGCGCGTGCGCGAAGCCAATGGGCGGTTTTATGCGGCGATGACCGCGCTCGATATAGATGAGATGGACGAAGTGTGGCTGAAGGAAGAAGCGGCTGTCTGCGTGCATCCGGGACGCGAAGCGATCAACGGCTACGAGCGCATACGCCAGAGTTGGAGCGCTATTTTCTCCGCGCCGAATCCGATGTCGATTGCTGCCAGCAACGAGCATGTAACGATTGTCGGCGATGTCGCGTGGATCGTTTGCTCGGAAACAATTTCTATGATGACCGACGAAGGATTAGCGGCGGCGGCGGCGCAGGCGACCAACATCTTTCAGCGCGTTGCAAACAATTGGCGCATGATCCTGCATCACGCGTCGCCGATTCCCTTCACGACGCCCGACGAATGGCCGGACGTTATCAACTAAACACGCGCGCCATTTTGCAGACTTTATGGACGCGCCGATTTCGCGTCCGCTTTTAATTTCAGGTGTTCGCGAATAAAAGCATCGGCGTCTTTTTCGATCAACTCGCCGCCCACGATCCAAGCTTTTTCGGTGAGCGTGTCGCCTTTTTTCTGAAGCTTCGCGGGTTCTAAAAAGACGTTGAAGGGCGATCCCCATTTGCGCTTGTCGTCCGCCGCCTGACGATATTTGTAGTGCGTTGTTTTATCGCGCGCGTCGCTTGTCTCGGATTCGGTGACGATGGTGTAGGGAAATCCAGATGTGCCGAAAAACTTCAAGACTTCATCGCGCGTGCCGTATTCGCCGACGCCGATAACTTCAAATCCCTGCGCTTTGTATTTGTCGTAAAGACGGGCAGCAACCGGAGCCTCGAAGCGCCAGTTCGGGCACCAAGGCGCAAAGTAAACGACCATCACAAGCTTTTTCCCTTGCACGAGCGAACTCAAACTGACGGGCGCATTCGTCTTCAAATCCTTAAACGACCAATCCTTGTAATTGATTTTCTTTTCCTGCAACGGCGCGTATTCGTGCGCGTGCTCCTGCGCTTGCGAAGCGAAAGGAACAAGGGCGAGCATAAAAAGCGCGATAAATAAATGTTTAATCATAGTAATACTCCTGCATGTTTGGTTGTCGAAAGTTTATCGAGCGTTGAACGATTGTCGGGTTTCAGCTTGTTCCAAGCCTGTATCCGAGCAAGCGTTTTCTTTCGTGTTTAGCGCCGCCTTGCAGCCACAGCGTATATTCTTCCTCTACTATATCAGGATTAATCCATGCAACTCTCTTGAGTTCGGCGACACTCGTTGCTGTTGCATCGAACAACAATCTCACGGCTTCGTCGAGCGAAGTGATTATCTTATCGGCGGCAAGCGCAGCTTCAATGAGACGAAAATCTTTTCGCATCGCCTCGCGCTGATTTTTGTTAGCCGAACTGTTTTCTATCTTGCGGCGTAACTTAGCGTCAATCGTAATATCGAGCGTCTTGATTCTTCTGCGCGCCCTCATTGATACTCTCCATGCCCGCGCGAATCCCGATTGATGCCTGTTCCATTCGTCCCTGATCTCGGATGTCATCACAACTGAATGAGATGTATCGAGGAATGCGCGCAGGAAATCGCGGCAGTGCTTCGATGTCGGAAACGTCGCCGCTTCTCCACCGGCGGCGCGCGCAATGGAAGCATCTATGACAAATCGTTTCGACGCATTAGCCCGCACGCCGCTTCGTTCCCGCGCGCGACTCTGCCGCATCTAGATACTTGCTCTCCGCTTCGAGCGTCACGTCCGCGAAATCTTCCGGCCAATCGCCGAACGCTCCCGACTCGTCCAAATCGGCGCTCTTGATTTCCGTTGCGCCGTCGCCAGCGCGCCGCTTGAACCAGTGAAGCTTTACCTTGTCCGGCGCGAGCTTGCCTTGCGCAACCAGCGTTTGCACTCCCAGCAGCAACAGCGAACTGTGCGTTTCCACCACGACATGCACGCCGCGATTCGCCGCATCCGCCAGCACCTCTGCCATCGCCGTCTGCGCGCGCGGGTGTAGATGAATCTCCGGCTGTTCGAGATAAACAAGCTGATGCGGCTTTGCGGCGAGCAGCGCGACGAGCACAGGCAATGTTTGCGACACGCCGAAGCCGACATCCGCGATGCTCACCATATCGCGCGCATTGCCTCTCGCGCCATGAATCATGCGCCCGACCTGCAACTCAACCTGCGTATCGTTAAGCGACTTCGCCGCGACTTTCCATGTCAGGCCGAGCTTCTCCAAGTCCTTACTCAAAGTTTCGATCTTGCTTTTATCCGTTTGCCAGTGCGCGATAACGCTCGCCACATAATTCTCGAACGTTCCCGGAAACATCGAACCGACAGCCGTCACCGGATATGTCCGCTCCGGGTTGCCTCTCAATCCGGGCAGATGAATAACATCGCGGATATAAGGCTCGAAATCCTTACTTGGCGAAAAAACCTCTTGCTGCATTGAGTAGTATCGACCTAGATAACTGAGCGGGCTTTCTGGATCAGCAAATTCTCTATAACCAACGTCCAAAAAACAACGATTGCGGTTGATAAACCATTCGGACTTCTTCGGGGTTTTTACAAAAAGCTGCAACTCTTGACGTGCTTTCACTAAAACAGGGATATTAGAAAGGAGCTGATAATACGGCATACCAATGCGTAATGTATGAGTCCCTTCCTCGTTATTATAAGTCATTTGCTGAACGTCAAGTCCCTTGCCGCGGTACCTTTTGAAGTGGGTAGTAATAGTTTTGTTCGTTCCAACCTCAAGACCAAAATGAAATCCAGCTTCAGTCTCGTTCTTTTCGATGTGGCAAAGAAATTGATCAGCGGATGTGAATTTTACGTTGGGGCCGTCAATCCGTAGCGCGCCGGGATCGTAGTTTGCTTCTAAAGTTTGTTTGAACAACAGAAGCGGCTGCATGATGCTGGATTTGCCGGAGCTGTTTGCGCCCGCGAGGATCGTCAGCGGCGCAATCTCAATGCTTTGCTCCTCGCTGATAGACTTGAAGCCCGCAACGGTTATCCGTGTGATTCCTTCCGGCACGGGCGCGGGCTTGGTTTTGTTCGAGGAAGCTCTTTTTACCATCTCAATTATTCTTTGCGATTGCTTCATCGAGCAGCGGCGTGACGGCGGCCTCGAATGCTTCGCGCTTTTTGCCGCCGGTGATCTTCTGGCGAATGCGCCCTTGTCGATCAATGATATATGTAACGGGAAGTCCCGGCCCGTTGCCGAATTTTGCGCCGACATCATCGCCGCCGAGCACTAAAGTGTAATCCTGTTTGGTGTCCTTTTGGAATTCCTTAATCATCTCCGCCGTGTCATTCGTGTCGGCAGTCGAGACGCCGACGATTGTCAATCCGCGCGTTTCCAGATCGCGCTGCATGGCGTTGAATTCGGGAATCTCGCCGCGACACGGCACGCACCACGTCGCCCAAAAATTCAGCAGCACGACGCGCCCGCGAAGGTCTGCGAGGCGAAAAGGTTTGCCGTCGAGCGTCTGAAATTGAACATCGGGCGCAACGGGAAATTTGCTCACATCCGCAGCAGAGTTGTCGCCTGCTGCCGGAGTCGTCGCTGTCCCTTCATTGAAGCGGCCTTCGACGAGGCTCTCCGCGTTCGGAAGCCACGCCGCGACGCTCGAACTTGCGAGCAGCGTCACGCGATTGCTCATAATCAAGCCGCCGATAAGGATCAGCACGATGCCGGACACGACTTCGACTTTGTGCAGATGTTGACGGAATTTCGAGTAGAAGCCTAAAAATTTGTTGATGCTCAAGCCCGTCAACAAAAACGGCAACGCGAGTCCCGCCGAATAAAAGCACGACAAAACGAATCCGCTTTTCCAGCCGCCGCTCGTCGCCGCTAAACCGATAATGCCGCCTAAGATAGGGCCGATGCACGGCGTCCAACCGGCGGCGAAAGCCATGCCGAGCGTCAACGAACCGAACATCCCGCGCGGCTTTTCATCCGAGAACATGCGCGTGTCTTTATAAAGCGCGCCGATTTTCAGTAGCCCGATCAATTGCAATCCGAACAGGATGATGACGAGGCCGCCGATGATGCGCACCCAGGGGTTAGAGATAATACTCGCGCCGATAAGTCCCGCGCCCGCGCCGAGCGCGATGAAGATTATTGACAGCCCCGCGTTGAAGGCGAGCGAGTTAGCGATGACGGCGCGCTTCGCGTTAATGCGTGAGCCGCCATCTTCGTTTTTCAAGCTGTCGATGCTGACGCCCGAAATCAAAGACACATAACCCGGCACGAGGGGGAGCACGCACGGGCTGAGAAAAGACAGCACGCCGCCCGCGAAAGCAATTGCGATATTAACGATGCTTAGACCTTGCATATTTTACCTGTTCAACTGATGCCCGCCGTGACGGGTGCGTTGTAAAAAGAAGCCCGTCGAAAATTTCGGCACGCGGCGCATTTAATTTTTCGCGCGCACCCTTCTGCGCCACCAAGTCCAATTCAAATAAATGCCGGAGATGGCCGAGAGCGCGGCGAGCGCCGACATCGACGCGAGTAAAAATACTTGCCAGCTTCCGGCGAAGTAATAAAAATGCGCCTGCCGAAAGTAGCGTGTCAAGATGCCGGGCGGCGGCGCGAAATTGACCGCGCCTGTTTCCGCATCGATCAGCAGCGATTCCGCGCCGAGTCCGCCGACGGCCTGATAAACGGGACGCCCTTCGCGCATCAAAAGCGTCAGGGCGGTAATCGGCAATTGCCTTCCGGCAAACGCATTAGCACGCATGAGCGCGTCCGGCGCAGACACCTGTACACTCGCCGCCTCGATGCTCTCGATTTTGCCGCCCTCAACCTGATTCGGCAAAACGTAAAGCAACCCGCTCGTCGCCCACGCGAGCACAGGAATGGCGACGATCAATCCTAACCAGATGTGCGCGCGGTAAATGAAAGATCGCATAAGTGAGTCGCTCAATGCGCGATGAACTGACAACCACGCCTTCGTTTCGTTACTTGCTGCTTGCCGTCGCTTTCGCGTCCGTTTCATTTATCAGTTTCTCGATCATCGCGCCGATTGCGTTTTCTTCTTCTTCGCTTTCGCCTGTGCCTATATAACGCACCAGCCCGCGACGATCAATAAGCACGACAGTCGGGATAGTCGTCACGCCGTAGTTGCGATGATTGTCGTCTGCGCCCGCGACGACGAAACCGTAAGAAAGTCTTTCAGCGTTTTTGAAGCGGCGCAGGAAATCGTTTTCCGCATCGTGGTCAACCGCCATGCCTTCGGCAACGCCGTAATACCTTGTGATGCCGAGCACTGTCAGTCCCTTGTCAACATAATCGTCGTGCCAGCGCCTTAGAAAAGGAAAAGTCGCGCGGCACGGCGCGCACCACGTCGCCCAGAAATCGAGCAGCACAACCTGCCCGCGCAAATCCGAAAGCTTCACGGGCGTTTGATCTATCCACTTAATGACAGCCGTTAACTCTGGCGGACGTTCACCTTGCAAGCGCAGGCGGCGCTGTTTCAAACGCAATGCTTCGGTAACACCGCGTTGATCGGACGCGCCGCGAATTCCTGTTTTGACGCGCGCAATTGAATCGTCGAGCATTCGCGTGGCTTCGGGTTTGCGCCCGCTGTCAACGAGCGTGTCGGCGAGCTTCGAGGTCGCTTCGAGATACAAACGCGCGTAAGAATCCGCAAGGGCAAGGTCTCGCATTTCTTCTAAAACTTTTATGCCCGCGTCGGGCGTCGCGCCGCTTTTCTTCGTTTCGAGTCGAAGGTCTGCGAGCGTCGCGCCGGTTGTATAAAGAGTATGCGCGCGTGTTTCCGGGTTCGCGGCGTCGGGCTTGATTTGCTTTGCGGCGGCGAAGGCTGCTTCGGCGTGTGCGAGCGCAGGGTCAATTCGTTTGAGGCGGCGGTAAGCGTTCGTGATGGCGCTCTCCATGCGTGCGCGTTCTGATTGCCGTTGTGGTTCATGGCTCGAATAATCGGCGAGCGCTTTGGTTGATTCATCGGCGCGATTCAATTCGGCGGCGCGTTCTGTGATGACGGCGCGCGCTTCCTGCGCCCGATCCGTCGGAGCATCGGGAGTCTTCGCTAAAAACTGTCGCATCGCGTCGATTGCGCCGTCAGCATTTTTGGCAAGCGTCTGCAACAATCCGAGGTAATAAAAATCTGCGCCCGCCGGATTGCTGCGCGCCGCGAGTTGCGCCGCGAAGCGTGCCGCCGTCTGGCGCTGTTCCTGCAATGTACGCTCAAGCAACACGGGATCGAAAGGCACTTTGCGCCGCTCGAATTCCGCAAACTTCACGGACGCATAATCGCGCGCTTCTTCGTAGAGCGCGACGGCAGCGGCGTTGGAGTTGGAAGAGGCTTCCGTGCTGGCGTTCGTCGCCGGGGCATTGGAAGAGGAACGCGGCGCAACGCGTCTGGCCTGCGCGAAAGTATGCGCGGGCGCGGAAGATATTGCCGCTGCTACGAGCATCGCGGACAAAGCGGGAGCCGATAGTAATTTCATGTCAACGTGCTTTCCCTGATGAAAGATTAGCGAACGCCCGCGCAGCGAAAGCGATTCGGCGTGAACGCTTCGACGAGCGGCGAGCGCGTGTTTTCCAATATCATTTTGGCGACGAGTTCGCCTGTAATCGGAGCGAGCAAAATTCCGTTGCGATAATGACCCGTCGCGTAAAAGAGGCCGCGCACATCTCTGTCCGCGCCGATCACAGGTTGCTCGTCTGCGGCATACGGACGCAAGCCCGCCCACGAATCAATCAATTGTAATTGGTCAATCAACGCGGGCGCTATCTCTTCTGCTTGATCCATGATCGCGCGCTTGCCTTCATCCGTGACGCGCTTATCAAAGCCCGCGTCTTCAGTCGTCGAACCAGCGAGCACGCGCCCGTCAACACGCGGCACAAGATAACCACGCGGGCTGTAAAGCACATGGCGCGCTACCCTTTCTTGCGTTTGAAAGCACAGCATCTGCCCGCGCACAGGCCTTATCGACGCGGTCAACGCTTCATCATCGTTGCTGCTAACGCCGCCACTCTCACCGTTATGATCGCCGCTTGCAGTTTTAACTTTAATGAATGATGTCCACGCACCGCACGCCATGACAACTAGGGAAGCACGCACAAAGCCGCGCGAAGTTTCGACGCCGACTATTTGCTTGTCCGCAATCCGCAACGCTTCGACGTTCGCGCGCGTCCATATTTGCGTGTTGGAATTTTCAAGCGACGCCGCGAGCGCATTGATGAGCTTGCGGTTTTCAACCTGCACATCGAGCGGAAACAACAGCGCCGCGCGTACATGCGGCGAGACGCACGGCTCCAGCGCGCGCACTTCTTCAGCCGTCAAATATTCGACGCAAAGCCCCGCCTGTTTTTGCCATTGATAACGATGCCTGATTTCACGCTCGTCTGTTTCTGTGAACGCCAGATAAAGCGTGCCTGTTCTTTCAAGCTCGATGTCGATGCCCGTTTCTTCGCGCAAAGATTCGGCGAACGACGGATACATCTCGCGGCTCGTACACGCCAGCGCGAAAAACTCGTCCGCCCGATCCGCCTCCGACTGCGGCGCGAGCATTCCGGCGGCGGCGCGCGAACTTTCCATACCAAGCCTTTCTCCGCGCTCCATAAGCAGCACGCGCGCGTTGCGTTGGACGAGCGCGCGCGCAATCGTCAATCCGATAACGCCGCCGCCGACAACTACAACGTCGGCTGGCGTCGCTTCACTCGCTTGTAACTCTTCCGCGTTTTCCATTGATGAGAAATTGCTGGTATGATGCCGCATCACAGTGGCCGGTAAACAGTGGCCGGAAGAAAATCCCTCTTCTAATCGGCGATTACTGATTAATGCTTATCTTGCTTTACTGACCACTAATCACTGACTACTGTCCACTACTATTATGAAACATACTATCACACTGATTCCGGGCGACGGCATCGGCCCCGAAGTCACTTCGGCGGTCGTGCATATCATCGAAGCGGCGGGCGTTGAAGTCGAATGGGAAACCTATTACGCGGGCGCGCAGGCGCTCGCTAAATTCGGTAATACGCTGCCGGACGAACTGCTCGAATCAATCAAAAAAAACAAGGTTGCGCTCAAAGGGCCGATCACCACGCCCATCGGCAAAGGCTTCACAAGCGTCAACGTCGGCTTGCGCAAAACACTCGATCTTTACGCTAACTTGCGCCCTGTCCGCACGCTCCCGAATGTGCCGACGCGGTATCCCTTTATAGATTTGATCGTTGTGCGCGAAAACACGGAAGACCTTTATTCTGGCGTCGAACACGTCGTCGTTCCCGGCGTCGTCGAAAGCATAAAAATCATTACAGAGAAGGCTTCGACGCGCGTCTCGCGTTTCGCGTTCGAGTATGCACGGCGCGAGAATCGCAAGAAAGTAACAGCAATCCACAAAGCCAACATTATGAAGTTGTCGGACGGATTGTTTCTCGATTGCTTTCGCAAAGTCTCCGAAGATTACCCGGAGATCGAAGCCGACGACAAGATTGTTGACAACGCGTGTATGCAGCTTGTGATGCGCCCGGAGCAGTTCGATATTATGCTGCTCGAAAATCTTTACGGCGACATCGTTTCCGATTTATGCGCGGGGCTTGTCGGCGGTCTAGGGCTTGTTCCCGGCGCGAACATCGGCGAGCAGGGCGCGGTCTTTGAAGCCGTGCATGGCTCTGCGCCGGACATCGCCGGACAGGGCATCGCCAATCCGACGGCGCTTCTGCAAAGCGGCATACTAATGCTGCGCCACCTCGACGAACGCGACGCCGCCGAACGCATCGAAAAAGCGATGCTCAAAGTTTTCGAGGAAGGCCGCGTGCGCACGCGCGACATCGGCGGCGAATCGAAGACAATGGAGTTTGCCGAAGCCATCATCAGCGCGTTTGAATGAACTGCGCGGAAGTGTTTCACCGTCGCATTAGCAACTTAATCCGCGAATGCTACACAAAAAGATAAGGGCAGAGATTTATTCCTGCCCTTATCTTTTTGCGCTCGCCGCACGAAGGCTCGGCATCGTTTGTCGAGCCTTCCTGCTTTTGTCGTTAGATGATTGGAGCCGCTGCCGTTGTGGATATTTCGTATGCGCCTGCGATGACGATGATGAGTTGGTCTGGACGAAAATATTTGCGAATCGCGTTGTTGACTTCGTCGAGTGATACGTTTTGGACGAGTTGCGGAAAGCGGTCTATGTAGTCTGCGCCGAGATTGTGAAATTCCGCATTCCAGAGAGCGCGTGAGAGTCCTGCGTTGGTGGCAAGCGAGACTTTGAAGGAGCCGATGGCAGCCGATTTTTCGTCTGCGAGTTCGTCAGCGCGAATACCGTTTGCGGTGTAGTCGCGCAGCACATTCAATGCGGATTTGATCGCCTGCTCGACGTTGTGCGCGTTGACGGTGACGCCTATGTACCATGGGCCTGCGGCCAAACCGGGCGCGCGAAAGCGGGAGTTGATGCCGTAGGTCAAGCCTTCGGCATCGCGCACTTGCAAACCTAAACGTGAGGAAAGCGTGGACATGCCGAGCGCACTATTGGCGATGACGGCGGCGTAGTAATCTTCGGACGAGCGGCGCAGGCTCGCGGCGGAGCCGAGCAGCACGTCTATGCTGCCTTTGTCTTTCAGGAAAACGATTTCGCGTTTTGTTTCTGCTTGCGGCGACGTGTCCGCAACGTTGATCGCAACGCTTTCGGTGCCTGCGAACGAGCCGAACGCCTCCTCGAATCGGCGGCGCACATCGTCGCTCTGAACGTCGCCGACGACGGTGAGAATGAGAGAGCGCCCGCCGTAGCGCTCATCGTAAAAACGCTGTACATCTTCGACGGTGAGCGAGTTGATGCTGGCAGAGAGCTTTTCGCCGGGAGCGACGTAAAAGGGATTCGACTGATCGAAGACGAGCGAGGCGAAGCGTTCGTAAGCGCGATGTCCCGTGTTGCCTTGCTGCTCTTGAATAGCGGCGATGGCCTGCTGTTTTAGTTTCTCTAATTCGTCTGCGGGAAACGCGGGGAAACGCAAATTCTCGGCGAGCGTTGTAAGGACGAGCGGCAAGTCTGTGCTCAAGCATCGTGCGGCGAAGTTGACGGCGAAGGTGTCGCTCGAAAAGCCTAGTTCCGCGCCGACAGATTCAAGGTCATTGGCGATTTCCAGCTTGCTACGATGCTTAGTGCCGCGCTCAAGCATGTCCGCCGTGAGTTCGGCGAGTCCCGGCTTGTCGCGCGGCTCAAAGTAAGAGCCTGCGCGCAAGCTACCGCGAATCGAGACAGTCGGCGTCGCGTGGTTTTCCAGCACAAGCAGCGTTGCGCCTGTCGGCAACTGTGTGCGACTCACGCGCGCGGCGAAGTTTGATGCGCCGACGCTTGCGGGAGTATTCGCGTCTGCGGCGGCGGACGATTTGTCTGCGTGTGAAGCGACGGATTTTTGCGCCAACGCTTGCGGTGTCGTCGCGCCGCCCGCGTGTGGTTCGGCATCCTGCACTTGATCAATTGCTTTGTTCATCGAGCTTGAAAAGTTAGCGGCGTTTATGTTCGGCTCACGATAAAACTGTACGCCGCGTGGAATGACGTTGCGCGAAAAAAGGTTGCGCGACTGCTTGGCATTGCCATGAGCGTCTACGTTGCTATTGATGTCGTGTACTCCGTTGCTGCTACCATGTGAGCCGTTGCCGCCGCTGCCATTGCCATTGTTGCTTGCCGCGCCGTCTTCGTTTGTTTTCTTCGGTATGAAGTAACCGACGGTGCGTGTGTCTTCCGTGAAATACGTTTGTGCGACGCGCTGCACGTCGGCGGCAGTGACGCGCTCGATGTTGCGGGCGTAGTTTGTGTAAAAGCGCCAGTCGGCGACGGCTTCGGCTTCGGAAATTTGCGCGGCGATGTTGAATGTACCGTCGCGGCTGAATGCTTCGTGCGCGAGAATCTGCTGGCGCGCTTTGTCGATTTCCGCATTGGTCAAGCCTTCTTCGCAGACGCGCTGCAACTCTGCAAGAATCACTTCTTCCACTTGTTTCGGTTCGACGCCGGGCGTGACCATCGCTACTGTGTTGAAGAGTCCCGGATCGCGGTGTTGATCGCAGTTGGTGTGAACATGCACGGCGAGTTGCGTTTCGACAAGCGCTTGATAAAAGCGGCTGGTGACGCCGTGCGAGAGCGCGACGGAAAGCACGACGAGCGGATAAATGTCGTTTTCGGCGGGCGGGTTGGCGGCGCGTTTGGCGAGGTCTGCGCTTGAGAGCACGTTCATCTGTCCGAGCACGGCGGGCGTGCGATAAGCGATTTGCACGACGGCGAGTTCGCCCGCGCGACGAATAATCAAACGACGCTCGCCCTGCTGTTCCGGTTCGTCCGTGTAGACTTCCGGGATCGCTTCTTGAGATGCCGGATACGCGCCGAAGTATTGATTGATAAGCTGGAGTGCGTGTGCTTCATCGAAGTCGCCGACGATGGCGGCGGTGGCGTTGTTCGGATGATAAAAAGTGTCGTAGAAAGTTTTGAGGCGCTCCGTCGGCACTCCTTCCACGTCCGCGCGCCAGCCGATGGTCGGGTGATGATATGGGTGTTCACGAAAAGCCGTCGCGTAAATGGCTTCGTCTAAAACTTCCGTCGGCTCGTTTTGCCCGCGCTCTAATTCGTTGCGCACCACGGTCATCTCGGATTGACGATCACTGTCTGCGATAAAAGAATTGCGCATCCGATCTGCTTCGAGTTGGATGGCGAGTTCGATTTTGTCCGAAGGCACAGTTTCGTAATAATTGGTGCGGTCATACCAAGTGGTGGCGTTAAAGTCCGCGCCGATTTTTTGCAGAGTCGCGGCGATTTGCGTGTTCTTGGTTTTGTTGAAGGTCGGCGTGCCTTTGAACATCATGTGTTCCAAGAGATGCGTCGAGCCTGTGTAGCCGACGGCTTCATTGCGCGAGCCGACTTTATAAACGACGAGGACGGTGGCGACGGGCGCGACGCGGTTTTCCACCAACAGCACTTTCATGCCGTTCGCCATACGATATTCACGAATCCCGTCTGCTTCGGCAATGAACTTGACGCCTGTGGGAATTTCAGTTGTCTGCACAGTTGATGAGTCTCCTTCAATACTTGTTTCGATTGATGAATATAATAGAATGTTTGCGGGCGTATTGGGAAACAGGAATCTCGCTTTTTAGGGACAGATGAAGACATGAGAAAGATAGCGCAAGTATTCATCTTGACGTTGAGCATAAATACATTGTGTGTTGCTCAAGATTCAAGTTCAGCGTGTGATTTCTCCAAGTACAAACCTCTTATAACCTCACACGCACTTTTGAATGCGGTCATAAAGAAAGTTGAGCCCAAGTATCCGGGAGGCGGACACCTACGCGTTCAGGGAGAAGTTCAAGTCAAAATAATTGTTGACCGCAAAGGTAACGTAGTAGCATCTTGCGTGACGCAAGGACATGCTTTATTACGCTTGTCAGCGATACAAGCCGCTAATCAATGGAAGTTCAAACGTAATTTCGGCTTTTCCAATAAACCCAAACAAAAATATGTTCAATCCTTGATTGCCTTTAATTTCAAGCCCGCGTAGAACCTCCATAGTTTGCCACGAAGCGACTTTTTCTCTGCGAGGGTTTATAATTTCCACATCACAAATAATTTTTGAGGAGCATGTATGACTGCCGTCGAAGGAACAATCACGAAGCGCGCCACCGAACTCGAATTCAAAGGCCGCACGCTTTTTTTGACAGATGATGTGTCGTTGATTCGTCGCCAACTCGAAGGCAAAGAAGATTTGGCGTATGACGCTGAACTTGCCTTGATGAACAATATTTCAACGGACGAGATTACGCCGGGCTGGGTATGTTTTTATTACGACGAAACGCTCGGACAATATGTTTTCGTCGGAATGCGCGAGCAGGCTGTCAGGAAAGATGAGATTAAAAACGGCGGCTTTGCGGTTGTCGTCTCCGGGCTTTCAAAGGGCTGCGGTTCGTCGAGAGAGACTGCGCCGTATGCTGAAAAATGGGCGGGCATCGAACTCGTCATCGCGCAGACGATTGAAAAAATTTACGGGCAAAACGCGCAGAACATAGGGCTTTTAACCTCAACGGACTTCGGCTTAATCGAGCGCATCAATCGGGGCGAGCGAATTCCGCTCGAAGAATTTACGCGCGGGCTTGATCCGATCTCGAAGGCGATTGTCGAATACGGCGGCTTGTTTAATTACAACAAGGCGCGGCTCGCGGGCGAAGTCACGCCGCCCGCGATTGAAACAAAAAAACGCCCGATGACGCTCGTTGAAAAGATCATCGCGCGCCATGCGTTTGTCAAAGCCGGAGAAATCGGCATCGAAGCCGTCAAGCCGGGCGACGCTTTGTTCGCCGTCGCAGATGTGCGTTTCTCGCATGAGTATGTGACGCCGATGGCGGACGCTTTGTTTGTGCAGTCTCTGGGCAAAGACGCGAAGGTGACGGAAGCCGAATCGGTCTACGCGTTCCGCGATCACCTGACATTTTTAGGGCGCGTGATGCCTGAGAAACAGCGCGCGATGGGACTACTTGAACGCGCCGACGGCCTTGCTGTGACGCAGGCGGATTTCAGCGAACGGCAGAATGTGAAACTTTACGGCGAGAGTCCAGACGGCGGATCGGAAGCGATTTGCCACAACGCTGTGGTGGAAGACATCGCGTTGCCGGGACAGATTGTGATCGGCACGGATTCGCATACGTGCATGGCGGGCGTGCTCGGCTGTTTCGCGTTCGGCGTCGGCTCAACCGACATGGCGAACGCTTGGTACACAAAAGACATTCGCATCAAAGTTCCCGAAACCGTGCGCTTCGTATTGAAGAATCAAAAGCGTGATGACGTGTCGGCGAAAGACGTGATGCTGAAAATTCTTTCAACCGATTACATGAAGCGGGGCAAGGGCATCGGGCAAGTTTTAGAATTTGCGGGCGAAGGCTTGCGTGATTGGCCGATTGACGAGCGCGCGACTTTGACGAACATGGCCGTCGAAGCGGGCGGCACAACCGGCATTATCGAGCCGGACGATGTGACCCTTGCATACTTAGTAGAAATGCGCGGCCTCAATGCGGAAGAAATTCGCAAAGGCTTTCTGCAATCCGACGCAGACGCCGAATATGCCGCCGTGTTTGAAATAGATTTAACCCAGATTCGCCCGATGGTAGCGACGCCGGGCGATCCGCGCAACGGCATCAACATCGACGAATTGCCCGCAGAGGTTCGCATTGACGCGGCTTACGGCGGCTCCTGCACGGGCGGCAAAATGGCGGATATGGATATGTACGCGGCGGTGCTGAAAACGGCTGTCGAGCAAGGCAAGCGCGTTGCGCCGGGCGTACACTTATACTTGCAATTCGGTTCGCAGAAAATCAAACAGTACGCGCGCGAAAAGGGTTACATCGAAATTTTCGAGCGCGTCGGCGCGGAGTTGATCGACCCTAGTTGCGGCGCGTGCATCAACGCCGGGCCGGGCGCGTCGAAGACTGCGGAGACGGTAACGGTCAGCGCGCAGAATCGCAATTTTCCGGGACGCAGCGGCCCCGGCCAAGTTTATCTTGCCAGCCCTTACGTTGTTGCCGCTTCAGCTATCGCCGGACGTATCGTCGAACCATTCGAGTTCTTACGCGAAGAAGAAGCTGAACTCGTCAGCGCATAAGCCATTAAACGCTTGTTCAAGGCTTCCGCATGGACTTTGAGATTGTTGGCGAAATAACCGATGTTGAAACTATTGCCGCTGGCGTAGGTGATCGTGATCGCGCTCGCTTGCGCAAACAATATGGTAGAGGCAGATGGCGAAAGTTGAAGGGCTTTGCTCAAGTGCGATTGCTTAGTGGTAGGATACGTTTAACTGAAGTGCATTGGCATGAAGCTCACGGAATCGGTAAGCGAGAATTTTAAGTTGAAGTTGCCGGTTTTAGATTAGCCATGAGGAAAGCAGAAAAACAGCCAAAGCATTTTGCGCTATGTCTCAATAACGAGGGCTATAAGGCTTCGCTTGAGGTGGGAAAGTTGTATCGCTTCGTTCCTGATAAGGATGCGGAAGCCGAAGGGTTGATTCGCGTGATAGATGAGAGCGGGGAAGATTATGCTTTCGCAGCCAATCGCGTTCATCCGGTGAGCTTGCCAGCCACAATAGAAAAAGCATTGTTGGCGGCGTCTCGCGCTTAAACGTCGCAGTTTAGCAAGCTATGTCAAGCCGCCCAATAGGAACACTTTCATCACTTCCGCGCTAGTCTACTTGAACGCTTCGTGCGGATAGCCGCTTGATATTATCCAAAAAATATTCAGCGGGAACGCGATTTATGGACGGCGCATGAAAGCAATGGGCACGAAGCGCCTGCACACCGATCATTCGCCGAAGTACGAGCGCACAGAACGGGAGCGCCGCTATCTTTTGCGAGAACTGCCGCCGGGCTTGAGTTTAAGAGATGAGCACGCGCAGATTACGGACAATTACATCACGAACACGCGTTTGCGCCTTCGTAAGTCGCGTTGGCCTTCGACAAACGAGTGGACGCTGAAACTCACGCAGAAACACGCGCCCGCGCCGCCGGACTTTTCGCGCACGCACATCACAAGCATTTATTTGAACGAGTTGGAGTACGAAGTTTTTTCTGTCTTCGAGGGCAACGAGTTGCGCAAGAATCGTTATCCTTACGAGCATGAGAAACGAACGTTTGGTGTGGATGTTTTCTTGGGAGAACTGCGCGGCCTCATTCTCGCGGAAGTGGAATTTGAATCGGATGAAGAAATGATGAACGCCCCCGCGCCCGCTTTCAGCGTTGCCGACGTGTCGAGCGATGAAAGGTTCACGGGCGGACGATTGGCGATAAGCTCTGCCATTGAGTTGCGCGGGATGCTCGAAGAATTCGGGTTAATGTAGGGATACGTTCTGTGCCTTCGTGAGTCAACAAAGACAACAAAGCAAAGCGGGCAGAGGACTTGTCCGCTGCCCCTACAATTATCGCGGGCGTGGTTTACCATTTGACGCTGCCTTCTTTGCTGGTGTCGATGCTGCTCATCTGGCCGTCGTTGAAAAAGAAGGCCTGCATGTTGTCGAAGAGGAAACTTTGCGACTCAGGGTTAGAGAGATCGAGGCCGTAGTGGTTGATTAACATGCTTTGTTTGGCGAGCCATTCAGCCCAGCATGGTTGGCAGATTTCCGCCGCGACGCGTTGCCCTAACTCTGTCGGGAATGGCGCATAGCCGAGCGGCGCGCGACGGTTGCCGCACCGTTTGCATTTAATTTCGCCGGTCATAAAATAGGTTCTCCTTTGTTCTCGAACTGCTTTAACACAATATCATAAATGCCGGTATCATAAACGCAAAGCTCTTATGAAACAGTATCAGGATTTGCTTCAGTCGATTCTTCTTCGCGGCACGGCGCACGAAGACCGCACGGGCGTCGGCACGATCTCGCATTTCGGTTATCAAACAAGGTTCGATCTGCGCGAAGGCTTTCCTTTGGTAACAACTAAAAGAGTGCCGTTCAGATGGATTGCAGAGGAATTGTTCTGGTTTCTTTCGGGCAGCACGAACGAGCGTGAATTGCGCGCGCGCGGCGTGGATATTTGGGCGGAGTGGGCGCGCGAGAATGGCGAATTAGGGCCGATCTATGGTTCACAGTGGAGACATTGGGGGCAAATTTATGATATTTCGCCGCGTAAATACGAGCGCACCGAACCCATCATCACGTCGCCCTTCAATAACATGGTCGAACTCGATCTCTCCAGCAACGAAAGCGGGCTGGTTGGTAAAAGCTTTTCCTCTGCGACCGGCGCTTACATAGTCTTCAGAGAGTATCGTGTGGCGCGCGAGGGTGATTATCCGAAGGGGTATCTACGTTTTGACGTTAAATTCTCGGAGACGGGATTTGTGCAAACTAATTGCACGAAAAGCGTCGTGCTTAATGGGCAGATAAGGGATCGTTATGCGCCAAGCGTGCTCGGCATAGGTTGTTTGGGCGAGCCGATATCGAAGGACGATTATAAACTTCTTTATCAAACATGGTATGCGGTGCTCAATCGTTGCTACAACCCGCATCATTTAGGATACAACAATTACGGCGGCAAAGGAGTGTTCGTCAGCAATGATTGGCTGATTTTCAGCAACTTTGTGCGAGACGCAAAGAAGCTCAAAAACTGGGTGCTGAAGAAAGAATACCCGCAAGAGTATTCGCTCGATAAAGATTTTTATTTGTCGAACTGTTATTCGGTAGATTCCTGTCTCTGGCTCTCCAAGCACGAACAGAATTTGAACATGGCGCGCGTTTCTTTGATTGAAGCAACTGATCCGGCAGGAAGGAAATTAATGCGGATGGGGCTAGATTCTTTGCGCAAAGAGTTTGGCTTTACCGAAATCTGCGTGGCGAATTGCTTGAAAGGCAAGCAGCAGACGCATCACGGTTGGACATTCAAATATGCCGACGATATTAAGAACCCACGCGTGCGCGTCTTCGATCAAATCAAGACCGTTATTGCACAACTGAAACACGATCCGAACTCACGCCGCATTATCGTCAGCGCTTGGAACACTGGGGAACTCGACCAGATGGCGCTTGTTCCGTGCCATTCGTTTTTTCATTTCAAAGTCGAGAATGAAAAAATTCTTCACTGCCAGCTTTACCAGCGTTCAGCAGATGCGTTTCTTGGCGTGCCTTTCAACATCGGTTCCTACGCGCTTCTGACGCACATGATCGCGCACGTTTGCGATTTGGAAGTCGGCGAGTTCGTTTACACTCTCGGCGATTACCATATTTATAAGAATCATCTCGAACAGGTCAAAGAAGTTCTCGCGCGCGAGCCGCTGAAATTGCCGCGCCTTGAAATTGCGGATGATGCGAAGCGTTTGCGCGGCCTCGATGGATTGCTCAAGTTTCAATATGAGAATTTGAAGCTCGTCGGCTATCAATCGCACGGCAAGATCGCCGCGCCGGTTGCGGTGTAAAGGAAAGCGAAAGGAAGCGCGTATGGCAATCATCGGCCTTGTCGCTCTTGATCGAAACAACGCGATTGGAAGAGGCGGCGCGCTGCCGTGGCACTACGCGGCGGACATGAGATTTTTCCGGCAGCAGACTGTGGGAAACGCCTGCGTGATGGGCTACAAAACATGGGCGTCGCTCAAGAAACCTTTGAAGGACAGATTAAACATCGTCCTCTCCCGCTCCTCTGAAATCACGGCGCAGGACGGCGTGATATTGCTACGGGACAAACTCTCCGTGCTCGCCTTGAAGCCGTATCTCGCCTGCGATCTTTTCATTATCGGAGGCTGTCAAATCTACCGCGTTTTTTTGCCTGAGATAGACAAATGGATCGTCACGGAAATTCCGCTCGCGGTGGAATACGCGGACACGTTCATGCCGGAAAACTTTTTAGATGGATTCCGCGCGTATGATTCGCGGGAGTTGGAAGACAATCTTGCTGTGAAATTTTATGAGCGAGTGCTATAACTTTTCCCGTATCTTTCTATTAATGCGTCAAACTTTTTAGCATTAGCAGGTTTTTCTGTATCACCAAACTTCCAGCAATATGACAATGTGCCTGCGAGCAAATTATTTCCTTGCTCAATCAAGACCTTTACCTTCGGAAAATATTTTGAGAAGTGATATTGCAAAAGATGCTCTAAAATATAGCAGGCAATTCCACCACGTATATCACTGTTTCTACCTGAACCCCACTTCACTGTTTGTAACCAAACCAATTCAGGCTGATCTTTAACAAAGTCTCCGAGTAGCCATAGGGATTGCGCTCGAACGTATTGACTTCTATCCGGGATCAATTCATCGCACATTTCAACCAGAAATTTATAATTCTGCTGATGATGAGTTCCTAACCAAAGATAATCTATACAAAGCCTGCGTTCTTTTACATCAACACACTTTGCAAGCCGTCGCAAACTTTCACGCTCGGACAAAGTGAAGCGGAGGTATGGTAAATCCACAGGCCGGATTCCTGCATCAATTCGGTTTGTCTTCCTTTTCGTTGTCACAATTCCAGTCGCCAAAATCCGCTTTCCGTCGCTATGCCTCTTTTACGTTGAAATCTCTGATGTCTTTGAACGGCGCATCGGTGTCTGTGAAGTCCGGGCGATAGTAATGTGCTGCGCCGTCGTATTCCTGCATCCAGCCTTCTTCCATTCCCAGTTCGTCGAGCGCGGAGAGAGCGCGTAACCATTCGGATTCCGTGATGCGGCGCGAAAGTAGTGTGTAGCGTTCGTCTGTCGCGGCGCGGTTCGTCACGTAATACTGCGCCATCATTGAAACGGCGACGAGCGGGCTTAACGTGTCTTTGATCCATTCGAGCGATTCGCGCACGCCCGCGATGTCGTTCGGCAACACGAGCAGGCGTATGACGAGACCGCGCTTTAAGAGTCCGTCTGCGCCGAACACGAGTTCGTCGCCCGTTTGTTTGTACATCTCCGTGACGGCGGCGCGGGCGTGCTCTGTGTAGTTTTTTACTTTCGAGTAAGCGTAGCCTTCTACGGAATCCGCGTATTTCAAATCGGGCAGGTAGACGCCGACGATGCCATTCAGCAAGCGCAGGACTTCGACGGAATCATAAGCATTGGTGTTGTAGACGATGGGTAGTTGAAGCCCCTGTTGCGCGGCGATGGAAATGCTGCGCGCCATTTGCGGAGCGAAGTGCGTTGGGCTGACGAAGTTGATGTTGTGGCAGCCGCGCGCTTGCAGTTCGAGCATCATTTCGGCGAGGCGTTCGTGCGTCACTTCGTTTTTGATTTGTTCCTTGTGCGTTTGCGAGATTTGGTAGTTCTGGCAATAGACGCAGCGCAGATTGCAGTTGCCGAAAAAGATGTTGCCAGCGCCGTGTGTGCCAGCGAGAGCGGGTTCTTCGCCGAAGTGCGCCGTGTAGGAGGAAACAACGGGCAGGCGTCCCGAATAACAGGCGGCGATTTCGTTTTGCAGGCGATTGTTGAAACAGTCGCGCGGGCAAACAGTGCAGCGCTTCAATAAATTTTCGAGTTGCCCGACGCGGCGTTCGAGTTCGCCCGTTCGGAGTAGTTCGAGATAAGCAGGCTTGAAAGTCGGTAAAGTCATTACGGATGCTCTCGTCTGAAATGGACGCGGTGCGGCTTGTGTTGTTCGACGAGTTCGGCGGGCGCAAATTGTTTGCCTAGTTGCCAGATGAAATCCATCTCCGCATGAATCGTGCTTAAGGCAAGCCGCGCCTCGAAAATTAAAAGCACGCTGCCGTAAAAAAGAAAGCACGCGCCGATGAGACCGAAGACGACGGGAATCCATTGATAGCGCGCGCTGGAGATGGCGACGACGCCGATTGCAACGCTCGTGGCGACGAAGATGCCGAGCGCCATATAAAAGATTGTCATGCAGCGTTGCAGCAGGCGGGCGCGGCTCGTCAGTTTGTCGAGTTGCTCGAAGATGACTCTGCGGCGTTCTTCGTAAAACTTAATTGCAGGATCGCTGCCCGCTAATTCTTCGATGCGATCCGAGAGAGAGCGGACGCGATCAACGACGCGCCCTAAACGCGTTGAGGTAGACAAAATCATTGTGCCGCAGGCAGAGATTAAGACGGCGGGCGTAATCATCGCCGTCAGAATCGAGAGCGCGGAAGAAAGTGCGTTGAGTTCAATCGGCATCGCAAAAAAGTTTATTGACACGTCGCCTGCGGAAGATCGAGTCACCGATTATAACACCGTAATAAAAAACATCCGCGTGCCTGAAAGAAAGAAGAATCAAGTGCGCGTAAGTTATGTTATGCTGCGCCGCATAAGCGCGCCGATGTCTTATCAGGAACGCCTAATTCAATTTTCCAGCACAGTGGTTTTTACCTTACAACAAGGAGTAGACGATATGGCTGAACAGGGGAATGGCACGAACCGGGACGACGACATGAATCGTCCAGAAGACCTGAACAACGATGGCGGTGGTATGGCCGATAGCACCGCAACCGGCACAGGTGGCGGCGGTGGTGGCAGCGACACGGGAGGTGGCGAAGGCATGAGCGGCACCGTTGGCGGCAGCACCGAATCTGGCGGCGGTGGCAACCGTGAAGGCACAGGCGAAGAACGTCATGGCGGTCAGGCCATTGGCCGCAACACAGGCATGGGAGCAGGCTTGTCCGGCAGCGCTGGTGCGACAAGCGGCGGAGCGAGAAAGAGCAGCAATGCAGGCAGCGCGAAAAAAGGCGGCGGCGCGGGCAAGAAGGGTAGCGCCGGTAAAGGCGGTGCTAAGAAGATCGCAGGCAAAACTGCTGCGAAGGGCGGCGCGGGCGGCAGTAAGAACGCTGGCGTCGGCAGCACCAAAAAAGGCGGCGCTAAAAAAGGCGTAGCCAAGAAGTCTATCGCCGGAAAGTCTGCCGCGAAGAATAGTGGCGCGAAGAAAGGCGCGGCTAAAAGGGTCGCCGCTAAAAAAGGCTTCGGCAGCGCAGCTAAAAAGAGCGCGGGCAAGAAAGCCATGCCGTCGAAAGCCGGTGGTAAGGGCAGCGCCAGAGGCGGCGCGAAGAAGGGCGGCACGGGCGGCGTCGCACGCGGCGTGGGCAGTGGGCGCGGCAGTTCCGGCACCAGCGGCGCAAAGGGCGGCAGTAAAAAAGGCGGAGCCAAAAAGGGCAGCGGCGCAAAAAAAGGCGCGGCTAAAAAGGGAGGCAGAAGATAAATTTTATGGCAACAAAGAGCAGCTCTAAAAAAACTTCCAGCAAGAAAAGCAGTTCCGGCGGCGGCAAGAAGTCCGGCGGAGCTAAGAAGAGCGGCGCTACCAAGCGAGGCACCGGCGGCGGTTCCAAAAAAGGCGGCGCTAAAAAAGGCGGAGCCAAAAAGGGCGCGGCGAAGAAGAGCACAACTAAAAAAGGCGGCTCGCAAAAGAGCACAGCCAAAAAAGGTTCTGCCAAAAAAGGCGGCTCGAAGAAGGGCGGCTCGAAGCTTGATCTTAGAAGCGCGGCCAAGACCGTCAGCCGTGTTGCTAAAGTCGCCGCTGACGCGATTGACTCCTTAACCGACGACCGAAAGCCTACAAGCTGAACTCAAGCGTTTGTCGCTCAACGAGAAGAAGGCCGCCGCTCATAAATTGAAGACGGCGGCCTTTCTTTTTCTTCCGGGTGCGCCAGATAAGTTATCGGCACAAAGGCGCGTGCCGGTCTCTTAAAACTTCACTTACCGATTGAGCGCGACATATATTTTATCTTCCACGTTGTTCCTGACCGATGAAATTCTGGCTCTCGAAAAACAGCGCCGTGCCCTTGCGCGAACAACTCGCGACGCAGATCATGCTCGGCATCGTAAGCTGCGATTTGCAGCCCGGCCAGAAATTGCCGAGCACGCGCGAAATGGCGCGCCGTTTTCAGATTCACCTCAACACCGTCAGCGCCGCTTACAGAGATTTGGCCGCGCGCGGCTGGGTGCAGTTTCGCAAAGGCAGCGGCATCTACGTCCGCCCGCTCCCAGTCGATGAAGAAAAGGCCAATGAAGAAGACGCCGCCGAATCCGCGCTCGATACAGAGCACGAATTAGACAAACTTGTTTCGAGTTTTCTGCAAGCGGCGCGTGTACGCGGATTCACGCCGGACGAAATCACAGCACGCCTCACACGGCGTCTCAACGCGCCGCCGCCGGATCATTTTCTGATCGTCGAGCCGGACGCAGAACTGCGAAGAATTCTCATCGCGGAAATCGGAGAAGCCTGCGAATTTCCCGTGCGCGGCGTGAGTCCAGAAGATTGTGCTAAGACAAAAGACCTGAGCCGCGCCATGCCCGTCGCGATGTACGGGCAGACACAGGCTGCACGCACCGCGCTGCCCGTTGGCATGTTGTGTGAATTAATCCGCGCTCGCTCCGTATCCGAAACACTGCGCGGTGAACAAGCGCCGCCACCGCCCGACGCTTTGATTGCAGTTGTCTCGTGCTGGCCGGAATTTCTGCGCTGGTCGCGCGCGATTCTCATCGCCGCCGGAATCGACGCGGCGGCGCTCAGCTTTCACGACGCGCGCACCAAAAACTGGCGTAGAGGTTTGCGCGCCAGCGCCTTCGTCATCACGGACGCCGTCACCGCCGCCGAACTTCCCGCAGGCTGCACGGCGCGCGTCTTTCGCATCATCAGCGATGACTCGCTCACGCAGTTGCAAGCTCTATGCAAAGAATTTTTGACGGAGCCGGGTTAGCTGATAGTGTCCATCAGTGCATTCGAGGCACACGGGCGCTTTTGGCTTCGGCACTTTAATCGTGGAACTACGAACGGGACACTGGAGTTCTACCGTCTCGTTCATTATACATTTGCCACATATCCTCCTTTACGCGGTCTAGCGCTTCCTATCCAAAGTTTCTACCAAACTGCTTGACTCTGGACATACCTCTAGGGTGTAAACTCTTTTTATGAATGGCTTGGCTCTCCAAATTGGCGAAGTGGCGGCACGCTCCGGCGTGAGTGTTGACACCATTCGTTATTACGAACGGCGGCAACTCTTGGCGCGTGCATCTCGTAGCTATGGGGGCTTCCGGCTCTTTGCGCCGGAAACAATCGAGCGCATCCATTTTATCAAGCAAGCGCAGGAGATCGGGCTGTCTCTGGATGAGATAAAGCAGCTTCTCTCGCATCACGGGGGCGCAGACGAATGCCAGACAGTGCGCGATCTGCTGCGCGCCAAGCTCACGGAACTCGATGAGCGCATGAAGAAGATGCGTGGCTTCCGGCGCACGCTCAACGGTCATCTCGTTGCTTGTGAGCGGGAACTAAAGCAACACGGCGACGCAGCGGCCTGTCCGGTAGTAGTTGAAATTACCGGCACTAAAGCAGCGAGGAAGAAAAAGCTATGAAGAAAGAAAATGTCGTACTCGGTGGTGGAATGGTTGCGGCGCTGGCCGCAAGTCTCTGTTGCGTCGGGCCGGTATTGTTTGCGCTGTTGGGACTTGGGGCGTTCGGCGCGTCCGCTCTGTTCCTCTCGCTCAGACCGTACCTCTTGGCGGTCGCGGTCTTGATCTTAGCCTTTGGCTTTTATCGCGCCTACTTTCGCCGGGAAGCGTGCGCTTTGGGCGAAGCGTGCGCCACAAACACGGGGAGCAAAGCGAGCCGCCTCGTTCTGTGGGTCGCGGCGTTGGGCGTGCTGGCATTCGCGCTGTCTCCGTACTACGTCGGTTACATCGCTGCCGCCTTCACGCGAAACACACAATCTGCGCCAGCAGTTGCATCGTCCGTCTCAACACAGGCAAGCGCACTTGAGACGGTGACAATTGAAGTAACGGGGATGGACTGTCAAAGCTGCGAAATGCCGGTCAAGGCGGCGTTGACTAATACGCAAGGCGTGCGTTCAGCCGAGGTGAGTTATGAGCGCGGCAATGCGCAAATCAATTATGACCCGCAGCAGACCGATATGAATCAGATCAAGCGCGCCATTGACTCGACCGGTTACAAAGCCAAATAGGGGAGGAGAAAGAGTATGAGCGACTGTTGCAGCGCGCAGGCACAAACTCACGCATCTGCTTTGATCGAAGAGCATTCATCAACGGATACCCGATGCACCGCGTGCGGCAATGCCGGGCGCAGCGTCGAACGCAAGACCGTGCTCCACCACGTCCACCACGATTTGCTTGAGCGAGTGAGAAACGAAGCCTACCGCTTCTGTCCCGATCCGAACTGCTCGCTGGTTTACTACAGTGACGGCGGGGCGCACTTCAGCACCGACGATCTGCGCGAGCTTGTGACCGTCAAAGCGAGCGGAGACAAGCGTCCTCTCTGTTATTGCTTTGGCCTTAACGAAGGCGATGCCCGCGACGAAATCGCCCGCGCCGGAAACAGTTCTATCCCGGCGCAGATCAGCCAATTAATCAAAGCAGGCATGTGCGCCTGCGAAACGCGCAATCCGGCGGGCGTGTGCTGTCTCGGACAAGTCAATAAAGCGGTCAAACGACTCTCCGAAGAGCATAAGACGGCAACCGAATCTACACACGCACCAATGCACGATTGCTGTGTGCGGTGAACATCACCACAGAAATAAAGATGAGTCGGATGTCTTATGGAGAAAAAGTTTGATCTCGTCGTGATCGGAACCGGCTCGGCTGGCTCTACCGTAGCTCACAAGTGCCGGAAGGCCGGATGGAATGTTGCCATCGTTGATTCGAGACCCTTCGGCAGCACCTGTGCCCTGCATGGATGCGATCCTAAGAAAGTGCTCGATCTGAAAACAATGATCTACGCCTACCCGACGAGTGCTTCAGACATCAGCTACAGGGTATGAAGTGCTGGCATTAATCAAATCAAACATTGCAATAACACATCACAAGTATGGAGAAACAAATAATGCGGAAGAATCGGATCACGGCGGGCTTAATCTTTGTGCTCGTGCTGTCACTCTGCGCCGTTACAGCTTTGGCAGCGACAAAGACCGTTATTATTCGCGTGACGGGAATGACTTGAGGCGGCTGCGCCCGCTCGGTCGAGCAGGCATTGAAGAAAACAGAAGGCGTCGAAGAAGCGCAGGTCAGCTACGAGAAAGGTGAAGCGTTGATTAAGTACGACGATCAAAAAGTGACCATCGCCAAACTGCGCGAGATCATTAACAGCACCGGCTTCAAGGCAGTCGAAGAGAAACGCGCCGCCAAAAACTCCGCCCGGCATGGCAAACATAGATCGAGCTGAGTGACGCACCAATAACGAAGCTATGCCGCCGCTCATAGCTCTATCACCACCTTGAAATTTATCATCTCTTTCGCGCTACGCGCCGAGACGTTCGCGGAAGAATCGGAGCGTGCGTTGCCATGCGTCGGCGGCGGCTTCCGCGTTGTAGGCTTCGGGGCGCGTGTCGTTGAAGAAACCGTGCTTGGCGTTCGGATAAATCTTGAGGTCTATTTGTTTGCCCGCTTGCCGTAGCGCGTCCTCGAACTCTTTTAGTTTCTCCGGCGGAATGCCGTTGTCGAGCGCGCCGAAGCTTCCCATGAGCGGGCAGGAGACTTGCGGCACGAGTTCGATGGGCGTTTTGCCGTAGAAGATCGCCGCGCCCGCGAGGTCATGCGTGTGCGTGGCGAGTTGATAGGAAAAGCCGCCGCCCATGCAAAAGCCGATGGAGGCGAAACGCGGGCGCAGGCCTTTGATCGTTTTCATGTAATCGAGACCGGCCTGCATGTCTTTGATTGCGACATCGTTCGGGATGCTTGAAACGGCTTTGCGCAAGGCCGGAATGTCGGAAGCGTCCTTCGGCGGCGGAGCGGCGGCGCGCACGAACAGATTCGGCGCGAGCGCGTTGTAGCCTTCGCGCGCGAAACGGTCTGCGATTGATTTGATGTGATCGTTGAGGCCGAAGACTTCATGTATGACGAGCACTGCGGGCGCATTCTTTTTCGATTTCGCAGGGCGCGAGAAGTAAGCGGGAATCATCATGTCGCCGCTTTTGTATGCGATCATTTCGCCCGTCAATTTGCGCGGCTTGATTGACGCGGACGGCGTGGCCTTGTTCGTTTGATTCGTGTTTTGCGTCGCCGCAAGTGCCGTGACCGTAGTTGCCGCCGCGACGACGCCCGCGCCGGTCGTGTGTTCGAGAAATTCTCTACGCGTAACTTTGTCGTGCGCGTTTTTTTCCGTCGCTTCATTCGTCTGCCCGGCGTTGTCCTTCATTTTTGTTTCCTCTTTTGTTTCTTCGTCCATTGAAATGATTAAGTGAATGTGTGGCGACTATACCGGAGCGCGGCGCGCGTCTGCAAGGCACTGCTTCTTCGGCGAAAGCGTGGCGATTATGTTAGCTTTGAGCGCGGGAAATCAAATAATTTAAGAAATGATTCAGGGAGTCGCAAAGCGGCATGGGTAAATTCAGGCGGTGTGGGGAAGATGCGGGAACACACATCGAAAAGCTTGCGAAAAGTTTGATACATGAAGGCTGCAATCAATTTTTACGAACGCGAATTGAACGTCGCGCTGCAACTTGCGCGTGAAGCGGGCGCGTGCCTGCTCGAATATTACGGCAAGACTCTGCGCGTCGAACACAAAACGGATGGTATCGAAGAAGAACCCGTCACGCAGGCTGATCGCGCGGCAAACGAATTGATCGTCACACGATTGCGCGAAGAATTTCCGAACGACGGGATACTCGCGGAAGAATCCGTCGATACGCCTGCGCGTCTGGAAAAAAAACGCGTGTGGATCATTGATCCGCTGGACGGCACAAACGGCTTTATCGCGCGCAACGGCGATTTCGCGGTGCAGATCGGTCTGGCTCTTGAAGGTGAAAGCGTGCTCGGCGTAGTTTATCAACCGCTGCCGGACGTGTTGCAGTGGGCTGTGCGCGGGCGCGGCGCGTGGATCGAGCGCGCAGGATTTGAAATGGTAACGGCGCGCGTCTCCGAAGAGTCGGACATTGAGGTGATGCGTCTGGCGGCGAGCCGCACGCACAGAAGCCAGCGCATGGATAGAGTCGTCCGCGCTCTCGGCGTGTGCGAAGAAGTGCGGCGCGGCTCTGTCGGCGTCAAAGTCGGATTGATCGTCGAGCAGCAGTGCGATCTTTACGTGCATCTGTCCGGGCGCACAAAGCAGTGGGACACGTGCGCGCCGGAAATAATTTTGACGGAAGCGGGCGGGCGCTTCACAGACCTTTTCGGCAATCCGCTCAAATACAATGCGCTTGATTTGCAGAACCGCAACGGCATCGTCGCGACAAACGGCGCAGCGCATAAGCGTGTGATCGAAAGCCTCGCGCCGCTGCTCGAAGATTTCGGGCGCTTCCCTGCGTGAAAAATTTTGACACAATGAAAAGCACGCGTTAGCATCTTCGCCTGTTGAACTTGATTTGCGATTGGCGACGGTTTCGCGCCCTTCGCAATTTTCGTGTCACGGCAAGCCTTCCCGAACTTTCCTTTGATTGCAAATTTGTGAGCGTCCGACATAAAGCCTTCGCGATCTTTTTTGTCTGCTGCGCCGCGCCGCTGCTGTTGCTGTGCGCGATTTTTTACTTGATTGGCGCGCGCTCCGTCGAAGCGCAAATGAGGGCGGAAACAAAACGCGCCGCAAGCGCCATCACGCGCCGCCTCTCCGTCGCGCTCGATGAACGGGAAAGGAATTTGAGCGCGCTGTCGCAAAGCCAATCGATACGCTCCTACGTGCTCCGCAGTCAATCGCAAATATCCGGGAACACGAATCGCACCGCGCAGGCTGACGCAAGTGCCACACGCGATGGTGCTACTAATCCAAGCGCCACCGAATCTGCGTCTCCCGCAAACAATTCTGTGCCGGAAAATGTGCGCCACGACGTTGGTATGTTTCTGCTTTTCAATCGGAATTATTTTGCCAACGTCGCGTGCGTTGACTCGAACAATCAGCCGCTCTTTCGCGTTGAGCCTGCGATAAAAGATTCCGCGCGCGCCGCCTTTGACGACACCGCATTGCGTTTTCAAACAACAGACTTTTCATCCGACAGCGCGCGCCCGGATGAACGCGTCTGGAATGTTGCCGACGGGACACCGGTGCGTTCGCCTGTCGCGCAGAATGCTTCCGGCGCGATCATGCGGTACAGCGTAGGCATTCGCGATCAAGTTGAAGGCGGCGCTGCTTCGCGCGGCGCGCTTGTCGCTGACCTGAAACTCGATGCGTTGCTGCGTCGAGTGCTCGAAGACTCCGCAATCAACATAGCGCCATCTTCCGCGTCCGCTTACCGGCCTTCGCCCGAGCCGGATGCGCCGCCGCGACTGCTGTTGTTGATTGACCGCACCGGGCAAATCCTTTACCACACCAACGACGCGCTCAGGCATCAATCAATTGCGCGCGCGATGCCGTCCTTCGCGCACGTCGCAGCCGCAATGCAAAAGGACGCAAACGGCGGTTGGAGCTTTTTCGACAACACCGAAGGCGCAAGCTGGCTCGCGGCATTTCAAGCTGTGCCCGCGCTCGATTCGTCTCTGGCGGTGGCGGAAGATTACTCTGCGGCAGCGATGAGTTTGCGCCGCACTCTCTGGTTAAGCAGCGCTTTCTCATTGCTCGCGTCGCTCGTCGCCGCCGCGCTGCTGGTGCGGTTCATCGGGCGCACAAAGGGCAGCATCGAACGCGTAACGGAAAATGCGGTAGCGATTGCTGGCGGCAATCTGGACGGGCGCATCGAAGTGCGTTCGAGCGATGATATGCGCCTTCTCGCCGAAACTTTTAATCAGATGACGGAGCGCCTGCGCGAGCAAATGGCGCGCGAGGCGGAGACAAGACAGTTTGAATCCTTCATGCGTCTCTCGGCGATGCTGACGCACGATTTGAAAAACGCCATCGCGTCACTTGCGTTGATTGTGCGAAACATGGAGCGGCAGTTTCACCGCGCTGAATTTCGCCAAGACGCAATGCAGTCGCTGACGGAAGCAACCGATAAACTGCGCGCTCTCGTCTCGAAACTAAGCGAACCCGTGCGCTCCTTGAGCGGCGAATTTCCCGCGCCGCGCCCTACCGATCTGATTCCTGTTTTGCGCCGCGTGCTTGCCGCAAACGTAGAATCCGCTTCCGGCCTTTACGAAATTGAAACGCACTTGCCCGTCGCGCTCGTCGCCACCGTTGACACGGAACGCATCGAGAAGGTCATCGAAAATCTGGTGCTCAATGCTCTGGAAGCGATGGGCGCGGCGGGCGGTAAATTGATCGTCGAAGGTGGAAGGAAAAGTGAGCGGGAAATCTTCTTCAGCGTTGCCGACACGGGAGCGGGAATGAGCGAAGAGTTTCAGCACACAAAGCTGTTTCGCGCGTTTGCGACGACAAAGAAGGCGGGCGTCGGGCTTGGCCTTTATACGTGCCGCGAGATTGTCAAAGCGCACGGCGGGCGCATCGAAGTGCAATCGGAAAAAGGCGCTGGCACATGCTTTCGCGTCGTGCTACCATCGCCCGACGCAGCCGCGAAAGAAGTTACCGCCGCGCAAGCTTAGATGTGAAGCTTGCGCGTTAAATCAACACGAGCAATCACGGAAAATCTTTCGTTGCGGCGGCGCACAAAGCAATTGCCTTCTTATATTTTCCACTCATTGATGCGAACAAGAGGTTGGGTAGATTAAAGCTCAATGCGTAGCTTCAAGGCTGTACGGGGTGCGCGGGCGGAAGTTGATCGAACGCTGTTTCAACAAGTCGCGAAACTCTTATGGACGAACACCGCAAGCGACAAAAGACAATCCTCGTAGTCGATGACGACGAAGGTTTACGGCGGCAATTGCGCTGGGTGCTTGCGGAAGATTATCAAGTGCTTGAGGCAGACACGCGCAACGCCGCCGCTGATGTCTTGCAGCGTGAAAAAGTCGATGTCGTTTTGAGCGATCTGCACTTGCCGCCCGATCTGGATAGCATAAAAGAAGGACTCGCCGTCGTCGAAGCAGCGCGCGCCGGACAGCCGCCCGTGTCCGTCATCGTCATCACGGGAAGCCACAGCAAACAGGCTGCGCTCGAAGCCGTGCGGCGCGGCGCTTACGGATTCCTCGAAAAACCCTTTGACGCTGATGAGGTTTTGCATCTTGTGCGACAGGCCGTGCGCGTGCGCGATCTCGAACAGGAAATCACGCGCCTGCGCTCTGAACTCAAAAGCTGCAAAGGCTTCGATAACCTCGTCGGCGCGGGCGGCACACTCACTGCGATTATCAAGCAAGCGCGCGCCGTCGCCGAAACCACCGCCACCGTTTTATTGATGGGCGAAAACGGCACCGGCAAAGAAGTGCTCGCGCGCGCCATTCACGAAGAAAGCGGGCGCGCCGCTTCTCCGCTCATCTCTGTGAGCTGCGCGGCGCTGCCTGAATCCCTGATCGAAAGCGAACTCTTCGGCCACGAAAAAGGCGCGTTCACCGGCGCAACGCAGGCGCGCAAAGGCCGCTTTGAACTCGCCGACGGCGGCACGCTCTTCCTAGACGAAATCTCCGAGCTTGCGCCGTCCGTGCAAGTAAAATTATTGCGCGTCTTGCAGGAGCGCACCTTCGAGCGCGTCGGCGGATCGAAAACCCTCACGGTTGACATACGGCTCATCGCCGCCTGCAATCGCGATCTCGAAGCGGATGTTGAAGCAGGACGCTTTCGCCGTGACCTCTTTTATCGCCTCAACGTCGTGCCGCTCACTCTGCCTCCCTTACGCGAACGTACCGAAGACATCCCGCTACTCGCCGCGCACTTTGCCGCCAAAGCCGCCGAGAAGCATCATCGCCACGCGCCGCAACTCGATGCCGCTTTGCTCGACGCGCTACAGGAATACGAATGGCCGGGCAATGTGCGCGAATTGGAAAATCTGATGGAACGCCTTGTCGTGCTCACTCCAAGCGCGCAACTTACGACAGAGCTTTTGCCGGACAAGATGCTGCGCATGTTGCCGGAAGCCATCGCCGCGACAGGCATCGCGCAGGACGCAAACAACATCACGCTCGAAGCGGCTGTCGCCGCGCTCAAACAACGCTTGATCGCCGACGCGCTCCAGAGCGAAGGCGGCAACAAAGTCGCTGCCGCGCGACGCCTCGGCATCAGCCGCTCATACCTGCACAGGCTAATCAGCGAACACGAAGCGACTCACTCCTGATTCTCAAAAAATCTTATAGTCGTTCGCCGCGCCACGCTCGAAAACACCACTGCAACTGTCAACCCCTGTGTACACACGGCTTCTCAATGTTGCCTGCCGTGTACACCACTGTGCCGCTTGCTATAAGTGAAATCTCTTAATTCACTAGCTAATTCTACGTTCCTTCCTTGCACAGAGTCTCGGCACGCGGGTTGCGATAGCGCAATGGTGACGACAAGTTTGGTTTTCGATGGAAGTGAATTTAGATGAAACCGAAAGTTTTAATTATTGACGACGACTGGGCGATTACGCAGCAACTGTTCTGGACGCTGTGCGACGACTACGATGTGACGACGGCGAACGATTTGCAATCGGCGCTGCGGCGCGCAACCGCTTACGAGCCGGAGATTGCGATTCTCGATTTGCACTTGCCGCCCGCGCCGGATTCGCCCGAAATCGGTTTGCGCATACTCGAATTTATCAAAGTGCGCCTGCCGAACGCGAAAGTTTTGATTGTCAGTTCTGCGGCGACACCCGCCACACAGCAGGCATGTTTCGATGGCGGCGCGGATGAGTTTCTCGACAAGCCTTTTGACATCGAACAATTGCTCGGCATGATGCGCCGCCATGCGCCGTGCCAGACGCTCGAAGCATTTTGAAGACGGGCGCGATTATTCGTCTGCTCGTCCGCGCTTGAAAGTAAACCTGCGCGCAAGCACCTCGCTACAAAATCGGCCTCGCAACCGGTGCGGCCAACGCTGCTGCACACAAAGGCTCTTTGTTATTGAGTTCGGTCTGCTCGCCCCCAATTCGAGCGACCGCTTGCGCCCCGCGTTTGAACCGGATCCCCTCCCGTCGCGCGGAGCACGCGAAGCCCTCGCTTCCATCTGACTTCTTCCCGAAGTCACGAGGGCTTCTTATGAAGCGAAGCAGCCGCCGTTTTCCGTTTGTCATTGAATTGACCGAAAACGGCGGCTGCTTCGCGTCTCGACCAATCGCCCTCGCCCGCCTCTTTAACGTATAATACGATTGATTCGCGACACCGTCCGCCTCGAACGCTCAATGAAGCGGCCAGCCGTCGCGCGCGTAACAATTCAATTATTCAACGCTAAACGCTTATGAAATTTCTACATCTCGCGGACGTACACTTAGGCTGCCGCCGCTACAATATCGAAGAGCGCACCCGAGATTTTTTTCGCGCATGGGCAGACATGATCGAACGCCACGCCATTGAAACACGTGTCGATTTCGTGCTCATTGCCGGAGACTTTTTCAATTCGCGCAAGGTTGATCCGCAGGCGATGAATCATGCGATGATCGGACTCGAAAAATTAAAGAGCGCGGGTATTCCCGTCGTCGCCATCGAAGGCAATCACGATCAGCGCGACACGACTTCGCCGCATAGTTGGCTGCGCTCGCTCTCGCAATGGGGACTCCTGAAACTGCTCGAACCCGTCGCCACGGAAGACAGCCCGATCACTCTCAAACTCTGGAACGAAGCGGAACGAAGCGGCTCATACATAGACATTGCGGGAGCGCGCATTTTCGGCTCGCACTGGTACGGCGCGTCCGCCAGTGCCGCTATCGGACTGCTCGCGGACAGCCTGCGCGCGACGCGCGACGAAAATCTTTTTAACATTTTGATGCTCCACATGGATGTCGAAGGCCAGACGAATCGCCCGATCCCTGCGCTGCCCATCGCCAAGCTAAAAGAATTAAAGGAACTGACGAACTACGTTGCGTTCGGCCACACGCACAAGCGTTTCGATCTGGACAATTGGGCATTCAATCCCGGCTCGCTCGAAGCGGTTTCGATTGACGAATACAGGGAAGAACGCGGCGGCTATCTCGTCGAAGTCGAAAAGGAAAACGGCGCATACAGAGTCGCGGCAAAGCATGTCCGCGAATACGTGCAGCGCCCGTTCCAACGTCTCTCGTTCGATGTGTCGGGCGCAGCAGAACCCGAAGCCGTTTACGCGGGCGTGATGGATTTAATCGAACGCGAAGCGCGCAAGCACACCACCGGATCAAAGGCGTTGCCGCCGATTATCGAGATCGGTTTGAAGGGACAACTCGGATTCAAAAACTCTCTACTCGAACTCAAAAAAATGCGCGAGGAAGCGCAACAGCGAACCGATGCGCTTCACATCATAATCCGCAATCAAAGCGTGCCCATTGAATACGCCATCGCCGCCGGATTAGACACGGAAGCCACACGCTTTGAACGCGAACGCCGCATCATCGAAGATTTGATCGCCCGCGACACACGCTTTCGTGACCGCGCGCGCGACATGGCCGAACTCGTCATCGAATCAAAGCGTCTTGCATTGAGCAGCGAATCGCCCGACAAAATTCTTGAATTGATCTCGCAAAAAATCGCAGACCAGACGAAAGAAATTGCGGCCACAGAAACACCCGATGCGTCCGCCGGACATGCGCCCGCGACGCCAACCGCCCTTAATGCAATCGAGCGCAACGCCGCCGCGTCATAACAAGATTTCAGAGCGTGAACATTGACCCTCAACCACATCGTTTGTTACTAACATCCAGCATCCGACATCTAACATCTACTTTATGAGTGAAGCCTTAGACAAAGTTCGCGGCGTGCGCGAGTTGCCGCTGTTTCCGTTGCCGGTCGTGCTGTTTCCCGGCGTGCCGATGCCGTTTCATATCTTCGAGCCGCGTTACCTTCAGATGCTCGCGGACATTCACTCGAGCGGCAATATGTTCGGCCTTTCTTACTTTGACCCGAACGCTTCCGAACGCAGCGCGCCGCTTGTCGGGCACACAGGCTGCGTCGCGGAAATAACCGAAAGCGAAAGATTGCCCGATGGCCGCTCCAACATTATGACGCTCGGCCTCGTGCGCTATCGCGTCGAAGCCTACGTCGAACGAGGCGATCCATACTTGGTCGGCGAAGTCAGCTTCTTTGAAGACGACGCGGAGGACGCCGATCTTCTGGCCTTACGCGCAAAAGAAGTCTCGGAGATGTTTATGAGAATCGCGCAGGCCATTCGCACGCTCAACGACGAGCGGGCGAGTTTGCCGCAGTTGCCCGACACAGAGCCGGAAAGACTTTCTTTTCTCATCGCCGCCGCGATGGAAGTAGACCCGGAACTCAAGCTCGAACTGTTGGAAGTGCGCTCGACTTCCGCGCGCCTCGAACGCCTCAATGATCTTCTGCACCGCGCCGTCAAGGACTACGAAGAACGCGCGCATATGTATCACCTCGCCAAAGGCAACGGTCACGGCGGCAAGAAAATCAACTTCGAGTAAAGCGCGCTGAAACAATGGCGCGCCGCCCTCGGCACAACCGCGAAGGACGGAAAGGCAATGGAGTCGCCGGAACAACCGACAAGAACAATCAACGTGCGCGTGCTTTTTTTCGGAGCCGCGCGCGATGCCGCCGGGCTGGATGAAACAACTATCGAATTGTCGGGAGCGACAACATGCGCCGGTGCGCTCGATCATGTCTTGCGAACATTTCCAGAGTTGCAGCGCTTTGGAAAATCCTTGCTCTTCGCCGTCAATCAGGAATACGCGCAGCCCGGTAGAGAAGTGCGCGAGGCGGACGAACTCGCAATCTTTCCGCCCGTCAGCGGCGGCGCAGAAGCCGTCACAAAGGAAACGAAGGCCACCGGAGCGCAGGATTTTTTCGAGTTGACGACTGAACGGATTGATGTCGGCGCAGTCGCCCGCCGCATCGTGCCCAACCATTGCGGCGCAACCGTCACGCTCGACGGCTACGTCCGCGAATTCACGCGCGGACGCCGCTCGCTCTACCTCGTCTACGAAACCTACGCGCCGATGGCCTTGAAAGAACTAGAGCGCCTCGCGCACCAAGCGCACCGACTTTTCGACATCGCCCACATCGGCATCGTTCATCGCACCGGACGTTTAGAGATAGGCGAAACCAGCGTCGTCATCTCCGTCAGCGCGCCGCATCGCCGTGCCGCCTTTGAAGCCTGCGAATGGGCGATCAAAGAATTAAAGCGCACCGTGCCGATCTGGAAAAAAGAGTTCTACGAAGACGGCGAAGTATGGGTCGAAGGCGAAGAGGGGCCGGATGAATCATTAAAATTCTAACTTGCCCTCGCTCAATAAAGGTCTAAAAATATGAAGCAGCAAATCATCACTTCATCTTCCGACGTAATGGGCGGAACTCCTGTCTTCGCCGGGACGCGCGTGCCTGTGCAAACGCTGCTCGATTATCTTAAGGGCGGAGAATCCATTGACGATTTTTTAGAAGGCTTTCCGACGGTCGGGAAGGATCAGGTAATCGCATTCCTTGAAGAGGCTGAAGCACAGATCAGCAAGATGGTGGCCTGAACGTGAAACTTCTTTTGGATGAATGCGTTGACCGGCGATTCGCGAATGAGATAAAGGGGCAAGATGTCAAAACCGTACTGGTTATTAAGGAGTTAATTCTTTGCTAGCCTCAGATACAATTCTACAAGAACGTTACCGTATTGTTCGGAAGCTCGGACAAGGTGGTATGGGTTCAGTCTATGAAGCTTTTGCTATTCGTTTAAGCTCATCTGTCGCTATCAAAGAATCTCTAAGTGAATCTGATGAATTGCGTCGCGCTTTTGAGCGTGAATCACAGCTTCTGGCTAATCTGCGCCATCCCTCTTTGCCTAGAGTGCTTGACCATTTCGCTGAAGGCAGTGGGCAGTATTTAGTTATGGAATACGTGCCCGGCTCTGATTTGTCCGTAGTCCTTAAAGAGCAGTCTCAAGGATTTTCCATCTTGGAGGTTTTGCAATGGGCAGATCAGTTGTTGCAAGCCCTCGAATATCTGCACTCGCACAATCCACCCGTTGTTCATCGTGATATTAAACCCGCGGTAGTGGCTCAAACGCGGGAGAGGTTGTAAACTCTTCCGCATGGTCAAACTTAACTGTTATCACTGCGGCAGCGATCAGCTTGCCCGCAACGGCTTAACTCAGAATGGGAAACAACGCTATCTGT
>JAABUM010000841.1_pt1 | contig 50118 bp, 46 predicted proteins | sample 5559161 | NCBI WGS metagenome assembly JAABUM01 (sample SAMN10711868, study PRJNA513369) | rock metagenome | isolation source: Antarctica rocks | place: Antarctica: Victoria Land, Siegfried Peak nord
ACCTGCCGCACGTCGGCCCCGGTCTCCTCGCAGACGGCGGCGACCTCGTTGATGAAGGCGATCTTCGTCGCCAGGAAGGCGTTGGAGGCGTACTTGATCATCTCCGCCGTCCGCAGGTCGGTGATCAACACCGGCGCGTCGAACGGCTGGTAGACCGCCGCGACCGCCTCCGCTGCGGTGCGATCAGTCGAGCCGAGGACGATCCGATCGGGGTTGAGCATGTCGCGCACCGCCGAACCCTCGCGCAGGAACTCCGGGTTCGACACCACCGCGAAGGTCGCCCCGCGCGGGGCCGCCTCGCCGAGCAGCGCCCCCACCAGGTCGCCCGAGCCGATCGGCATGGTGCTCTTATTGACCACGATCGTGCGCCGCCCGGCGGCGAGGTGTCCCCCGATGGTGAGGGCGGCGGCGCGCACGAAGCGCATGTCCGCCCCGCCGTGCGGCCCCGCCGGGGTGCCGACGCAGATGAAGACGAGGTCGGCGTCGGGGATGGCGGCGGCGTAATCGGTCGTGAAACGCAGCCGCCCAGCTTTCAGGTTGCGCGACAATAACTCCGCCAGCCCCGGCTCGAAGATGTGCGGCGTGCCGGACTGGAGGAGCGCGACCTTCGCCGCGTCGATGTCGACCCCGATCACCTCGTTGCCCAGGTCGGCGAAGACTGCCCCGGTCCCCAACCCCACGTACCCCGTCCCCACGATCGCGATCCGCATAGCTCTTCCCCCATGTACGAAGGTCCGTCGCCTTCTCCTATTCGCTCGGTCTCGCTCGGTCTGCATCGACACGGCGCGGAAAGCGATTCCCGGTCGCTTCTGCGGCCAGCGTCGTCGGCTCGCCATGTCCGGGATACACCATCGTGTCCGGCGGGAGGGGCAGCAACCGCTCGCGGATACTCGCGCGCAAGGCGACACGATCCCCCTTGAAACCCCGCCAGGAGCCGACACCGCACCGAAACAACGTATCGCCGCTCAATAGTACACCATGCCCGTACAAACAAATCCCGCCCGGCGAGTGCCCGGGCGTCGCCAGCACGCGGAGGACACAAGTTCCCCAGCGAATCTCGTCGCCATCGTCCACTGTGCGGTCGGGCAGGATCGGCTCGTATTCGCGACCCAATAGCCGCGCGGCATCCGGGCCATTCCCCAGCACCAGTTCGACATCCAACGGCCCCATCAGTACCGGTATCGAGCCGAGCGCCGCGCGCACGGCCCCGACGGCGGCGGTGTGATCGACATGCCCGTGCGTGTTCACGATCGCCGCGACCCGCCCCGCCCCGCCTGCGGTCAGCCACCCGATCGCGGCCAGGATGCGCGCGGCCTCGTCCCCAGCGTCGACGACGAGCACCGCGCCGGTCGCACGGCAGGTCAGCAGATAGCAATTCGCGTGCAGCGGGCTCACGATCAGCCGCGTGATCGTGAGCGCCGGGTGCGTCCACGTCGCCGCATCGTTCGCTTGTGCGGGGATTGTCCGCTCAGGCATCGGCCCCTACTCCACCCCGATGATCGCCACGTTCGTGATCCGCGCCCCGTATCCCTGCCCGGAGGCGTAGATCTCGATCGAGTCGAGGCGCACCGGCTGGGGTACCAGCCCGAGGAGATCGAAGCGCAACGGCACCCATTCGTTGGCGGTCACGAGTCGCGCCTCCACGAGGCTGGCGTTGAACGGCAACCGGCCAGCCGCCGAGGGGACGATGTAGAAGGCCCAGATGCGCGTGTTGTAGCCACCGGCGGCGTCGTAGTAATTGATCCGCACGATCATCGGGAACTCGGTGCCGCTCTGCCCGCCCCCGGACAGGGTCTGGTCCTCGACCTTGATGTCGGCGGTCAGGGAGAGGGATGGCTGATCGCCGATCGAGACATCGAGCGATTGCCGAACGCCGGTGTTGGCCGAATCGGTGCTGCTCGCACCCCGCGCGATCTCCAGGGCGGTCACCGGCTGCCCATCGATCGAGTCGGACACCGTGAGGAGCCGCCCGAAGCTCCCTTCGAGCTGCCCCGGCGTGCAACTCGGACGCCAGGGGGCGAACTGATTGCCGAGATCGCAGCCGGTGGCCCCGAACGGTGCGAACTGGCTGTTCGCCACGAAATCGCGCCGTGCCTCGGTCGGGGTGCCCGCCGGGCCACCGGGCGGCACCAACGTCTGCTCGTTCGCATCCAACCGCAGCTCGCCCGGTTGCCCCGCCACGCGCACCGCCCCGATGCCCCGCCGGACGAGGGCACGCACACTCACGGCACCGAGATCGCCGCCGATCTCCCCCGGCAGCACCTGCACGACGAAGACCCCCCCGGTGACCCCGTCGCCCTCTTTCATCAACACGGTCGCGTCGCCCGCCTCCACCTGGAAACGCGCGCGCCGATAGTCGCCGGGGGCGAGCGCGACGCGACTGGTGCCGCGCAATTGCTGCATCGTGACGGCGCTCGATTGGCTGATGTAGCGGGTGGTCCGCAATTCGGTCATCTGGAGTTCGGTATTCTCGAAGACCTGCACGCGGCTATTGTCCCAGAAGGTGAGGAGCACCTGGGTGCCGCTCCCCGTCTGGAAGGCGTCCCCTTCCTGCAATTCCAGGGGGGCCATGTCGCCCCCGCCGCGCGCGGGCACCGCGTTCCAGTTGCGCTGGTAGGCGGGGCGGACGAAGGCCCGATCCCCCTGCACCACCTCGATCCGCACCGTGCGCTTCTCGGTGGCGTGCCCGCGATACCAGTAGCCCGCGCCGAAGAGGAGGCCACAGGAACTGAGGAAGGTGAGCAGGGCGAGGCCGATCGCCGTCCAGGCGCGGCGTGCCTGCCGCTGCCGGAGCACGGCGCTCGGCTGATACTCGATTGGGCCGCTACCACCCGGCGCGCTCATCGTCCCCACCGCGCCCCTTGCTGACATGGACTGAGCCGAAGAGTATAACGGCAAAGGGCGCGCGGAGTTGCATCGCGGAGCATCAACATCGCCGTATCGATACAACCATTGACATACTAATAGTATTAGCATATATTCTATGTACAGTAGTTTTGACTGTGCGGGCTTATGGAGAAAGATACGATGCGCGTACTCAGCCACGGCGATTCCTTGATTCAACTCACCAAGTATCCGCGCCTCTTCCCCGTGAATTGCTATCTCATCCGCGAGGATGACGGTTTCACGCTGATCGACGCCAGTCTCGCGGGTAATGCAGAAGTCATCATCGCCGCAGCAAGGGCGCATGGCGGAGCAATTCGTCGGATCGTGCTCACCCACGCGCACCTGGATCATGCCGCCTCACTCGACGCGCTCCACGCCGCGCTTCCGGGGGCGGAGATCCTGGTCCCGGCACGCGAGGCCCGCTTCCTGGCCGGGGAACGAACCCTCGATCCAGTCGAGATCCTCCCCGGCGCAAAGCTGCGCGGCTCCTGGCAAACCGCGACCACGGTGCCGACGCGCCTGCTCGCTGCAGACGACCGGGTCGGCTCGCTCCGCGTCGTCGCCTCGCCGGGGCATACCCCCGGCCATGTCGCTTACTTCGACGAGCGTGACGGCACGCTGATCGCCGGGGACGCCTTCCAGACGCGCGCCGGAATCGCCGTGAGCGGCACACTCCGTCCGCTCTTCCCCTTCCCCGCATTCGCCACCTGGCACAAGCCGACTGCCCTGACGAGCGCGCGCACCCTGCACAAGCTCTCCCCGACTCGTCTCGCCGTGGGGCACGGCGAGATCCTGGCGCGCCCGTTGGCGGCGATGGCGCGAGCGATCGAAGAGGCGGCGGTCGCCGCACAAGGGGGCCGGTCGTGACGCGCAGGGCGGGGCTGGATCGCGAGGCGGTGGTGCGCGAGGCGGCGGCGCTGGCAGACGCGGAGGGGCTGGACGCGCTGACGCTCGCACGCCTGGCCGGCGACCTCGGTGTCCGCACCCCGTCCCTCTACAATCACGTTGCCGGGCTGGATAGCTTGCGGCGCGAGCTGGCGCTGCTCGGCACGCGCGAGCTAATGGTTCGGCTGTCGCGCGCCGCGATCGGTCGATCGGGCGATGACGCGATCCTGGCACTCGGTCGGGCCTACCGGGCCTTCGTCAAGGAACGCCCAGGAGTCTACGCGACAATGCTCCGCGCGCCCGCGCCCGGCGACGACGAGTGGCAGGCGGCTGGTGCGGACGTCGTGGGCATCGTGCTCGCGGCGCTGGCGGGGTACGACCTCGGCACGGATGAAGCGCTGCATGTGGTGCGCGGGCTCCGCAGCCTGATGCACGGCTTTGCAACCCTGGAGATGGCGGGGGGGTTCGGCTTGCCGCTCGACCTGGATGAGAGCTTCGAGCGGCTGCTGCGGGCATTCATCGCCGGGCTACGGCGATAGGCTGTGGCACGAGACGAAGCGACGCATCGGGGGGAAGGCCAGATGGGCATGATGTTCGATCAACCTCAGCGCCTGAAGAATTTCTGGTGGCGGGTCGCCGGGGGAGTTACCCTCGTCCTCGCCATCGTTCTCTATCGACAGGAAGGGGGGAGTTGGCTCGTCTTTACCTTGCTCCTGCTCTTTCCCGATCTGGGCGCGCTTGGCTATCTGATCAGCGTGCGGGCCGGGGTGCGTGGCTACAACTTGCTCCACAATTATCCCCTCCCCCTCGTGCTCTTCGGGGCGGGCATGGGCGCGGGCAACCCGCCCATCGTCGCGGTCGCGGCTATTTGGCTCGCCCACATCGGGATGGATCGGCTGCTCGGCTACAGGCTGAAAGCGACCGCCCCCGTTGCGGCGGCATCTCCGGCGCAGCCCGGAGCGGGCCGCGCCGGGCCGCTGGCCGGCTAACCTGCGCTGTAGCGCGCGAGGAACGCCTCCTTGAAGGCGAAAAACGAGCCATCGAGGATCGACGCGCGGATCGCGCGGACGAGATTGACGATGAAATAGAGGTTGTGGATCGAGGCGAGGCGCAGGGCCAGCGTCTCCCCGGCGGCGAAGAGGTGACGCAGATACCCCCGGCTGAAGTGCCGGCAGGTGTAGCAGCCGCAGTTGGCCTCGATCGGTGCCTGATCGTGACTGTAGCGCGCCGACTTGATCTGCAAGCGCCCGTCGGCGGTGTAGAGGGCACCGTGCCGCGCGAGGCGGGTCGGCGCGACGCAATCGAAGAGATCGATCCCGCGCGCGATCGCGTCGAAGAAATCCTCCGGCTCGCCGATCCCCAGGAGGTGGCGCGGACGCTCTTCGGGCAGGATCGGCAGCGTCCAATCGAGGATGGCGCGCATGTCATCCTTGTCCTTCCCCAGCGAGCCGCCGATGCAATAGCCGGGGAAGGGGCGACTGGCGAAGAACTCGGCGCTCTGCACGCGCAGATCGTGGTACGCGCCCCCCTGCACGATCCCGAAGAGCGATTGATCGTCGCGCCGGGTCCAGGCTTCGAGGCAACGGTCGGCCCAGCTATGCGTGCGCCGTAGCGCGCGCGCCGTGTAGGCGTGGTCGTGCAGCGGCGAGGTGCACTCATCGAAGGCGACGATCACATCGGCCCCGAGCTGCTGCTGGATCCCGATCGACACCTCCGGCGTGAAGCGGTGCGCCGAGCCGTCGAGGTGCGAGGTGAAGGTCACCCCCTCGTCGTCGATCCGCGTCAGCTTCGGGCGCTGGGCGCGGCGCGGCGCGCGCGCCTCCTCGCCGGGGAAGATCTTGGCGATCTTGCCGACGCCGTGTTCGAGCGCGAAGCCGAGGCTGAAGACCTGGAAGCCGCCGCTATCGGTCAGGATCGGCCCGTCCCACCCCATGAAGGTGTGCAGGCCACCGAACTCCGCGACGAGCGCGGGGCCGGGGCGCAGGTAGAGATGGTAGGCGTTGCCGAGGATCATCTGGGTCCCCAGCCCGCGCACCTCCTCTGGCGTCAGGCTCTTCACCGTCGCCTGCGTCCCCACCACCATGAAGGCCGGGGTCTCCACCACCCCGTGCGGCAGAGTCAAGCGCCCCGCCCGCCCGCCCGCGCCGGGCAACCGCGCCTCGATCGCGAACGAGAGGGCACCAGCGGTGATATCGCGAGCGGGCGAGACGGGGAAGGTCATACAATTCCTCGATAGTAGCGACGATAGCGCAGCGGCAGCGGATGGGCGAGTGCCTAATAGAATACTGTCCGCGTCCGGTGGTACGGGGCCATGTTGCCGCGCCCCTGCGCGAGGGTCCAGAGGGTCCAGTCGATCTCGAACGCGCGCGCCTTCACCCCGCGCGCGGCGATCGCGCGGCGCAGCGACTCGACGCCCCAGATCGTCGCCGCGCGAATCTCGATCTCTTCCGGACTCTCCGGCGCGAGCGGCTCGCGCGCCTCGATCCGCGCCGCGAGTTCGGGGGTGTAGGCCAAAATGCCGTAGGAGCGCAGGATCTGGGGCACCTTATAATCGGCAAAGGCGGTCAGCTGGCCGAGGTCGCGCAGATCCCCCCAGCCCTGCCCGTCGAGCGCGCCGTAGAGATCGGACACCAGGATCTGCGCCCGCTTGTAGAGCCGGATCTCCTGCCCGTTATAGCGCGCGGTGTCATCGAACGAGGGGAAATCGGCGATGACCCGCGCCACAAGCGCGGGAGCGCTCCCGTCTGCCGCCTCGATCGCCGCACCGAACCAGCCCTCGTAGCGCTCGCCGAGGACGCGCCCGACCTCGCGCATGTTCGCCAGCCGCGCGGCGAACATCGGGATTCGCCCGCCGCTCGCCCCCTCGGGATGGAAGATGCTCTCCGCATCCTCGTCGCTCATTTGCGCGAGGAAGTCGGCGTCCCACAGCGGACAGCCATCGACCTCGATCGCCCGTTTCAGCGCGGCGGCGAGCGCCCAGTAGCCGTCGAGCGCCTCGCCCCGATACGTGAGGGTCCAACGCTCTTCGCCCGGTTCGGCCCAGAACGAGAAGTTCAGCGCGTCGAGCAGCAACGTCACATTCACCGCGCGACCGCGATCGTCGTGCCAGTGGTAATGCTTATCCCACGGCGGCACGACCAGGGTGCCGCGCTCCGCCCGTACCGCGACCTCTTTCGCGATCGCCGCGAGCGCCTCCGGCACGATCCGCACCGCGCGCGCGGCGGCCACCACCGGCGCGGTTGTCGCCAGCACGCCGAGCGTATCCGGCCCCTCGATCGTCAGGTCCACCGTCTCGGCCATCGTCGCCATGCTCCTCCTCCTCCTGCCGGTCAGCCCGGCGCGATCATCTCTTCCGTCGTCATCTGCGACTTTGGCCGCGCTGCGGCGTCGACGGCGTGCAGCGTCCGCACCAGGAGATTCCAGAGTTCGGGGCGCTGGGTGCGCTGGCGGGGCGTATCCCCCTTGGAGAGGCAGTCGGCCCAGAAAAGGGCGCAGACCGCGTAGCCCGCCGTCCCGAGGGTCGCGGCGATCTCCCCATAGACGTCGCGCCCCATCGGCACGCCGCCGCCGCGATCGAGCGCGAGCTTCAATTCCATCGGGGCGTAATGGAGATCCGCCAGCCGGGCGACGAAGGCGGTCTGCGTGGCGGTCAGCCCGTAGCGCGCACCGAGCCCGCCATCCGGCCCGGCGGCGATCAGGCGGGCCGAATCGTGGGCGTGGCCGATGAAACGCCAGTCGCCGCGCCGCCCGATGGTGCGCGTCGTGAACTTCCCGACGTCGTGCCAGTACCCGGCGACGAGCAGCAACTCCCAGCGGGTGAGATCGTCGAGCGGTGTGGCGAAGTACGCCTCGGCCCGCGCCGCGATCGCCGGATCGATCCGCCGCAATGCGCCCGGCACCGCGTCGCGCAGGGCGACAACGAATTGTCGCGTGTGGGTGATGATGCCGTACTGGTGCCACTCCGGCTTGTGCTCACCGGGATCGTCCGGGCGTTCGAGGAAACGCGCCGAGACGGAAGGGGATTGCGGGATCAACTCGCGGGCCAGCGTCGGCAGATCGCGGTCGATCCGCGCCAGCAGCGCCGCCGCGCGTGCCGAGAGCACCGGATTCGTTTCGGGATCACCAGCCGCAGATCGTGCGCCCGCCATCGGTCTCCGCCTCCCCTCGGCGCGGGCATTGCCCGCGCGACAAGAGTGTAGACCTTCGTGCGTGATAACGACAAGCACAGTGCGGTTTTCAGGGCGAAGAGCACGCTCCCCGGCGCAATGATGTGCGCCGGGGAGGTCGGAATATGCGTGCGGGGTCGCGCTGTCGGCGCTAGGCCGCGCCGTGCACGTCGCGCCGTCGGAAGACGAGCACCGCGATGACCAGGGCTATCACACTGTAGAGAACAAGGGTCAGGATCGCGCGCGCCTCGCCGGGTTGGCCGGCGATCATCGGCACCGCACCGAACGTGTTGTGATTCAGCAGCGCCTGGCTATTGCGACCGGGGAGGAGGTTCGCCACCGCCCGCGTCCACGGCTGATTCAGGGTGAACAGCAGGACCGAGACGATCTGCTCGCCGATCATCAAGCCGAGCGCCGCGCCGATCCCTGCGGCCTGCGAGCGGCTGACCAGCGCGACGAAGAAGGCGATCGCCATCGGCATCAGGACCAGCAGGTAGGTCCGGCCCACGATCGCGGCGAGGTTACCGAACCAGGCCGCGTCGAGCGTACCGGTCAGCATCGGCATGGTGTTCCAGGCAGCGATCGGCAGGGCCAGCAGCCCGTTCATCAGCAGCGGCAGGATCACGAAGATGGCGGCGACGAGCGCCAGGGCGACGAGCTTCGCGGCCAGGAAGCGCCCACGCGGGACACCGGTGGCGAGCATCGGGCGCAGGGTGCCCCAGCTGTATTCGCTGCCGATCGTGGAGGCCGCCAGGATCGCGAGCATGATCGAGCCGAAGATGTAGACGAATTCGGCGGTGCGCGGGAACGTCCCCGGCAACGTGATATTGCGCAACAGATCGGCGCGAATGACGGGATCGACCGACTGAAGTTGCAGGACACTCACCACGGTGATGAAGCCGATCCCACCGAGCAGCAGGATCAACAGGGTCCAGGCCATCGGTCGCTTACGCAGCTTCAAGAGTTCCATGCGAATTAACGCGCCCATCGTCGCCCTCCTTACCCTCGCGGCATCGCGGCCACACAGCACCATCGCCGCACCAGTTGCGGCGCACCCAACGCATCAGACCTTGCCGGTGGTATCCAGGAAGAAGCGCTCCAGGTCGCGCTCCTGGCGGCGCAGCTCGCCGATCGCCAGGCCCTGCTCAGCCAGCAGGCGACCGAGCGTGAACGCCTGGTCCTGCGGCATCGTCAGGAGCAACGTCTCGCCCTCCCGCTCCACTCGCTCGATCCACGGCGTCTGCCGCAGCAGCGCCTCCGCGCGGCTCGGATCATCGACGCGCACGATCGTCTGCGCCCCCTGATCGAGGAGTTCGGCGACCTCGCCCTGTGCAACCGCCCGCCCACCCGCCAGGATCAGCACCCGGTCGCAGACATGCTGGACCTCCGCGAGGAGATGGCTACAGAGGATGATCGTCTGCCCTTCGCGGGCGAGGCGCAGGATCAGCTCGCGGATCTCGACCATCCCCGCCGGGTCGAGGCCGTTCCCTGGCTCGTCGAGGATCAGCAACTCCGGCTCGTGCAGCAATGCCCCCGCGATCCCGAGGCGCTGCTTCATCCCGAGCGAATAGGCGCTGAAACGGTCGCGCTCGCGCCCTTGCAAGCCGACGAGCGCCAGCACCTCGGCGAAACGTCCGGCAGGGACGCCGCCCCGCGCGAGGGCCAGGGCGCGCAGATTGTCGATCCCGGAGAGATAGGGATAGAAAGTGGGCGTTTCCACGATCGCGCCCACCTGTCGCAGCGCCGCCTCGCGGTCGCGGAGTGCGTCGTGACCGAGGATCGTGATCTGCCCGGCATCCGGCGTGATCAGGCCGAGGATCATCGCGATCGCGGTCGTCTTGCCCGCGCCGTTCGGCCCGAGGAAACCGAAAACTTCGCCGCGCCGCACCGCCAGGTCGAGGCCGTCGACCGCCGTGCGTGCCTTGTAGCGCTTCGTCAGTCCGGTCACACGGAGGACCACCTCATCGGTCGGCAGTCCCGCGCGTTCGGTCGTTGGCTGCGGCTGTGCAGCACCGAGCAGTGTCGCCATCGTCACCCCTTCTCTTCAATCAATATCCCGCGACACCATACTCGGGCTACGGGCGGTATCCCGCGACACCGTACTTCAGGCTAACGGGGAATTGGCACGCGCCGATGGACAAATTGTGACAAGACTGTGGACAAACGCCCTGTGGCGCTGGATCAGCGCCACAGGGTTCGCGCGGCGCACACATCGAGCGAGGGCCAGGGCATACAATACCCCGGCCCTCGCTGCCAGCAGAATAATGGTGCTCGCGCGTCAGGCGGCCTGCTCATGCTGCGTGGTCGGCAGCGGCTGGGCCGTGCGCCGCACCAGTTGGCGCGGGGCGGGCGCGTAGGAGGTGTCCACCTTCGGCAAGAATGGCAGGATCACGACCGGCAAAAAAAGGGCGACCCATAGCGCGCTGACGATGATTGCGATGACCATAACACCCTCCTTCTCAATGGGGGATCGACACTGATCCCGATGGGGCTTCCGTCGGCCACCAACGTTTCTGTGCGATCAGTGTAGTGGAGAAAACTGACGGGACGATGAAGAAACCGTGGCATAACTATGAACGGGTGAACGCTGAGCGCGGGGATGTATTCAGTACAACGCAAGAGGATGGTTGAAAGTTGCTGCGACGCATCTCAATGCGTGCCCACCACGCGACGATTCTGGTGCTCGCGTGCCAGATCGAGCGCCGTCTTTGCCAGGAGTGCAAAAAGCGGGCCGTACTCGATCGCGCGGATGATCGGCCAGGCGCGCGCGTTCGCAGGGTGCAGGTACGTCAGGTCGGTCAGCTGGATCGCGCCGCTGAGCCAGAGCCAGCCGAGAAAGGGCGTCAGCGCGAAGGGGAAGAGCCCACGCCCACGCTGTAGGAAGAGCGCGACGAACGGCAACAGCCAGGCGAGATACCACGGCTCCACCACGGCGTTGCAGAGGATCGCGAGTGCCAGGAGCGCACCACAGCCGCGCACCATTGCCAGATCGTCACCACCGCGCCACAGCAGGAGGAGCGCCACCCCGCCGAGGGCGAGCGCCGTGAGCAGGCTGGCGACGAGTTCCGGGGCCGTCGTGACCTGTTCGAGCGCGCGCACCAGTACGAGGTGGACGCTGTCGTTGAACGACGATTCGCCCGCCTCCGTACCGAGCCCGGTCAGCGCCGCCGCGCCGCCGCCGAGGAAGGGCGCGACGCCGAGCAGGACGGCGAACGCGAACGCGAGCAGTCCGGGCACCCGCCAGCGCCGCAGGAGCGGGGCGACCAGCAGGAGCGGCACGAGCTTCGTCAGCGTCGCGACGGCCAGCAGCACGCCCCCGCCGATCCGGCGCGCGGTCGCCCCGCCCCCCGATCCGACCGCCAGCGCGAGGGCGGCGACGAAGGCGGCGATCATGATCGCGTCGTTGTGGGCGCTGTGCGCGAAGTGGAGGATCGGCGTGGGACTCCAGGCGTAGAGCAACACCCGTTCGCGCGGCAGACCCAACCGCGCCAGCAGCCAGAGGATCGCGCCGATCGCCAGGAGATCGGCCAGCACGGCGACGACCTGCTGCGCCTTGAGGCTATCCGGCGCGAGTTGATAGGTGGCGGCGAAGACGAGTTGCGCGAACGGGGGATACGGGGTGTGCTGCCCCCGCTGATTGATCGGTGCCCAGAGGCGATCGCGCAGGGGGACGAGCGCGGGGTCGGCGGGGGCGTAGCGATAGGGGTCGATCCCCGCCGCGATCACCTTCCCATCCCAGACGTAACGATAGAGATCGTCCGAGAGGGCGGGCGTGGAGGCGAGGAGGATCAGGCGCGGCAACACCGCCAGCGCCAGGATCAGCGCCAGGGCCGTGCGGCACGCGGGGACGCGACCGGCCACGACGAGCGCAGCAGCCGCCAGGTAGAAGACGAAGGCGACGGCGAACGCGCCGTTATAGGCGTAGATCGGGTTCGTGCCCGCCCGCGCCAGTGCCACGGCGACGGCCCAGGCGACGGCACCGCCGAGTCCGAGCGCCGCCAGGACACCCGAACCGAGGGGACGCGCCGATGCCTCGGTCGCCCCACCCCGGACCGTGGCGAGCATCGACACGCCTTCGCTCCTCTCCGCTCTCCCGCCCCGCCGCTCGCGTCGGGGCGTCTCTCTGCGCGCCTACTAGCGCGGGAGAGGGTACCGTGCGAACGCCGCGCGCGCCAAGGGCGTCGGGTAAATCGAAAGGGCATCCCCGACAGGGATGCCCACGTATGTGTGCGGTGCGGCGAGAAGTCTCTTCGACTCAGACCCGTCCGCAGGCCCGGAGAATCCGTTGGCGTGCCTCATCGGGGCAATTCCCCCTCCGCGCGATCGTGCCGATCCCGCGAAGAACATTGCCTTCGAACTCGAAGCGTTCGCGACACGGCGGACAGTGGTCGAGATGGCTATGCACCTCGCGCTGCTCTGCGGGAGCCAACTCGCGATCGAGGAACTGATAGAGTCGTTCCTCGCATTTCTTGCAATCGAACATGGTCTGCCTGCCCTTTACCCTGACCCTACCCGCGCGGCGCAATATCGTGGTGTTGGGCCTCGATCGCCGCGCGAGGACCACCGTGCTAGTTGTTCGCCCCCGCGCCCGCGCCGTAGCCGGCTTCCTGGGCTTCCACCCAGAGCACCTTCTGCAAACGCCGCCGCGCCCGGTAGAGCCGCGACATCACCGTACCGATCGGGATGCCGAGAATGTCGGCGATCTCCCGATAGGAGAAGCCCTCCACGTCGGCCAGGAGTTCCACCTGGCGGAACTCGACCGGCAACTCTTCGAGCGCTTGCAGCACCCGATCGTCGCCGATCCGGGACAGCACCTCGCGCTCAGGATTCTCCGGCTGCGGCGCGACGCCCCCTTCAGCCAGATGGTCGTACAGATAGTATTCGGTCACATCATCGAGCGAATCGCTCGGGCGCCGCTTTCGCCGCCGATACTGGCTGATGAAAGCATTGTTCAGGATTCGGAAGAGCCAGGCCCGCAGATTAGTCCCTTCCTCGAACCGGTCGAGCGCCCGGAACGCATTGAGGAAGGTCTCCTGCACCAGGTCTTCGGCATCCTGCGGGTTGCGGCTAAGCCGCAACGCCGTCCGATAGAGCGCATCGAGATGTGTCAGCGCCTCCGCTTCGAGCCGCTCCTGGCGCCCGCGCTCCGCATCAGCAGTCGCGTCCATACCCCCCGGTCCGTCGCGGCGACGGTGCACCATCGCCACTCACTGCAACGCCGTCTCGCGGCGCCTATTCCCGATCATTCACCGACGCCCCGGCGGGGCGGCCCAACTGTGCTCATTATAATACGATGTTCCGTTCCTTTGTGCGAAAGCGCACCAACCGGGGCGAGCGACGGCACCGAGCGGTATGCCGATCGGCTATACTGGCCCGCTACCGTGCGGGCGATGGGGCAGGCGAGCGCCCGGCCCGCCACAAGCGACAGCGAGAGACGAGGCGGGTGCGAAAGACGATGACAGGTGGCGAGGCGCGCGAACACGGGATGTTGATGGCGATCGGCGGCGCGGAGGACAAGGTCCACGATCGCCTGATCCTCCGCCGCTTCGTGGCGCTGGCGGGCGGCGCGGCGGCGCGGATCGCGATCGTACCGACCGCATCGAGCATCGAGGGGGCCGGGCAGCGCTACAAGGCGCTCTTCCTCGTCCTCGGCGCGGCGACGGCGGAGGTGGTCTACATCCCCGACCGTGCGGCGGCGCTCGATCCGCGCAACGTCGTGCCGCTGCACGACGCGACCGGGATCTTCATCGGCGGCGGTAACCAGATGCGGCTGGCGGCGATCCTCGGCGGCAGCCCGCTGGCGGAGGCGATCGTGGCGCGCCACGCGGCGGGCGCGACCGTCGCGGGGACGAGCGCGGGCGCGTCGATCCTCTCGCGCCACATGGTCGCCGTCGGGGCGAGCGGCACCGGGCCGCGTCTCGGGATGGCGCAACTCGGCGCGGGATTCGGCCTGCTCGACGATGTGATCATCGATCAGCACTTCCGGGAGCGCGAGCGGATCGGACGCCTGCTGACCCTGGTGGCCCTCAATCCGGGGCAGCTCGGCCTCGGGGTGGATGAGGACACGGCGGCGATCATCGCGCCGGACGGTGCGCTGGAGGTGCTCGGACGCGGGACGGTGACCGTGGTCGACGGGCGGCTGATGACCAGCGACATCGCGCAGCGCGGCCCGCGCGAACCGGTGAACATCACCGACGTGATCCTGCACTCCCTGGCGAGCGGCGCGCGCTTCGATCTGCGCCGTCGCCGCCCGGTCGCCTTCCCCCCATCGCCGGACGGCACGGCGGAGATCCTGCAAGCGGAGCGGCGACAGATCTACCGCGCCGTCCTCGCCGCAGCCGATGACGAGCGGGAGGGCGAGACACCGACCATCGGCGTTCGGTAACAGGACAACCCACAACACCGTGCGCCGAGAGCACAGGGACCGACGATGCCGATGCGACGGATGCCGCCGAGTTGTAGTTGAGGAAGAGTGGTTAAGCTACGATAAGTAAAAATGTGAGTCTTCCGTCTAAAAAGGCGTAGGGTTATGCTTCTCGGCAGGCTGGTCCGCTTGCTTAAGCTGAGTGGGGCGATCGTTTTCGCGATCGCCCCACTGGAATGCTACCAGCTTAATCCTGACCTATTTTAGCCCTCCCATCCCGAGATAGTTGCCGGTGCGCGCATCGTAAAGGACGTAGACCGCTCGGGGCTGCATCGGCTTCCCGAGCGGCCCTGAGCTACCCGGCGCGGGCGCGGGTTGCGTAAAATCGCCCGTGATGGTGACGAGGCAAAAGAGCCGGTCGGGAGCGAACTGCACGCCACCGCCAACGCTGCTCTCATTGAGTTGCGCCCCGGTCGGGTATTCGACGCTCGCGACCGCGAGTAAGCCATTCGCCGTGAAGTTGAATTGCCAAGGCTGCTCCTTGAGCGCCTGAGCGCTTGCTGCCGCAGCACCGAAGGTCGCCTCTCTAACCGGAGCGTCCAGTCGGGTGGGCACGATAGAGGGTATGCCCTGAATGGGCTTGGGGGTAATGGGGCCGTCCGGGTTGGGCACGCGATCAAGCGGGTCGGGATTGGTCGGGATGCCGGGAGTCGCGTTGGGCGTGCCAGCAACTATCGGCTCACCAATCGTTATCGCATGGACGCTACCTGCGAATCGCGAGGCAGCGGCACCACCGAGTACGAGGGCGACGAGGGCCAGGAGCGCGGCGAGTCTTCTCATGGGAGCCTCCGGCTAGTTATACGGGACACGGACGCATGTAAGCATATAACACGCGCAGGGACTGAACACGTAATACGAACGTGCTTACCCGCTATACTTCACTGCATAACTTCTGCTGCCCTAGCCCCGTGACGATCAGATAGCCAGCGTGGTTTCGTGCGGACATCGGGAGGATCGCCATGAGCATGACCATCCTCGAGACACAGATCTATCGCGGGGCGAACTACTGGGCACCGATGCAGGCGATCCGCTTCCTGCTCGACATCGGCGAACTCGAAGAGCGCCCGACGAACACAATCCCCGGCTTCTACGAGCAGTTGACCACGACCCTGCCGACGATGTACGAGCACCGCTGCTCGGTCGGGCACGCGGGTGGCTTCTTCGAACGCGTGCGCGACGGCACCTGGATGGGGCATGTGCTGGAACACAGCACCCTGGAAATTCAGACCCTCGCCGGGCAGGATGTTGGCTTCGGCAAGGCGCGCACGGCGCGCACAGCGGACGGCAAGGCGCGCTACGGCATCTATCATGTCGTCTTCGAGTATGAGCACGAGGATGTGGGGCTCGCGGCGGCGCGGGTGGCGCAACGCCTGCTCGAATCGTTCATCTGGCCAGAGCGCGACCCCGACTTCCACTTCCCCACCGCGATGGAGGGCGTGATCCGCCTGGCGGAGCGGGTCGCCTACGGCCCAAGCACGCGCGCGCTCGTCGAGGAGGCCAAGCGACGCGACATCCCGACCCAGCGCCTCGATCCGGACCGCTCGCTGGTCCAACTCGGCCACGGCAAATATCAGCAGCGCATCTGGGCTACGGTCACCTCCAAGGGGAGCGACATCGCCGTGGACATCGCCTCCAACAAGGAGCTGACGAATCGCCTCCTTCGCAACGTCGGCATCCCGGTCCCGCTCGCGCGCAATGCGGAGGACGAGGACGAGGCGGCCCGCGCCGCCGCGCGGATCGGCTACCCGGTCGTCCTCAAGCCGCTCGACGGCAATCACGGGCGCGGCGTGGGGATCAACCTGGCCGACGAGGCCGCCGTGCGCGCGCACTATCCCCTCGCGCGCGACGCGACGCGCGGCGGCACGGTGATCGTGGAGAGCTACATCGTCGGGCGCGACTACCGGGTGCTGGTGGTCGGCGGGCGGGTTGTCGCGGTCGCGGAGCGCGTCCCGGCCCATGTGATCGGCGACGGCGCGCAGACGCTGCGCGCGCTGGTGGAGGCGACCAACGCCGACCCCCGGCGCGGGGTGGGACATGAGAAGGTGCTGACCCGCATCCGCTTCGACGAGGCGGCGATCGAATTGGCGGCGCGGCAGGGCTACGGGCCGGACGATGTCCCCCCGGCGGGCGGGCGCGTGCAGCTCGCCCTCACCGGCAACATGAGCACCGGCGGGATCGCGATCGACCGGACCGACGAGATCCACCCGGACAACGCGACGATCGCGGCGCAGGCGGCGCAGGTGATCGGCCTCGACGTGGCGGGGATCGACTTCCTGACCCCGGACATCACCCAGTCGGTCAAGGAGGTCGGCGGGGCGATCTGCGAGGTCAACGCGGGGCCGGGCTTTCGGATGCATACCCACCCGACCGAGGGGATCCAGCGCGATGTCGCCCGCCCGGTGATCGAGCTGCTCTACCCGCGCGACGCGCCGAGCCGCGTGCCGATCGTGGCGATCACCGGCACGAACGGCAAGACGACGACGAGCCGGATGATCGCGCACATTCTGAAGATGGCCGGGCGCAAGGTCGGGCTGACCACGACCGACGGCATCTACATCGACGGGACGCAGATCGCGGCGGGGGACATGAGCGGCCCCGGCTCGGCCCGGATGGTTTTGCAGAACCCGACGATCGACACGGCGGTGCTGGAGACGGCGCGCGGCGGGATCGTCCGCTCCGGCCTCGGCTACGACCGCGCCGACGTGGCGATCGTCACCAACGTGGCGGCGGACCACCTCGGCCTCGGCGGCATCCACACCCTCGAAGAGCTGGCGCGCGTGAAGGGGACCGTCGCCGCCTCCACCCACCGGCGCGGCACCACGGTCCTCAACGCGGACGATCCCCTCTGCGTGGCGATGGCGGAGCGGACGCGCGCCAAGATCTGCTACTTCTCGATGCAGCCCGACGCCGAACCGGCGCGCGGCGTCCTCGAACGACACCTGAAGGGGCGCGGCACGGCGACCATCGTGCGCGAGACGCCGCGCGGCGAGGCGATCTGCTTCGTCGATCGGCGCGAGACGAACCTGCTGCTCGTCCACGAGATCCCCGCCACCTTCGATGGGCGCGCGCGCATGAACGTCGCCAACGCCCTCGCCGCGACCGCCGCCTGTCTGGGGCTGGGGATCGACGCCGACGCGATCCGGCAGGGGCTACGTACCTTCACCACCTCCTTCTTCCAGACCCCCGGGCGACTCAACATGATCGACCACCAGGGGGGCCGGGTACTGGTCGATTATTGCCACAACCCGGCGGGGATGGTCGCGCTGGCCGACTTCATCCGCCGCCTGGCACCGCAGCGGTCGCTGGCGATGATCGCCATCCCCGGCGACCGGCGCGACGAGGATATCCGCGCCTTCGGGCGGATCGCGGGCGGGGCGTTCGACGAGGTGATCGTTCGCGAGGACACCAACACGCGCGGGCGGGAACGCGGCGAGGTCGCGGGGATCCTGCGCGGTGCCCTGCTCGAAGCGGGGCTGCCGACGGAACGGATCACCATCGAGACGGACGAGGGCACCGCCTTCCGCCAGGCGCTCGAACGGACCGGGCCGGAGCACCTCACCGTCCTGCTAGTGGACCACCCGGCGACGACCTGGGGGCAACTCGTCGCCTATCTCGACGAGCCGACGCACGGCTGATGATGCCTTCATATGTAGACCGACGCGGCGGCGTGGCGTTAAGCCACGTCGTCGCAGATCGGGCCGAAAAAAGTGCCACAACACCTTTACAAACACCCCGAAAAGCGTTAAAATCTCTTCTTGCGTGCTAGTACGGCAAGGCCGTATCCAGCACCTTCTTTATCTGTGAGGCTGGCGTCGTGGAGCTGGCCGTTTGTCGCCCCGTGGTAGGACCATAGGGAGCGACCTTGGAGGTATCATAGTCAAGATGCAGATGCAGCACCTCGTAGTCGATGCGTTCGTTGCCGACGGCCAGCGTTTAGGTGACGTGGCCGCCATCTTCGACCTATTAGATACGTTGCCCGAGCGTATCGGTATGACGAAAATCGCTCCCCCCTACGTCTTCCGCTATAGCGGCGTGAAACCGGAAGACTGGGGAGTAACGGGCGTCGTAATCATCGCCGAGAGTCACATCAGCATCCACACCTTCGCGGAACATAAACGCTTCCACCTCGACGTCTTCAGCTGCAAGCCCTTCGATGTGGACATGGTGCGCGAGCGGATCGGCGAACTCTTCGGGGTGACCGACTTCACCGCCGCCGTGGTCCATCGCATCGCCGATCAGGCGCGCGATGAGTGGCATGTCGAGCGGATCGGCGCGCCGGTGCTCACGTTCGCCGCTGCGGACTAAGCGGCGATGGTCTTCGGCCCCCCGCGGACCTTCCTTGGTTTGCCCCCCGATCTGAGCGGCTATGAGGCCGCGCGGGTGGTACTCCTCCCGGTGCCATACGACGCCACGACGTCATACCGGGCCGGTACGCGGGATGGTGCCCGAGCGATCATCGACGCTTCCAGCCAAATAGAACTTTACGATGCCGACCTCGACTGCGAGCCAGCCGAGGTCGGCATCCATACGTCCGACCCGCTCGAACCGGAGTTCAGCGCCCCCATGCGCATGATCGAGCGCGTCCATGAGGCGACGGAGGGGATCCTTGCCGATGGCAAACTCCCCTTCCTGCTCGGGGGCGAACATTCGCTGACCGCCGGGGCGGTCGCCGCGTGCAAGGCGCGCTACCCCGAATTGGGGGTGCTCCACCTCGATGCCCACGCCGACCTGCGCGACGAATATCATGGCACGCCACAGAGCCACGCCTGCGCGATGCGTCGCGTGGTCGATCTCGGCTGCCCATTGACCTCAGTCGGGATTCGCAGCTTATCGAGCGAGGAGGCCGCGTTCCGTCACAGCGCCGTGGGGCGGGCGACGGTGCGGACGATCCCCGCGTCGCAGATCGCGCGCGTCCGCTACGATGCGGCGCGGCTCGACGCCCTCTGGGACGAGAGCGTGGCCGGTCTGCCCGAGACGATCTACATCACCGTCGATCTCGATGTCTTCGATCCGGCGTTGATGGAAGCGGTCGGCACGCCGGAACCGGGGGGCCTCGATTGGTGGGAGGTCACCGGGCTATTGCGGCGTGCCTGCGCCGCGCGGCGGGTCGTCGGGGCCGATGTCGTCGAACTCGCGCCATCGGAGGGGCCGGAATCGTGCGCCTTCGCGGCGGCGAAGCTGACCTACACCCTGATCGGCGCGATTACCAGGGATGCGGGGGAGCATGGACACGAACGCGACTGAGTCCGCGCCGACAAGGACGGGTATTGCGGCCCTCCTCGAAGAGTTGCGCGCCGAACTGCACACGCAGGAACGCAAGCGTACCCCCGAGACCGAGGAGGAAGAGGAGCTTCCGCCGGTCACACCGGTGAGCGCAGCGACCGTCGCGAGCGTGGTGCAGCGCTACGGGCTGCCCCAGATCTACCGCGACTTCCTGATCGCGCTGGGGAGGACGGGCCTCACGATCGTCCCCGGCCCTTTCCAGGCATTAAGCCTGTACGCCGCGCCGGAGCTTGAGCGCGCCCAGGTCGGCTTTCGCGGCACGCGCCCCGGCGACGAGAGCTTCGTCGCGCCGCACGGCTGGCGACGGAGCTGGGTCGTGATCGCCTACGACAATGGCGATCCCTATTTCCTCGATGTCAGCAAGCAGACACCGGACGGCGACTGCCCGGTCTGGACGGCGATGCACGGCACCGGCACCTGGGAACCGTCCCTCGCGGCGTCGAGCCTCGCACAGTTCCTGCGTATCCTGCGCGTGTGGGTCCATTATGTGGTGCCGCACTACGACCCGCAGAACCCCGATGAGCCGCTCGATGACGCGCATCTGCGCCGCATGACGAGCGAGTTGAACCAGATCGATACCACGACCGATCACTGGATCATCTGAGCGCCCCCCGACCGCAGCCGAATGACGACCTGGGCATCATCGCGGCCCATACCTTGCGGCTACCCGTCGGCAGCGATCTTTTCTGCCGACTCACGACTCACGACTCACGACTGACCAAGAGGAGCACGATGGGCGGACACGAGAGCAATCACCGCGAGAGCCGCTACCTCTCCGGGCGGCGTATCCTCCCCGAGCCGATCCGACCGGGCATGTCGGCGGTCGATCTGATCGACAACGCCTTCCTGGCCTACAACGGGCGGCGGTTGCGCGAGGCGTGCCGACTCTACGCGCGCCGGATGCTGGAGCCGGATGTGACGGTGGGCGTGACCCTGGCCGGCGCGCTGACCCCCGCCGGGCTCGGCCTCGCCGCGCTGGTGCCGCTGATCGAGGCGGGGTTCATCGACTGGATCGTTTCCACCGGGGCGAACCTCTACCACGACACCCACTTCGGGCTGGCGATGCCCCTCCTCGAAGGGACCGCAGACATCGACGACACGACGCTGCGGGAGGAGAGCGTCATCCGCATCTACGACATCTTCTTCCACTACGACGTTCTCCTCTCCACCGATGCCTTCTACCGCGAGCTGCTGGCCTCGCCCGAGTTCGACTGCCCGATGAGCACCGCCGAGTTCCACCATCTCGTCGGCAAATACCTCGCCGAGCGCGAGCGGATCATCGGCACCGACGCGCGCTCGCTGCTGGCGACCGCGTACCGGTGCGGCGTGCCGATCTATACCTCCTCCCCCGGCGACAGCTCGATCGGGATGAACGTGGCCGCATTGGCGCTGGATGGCAGCAAGTTGCGTTTCGATGTCAGCGCCGATGTCAATGAGACGGCGGCGCTCGTCCTCGACGCCAAGCGGGGCGGCGGCAAGAGCGCCGTCTGCATCCTCGGCGGCGGCTCGCCGAAGAACTTCATCCTCCAGACCGAGCCGCACATCCAGGAGGTGCTGGGGATCGACGAGCGCGGCCACGACTACTTCCTGCAAGTGACCGATGCCCGCCCCGATACGGGCGGTCTTTCCGGCGCGACCCCGAGCGAGGCGGTCAGCTGGGGGAAGATCGATCCCGACCAGTTGGACGACTCGGTGGTCTGTTATGTCGATTCGACCGTGGCGTTGCCACTGATGACCGCTTATGCGCTCGGCACGCGCGAGCCGCGCCCGTTGAAGCGCCTCTACGACCGACGCGAGGCGATGCTGGCGACGCTGCAACGCGAGTACGAGCGCGCCCGCGACGCCCGCGACGAGCGCGCCGACCTCGCCGATTCCCACGAGCGGCGCGACCTGGCGACCGAGGCGCAAGCGCAGTAGGTGCCAAAGGTTCTTGTTGAGTGTCAACGATACAGGACCGGAGCATCGTTACCCTGCGAGCCTTCCAAAATCCGATTTATACATGTCACTCGCCTGTCGCCTGCGGGGCAAGTATACTGTCCGTACATAGATGCCTAAGAAAGATGAGTAGTAGCGAAGGATTCGCCGATGCCTACACGGTTCGGCGGGCTTTGGGCCCACCCGGATTTCCTCAGACTCTGGGCCGGGCAGACCGTCTCGCTCTTCGGGTCGGCGTTTACCACCCTCGCGTTGCCCCTGACTGCGGTGCTGGTCCTGGGCGCGACGCCGTTGGAGATGGGCCTGCTGGCCGCCATCGGCGGGACACCCTGGTTCCTGTTCGGCCCGTTCGCCGGGGTGTGGGTCGATCGGGTCCGCCGCCGCCCGCTCCTCATCGGGGCCGACCTCGCCCGCGCGCTCCTGCTGGGGACCATCCCGCTCGCGGCGGTCCTCGGGGTACTCCGGCTCGGCCAGCTGTACCTGATCGCATTCCCGATCGGGGTGGCGTCGGTCCTCTTCGAGATCGCGCAGCAGTCCTATTTTCCCACCCTGGTGACGCGGGGAGACCTGGTCGAGGGGAACAGCAAGCTGAGCGCGAGCCTCACCGTGGCGAATGTCGCCGCGCCGGGGCTCGCGGGCGGGGTCATCCAGCTCTTGACCGCGCCGCTCGCCCTGCTCTTCGATGCGGTGTCCTTCCTCATCTCTGCCGCGTGCCTGCGCGCGATCCGCACGCCGGAACCGGCCCCGGCCAGCGCGGCGGGGTCGGCCAACGTGGGCGCGCAGCTCCGGGAAGGGCTGCGCTTCGCCCGCGACAACCCCTACATCCGCGCCTTCACGGCGACCAACGTGGCCTTCTTCTTCTGCAATGGGATCGTCGACACCGTCCTGCTCCTGTATCTGGCGCGCGACCTTGGCCTGCCATCCGCCATCATCGGCCTGATCCTTGCCGTTGGCAGCGGCGGCGGCCTGATAGGCGCGCTCCTGGCCGCGCCGCTGACGGCGCGGTGCGGCCTCGGCCCGACGATCCTCTGGTCGGCCATGCTGCGCGGGGCGGGGCTCATCGCGATCCCCCTGGCCGGGAGTCTGTCGGTCGGGGTCGTGCCGCTGCTGATAGTTGGGCAGTTCGTGACGAGCGGCAGTTGGACGATCTACTTTATCAACCAGACCAGCACGCGGCAGGCATTGGTACCGGATCGGCTGCTCGGCCGGGTCAACGCGAGCTTCTGGATGGTCGTGCGCGGGGTCGTCCCTCTCGGTGCCCTGCTCGGCGGGCTGCTGGGCACCCAGTTCGGACTGCACACAACCCTGCTGGTGGGCGCGGTGGGTGCGCTGTGCTCGGGGTTCTTCTTGCTCCGCTCCCCACTCGGCGCTCTCCGCGAACAGCCGTCGCCCCAGGACGATGGGTCACTCGCCTAACGGCCTCCTGCTGCGGTCCGGTCGCCCTACATCGCGTCAAGTAGCGATGAAGAACCTTGGGGCTATCTAATGACCGTAGCATATGCACTGGAGGCTCTGAGGAGGCGTGTTATGCTGGCTCTGCGCTCGTTCCAGCTGCTCCGCATGCCGCCGGGAGTCAGCGAGCGGCGTTGCTTGTATTGACTTCTGCGGTGTCGCGCGCGCGCTGGCGGGCGTAGTGCTGCCGCACGCGCGTACGGTTGCCGCAATCGCGCGAGTCGCACCAGCGCCGACTTCGGTTGCGGCTCGTATCGAGGAAGAGCCAGCCGCACCCTTCCCCGGCGCACTCGCGCACCAGGGCACGGTCGGGTCCGGTCAGCAAGTCCGCCGCCGCGCGGATGGCAGGCCAAATCGGGCGGACCAAATCGCCTGCACTATCCTCCCATCCCCACACCGCCCCCGTATCAGTCGCAAGCACGCGCAACTGTGATAAGGCTGCGGCGAGCGCGCCGTTCAGCAGCGCGAGATCGGCGGCGGGCAGCGGACGTCCGGCGGCAAGCGCCGAGAAGAGGCGGTAGACCGCCTCGCGCAGCGCCACGATCCGTACCAGCGCCGTCGCCGCGCCCGCCGGATCATGCCCCGCCGCCGTGGCGAGCCGGGCGCGCGCGGCGGTCAGCGCGCCCGCCTGCTCGCCCCAGGCCAGCACGCGCGCGTAATCGGTCAGCAATTCGCCCGGCTCGGCGCGGGCGTGCCAGCTGGCGGTGTTGGCGAAGTCGAGGGCGAGTTGCCCGCCGAGCAACTTGAAGTGATACTCATCCATCGCGTTCGATTCCCTTCTCACCATTGCGGTGGCCTCTCCACGTCTCATCTAATTACTATAACGCAATTGACACATTAGGGGCAGCGTGTTAACGTACTAATGCTTGAGTTCGACTTCAGACATTACAGACAGTCGTATGGAGGGCACGATGACCGCGACAATCCCCGTGGCGCGCTTCACCACAGAACTCTTCGCACTCCTTGAGGAAACCTTCGACAAGGTCGGGGGACGCTACCTCGATCGCGGTACCTCGCTCTTCGAGACGCTGGCGACCGTCTCCGCAGAAGAGGCGTCGCGCCCGGTCTCGGCGCGCTGTGCGAGCATCGCCGCACAGATAGACCATACGATCTTCTATCTGGAGGTCATCGGGCGCTACATCCGTGGCACGCATGAGGGCCAGGACGACTGGGATGCGAGCTGGCAACGGGTATACGTCACCCCCGACCAGTGGGCGGCGCTCCTCGATCGGCTCCACGCGACCCATCAGGAGACGTTGGCGCTACTACGCGGCATCACGACCTGGGAAGGCGAGGAAGACCTGGGCGGGGCGCTGAACATCCTGGTCCACACCGCCTATCACCTCGGCGAGATCCGACAGGCACTCTGCACCATCAAGGCGGCATGAGCGTCCGCACGAGCGAGGGAGGAGCGACGAACACGGCGGAGCGACCAGGCGCTATCGCCGTGCCGGTCGCCTTCACCCGTGCCGGGGCGCTGGCCGGGGTGCGCCAGACGCTGCCGCTGGCGGCGAGCGCCTTCGCGTTCGCGCTGGCCTTCGGCGTCCTGGCGCGCGGTGCGGGGCTGCGCCTCGCCGAGGTCGCGTTGATGAGCACGACCGTCTTCTCCGGCACGGCGCAACTCATCGTCCTCGGCCTCTGGGCCACGCCGCTGCCGAGCGCGCCGATCCTGATCGCCACGCTGATCGTCGGCCTGCGCCACCTCCTGCTCGGCGCGACCCTGCGCCCCTGGCTGGCCGGGATCGCCCCACGCCGCGCCTACGGGATGCTCTTCTTCCTGACCGACGAGAGCTGGGCACTCTCACTGCGGGAGTTCGGGACCGGACGGCGCGACGCGGCCTTCTTCCTCGGCAGCGGCCTGACGATGGCGGTCGCCTGGATCGGCGGGAGCATCCTGGGGCGCGCGGGCGGCAATTGGCTCACCGATCCGGCCCGCTGGGGGCTCGACTTCGCCTTCACCGCCGTCTTCGTCGCGCTGCTCGTCGGCTCCTGGCGTGGGCGGCGCGATCTCCTGCCGTGGGCAGTCGCGGCGGGGGTCGCGCTGGCGGCGCACCGCTGGCTACCGGGGCAGTGGTACATCCTCCTCGGGGCCTTGGCGGGGAGCGGCGCGGGGGCGTGGCACGATGAGCGTTGAGAACGCGACGACGATCCTGGGGATGGCCCTGCTCACCTACGCGACGCGGGTGGGTGGCTTCTGGCTGATGGGTCGCGCCAGCCTCACACCGCGCATCGAGGCGTGGCTACGCGCCCTGCCGGGGGCGATCCTCGCGGCGCTGGTGGCCCCCGCCGCGCTCGCCGCCGGACCGGCGGAGGCCATCGCCGCCGCCATCGCCGCGCTGATCGCGGCCCGCACCGGCAATGTCCTGGCCGCATTGCTCGGCGGCGTGGCGGCGGTCGTCGGGCTGCGCCTCATGCTATGAGCGACACCGTGGGATGGATGGGGAGCGGGATTCGCCTGAGAAAGGGGTTCGCTGATGATCGCACGAATCTGGCGCGGAACGGTCCCGGCGCGACAGGCCGACGACTACATGGCGTATCTCGAAGCGACCGGCCTGAAGGACTATCGCGCCACACCGGGGAATCGTGGCGTGCAGGTGCTCCGCCGCATCAATGGCGACGAGGCCGAGTTCGTGCTGATCTCGCGCTGGGAGTCGCTCGACGCGATCCGCGCGTTCGCAGGCGACGACTACGAGCGCGCGGTCTATTACCCCGCCGACAAAGATTTCCTGCTCGTGTTCGCGCCGCACGTCGAGCACTTCGAGGTCGCCGCGCAGTGGTGAGCACTCTCACGCAGTCCAGCGATCGAGGAACCAGCGTAAGCAGAGGAGCGCGAAGGTTGGAATGAATAAGCCGAGCATGGCGAGCCCGAATCCGTCCCGCCATCCATCCCTCTGCCGCACAGCAGGGATAGCCGCCCCCAATGCCAACACAACGTAATAGGCCACATGAAATCGCCGCGACGGGCCAGCGTACCAACTCCAAAAGCCGAACAAGAAGAACGCGGGGGCGAGTAACATGCCGCTGGCACCGCCAAGGGCAAGGGCGACATGCCGCTGCGCCGCATGATCCCATGCCATTGCCTCGGCCAGAAGGACGAGCAGCGCCGCACTCAGACCGATCAAGACAGCGAGAGGCTCATAGGTAGTCGCCCCGAAGGGTCGGAAGGCAACTGTGGCGAAGAGGATGCTCCCGGCGAGAAGAAGTGCCGGGAGGCGGGTGAATTGCCGCTGTAACAGGCGCGACACCATCGTATCCCCCGATGCAGCAACGAACGCACTAGCGGCAACACTGCATGGTGTAACGTCCCGGAAGGAGCATGGTCGCGTCATACAGCAGGCGGGGCGGGGGACAATGGCGATCGTGTGCTCCAACACCCCATCATCCCAGCCCGCGTAGGCGGGCTTCGCCGATGCCGCAGGCACCCATAGCCGGGGGCTTCAGCCCCCGGATCACCCATGCACGCAACAACACCGCAGACACCGTCACCCTACTATCGACAAGTGGCACGCCGCCGCCCAACAGCCTGCCACTCATCCGAGAGGCGGGGCTCTCGCCAAGATAATGGGGCGAGCAACAGGATTGTTGCCCGCCCCATTCATCCATTATCACCGTGAAAATCAGCTACGCCCCGAGCGCCGCCAACTCCCCCTCGACCAGCGCGACCAGTTCGGCCATCCCCTCGCGGTCGAAGATCAGCCGCGCACCGGCGGCGGCGAACAGCTCCGGCAGCGGCACCGTCGTGCCGAGGGCCAGCGCCCGCCGATACGCCGCCAGGGCTTCCTGCGGGTCGCGCTGGCTGTTGCGCCAGACCTGCAACGCGCCGAGCTGCGCGATCCCGTACTCGATGTAGTAGAACGGATACAGGAAGATGTGCAACTGCTGATACCAGCGCGCGATCCGCTCCGCATCGAGGCCGCTGAAATCGAGGCCCGGCTCGAAGCGATCCCGAATCCGCAGCCAGGCGGCGTCGCGCGCGGCGGCATCGTGCCCCTCGCCACCCGTGTAGATCCATTGCTGGAAAGCATCGACCGAGGCGCAGTGCGGGAAGAACTCGATGATTCCCTGCAAGTGCTCGATCCGGTCGCGCCGCGCCTCCTCGGCGCTGTAGTAGCCCCCCTGATCCCGCCCGAGGAAGGGCGCGGCCAGCAATTCCATCGACATCGACGCCACCTCGGCCATCTCCGAGCCGGGATGCCGCTGGAAGAGGAGGGGCTGATCGCGCGCCTCGAAGACGTGGAAGGCGTGCCCCGCCTCGTGCAACAGGGTATTCACGTCGCTTGAAAGTCCCGCCGCGTTCATGAAGATGAACGGCAGCCCGACCTGCGAAAAGCTGGTGCAGTAGCCACCCGGCGCTTTCCCCATGCGACTATCGAGATCGAGCAGCCCGTCGTCGGCCATCGTATCGAAGTAGCCACCCAGCGCCGGATCGACGTGCCGGAAGACCGCTCGCGCCGGCTCGACGAGCCCCACTATGTCGGTGAAGGGCCGCAACGGCGGGCGACCCTGCGCATCGGGGCCGAGATCCCAGGGGCGCAGGGTATCGAGCCCCATCGTGCGCCGCCGCGCCGCGCGGATGCGCGCCGCCGCCGGGACGAAGGTCGCCTCGACCGCCGCGTGGAAGCGCTCGCAGTCCGCCGGGGTGTAGTCGAAGCGATCCTTCTGCCGGTGGGCGTAGTCGCGATAGTTGGCGAATCCGGCGTTGCGGGCCGACTCCTGGCGCAGCGCGTACTGCTCGCTGAAGATCGCGGCCAACTGATCGTGCGCGGCGATGTACGGCTGCGCGCGCAGGCGGTAGGCGCGCTCGCGAATCGTCCGGTCTGTCGCTTCCAGGTAGGGGGCGAGCTGCGGCAATGGCCGCGCCCTGCCATCCCACTCGGCGGTCATCCCCCCGGTGATCTTCTGGTATTGCGCGTTGAGGCGTTGCTCCGCCGCCCCGAGCGGCACATTTTCCGCACGGAAGAGGTCGCGGCTGTTCCTGAAGTGGCGCACGGTCGTCTCCAGACCGGGACGCTCGTAGCCGAGATCGAGGAGGCGCGACGCGAGCCGCACCCGTTGCTCACCGAGCTGCGGGCCGATCTCGCTGGAGAAGCGCAGGAAACGTTCTTCCTTGGCCGGATCGGTCGTGTCGGTCGTGTAATCAACCTCGGAGCGCGCCTCGGCCTCTTCCAGCAAGGCGTCGAGGTCCGACCACGCGCGTAGCCACTCCTCAGCATTCGCGCGATCGAGCGGGCGGGTGGCGAGTTCCTCATAGTACGGCGCGATGCCGTCCCAGGTGGCATCGGCGAACGCCGCCGCCGAATCGGGCAATGCGCGTGCGGTCATCATCGTTCCTTTCGTTGGCCCTGCATGAGCGGCCACGGCAGCGGCCAGCACCAGCAGGGCACTCCAAGATCGCCTGTCGCAAGGGCGAGCACAGTCATGCCCGGTAGCGTAGCAAAGATCGGGCGCGGTGGCGACCTGCACCGGCGCGCTCAGCGCAGAGCCAGCGCCGCGATGAGCAGCGCCCGATCGCCAGGGCGGAGCGGCAGCAGCAGCGCCTCGGACAGCGGCACGAACGCCGAAGAGACCACCCACTCATCGAAGACCATCGCCTCAGGGCGATAGGCCACGGGAGCCGCACACCAGACCGGTTGGAAGACATCGGGATAGGGGTATGGAGCGCCGGGCGGTTCCGGGCTGAGGTTATGGAGATGGAGGCAGCCGAGCGGCGCGAGCGGGCCGAGCACCCAACCAGTCTCCTCCAGAACCTCGCGTCGCACCGTCTCCGCGAGCGACTCCCCCACCTCGCACCGCCCGCCGGGGATGATGCCAGGGCGACCATCCCGCTCGCGCAGGACCAGTACGGCGTCGTCCCGCAGCACGAGCGCCCGCACGGAGGTGACAAGCGCGGGGGGCGGCGCAGCGGTCGTCAGATACCCGGAGAGGCGCAGGGGGATCGGCTGCTCCGGTGTCCCCCACACCTCATCCGCCACCGCGACCGGCGTGCGACCCGCGAGGAACGTGGCGGCGGTCACAGCCTTCGACCTCCCCTGCATCCGATCGTGCCCGGCTACGGCGTGTCGAAGAGATCGCGCACCGCCAGCGTCCAATCCGGCACCACGTCCTCGCCATCGAGCCGATCCTCGACCGTGAGGTGCCGCACCGCCACCGCCGAGCGATGCACGGCGAGCGAGCGGCGGCGCGGATTCACCACGACGACCATGCGCGTGCCGTAGGCAAGCCACAACGCGACTTTCTCGTCGACTTCGGTGTAACGATCACTCGGTGAGACGATCTCTACCGCGAGATCCGGCACCCCATGCCGGAAGCCACTCGACACCGCGCCGAGTCGCTCCGCGCTCACGAACGCCACATCCGGGGCGAGGACCGTGTCGGGGTTGGTAGCCACTAAGAAGCCCGTCTCGGCGGCGAAGACGCGACCCAGACGCTGCGCCATGACATGCACATTGAGATACGTCGTAAAAGTCGCGGCGATCCCGCCGTGTACTTCCCCAGACGGCGACATCGTCCGCAACTCCCCAGCGATCAACTCATGGCGATTACCATCATCAGGTAATCGCCACAAAGCTCCAGCGGTCATCAGGGCTTGTGTGGTCATGGCCTGTCTCTCGCTCCGTCCCAAAGCTCCGATGTGTAACGCAGTATACCGCGCCTCAATCCTCGGCGAGCGCCAGGGCGTCGGCGGGCGCATCCAGCGCGTCATCGTCGACGAAGCTACGGTTGTAGAGGCGCGCGTAGAGGCCACCGGCGACGAGGAGCTGCGCGTGCGTCCCTTGCTCCACGATCCGGCCCCGGTCGAGGACGACGATCCGGTCGGCGCGCTCAACCGTGGAGAGGCGGTGGGCGATCACCAGCGTCGTGCGCCCGCGCATCAGCCGTTCGAGCGCCGCTTGAATCGCCGCCTCCGACTCGTTGTCGAGCGAGGAGGTCGCCTCATCGAGGATCAGCAGGCGCGGGTCTTTGAGGATCGCCCGCGCGATCGCCACCCGCTGCCGCTGCCCGCCGGAGAGGCGGATGCCACGCTCCCCGACGACCGTGTCGTACCTCTCCGGCAGATCGGCGATGAAACCGTGCGCGTTCGCCGCGCGCGCCGCCGCCTCGATCGCTCCCTGCGGGGCGTCGAGCCGCCCGTAGGCGATGTTTTCGCCGATCGTGCCGCCGAAGAGGGCCGGTTCCTGCGGCACCACGCCGACCGCCTCCCGCAACGAGGCGAGGGTGATGTCGCGGAGATCGCGACCATCGAGGAGGACCCGCCCCGCGCTCGGCTCGTAGAAGCGCAGCAGCAGGTTGGCGAGGGTCGTCTTGCCCGCGCCGCTCGGCCCCACCAGCGCCACCGTCTCCCCCGGTGCCAGCGTCAGTTCGACATCGGACAAGGTAGGCGGCGCATCGGATGCAAGCGTGTCGTAGCGGAACGACACGTCGGCGATCCGCACCGCGCCGCGTACCGGGACGGGGAGCGGCTGCGCGCCGGGCACATCTGCGATCTGCGGGGGGGTGTCGAGGATCTCGAAGAGGCGTTCCGCCGCGCCGCTCGCCTCGCGCAACTGCGCGTAGACCCCGGTCAGTCCGCCGATCGAGCCGGCCACCATCGTCATGTAGAGCAAGGCCGAGACGAGCGCGCCGGGCGATAATTGCCCGTTCGCCACCTCGCGCGCGCCGAAGATCAGCACGCCGGTCAGGGTGAGGAAGGCGATGAGGGTGATCGTGGGGCCGAAGACGGAGCGGACGCGCGTGCGCCGCATCGCCACGGCGAACGTCTCCTCCACGCTGCGCCCATAGCGCGCGATCTCGTACCCCTCGCGCCCGAACGCCTTGACGGTGCGGACCCCGGCCAGCGTCTCTTCGAGGACGGTCGTCGTCGCGCCGAGCGCCGCCTGTGCCTCGCCCGAGAGTTTTTGCAGGCGTCGCCCGAAGAACGCCCCGGCGAGGATGATCGGCGGCAGCGCCAGCAGCACGATCCCGGCGAGCCGCCATTCGGTGATGATCACCAGCGTCACCGCGCCGATCAGCATCACGATCTGTTGCACGAAGGTCAGCAGGTTGCCGGTGATACTCGTCTGGATCGCGCCCACATCGTTGGTCAGGCGCGAAAGGAGTTCCCCCACCCGCCGCCCATCGAAGAAGCCGACCGAGAGCGCCTGCAAATGGGCGTAGAGGCGACGACGGAGATCGGCGACCAGGCGCTCGCCCGCGAAGGAGAGGAGATACCCCTGCGCGATGCCGACGACCGCCTGCACCACGAAGGTGGCGATCAGCGCCAGGATCGTGCGCCGCAGCAGCGCGTCGTCGCCGTTCGTCAGCGCCCCGTCGATGATGCCGCGCACCAGCCAGGGGAGGACCAGCCCGAGGAGGCTGCTGATCAGCAGGAAGATGCCGCCGCCGATCAGGAGCCAGCAATAGGGCGCGGCGAGACCGAGCAGTCGCCGGAGCGCGGCGGGATCGACGCGCACCGCCCCCTCTGCGCCATCCCGACGCGGTGCAGACTCGGCACTCGTCTCGCTCACGCTCGCCCCCTCGATCGGTCGCCCACGCCCGCCCCCTCGATCGGTCGCCCACGCCCGCCGCGATCGGACGCACCCCGCATATCTGGTATAACACCATGCGGCACCCTTCGCTGACAGGTACGACGGCGGCGAGGCCGCGTGACATAGGCGAGCATAGCTGCGGTGCCACCACACGGTATGGGAGGAGACACGATGAGCGGTCTGGTTTTCGCGGCGATCGCGCCGCACGGGCATCTGGCGATCCCGGAAGCCCTCTCGGAGGCGGAGCAGGGTTTAGGCACCGAGACGCAGCGGGCGATGGCCGAGTTGGGGGGGCGCTTCGACGCGGCAAAGCCCGATGTCTCGATCATCATGACCCCGCACAACGTCCACGTCGAGGGCGCGATGGCGGTCGTGATGGCGGGGAACCTGACCGGTTCCCTCTCGGAGTGGACGCAGGAGCCGATCGCCCTCAAGGCGCAGACCGACCGCGAGCTCGGGCGCGCGATTCTCGACGCGATCAACGGCGCGGGCGTCCCGGCGGTCGGGATCAGCTACGGCGGCAATGACCAGCCGACCGCCACCGCGATCATGGACTGGGGCGTGCTGATCCCCCTCTGGTTCATGGGCGGACGCTCGGAGCCGCCGGTGCCGACGGTGATCCTCAGCCCGGCGCGCGACCGCTCCCTCCAGGATCACGTCACGGCTGGGCGGGCGCTCGCGGAGGGGGTGGCGGCTTCCGGCAAGCGGGTGGCATTGATCGCCAGCTGCGATCACGGCCACGGCCACCAGGCGAGCGGCCCCTACGGCTTCCGTCCGGCCTCGGCGCAGTATGACAATCAGGTGGTCAACATCCTCAAGCGGGACAAGCTGGGGGAACTCCTGGCGATCGACCCCGAATTCGTCTCGCAGGCGGCGGCGGATAGCTTCTGGCAGATGATCATGCTGCACGGCGCGCTCGGCGATGGCTGGCGGGGTGAGTTCCTCTCCTACGAGGTGCCGACCTACTTCGGGATGATGTGCGCGGCCTACACGCCGAAGTAAGCGTAGCGGCAGCGAGGCGGGCGCAGCAATTGCGCCCGCCTCACCGCTTCACCAACACCTGCTCACCCCCTCTACCCATATCCTCAGCGCAATTCCGCCGTCGCCTCGCACCATGCCGCAGCCTCCGCGCTGATCGTCAGGCCGAGGCCGGGGCGATCGGGGACGAGCATTCGCCCGTCCGCGATGGCGAGGCGCTCCTCGAAGAGCGGTTCGAGCCAGTCGAAATGCTCCACCCACGGCTCGCGCCGCTGCGCCGCCGCCAGATGGATGTGGATCTCCATCACGAAGTGCGGCGCGAGCGGGATGCCGCGCTGGTCGGCCAGCGCGGCGACGCGTAAGAATGGCGTGATCCCGCCCACGCGCGGCGCGTCCGGTTGCAAGATGTCGGCCCCGCCGAGGTCGAGCAGGCGCGCGTGCTCCGCGACGCTCGTCAGCATCTCGCCGGTCGAGATCGGCGTGTCCAGCGCGGCGGCGAGGATCGCCTGCCCCTCGGCGTCGCCCGATTCGAGCGGCTCCTCGATCCAGGTCAGCCCGAACTCCTCGAACCGGCGCCCCATGCGGAGCGCCGTGGCGCGGTCCCACTGCCCGTTGGCGTCCACCATCAGCGGCACGTCCGCGCCCAGCGCGGCCCGCGCCCCCGCGACGCGCGCCAGGTCGATCGCCGGATCGGGATGCCCGACCTTCAGCTTGATCCCGCCGATGCCGCGCGCCAGCGCCGCCTGGGCGTTCGCCACCGCCTCCTCGGCGGGGGTGGTGAGGTAGCCGCCGGAGGTGTTGTAGCAGCGGACGCTCGCGCGATGCGTGCCGAGCAATTTGGCGAGTGACAACCCGGCCCGTTTCGCCTTGCCATCCCAGAGGGCGATGTCGAGCGCGGCGAGCGCCTGATGCGCGAGGTCGCCCTGCCCCATCGACGCGCCGTGCCAGGCGATCCGGTCCCAGAGGCGCTCGATGTCGGCGGCGTCCTCGCCGAGCAGCAGCGGGCCGACCTCGCGGGCGTAGGCGAACAGCGCGGGGCCACCGGCGCGCAGCGCGTAGCTGAATCCGAAGCCGATCGTGCCATCGGCGGTCACGATCTCCGCCGCCAGGACCGCCACCCGATCGAGCAGGCGCTGCCGCCCGGTGAAGACCTTGGCGTCCCCCGCCGGCGCGCGCAGCGGCACCCCGTAGAGCGCGAGACGCACCGCCTCGATCCGCAAGCCTGCGCTATCCACCTGTTTCCCCATCTCGCAGCCGCCGCACCGGGGGCGCAGGCGCATGATATACGTAAAACGGTCGCCCCGCCGCCGCGATTGCGGGACGGGGCGACCGATCGATCGGGCCGTGGCTCAGGCCGGGCCGAGACGTGCGCCCGCCGGGGCCTCCGGCTTGTTCTCGCGGTCGTAGCGGTGGAACTCACCGTGCGGCGTGACCGCGATGCGGATCGAGGGCTTGTCGCCGTGGACCTGGATGAAGTGATAGGTGTTGGCCGGGGCGATGATCCACTCCCCCGCCTTGACGTGGATCGGCGAATCTTGCTGTCCTTCGAGGGTCCAGGAAAACTCCCCCTCGTAGATGTACCAGATCTCCGGCGTGTGGTGATAGTGCCAGTCGTTCTGGTGGCCGGGCTCCTGGTAGATCACGGTGATGTTGTAGTGCTCGTTGTCCGCGATCCGGTGGCCCCAGGGGGCCGCCCCCTTCGCCGCCTTGATATCCTCCACGCTGATCTTGAACGTCCCGCCGACACCTAATACCGGCACACTCGTCGTTGTCATGCGTCCCCTCCCGCGAGTTGAGGCGGGGCCAGTGTCGGCCCCGCCCCGATTCTACCGCCGATTGGTCGTCTGTCCAGTCGTCCGACTCAGCCCTTGACCGAGCCCGCCGTCAGCCCCTCGACCATGAAGCGCTGCGCGAACATATATAAGAGGGTGACCGGAATAGCGGTCATGATCGCCGCCGCCGACAACTGGCCGAAGGGGAAGATATCGCCGACGATAATCGTGGAGAGTCCGACCGGCAACGTCCGCAGGTTCTCCGAATTGATCATGATGTTGGCGATGACGAACTCGTTGAACGCACCGGTGATGGCGAAGAGGCCGACCGTCATCAGGGCCGGCAATGTCAGCGGCAGAATAATTCGGAAGAAGGCTTGAAAATGGTTCGCGCCATCGATCATCGCCGCCTCTTCCAACTCCTCGGGGATCGAGCGGTAGTAGCCCATCAGCAGCCAGCAGGCGAACGGGAGCCCGAAACTCGGATAGCAAATCATCAGCGCGGTGAGCGAGTTCGTCTGCCCGAGCGATGACAAGATCCGGTAGAGGGGGATGACGACCATGATCGAGGGCATCAGGTACACGAAGAGGATCATGGTGGACATGAAGCCCGCCCCGCGCCACTTCAGGCGCGTCAGCGCGTAGGCTCCGAGCGCGCCGATCAAGACCGACAGGAGGCAACTCACGATCGCCACTTGCAAGCTATTGAGGAACCAGCGCACGAAGAGTGTCTCGTTCAGCATGTGATTGAAATGCGTCCAGGTGAAGGGATCCGGCCAGAAGATCGAGCGACTGGTACGCACCTGCTCTTCCTGCTTGAAGGCGGTGATGATCATGAAATAGAAGGGGTAGAGTTCGAAGATGACGAGCGCACCGAGCGCCACGAACGCGCCAAGACCGCCGACGCGCTTCGTCACACCCAGTAGCCGACCCTCGCGCTCGACCCTCCCCCGAGTAATTCCCTGCTTCAGCGCGCCGCCGACCGCGCTGAAGATCCCTTCGAGCGCGTCGATGGCGTAGCGTACCGCCAGGATGATCACCGGAGCCAGGAGCATGATTACCAGCGAGATATGGAGTTGCGCGAAGACGTAAAGGAACAGCGCGACGATCGCCAACGCGAATGGCCAGACTGTCGACAGGTGGAGCTGACGAGCGAAACGCGCCAGCGGGCCATCTTCGCCGATAGTGCTCTTCTCTGTATCGCCGCGCATGTAACGACCGAGGACGAGGATCATCACCAGCAGCACCGGCACGAGCGCCATCGTGACCGCGATCCCCTGACCCGGACGCCCCACGCCAGAGAACGCCAACTCGTATGCCAGGATCGAGAAGATGCGCGTCGCGCCACCCGGCCCCCCACCGGTGATCAGGTAGATCAGGCCGAAGGCATTGAGCGTAAAGATCAGCGACAGGAGGGCGGCGACGATCGTGACGTAGCGCAGGCCGGGTAGCGTGATATTGACGAAACGTTGCCAGCCATTGGCACCATCGACCGCCGCCGCGTCGTAGAGGGTCGAGTCGATCGATTTCAGACCGGCGAGCAGGATGATGGTAAAGAACGGGATGCCCTTCCAGACGTTGACCAGGATCATCGCCGGTAGGGCCAGATTGTAGTTACCAAGCCAATCGATCGCCTGACCTGGGCCGAGTATTCCCAAAGCCTGAGCGGTTTGATTGAGACCACCGTACGTCGTGTTATACAGTCCGCGCCAGATCAGCGCCGCCACTACCTCTGGAATAATCCACGGGAGCAGGACCAGCGCCGTGAGGACCGCCCGGAAGCGCTTCAATTTGTTCAACAGGAGCGCCGCAGATAGCCCGAACCAGAATTTGATGAAGACCGAGATAACGGCGAACTGCACGGTATGCAGCACAGCCTCGCGGAACGCCAGATCGTCCCAGAGGCGCTGATAGTTTGCCAGGCCCACGAACCCGGTGACGCGATTCCCGATCACATTGTAGAAGCTCAGGCGTAACGCGTAAAAGATCGGATACGCGATCAGTCCGAAGAGGAGCAGCGCCAGTGGGAGGGCGAAAAGATAGGCCGCCTGCCAATCCCTCCCCAGGAGACGCCTCAAACGTGCATTCGGCGCGCGCCGCGTGGTAACCGCGACCGAGGCGCGACGAGCGGATTCTGTAGCCATCCGTTCCTCCTTGCCAGACAAGATAGTCAGCCGGGGTTAGCAAGGCGGGACGAGCGCGCAATAGCAGCACGCTCGTCCCGACCGAACGACCCATCTCAGGCGCCCTTGAGTCCGAAATCCTTGAAGATTTGGACGAACTTGGCGTGGTAATTCTTCACGACCTCGGCGACCGGTTTCCCCTGCAGAATCTCGGCCATCGCGTCGGTGTAGCTGTTGTTCGAGTCGATCGTATCGACCGCCTGGTTCGGCGGGCCGGGCCAGCGAATGCCGGTCCAGTCGGTCGGCGTGAAGGCGATCTGGAGCGCCGATTTCGCGACGTCGTTGCCCTGAAGGATCGGATCGCTTTGCTGGTTGTTGTAGGCCGCCACCGAGTAACCGAGGCCAATCTGCCAGAGCTTCTGCTGGACCGGCAGGGACTGCATGTGCCGGATCAGATCGTAGGATGCGTCCTTGTTCTTCGTCCCTTTCAGCATCAGCCAGCGGTTGCCCGAATAGAGTTCGAGGTACTTACCATCGCTGAGCCGCTTCGGGAATGGCCGCCAGATGATGTCCTTCGCGAACGGCACCTTATCGAGCTGCGCCTTGGCGTACATCGTCCCGCCGTTCTGGGTCATCACGAGTTGCCCGGCCAGGAAGGCCTCGTTATTGCTGGGGTCGGTCCAGGCATTGATGCCCGGCGGTAGCATCTTCGCCCACTTCGGATCGGTGAGCGTTTCCTTCAGGAAGGTGAGCCCGGCGATCGTCTCCGGCGAGTCGAAGCGAACGAGTTGCCCGGTCTCGTCCTGCAACCGGCTGCCATAGCGCCAGGTGACATGCTTGACCAAGCCCTCGCCGTCGCCGCCGCGATTGGCCGTCATCCCCCAGCCCCACAGCTTCTGATCGGGGTTGGACACCTTTAATGCCGTCTCGCGCAGTTTCTCGTATGTCTCTACATCCGCGACGGGGTCGAGACCCTGCGCCTTGAAGATGTCCGAGCGGATCCAGAGGCCGTCCACACGGGTATGGTAGGGGACCGCCCACCATTCTTCCTTATTAGCGCCCTCACCCTTGAAGAAGAGGTCGTTCTTGAAGGCTGGCGACGCCTGGCCGTACTGCTCCTGGAGCTGCGTGACCAGATCGGTCGTCGGCTCGAGGAGATTGAGGAATTGATAGGTCCGCGCGTTCTCGGTATGCATCAGCAGGTCCGGCGCGTTGCCCGACTGCACCTGGGCGCTCAGCTTCGTCTTGAGATCGCCGCCACCCTGGAACCCGGCGACAGGGGTAACCTCATACTGCCAACCGCTCACTTTGGCGAACTCCTCCATCTCCGAGCGGTTGAAGTCGGTCTGCGCGGGGATGAAATCGGCGTTGAGCAAGATTTGCAACTTGCCCGTCACTTTCGCACTCGACTTGGTGCGCGTGATCCCGGCGATGGCGGTCGGCGTCGGCGGGATAGCCGTCGCCGAACCGGCGGGGGCGGCGCTCGCCGCGCCTGATGGGGCGGTGGACGCGCCCGCCGTGGCGGGACGCGATGAAGGTGCCGCCGACGCGCCGCCCGCCGGGGCGCTCGATGGCGCGGCGGACGCGCCGCTCGTCGGGGCGGTCGATGGCGCGGGGGTGGCGAGACTCGTGCCACACGCCGCCAGGATCGGCAATGCCGCGAGACCCGCACCCGTCAACCCGATGCGTTGCAGGAACTGGCGACGACTCAACTGACCTGACTGTACTTGTGTCGGAATCCGCTCGTGCGCTGCGCCCGTGCCCATGTCCAGTCCCTCCACACTTCGTCGCTCGATCGCACCCGATCGGGCGTCCCACAAACCGCTGCTCCATGAGGGCTCGACCGCCGATGTGCGCGCCGCACATCACCCAGGTTGGTAAGCACATCGAACAGCGTTGTTCCGTGAGGGCTGTCGCACAGCGGCGTGCGGCAACAAGAAACGGTCGGCGACACACCGTATGGTATCGCGCATCGTTCGCTTCACCAGCTATCGTTATACCAGCAACTATACCGATCATCGCGAGCGCGTGTCAAGCATCATATCTGTCGTGTGGTAAGACCATCCGTCGCGTGACGGCGAGCAAATAGGATGTCGCTCGTCCATCATTCTGCCGGTGATTAACAGGACGCCCGACGAGCGCGAATGGTTCCTTCGGCAGCGCGAAATATCGCTATCCGATGCCCTCGCGGCCGTGGCGAGTGTGACGATCGATACGACAAACATGGTGCTGGTCGGTCTTGCGGTAAGACCGACCAGCACCACCATCCAGCCTGCAGCCTTTACCAGCGCAACTCGTGCTCCGACTCGATCTTCGCCGGATCGAGTGCGAGCCCCATCCCGACGCGATCGGGCATGTGGATGATCCCGTTGACCGGCTTCAACGGATCGAGCAGGAAATACTGGTGGACCTCATTCCACTTCACCAGGTATTCGAGGATCGGACAGAGGGTCGGCGGCTGCGCGGCGATGAAGTGGGCATTCGTCAGCGTGGAGTGCCCGTGCGGGATCAGTGGTACGTCGTACGCCGAGCAGAGCGCGGCGATCTTCTGCGTCTCCGAGAGGCCGCCGCACCAGTAGATGTCGGCCTGGATGACATCCGCCGCGCGCGCGTCGAGCAGTGCCTTGATCCCCCACCGCGTGTACTCGTGCTCGCCGGTCGCGGTCGGCACCACGGAGCGGCGGCGGATCTCGGCGCAGGAGTCGATCTTGTCGGCCAGCACCGGCTCCTCGATCCAGCGCGGCCTGAACTCCGCCAGCCGCTCGGCCATCATGATCGTGTAGGGCACGTCCCAGCTGCTCCAGGCGTCGAGCATGATGTCGATGTCCGGCCCGCCCGCCTCGCGGACATTGCGGACCAGCGCCACGTTGCGCTCGATCCCCGCGCGGCCATCGGTCGGGCCGTCGCGGAAGAACCACTTCTGCGCCACGTAGCCGTCCGCCGCGAACGCCGCCGCCCGCGCGCGCACCTTCTCGGGCTCCAGCGAGAAGCCGAGCATGCTGGCGTAGGCCGGGAAGCTGGTTCGCACCGGCCCGCCGAGCAGCTGATAGACCGGCATGTTCGCCGCCTTGCCGCGCAAATCCCAGAGGGTGCAGTCGACGACGCTGATCGCCAGCATCGTGTTCCCCTTGCGCCCGTGGATCGACTGGCGGTACATCTTGTCCCAGAGACGTTCCCCGGCGAGCGGGTCGGCCCCGATCAACAGTCGCCGAAAATCGTGATCGACGATGTAGGCGATGTCGCGCGCCATCGGGCCACCGAGCCCAGTGATCCCGGCATCGGTGTGAATCTCCAGGAAGACCGCCTCGTGCTTATACTCTCCGGTCGCGGCTGTGCGCGGCATCCAATCGATATCGGCCTTGTGCTCGGGGTAGATATCGATCGGGCGGATCAGGCGCTCCTCCCAGAACTCCCCCTCGACCGGCATCGTCCCGGAGATGAGCCGCAGCTTCACATCGGTGATCTTCATCGTCCTCCCCTTCGCGTTCCTTGGCTGATCCACACGTCGTCCGCGAGCACCACCGCCCGCCGCGCCATAGCTCACCATGCGGTAGCGTGCACACTCTATCAAACCCACCCGCATCGTGTGTGGCACGCTATCGGGCGCGTGGTCCGGGCGCGTGGCACCGCCGGGGCACAATCACGGCTAACCCATACGATGCAAACGCGCGGCGAGGCGGGCCGCGCGGTGACGGTGCGGTACAATACTCGTCGCGCGCGGCGCATTGGCGCGCTGGCGATGGCCGAATACAACGAGGAAGTGAGCAGGATGGACAACGTCATCGCGAGCGGCCCCGCCGCTTTCCGCAGCTACACCTACTGCGGCGAACTGCGCGCCGAGGATGCCGGGCGTGAGGTTACGCTGAAGGGGTGGGTCGGGCGACGGCGCGACCACGGCGGCCTGATCTTCATCGACCTGCGCGACCGCTACGGCCTGACCCAGCTCGTCTTCAACCCCGAGACCTCGCCGGAGGCCCACGCGGTCGCCTCCGAGGTGCGGAGCGAGTATGTCCTCGAAGTGACCGGCCTGGTGCGCCCACGCCCCGAGGGGACGATTAATGCCAACCTGGATACCGGCGCGATCGAGGTCGATGCGCGGGGCGCGCGGATCCTCACCCGCGCCGATACCACCCCCTTCCCGATCCGCGACGACATCGACGTGGACGAGTCGATCCGCCTGACCTATCGCTACCTCGACCTGCGCCGCCCGATCATGCAACGCCGCCTGATCCTGCGCCATCGGATCGTGCGCCACATCCGCGACTTCCTCTCGGCGCGCGGCTTCATCGAGATCGAGACGCCGATCATGATCAAGAGCACGCCGGAGGGCGCGCGCGACTATCTGGTGCCAAGTCGCCTCTACCCGGGCGAGTTCTACGCCCTGCCGCAGTCGCCGCAGCAACTGAAGCAACTGCTGATGGTCTCCGGGATGGACCGCTACTTCCAGATCGCCCGCTGCTTCCGCGACGAGGACCAGCGCGCCGACCGACAGCCGGAGTTCACCCAGCTCGACCTTGAGATGTCGTTCGTCGAGCAGGAGAACATCCTCAATCTCACCGAGGCCCTCTTCACGGAGTTGTGCCAGGCGATCACCCCGCACCTGACCATGAAATACGCCCCCTGGCGACGGCTGACCTACCGCGAGGCGATCGACCGCTACGGCTCCGACAAGCCCGATCTCCGCTTCGAGATGGCGATCGAGGATGTCAGCGCGCAGGTGGCGGGCGGCGGCTTCGGCGTCTTCGCCAACGCGGTGGCCGGTGGCGGCGTGGTGCGCGGCATCAAGGCCCCCGGCTTATCGGGCTACACCCGCAAGCAACTCGACGACCTGACCGGCGTCGCGCGGCAGTTCGGTGCGAAGGGACTCGCCTGGCTGGCGCTGGAGGCCGGTGAGGGCGGCGCGCTCACCGCGCGCTCCCCGATCGCCAAGTTCTTCGGCGCGGAAGAGATCGCCACCCTCGCCGCCCGCTTCGAGGCCGGAGCGGGGGACCTGCTCCTCTTCGTCGCCGATAGTCGCACGGTCGCGGCGGAGGTATTGGGGCGGCTGCGCTCGCAGCTCGGCCCGCAACTCTACGGGGTGAGCGATACCGAACTCGCGTTTGTCTGGGTGCTCGACTTCCCCCTCTTCGAGTGGGACGCCGAGGGCGATCGGTGGGACGCGGTCCACCACCCCTTCACCGCGCCGCTGCCGGAGGATGCGCACCTGCTGGACAGCGACCCCGGCGCGGCCCGCGCCGCCGCCTACGACATGGTCCTCAACGGCTACGAGGTCGGCGGCGGCTCGATCCGCATCCACGACCGTGCGGTGCAGGAGAAGGCGTTCGCCCTGCTCGGCTACACCAAAGAGGCGGCGTGGGCGCGCTTCGGCCACCTGCTGCGCGCGTTCGAGTTCGGCGTACCGCCGCACGGCGGGATCGCCCCCGGCATCGATCGGATCGCGATGCTCCTGGCCGGGGCCGACAATATCCGCGAGGTGATGGCCTTCCCGAAGACCAACGCCGCGCGCGATCTGATGACCGACGCCCCGTCGAGCGTCGCCGCCGAGCAGTTGCGCGATCTGCACCTCGCCGTGGTGCTGCCGCCGGAGAAGAAGTAGCGCCGCAACGCGAGCGATAGTCGTTGGGCGGGGCGGCGATAGCGTATCGCCGCCCCGGCCCATTCCGCTCCCGTACGAAGCCTACTCGTCCTCAGTGTCCTCCTCTTGCACGACGTAGATATTGAACCCGAGTTCCTGCGCGGTCTCGCAGAGGCTGGCAAGTTGCTGCAAACTCAGCGCGACGAGCAGCTGCGTCGGCAACTGCGTCGCTGCGATCCCGGCGAGCGTGGCCTGGAGTTCGGCGCGCAACGCCGGGAACTGGCTCGCCCCGAAGGTGCGTCGATTCGCGCGGCCAGCGCCGGTGAGGAAGGAGGCCAGTGTCGGCGTCTCCTCCGCCCGCACCGCCCGCACCAGCAGGGCGTATTCCGGCGCATACAGCACCAGCGCCGGGCGATTCAGCGTCGCGTCCATCGGATCGGTCCCGAGCGTGCAGAGGAGGGTCGGCAACGTTCACTTCCCCCTGGTGATCGCGGCGGTTTTCTCGGGCACCCGATAGATCGTCATGTTCGGTCGCTCCGCTGGCCCTTCCTGGTAGACCGGCTCCAACAAGTCGGTGATGCGTCCGAAGGCGATCCGTGTCCGCGATATACGCCCGGTGCTATCGGCCTGCATCCACCAGCGCAGATCGGCATCGTTGACCAGGAGATAGCGGATCTGCTGTTCCTGAAGCGCGTCGAGCGCATCACGCGGCGTGGAGTACTGCACGACAAGCGTGTACATGACGTTGCGCGAATCGATAGACTGGACATGCAACCCTTCGGGCAAATAATAGACTTGCACCTCGTTGACGAACAGCGCTTGCTCCGCTGCGGTCATCTTCTCGGCCAGGAAACTGGTGGCCCGGTAGGTCGCGCCAACCGTGATGCTCCGCCGCAGATAGGTGTCGCGCGACTCCAATCCCAGCGTGACCGCGAGCGGGCGATCGGCACCGACGTGTAAAAAGGTCAGCAGCAGCGTCAGGCAGGCCGAGACGATAAGGCCGCCCCAGACCCACCGGCGTAGGGGCGAGTAGCTCCACGCAGCGCGCAGTACACCCGCCGTGCCGATCGCGAGCAACGGGAAGACGGCGAGCAGATAGCGCAACTCCTGCACGCCAAGCGCCCAGACAACACTGTAAGCCCCGGCCATCGCCAGGGCCAGCAGCACAACCCGCTCCCGCCGCCACCTCGGTAGGGCGATGAGCGCGGGGAGGACGAGGAAGAGCGGATTGGGGACGACGAAGCGCTGTTCCAGATCGCCGCGAATGAACGCCTGAAGTGGCAGGAGCGCGTAACCGAGCGGTGTACGAGGGCTAATGGTCAGGCCATGAACGAGATACGCCCCCAGACCAGCTTCCGCTGTGCCCGGAGCAGCCTGAAGCGTACTGCTGTGCAGCAACGTCTGCACCAGCCCCAGCAAGAGCGTAAGATTTTGGAGATACCAGGGGGCGGCGAGCGCCACCGCGACACCGGTGAAAGCTGCCGCACCGCGCAGTCCTTGCCACCAACATGCACGCGAACAGAGAGGTGCTATCCCGGTGCGCCAAGGAAGCACCATGACCCACAAACCGAGCGGGATCAAGGCTGGCGCGGCCTGATATTTGGTGCTCAGCGCCAGCCCGGCGAACAACCCGCCTAGGACGAGCCAGCGACGAGTCGCGATCATGTCGCTGCCATCGCTCGCTCGCAGCACCGCGATCAGTGCGAGCAGGAGGAAGCAGCCCACCGCCAGATCGTTGTCGGCGACCCGCGCCCACACGAACACCAGCGGCGTGCCGAGGAAGAGAGCGACCGCCAGCCAGCCGGTCACCCGATCGAACCAGCGCCGTGTCGCGCCCCAAAGGACCAGGGCTGTCAGACCGGCGAAGGCGAAATGGAGCAACTGCGCGAAGGCATCGCTCCCCCAGGCCAGACCGATGCCGTAGAGAAGCTCGATCGTGAGCGGCAGATCGGACCCGACGATGTCCGAGACCGGCCCGACATGGCCAGTCTGCAAAAAGCGCTTCGGCAGCGCCAGATGATAGGTGAGCGGATCGTAGTGATGCGGCGGGGTCAAGGCACCGAGCAACGCCAATACCGCGCCCCCACCGAGCAACACGACGAGCAGGACGACGCTCCCTTGCCCATGTACCACGCGCGCCAGTGAGGGGATTTGCCCCACGCCACGGCCAAGCAGCCCGAACGTCGTGCGGAGACGGCGCTGGACCAGCAGGGTGAGGACGAGGAGCAGGAGAAAGATATTCACCGGACGATAGAGGCCGAGAAAACCGAGCGCGAGCAGCAAATAGGCGATACATCCGAGGCCCAGGGCGCACGCCATCGCCGCACCCTCGCCGTCGGCTATCCACAAACCATATCGTTCCAGTAACGCCGCACCGAGCGCCGTTGCCAGTAGCAGCAGCGCGGCGAGTAGCAGCAAATCGGCAAGGCGCGCAAGCGGGACGAGTGGTCCGACGATGGTGAGCGGCTGAGCGTTCGCGACCTTTGCTGCGGCGAGCAAGCCAATACCTGCGGCGATACCAGCGCACGCGCCGACACTCCGCAGACCCCGCACCGAAGTGTCCCCGCCATATGCTCCGGGCCAAAGCTTCTCACGCACCGACGTTACCCTTCCCATCTGGCCGTACCACCCGCAATCTCAGATCGGAACGCCGCACTGTAGAGCGAATGCAACAGGCTGCGCCCGCACGTCTAGTGACGGGGCGACGGCTACGCCGTGACGGTGCGTTCGTCAGCGGCTACGCCGATGCGGGCGGGAAAGCGCAGGCAACGCCAACCGAGGAACACCGCCGCACAGAGGCACAACAGCGCGGTGACGACGATCAAGCCCGCAGGCCAGCGATTCGCGGTCAGGTGAACGGGCAGGCTGACGGCGGAGATCGTCCAGAAAAGCACCGGCCACGATCGTGCCAACGCGATGGGCCACAGACCGGCGTGCAGGGTCGCCACGACGATCCAGGCCGGGATGACCAACGCCGTCAGATCATGGAGGTAGAGATGCGGGGCGACCAGGATCGCCAGGAGAACCGCGAACGCCCAGAAGAGATCCATCCGCATATCCCAGACCGGAGCACGCAGGAGCGGTCGCGCACGCCAAGCAACCCAAGCGAGCGCAACGATCGTAGCGAGGGAAAGACCGGCGACGATGGGTATCACCGGTTGACCAGGGCCACCCCAGGAGATATTCACGACGATACCGCGCCAATTGGGCATGATCTCGGGAAAGATCAGCGTATACCCATCCCATGTCGTGATCGCGACGAGAAAGCGCGCATAGGAGAACGGCCAGAGCACACCGAGGAAGGGCATCGCCGCGACACTCGCGGCGACAAGGGTCACGGCGGAAACCAGCACCACGCGCCAATAGCCGAGCAACAGCAAGGCCGGACCGATCACCAGGAGCAGTTGCGGCTTCAGCGTCACCAGCGCCAGCGCGATCCCGGCCCAGCCTACCCGCCCACGGCGTAGCGCCACGAAGGCACCACAAAGCCCCAGTGTCACGAAGGGCGAGCTTTGCCCGAGCCAGAGCGCATAATGGATCGCGTTGTACGAGCAGCAGCCGAGCAGGAGGAGCAAGCGGGTTGGCAGGGGGAGCGGCAGCGCTCGCGCGAGCAATATCAACGTACCGATGAAGGCGGTCAGCGACAACGCGCTCCAAATGAGATAGAGGCCACCATACGATACCCCTCGCAAGGGTGCCAGGAGAAGCGCCTCGAAAGGGGGGTGCAAAAAGGGCAGGAGCGTGTTGGGGGGAAGGGTACGATAGGGGGTCAGGACCACGACCTGCGCATCCTGCTGCGCGGCGATGTCATAGAGTTGTGCGCCATTCCCCGCACGTAGTAGCTCCACCGCCGCGAGGGTCGGCGAGAAATCGCTGCCACGCACATAGATATCGAGTCCCCCGCGCGCCTGAACAGCCTGGACCCAGATGAGCAATTGCAGCGCGATCAGCGCCACGAGGAGGAGCATGACACCACACGAACGGGGCGTGATGGCGCGCATATTGGCGCGATTCCTGCCGACGCCGGACAGTACAGGGGTCTCGATCGCCATCCCTCTCCCGATCTCCATCGTGCGCGCCCGAGAACACCGCATGATACAGATCAGGATAGTCGGGGAGCGTAGTGGGGACAATCGCCCCTTGGTCCCCCTGCGGCCCCGCCAGTACCGCAATGGACCGGTACGCTGGTCATGGCGAGGGGAACCATACAGGTGAGGAATCAGAGCTTGACGACGCGCGCCTGCGTAGCGAGGCCGGCGAGCACATTGCGCGTGTCGATCAGCACGCGCGCGTGCCGCGCGACCCATGCCCAGTCGTAGGTGCTGTGGTGCGTGGCGATCACCACACAATCCGCGTCGTGCAGCGCGGCGGCATCGAGCACGACGCTCGCGAGCTGCTTCCCTTCCAATTCCAGGGCGGGGACGTGCGGGTCGTGATAGACGGCGTCGGCACCCTTGGCGCGTAAGAGGCGCAGCACCTCCAGCGGCGGCGATTCGCGCAGATCGGCCACGTCGGGCTTGTAGGTGATCCCGAGCAGGACGATGCACGAACCCTTCAGCGGCTTGGCGTCGTCGTTCAGCGCGTCGGCGACCAGGCCGACGACGTGCGCGGGCATCGCCGCATTCACCTCGTCGGCCAGGGCGATGAACCGCGCCTCGTACCCCAGGGTCTTCAGCTTCCAGGCGAGATAGTGCGGGACGATCGGGATGCAGTGTCCCCCCAGGCCCGGACCCGGATAGAAGGGCATGAAGCCGAACGGCTTGGTCGCGGCCGCCGCGATCACCTCCCAGACATCGACCCCGAGGCGTTGGCACATGATCGCCATCTCGTTCACCAGCGCCACGTTGACCGCTCGAAAGGTGTTCTCCAGCAGCTTCGCCGTCTCCGCCACTATCGGCGAGGAGACCGGCACCACCTCATCAACGATCGTCCGGTAGAGGGCGACCGCCAGATCGCGGCAGGTCGGGGTCACCCCGCCGACCAGCTTGGGGGTGTTGCGCGTCCCGAAGCGCGCGTTGCCCGGATCGACGCGCTCCGGCGCGAAAGCGAGGAAGACATCCTCGCCGACAACCAGGCCGCGCGCCTCGATCGCCGGGCGCAGGATCTCCTCGGTCGTGCCGGGATACGAGGTGCTCTCCAGCACCACCAGCTGGCCGGGGCGGAGGTGGGGGGCGAGCGACTCGATCGCCCCGACGATCGCGGCGATGTCCGGCGTCTTCGTCTTGGAGAGCGGCGTCGGGACGCAGATCGTGATCGCGTCGGCCTCCGCGAGGGCGGCATAATCATCGGTCGCGCGCAACGCGCCCGAAGCCGTCAGCCGCGCGATCGTGGCATCGGCGATGTCACCGACATAGGAGCGCCCGGCGTGGATGGCGGCGATCCGGTCGGCGCGCAGATCGACGCCGATCGTCGGCAGCGTGGCCTCGGCGAACGCGACCGCCATCGGCAGGCCCGCGTAGCCCAGGCCGATGATGCCCACCGTCGCGCGCCCGGTGAGCAAACGCTCCCGCAGGCCCGCCGCGACCACGCCCATCGTCACCTGTTCGGTCGTCGCCATGCCCACTCTCCCTCGTTATCACAAGCACACCGCGCGACCCGGCGCGCGCATAGCCAGTCCACCGTAGAACATGAACGCCCAAGCGGCCTAACGTATGCCCGGCATGCCGGTTGCGTCGCCCTACACGCGCCCACGCTATTTTGTGCCCGACCATAAGCGGGGATTGTACCACGCGCCCTTTTCCTTCTAGCGTGGCGCGACAGACGGCCTACCGGGGACGGACGGATGGGACCACTCGCCCACGGGTTCTAGCCCGGAACTCCTACGCTTCCACGTTGCAGTGTGGGGCGTCGCCCCTCTAGAGTACAAGGAGATGGATGTGCCCCGCTGCGGGTCATGCACCCTTCGACAGACGATCCAGCGAGACGACACCCGGCGGGAAGTCCGGGGAAGGAGTAAGGGTCGTGCCACTGCCACCGACGCAGACGATAGAATTCAGCCAGCACCTGCTCACCCTCGAGCAGCAGATCCGCCAGGAACTGGAGCAGAGCCAGCAACAGGCGCAGGAGATCCGCTTGCTTCTGGGGCAAACGACCAACGAGGTCGAAAAGCTGAGCCAGCGCGAGATCACCCTCGCCAATCGCGTACGCGACATGGAGGTTAATCTCGATTCGTACAGCCGGGCCGATATCCGTACCCTCTACAACGCCAACCACGAGGTGCAGCTGCGCCTCTTCATGGGTCGTAGTCAGGCGGAACAGCTGGAAGGTCGGCAGCAGAATCTGCGCGACTATCAGGACAAGCTCCGGCTCGTCCTCGACCTGATCCAGGCGCAGCAGGAGATCAGCAGCCGCCAGGCACCACAAACCGAAGATGAGCCGGTTCAACGCCGGGGCGGCATCATGATCCCGACCTGGCAGAGCGCGATCGCCGTGGTCGAAGGGCAAGAAGAAGAGCGCTTGCGCCTGGCGCGCGAGATCCAGGATGGGCCGACCCAATCGCTGACGAACGTACTCCTGCACCTGGAAGTCTGTCGCCACGTCCTGAAGCGCGATCATGAAAGTGCGCAGAAGGAGATGGACTCGCTCAAGGGGATGCTCTCTACCACCCTCCAGGAAACCCGCCGCCTGCTCGGCGACATCCGACCGCTCGCGTTGGAGGACCTGGGACTGATCGAGATGCTCCGACGCCACCTGACCGAGGTGGGACGCGAGCGCGGCATCGAGACGAGCCTCAGCGGTACCGGCCTGACGGGGAGTTTACCCCATCACTTGCAGATCGCCCTCTACCGCCTGGTACAGGGGGCGATCGTGGCGATGGTCCTGCCCGGCCAGGGTGGTCACCTCACCATCACCCTCCGCTCGGACGATGAGCGCGTCTTCGCCGAGATCGAGACCGACGGCCCGGCAGCCGTCGGCGCGCCCGACCGTGTCCAGGCCTTCCTCAGGACACCGCTCCTCCACCGCCGTATCGAGTTGCTCGAAGGGTTGGTGGATAGTGCGCCACAAGGGACCAGCGCCGTACGCATGACGGCACAGTTCCCGGTGCGCGCGGCCTGACGCGCGCACCATCGGACCAATGCGCGGGGACCGGCCAGGTGTGGTCGGTCCCCGTGCGTTTACCGACGCTCGCAGAATACCCCGGCGGCCAGCGCGCCGAGGCTGGCTGTAGGGCGCGACTCCCGGAGCCCCGGGTGGGGATCGACGGGTGCTCGCGTCCGACGGTTGGGCGGTGGTGGCGGGCCAGCCGGCGGTATCAATCGAGCAGCACCTCCCGCCACGCTCACAGCACGAGGCAGCAGCGCCTATCGTGGCGACGCAGGGTCGCGGGGCACACGCCTTTGTACGTCAGCCCTGTGGAACAGCGATCGCGCGCTCGTGGACTGGAAGTTCATCGCTCACCGAAATCAGGCGCTTCCTTTCTGCCGACCGCATTGATCAGCCACGGTTCGGATAGGGCCGGTTGATAGGCCCAGGGAGTCTGCGCCACCTGGCCGGTACGTGCGCCATAGGCATCCCCCCACCGTAGGTACTACATCCGGGGCCACAACACAGGCACATCGATCACATCTGTCAATGCCGGGCTCTAACGATCGCCGCAACTACGACAAGAGCGCGGCGTGCTAGTACCGGGGTCTGACGTTGTACCCGCAAAAGGCTGGTACTTGAACGGCCTCAACAGCGGGACTGGAAGGCTATATGCAAGACCTTAGAACGACCCTACACTAGGTCTCAGGACGGAGATGCAACAACAAGCGTCCCGACTACTACCGGCCGGTAGGGTTGCACTGACCACGGACCTGCAATGGCGCAGGGCCAGCACGGATCCCCGATCGCACGGTTGGGCGAACCAGCGCAAAGCGAACCATGCGGGTGCGGGCTGGCTGATGCGCCACTTGTTCCTGAACTGGGGCGCGAGACGGTCGAAGCCACATCCGCTGAGCAGCGGGCTATAGAAGCGGCGGGCACTTGCCCCTGCCGCGAAATGATGAGGAGCACACACCATGTTGCAGTTCGCCGAGGCGCTGGTCGGCCTCTACGCGGTCGAGGACTCGTCCGAGGGCCAGGGGCTGGTCGAGTACGCGCTGATCATCGCCTTCATCGCCGTGGTCGTCATC